>OBXM01000088.1_pt1 | contig 123635 bp, 119 predicted proteins | sample 1538141 | NCBI WGS metagenome assembly OBXM01 (sample SAMEA2580153, study PRJEB22360) | human gut metagenome | biome: human gut; feature: human-associated habitat; material: faeces | place: Denmark | collected 2008/2010 | reverse complement strand
TAGAGGAGTATGATGGAATGATATCTGGAAAAGATGCCGAGATCTACGATCGTTTGTTAGATGAATTTGAAAAGGAAGCTGTTGAATAGATCAGTATTAAAAAAGGAGGAGTTTATTATGGCGTTAAATACTAAAAAATCAATCAGCATTACAGGAGAATCGAAAATTAATGGGCAGCAAGTTATTTACTTGAATGCGGATGTTACAACGGATAGTGCTGGAAATACAAATATTAACCAATCGATTACGGATCAAAATCTATATCGGCAGAATCGTGTGGAATGCCGCAAAGACGTGGATGATTTTCAAGAAAGAGTTTGGGCAATTGAGGATGAATTATTAAATGAAGTGGAGGAGCAGGCGTAAAGCTTGCTCTTTTTAGTTTATGAAAGTAGGTGGCACATGGTAAACGTAGGGGAGTTAGCAACTTGGGCTGGCTGGATTATGACAATTATTGGATTAGTTGCATTTGTCATCAAACCGATAATGTCAAACTTTACAAAAATAACGGAAAATCTAACGAAACTAGGGCACAATCTTGATCTTCTAACAAAAGATTTAGAGTCAAGTAAATCTGATCGAGTAGCAATACATGATGAATTAAAGAAGCATGATGAACGACTAGACAGACACAACGAACGACTAATTGAACATGGCGAACAATTAAAATCTTTATGGAAAGAAAGAAGGAAGTAAAAATGGATTTGAATTTCTTGCAAGAGTATTTAGTACCAGTGATCGTAGTAGCGTGTTTGGTAGTGGGGTATTTGATCAAATCAACGCCGGTATTTGCAGCAGTGGCCAATAACTACATTCCATTGATTGTTATCGTCTTAGGAGCGATCCTAGGAGCAATCATTAACGGGCTGACAGTTGAAGCCATTGTTTACGGTGCGGTGAGCGGGATTGCATCCACAGGGATGCACCAATTATTTGTACAACTTTTAAATTTAAGTAGTGATGATCAGAAACCCGATTATGGCGATGGACAGGAGTTTACAGAACGGAGAGATGAAAAGTGAGTGGAAGTATCAGAAAATTTATCGAACGCATGAACTATTGGTGCCAAACAGTTAGCCTTGGCTACGACCAAAGCAATCGGCAAGATTTCCGAGATGGTGGAGAAACGGATTGTTCTGCATTAGTGATTCATGCGTTGAAAGAAGCAGGCTTTGACACTGGATCAGCTACATATACCGGCAATATGCGCTCTAATTTGACAAAACGTGGCTGGAAAGTTGTAGCAAACAATGGTCGACCTCAAGCAGGAGATATCTTGTTAAATGATGTGCACCATGTGGCTGTGTATATCGGCGGTGGGAAATTGGCGCAAGCATCGATTGATGAGAGAGGTCGAATCACAGGTGGTCGTGGTGGAGATCAGACAGGATGGGAAACCAATGTCCGCTCCTATTACAACTATCCGTGGAATTGTTATTTGCGGTATGTTGGCACACAAACAAGTACCAAACCGACTTCAAACGGTTGGATTGCGGAAAAGGGACACTTTAAACTGAATACTGCGATCAAGCTTCGAAAGGGACCATCAACGAAAAATGGAGAAATTGCGACGATAAGCGCTGGTTCTGTGATCATTTACGATGCGTATAAAATTGATCTCAATGGTTACGTGTGGATTCGTCAAAAACGTGGAAATGGTTATGGCTATATGGCGACTGGAAGAAGTAAAAACGGAAGACGTATTGACTGTTGGGGAAGATTTTATTAAGACAGAAATAAATAGCCCGCTTCGGCGGGCTTGTACATAGAAAAATATTTTACTGTGGATAATTAGATTGTATCTGATATGTTTAAGGCATTACAGCAAGTACTTAACAATAGTAAAATACCTTGGTAAAAAATTGCTTGAAAAAATAAAAATTTTTCCAAAATGTATTTTTCTTCATTAAAAATTGATATATAATTTTGTTGAAAAATATTTAAGGAGAATATTTTGACTACACAAGTTGTTTTACCTAATAAATTTACAAAATATGAATTAAATAATTTTCTAGGGAATATTATTTCAGAAAATTTAGAACCACTGGACAATCAATTTATTATAGATTTGACTAAACTAGAATTCATTGATACAGGTGGTGTGGCATGCTTATACAATATTTGTATGTGGTTAAAAGAAGTTGTTTCAGTAGAAGCCATTTTTAAAATAAACACTATCAATCCAACATCCGAAAATAAATTGTCTATGTGTTATCTTGAAGACTGTGGTTTTTTTTCTCATTTTTTTGATGGGGAAAACTTTTTTGGTGTCGGTAGAATGAGGTCAACTACGTTACCAATTAAGCTTTTAAAAGTATCAGATAGCTACCAGTGGAATCAATTTACGCTTAAAGTCTGGCTTCAATATTGTACAAAAAGAAATGCGGAGTTTTCAAACATTCAGGTAGGTATTGAAGAAATCTTCAATAATATTAAAGACCATTCATCTCAAAATATTGGTTGTGTTTTTGGTCAATTTTTTCCGAAAAGAACAAGCCATCAAATATGTATAACTATTTCAGATTTTGGTAGAGGAATTCCAACAGTGATGAGAGAAAAATTTGGATATCAGGATGATTTAAAATTGTTACTTATGGCTTTGAAAGAAGGTATTTCTACAAAATCAATCCCACGAAATAGAGGTGCAGGGTTACCTAATGTAATTAGAAGTTTGACTAATGCGAGTGTTGGCACTGTACATATTCTGTCAAATCATGCTAATGTTGTCATCAAAGATGGAGAAATCTCAAAAATTTTTAGACATCAGAATTACTATCCGGGTACTTTTTTCGAGGTATCAATTAATATTGATAATGAAAAATTGTATGAGGGTGAGGAAGAGGAGGAATTTGAATGGTAAAAATCAGTATTATGAAAGAATTAAAGTCTTTTTCAACCAATGATGATGGCGATATTTTATTTGAGATTTTAAAGAAAAATTTGGATGATGGGAATAAGGTAGTAGTATCGTTCGAGGGAATACACGGACTGAATTCTTCTTTTGTTAATTCGGCGTTTATTCAGTTATTAGACTTATATTCTTTTGACTTTATTAAGCAAAATATAGGATTTGAATCTACAAATAAGCAAATTAATAAATTGATTTTAAGCCGATTTGCGTTTGAAACATCTAAATGTACTGTGTAAAAAAATGAAGTGAATGTAGCATTCTATCCCACTCTTCGGAGTGGGTTGTTTCGTACCTTTAGCTCAGTTGGTGAGAGCAGACGGCTCATAACCGTCCGGTCGTAGGTTCGAGTCCTACAGGGTACATAGTATATTATCAAGTCCATGCGAACAGAAAGAGAACACAAAAAAGTTTCCTTACTCAATTATGAGTGGGAAGATTTTTTTGTTTGTATTCAAAAGTTACTTTACTTGTAGTAACTATGTTTATACTATAGATTAGTAGGTGCGTGCAATACTCTACGAGGAGTATCAGGCGGTAATGCTTGGGGAAGTGTGTCTGATACTCTTCGATTTTTATATTCTATCATGATTACTATTTAATAGATATTATTGATTAGAAAACCGTCATAAATTTGTTGAGTTTAATCAAGTAGGAGTTTTTTTGTTTAGCTATGATGTATTCCCAGAATATTTTACTGAGAACACTATATTGTTTAAAATGACCATACTTTGACCATACTTTTTAGGGTAAAATGGCATATGTTAGAAAAGTTAAAACCACAAAAATCTTATTATATCAATATTTAGAGATGTTCAGAATTGGTTAGAAGATAACCGGATTAAAAACCAGGTCTTAAGAAAGCACGTAAAGCTTCTCAATTCTCTAAGCGTTAAAAAAAGCTTCATATCAGTACTTTCAGGCGTTTCGCAATTCACTTTGCGAAGCGTCTTTTTTTGAGTTGACACCATTGTTGACACCATTCCGGTCTGACTCTTTTTGAGACAATTTACGATAGGCAATTTCTCCAATGGGCATTTGAATCACATTTGGTGTATTCACATAGGTTCTGGTAATGTTGGTATCACTGTGCGTCAATGCCTCAGAAATCTGTTCCAGAGCCACACCAGATTGTTTGGATAAAGTTGCCCCAGTATGCCGTAACTTATGTGGAGTCGCATGGGTAAGGTGCTTATGTCGTCGCTCAATGGATTTCATACGGTAGTTCAAATAATCTGTATGAAGTCTTTGATTGATATTCCCTTTATCATCAAAGAAGGTAAAGAGTAGCTGTTCTTCGGTTTGTTCGATTTCAAATTGAGATAGTTCTTCTTTTTGTTGGACTTTCCACTGTTGAAGTAATTGCTTTAGTTCATTTGGAATATGGAAAATTGTCGTTTTATTCCCTTTTGTGCTTTTTTCATTGCCAAATTTATCCAAGGCTTTACCAATCGTAATCTGGGAAGTAGTGAAATTCACGTTCTTCCATTTGATGGCATAAGTTTCTGATTTGCGATCAGATAAAAAGAAGGTAGTCAGAAATAATACATAGTCCTGTAAAGTCAGTTGCCCACTTTCATAATCGTTTTGGACGGCAGTTAGCCATTCTTGAAGTTGTTCAAAGGAGAGGTATAAATCTTCTTCTTTTTTAGCTTCTTGCAATTGGTTTTTCTTAGTAGCGTTAATCCGTTTGAGCGATTTTTCTAGTTTATTCCGTTCAATGTATTCAAGCTCTTCCGCCCAATCGAAAATAGAATTAACGTAGCTACGTAGTATTTTGAAGTTTGCGTATTCGGCAGCCTTTTGTGTCATAATTTTTAAAACAAAGGCTTTGTTTTGATTCAGATAGTTCAACGTGTATTTTCCGAACATGGGTAAGATGTGAAGTCGGAAAATATCTTTTGTATTCGCAATTGTGACAGGAGTAGGAGACTTCGTGTTTCGAGAAGTTAAACCAGCTATATAAGCATCAATCCAGATATCTTCATAGAAATCTTTGAACAGTGCTTCGCCACCTAGTTCAAAAGCATTCTTTTCTTTGTTTTCCCGTAGCGCTTTAATCTTGGCATAAAAATCGATTTCTGCTGCTTTTGCCTCCTTTCTAGTTTTGAAAGTTTTGGAATAAAGTTTGTTTACACCTATCATCTCTTGGATATCTTGTGGATAGTAAAGCCGTAAACGGTAAGTCTCATTTTCTGTTTTGCTAATTGCCATAGTATTTCCCTCCGAGTTTGCGAGCCGAAATCAAATACTATATATGGAGTATAACGATGTCGGAATTATTTTGCTAGGCTTGCAAGCCATTGATCAATGGCGATACGGTCAAATCTATTTGAACCGTGGATTTGAATAAGGGGCAAGCCCTCTTTAATCCAGCCATCTAACGTATTATTGGAAACTTGTAGATAGTTACAAGTTTGTTTTTTATTCATATAGCGGTGTTGCAGGTTTTCCTGTGTCTTGATTTTTTCGATTTCAGTTGTGATTAAATCAGATAGTTGAGTAGAAATGATGCCCATCTGATCATCACTGAGTAAAATTTTCATTTCGGTCATATTCTCACTTCCTTTGAATTTTGCGTAGGGAATAATGAATTATTTTTTTATCTTGGTATAGCGAACAGTGCTTTCTTGAAAATCCATCACTTGTTCTGGATTCCCACCTTCATTTATCGCACTGTAAAATATTGGACGTCTTACAAGATATTCACTGGTATAAAGTACCTCTTGATTTGTGATGTCAAAAGGTTGATCCACGAGTTGCTTTGTGACGCTGGGTACTTTTAGGTTACGGGATTTGAAGAATGCCTTCTTCTTATGCTCTTTCAAATCTAAGTCCTTATCAAAGTATTTACTAATATAGCGCCCGCGATTTTCGATGCTATCTACATCAATCTTGTTGATTTTGATAAATCCATGTCCCCAGATGGTTGTAAGGCGATTGATAGAGATAAAGGGAAAATCAAATAAAATGATATGGTAATGGATAGCACCTCGTTCTTGTTTTTCCCACGTGGCTAGGTATTTTAGTTGTGCTTTTTTTATGTGATAGAGTTCGTAGTTTAGTCGTTTGATAAATTTTTTGAATTCATTATTCGCATAGGCAATGTCTTGAATGTTTTCTCTGAAAGTGAGGGTTAAAAATTTTGTCTGATTGTCAAAGTTCATATCTACGAGTCGGGCAATTTCAAAACGCATATTTTGATAGTATTTTTGTTTTCGTTTTAAGCTGTCGTATTGTCCTTGAGCAGATAATTCATCATAGTTTTTTCTTTTATCGCTAGTTGGATTTTCTTCTTCATAAAGCCAAGCTAATTCTTTTTTTCGTTTTGGATTGGTTTCATTTTTGTCTGATTTTTGTTTAGGAGTAATGATTGCTTCATAATCATAAATTTCAAGGTACGTGGGAGTTTCAATGATTTTTTGATTATAAGCTTTCAAAAATCATCACTCCTTGATGTATATACAGTTGTCAAAGAACCATCATTTTTCGCCTGATGTTGTTCTATAAATCAAGTTAAGGGGAAGGGCTGCCAGCAGTCCTTCCAGCTTATGAGTTTATTGGGCGGTCTTAACGGACAGAAACGGCTCTGTGGCGCTGCCCCGCCATTTCGTCCTAACCACCCAACAAACTCATAGGAAAATTAGTTTTGCGTAGTGGACCCTTGTTTTTTCGGAATCAAGGTTGTCGAATCTGCCGTTGCTGATAAGCCATAGCTGATAAATTGACCATTCACACGCCCCCACGGACTAATGACTAAATTCGAAAAGGTTACAACGGCTAATCCCTGTTGATCCAATTCTTCTTTTGTAATGACTGGATTTTCCGACTTGACTTTCACGCTGATTTTTTCGTAGCGAAGTTTGGGTAGGAGGCATTCATAGCTCCAACCTAGAATTTCGCCATCCTTTTGCCAGCGAGAGACATTAACGACTTGGTATTCTTTTTCGAGTTTTTCTTTTGGTAACATGAGATCGTTGATTTTAATTGGCATAATAGCCCTCCTTGTTATATACGAAAATTTATACGTTGGTTTTAAAAAAATAGATGGCCATCTACGATTTATATTTTATACGTTTATTTATACGAAGTCAAGAGATTTTTATAAAAAATATATACGAAATTTTATACGAGTGGTATAATAGAAAAAAAGTGACAGGGAGGAAGCAGAATATGTTTGGTTTAGTGCAACCTGATAAAGTGAAGGTGGGACAAAGGATCAAAGAAATCAAAGAGGGAATGAATCTCTCTTTTACAGAATTAGGAAATCGATTAGGTTTAAAGAAGCCAACGATCAGTTCTTATGTTCAAGGATATGCGTTAGCCCCTGAAAGTGTCATTAATCAGTTGTCCAGCATCAGCGGAAAACCTGTAGGTTGGTTTTATTTTGGGGACATTGAAGAATATATCGCAGACTACTTGCGATTGAAAGGACAGGCAGCGATTGTTCAAGAACATCCCGAAGTTGTTCGAAAGATCAAAGAAGAATTTTATACTGGTGAATATAAAAATCCAGATTGGGAAAATGAAGTCGGGTACCCTTGCGAAGAATTCATTGACGATTATTTTTATGAGTTGCAACAAGAGGTTATCAAGGAAGAAATCCAAAAATTGACATCCAATGAGATTGAGAACCTACCATTTGTCAGTGAACTATCCGATGCGAAAAAAGACGAAGCAGTCACCGTTATTACGAGTGGTATCATCGAATACATGGATGTAGCTGGCGAATTTAATTATGAAAAAAAAGATGATATGATTAAAATGGTGAATCGAGAAGTCAATAAGTACGATTTTTTTGCGGATAGTAATTTTGAAGATCGGTATTTAGTGGGAAAACTAATAAATATCTTGGCAGATCAACAAAAAACCAGCGAATTAATCAATCATTTATCTGAAGAGTTGACAGATAGGGCATTTACAGGATTGTTTGGTGGGAAAGAGTTGGTAGAAACGATTCAGACGTTAAGACCAGCGTTAATTAATCTGTCCAATAAAATTAGTGCTGATCAGCTTGAGGATTGGTTTGAAAAGTATAATTAATTTAAATTAGGGATTGATGATATGTCGCTAGGGGATCAATTGAGACTGAACCGATAATAAATAGGGCTATAAATTGGCTTAATATTCCCCGTCAGATTATTTCAAAAAAATTGTATGCTTACATTTGCATGGTATAATCACTGATAGTTAACATAAGGTATATTTCAGTTTTTTTAATTGTGAAAAGACGATAAGACATTATTTTCTATTAGCGAAAATCAATCAGGTTGTTTTGAAATATCGCGGATATTGTTTCGTCTTTGTCTATTAAAGTGTTCATAAATACACTAATTTTTTCAAAAGGAGATTGTAGATAATGGATGATATAGGGGTATTTATTTCCCATTTAAAAAAACAATACCAAAAGTTAGGAGTGGTAGTATCTAGCCAAGGTAAAGAAATTAATATGGATAGAGTGGAATTCGTAAAATTGAACCTACCTTTAAGCGAATTACTTCTGGAAAAGAGTCGGCGAAGTTGGTATCTGGTTGCTTCTGATTTTATCAAAGGAATAATAGAACATTCTTCAGAAGAAGTTGTTCTGTTTGATAACTTTGAATTGATAATGAATCCAGAATTAGGTGTCAACTTTATGGATTTATTGCTAGAACTAAGTAAGATAAAAATTGTTTTGATTGCATGGCATTATGATGTTGAAGGGACCACTCTCATATATGCAAAACCTGGGCACAAGGAATACCGCCGAATTGAAATGAAAGAAGATCAATTATTTTTTGGATAGGAGAAGAAAATGCTGTATAAAGAATTAGTAAATTTTGAACCAATTGATTCAGTCATCCAATTAACAGACGCAAATTCAACAGAAAAGGCAATGCACCTGTTGGATACATACGTAATCTCAGATCGCATGGCAGAAACAATTAATGAAATTATTTTTAAGCAACTACAATACACTAGACCAGAGGACAACAAGGGATTATTGGTCGTTGGTAACTATGGCTCAGGTAAGTCACATTTGATGTCAGTGATCTCAACAATTGCTGAGTATGAAGGTGCTAGTAAGCATATTGCAAATAAAGAAGTAGCTGAGCACGCTAAACAAATTGAAGGACAATTCAAGGTAATCAGGTTTGAGATTGGTGGGGTAGATCGCCCGTTCAAAGATATTATTATTTCACAACTCGAAAAAGGCTTTATTGAAATGGATGTCAACTTTGAATTTCCAGAAGATGATTCGAAGTTAACCAATAATAAAGAATGGCTACTGGAAATGATGGATGCCTTTAATACAAAATATCCAGAAAAAGGGTTATTAGTAGTCGTTGACGAACTTCTGGATTATCTTCGTTCACGTAAAGAGTTAGAAATGACATTGGATTTAGGGTTCTTACGTGAGTTAGGTGAAGTAGCGTATGATAGCCGCTTTAGGTTTATGGCCGGGATTCAGGAGATGCTATTCGATAATCCACGTTTCTATTATGTAGCGGATCCACTGCGACGGGTAAAGGAACGTTTTGAGCAAGTACGTATTGTAAAAGAAGATATTGCCTATGTTATTTCACAACGATTACTTAAGAAAAATGATTTACAAAAAGCTAAAATTCGTGAACACTTAACGGAGTTTTCTAAGCTCTATGACCGACTAAGTGAGAATATAGAAACATATGTTGAGTTGTTTCCAATTCATCCAGCATATTTATCGACATTTGAGAATGTTCATAATATTGAAAAACGGATAGCATTAAAAACCATTACCAATGAAATGAAGAAGATTATTAATCACGAAGTGCCGATAGATGATCCAGGATTAGTTTCCTATGATAGTTATTGGACATACATTGAGGAAGACCCATCTTATAAGACAATTCCTGAAGTTCGAGAAGTGATGGATAAAGTATCAATTTTGAAGGATAGAATCAATAGTGCCTTTCCTTCAACAAAAAGACGCTATCAAAAAATGTCTATTCGTATAGTGAATGCTATGGCATTGAATCGTCTAACTACTGATGATATCTATTCTAAGGTAGGGATGACTTCTGATGAATTGAAAGATGACCTTTTTCTAACAATTCCTGGTCAGATGGATATGCTGCTTGAAGATCCTGATCCTGCTGGATTTTTGAAAACAAATATAGATGTGGCTATTAAGACAATTATGGAAACCGTTAGCTATCAATATATTTCAGTAAATGAAGTCAATGCACAATATTATCTAGATTTGAAAAAGGATATTGATGTAGATAGTTTGATTGCAGATCGTGCTGAAATTATTGAAGCGGACACAATGGACCGCTACTATTTTGATTTATTACAAAATGCGATTGCTTTGGATGATCTTACTTATATTTCTGGTTATAAGATTTGGTCATATGAGCTTCCTTGGGAACAACGCCGAGTAATGCGAAAAGGATATCTTTTCTTGGGTTCTCCCAATGAGCGATCTACAGCGCAACCAGAGAGAGATTTTTACATTTACATGTTACGACCATTTAATACCGTAAACTATAAAGATGAGAAGCGCTCGGATGAAGTCTTCTTCAAACTTAATTTAGAAGACGATTACTTTGAAAAGACATTACGAAAATATGCTGCAGCAAAAGAGCAGTACATTGAAACAACACAAGCTCAAAAACCTTTATTTAAAGCTAAGTATGATAGCTACTATAAGCAATTGAATAAATGGCTGTTCGAACATTTTGTAGATGTATTCAAGGTGGTTTATAAAGGTAAAGAAGGATATCTTTCTGATTTTGGAATGTTCCTTCCGCAAGAAGATACTTTGAAAGCAATGGTCAACTATGCTTCTGCAGAGTTCTTGAATGATGCCTTTCAAGAGAAATACCCAGATTATCCAACCTTTAAAGAATATAAGCCAGGATATCTAACAAATGATAATATCAAAACTTCCGCAAGTGATGCCTTGCAATTCTTAAATGGACGTTCAACAAAAACTGGGGAAGCCATACTGAACGGCTTGGTTATGGAAGATAGCACTGGGAAAGTCACTGCCGAATCCATTTCTAATTCTGGCTTTTCACGATGGATTTTGGAAATGCTAGAAGAAAAAGGTAACGGCAAGGTGGTTAATAATAAGGAAATATATGATCAAGACGCCTTACGCGGTACAGGTGATAGACGACTTTCAAAAGAGTTTAAATTGGAGCCCGAATTAGTAGTTGTCGTGATTGGGGCGCTTCTTTATGCAGGAAAATTAGAGATAAGCGTAGCTGGAACGAACTATACAGCAATGAATTATCGAGAGTTTGCTGCCGAAAATATCGAGGTATTGTCTAATTTCGACTATATCAAAAAGCCATCTGGTCTTCCAATTAATGAAATCAATGCGGTACTAAATCTATTTGATGAGTACGCCCCAAACTTTGATGAAAAGATTCTAGAAGGATATATTAGGCGCCTTAGCAGCAAGTCAATTGAAGAAGTGAGTCATACCTTAAATACTATTGAGATGGTCAAGAAAGGTTTTTCTATTGGCGGCACAGAAGTTATGGATGCAAATACTCGACAAGATACAATTATGAGACTCACTTCTTATAAAGATTTTTGTGAAAAAGTCCAACGGTATAATACCGTTGCTAAAATGAAAAACTTTTCGGCTAGCGTTATTGAAATCTCAGAACAAGAAGAAAACAAGAAATTAATTGATTCAATTGAACAGATGAAGAAAGACGTTGACGAAGTCGGTACACTAGTGACATACATTACACAGGCTACTTACAACTATGGCCTTGAGAGTGATTGGACAAAGAATGCCCAAGAAGCGATTAATGCTGTCGTTGAAGCCGTGAAGAAAGGTGCTGGATTCAAGTCGCAAATGGATGACTTGAAAGAAATTAAAGAGCACTATATAGATGAATATTATGATATTCATCAGAAATCTCGATTAACAAGTAAAGAGGAAATTAATCGTGATGCGCTACTTAATTCAGTTGAGGCAGATGTATTAGCTACACTAAAGGCCAATATCGACATTCTTCCGGGTCAACAGCTTATTGATTGGGTCCGAGAGCTACGTGCTGCAAGAGCTTGTTTTTCACTAACAAAAGCTGAACTAGAACAATATCCGACATGTACTCATTGTAATTTCGAAATTGGAAAAACTGATCGGAATTCTAAATTGGTTGTATCTAATGGTAAAGAAAAGTTAACTGGAATTTATGAAAATTGGATGGAGATTCTTGTAAGTAGCTTACAACAGGGAGACATTGTTGAGAATCGGGAACTCTTGAATAATGAAGAAAAAGTAGAAATTAATCAATTCATTGCTACAAAAGAATTAACATTTCCGGTTAGTCCTCAATTCTTGAATACCATAAATAATTTGTTTAAAGGCTTTGAGAAGGTCGAAATAACTGAAGCGGAGCTGGTTAAAGCGATGGGAGATGGTAGTCCAATGTCAGTTAATGAACTAGAAGGACGTATCCGTCAATTGATTGCAGAGCTAACTGAAGGCAAAGAGAAAAATAAAGTTAGAATTATGTTTAAGAGGTGAGTAGATGTCATTAGAAAATGAACAATTGTCTTTTGATTCTGAACAAAAGGAAAATAAAAGAGTGACAGTTCTCGGGATGGAATTTGAAAACGATGATGCTCGTCGAGAGTATTTCCGGGAGGAACTGAGAAAAAAACTTCCTGATTTGAGGGGAATTGAAGGCTTTCCAATAGGAAATGATGAGAATATTATTGAATTATCTAATCCGCCATTCTACACAGCCTGCCCGAATCCCTGGATTTCAGATTTAATTGATGAATGGAGTGCTGATAAGCCCGGCAATGAATATCATCGCGAACCTTTTACATCTGATGTTAGTGAAGGAAAGAGTGACCGTATTTATAATATCCATAGCTACCATACAAAGGTACCCCATAAAGCAGTGATGAGATACATCTTGCATTACACGAATCCAGGTGATATTATTTTAGACGGTTTTTCAGGTACAGGGATGACTGGTGTAGCTACAAAATATACAAATAGTAGAGAAGAAGTAGAAAAATTAGGTTACTATGTAAATGAAAAAAATGAAATTTTCGATGATTCAAATGAAGTTTTTTCTCAATTAGGAGAAAGACACTCCGTTCTGACGGAACTCTCTCCTGCAGCAAGCTTAATCTCAAATAGTTATAATGAGAATATATGCAGTGAAGATTTTAAAAACAAGAGTGAAAGTATTTTAGCTGAACTTAATAAAGAAACATCTTGGCTTTTTATGACCGAGGATAAAGATGGGAATATTGTTCCGATAAATTATTCAGTTTGGAGTGATGTTTTTCTTTGTCCCAACTGTGATAATGAGCTTGTCTTTTGGGATATAGCTGTTGATATGGACAATAAAGAAATGAAAAAAGAAATGTCCTGCCCTTTTTGTAAAGCAATCGTTACAAAAAAAGATATGAAGCAAGTATTTGTATCGAAGTTTGATAATATATTATCCCAAGTGATTAATGTTCCTAAACAAGAGCAAGTTTTAATAAATTATTCAAATGGATCACAAAAGATTAATAAGCGACCAACTCAGTTTGATTTTGAATTACAAAAAAGAATTGAAGATTATGATATTGCTGGGTTTGTACCTATAAATGCGATAATAGCTGGTGACGAGACGGATAGATTAAAAAAATCTGGAATTCGACATGTGTTTCAGCTCTATTCCAAGAGAAACCTTATCGTAATGTCTGTTTTTTATGAAAAAATTAGAGGTACTAAGTATTTTGGTGAGTTCTTGAATATTCTAAGGAGCAGTAATTCATACTCGACTAAAATGGTAAAAGTGAATGTTCCAAGGTTACTTGATAAAGGCGGAGTATTTTCATTTGGGTTTGTTAGCGGCACGTTGTATATTCCTAGTTTAAACGGCGAAAGACCAGTTCTGGATGCAATAAAATCTAAAACGAAGAGTATGATAGCAGTGATTGATGGTATTCAAAACTCATGTGTTGTGTCAAATCAAAGTACAACTGATTTAAGAAATATTCGAAGGAATAGTATTGATTATATATTTGTTGATCCTCCCTTTGGTGCAAATCTGATGTATTCTGAATTGAACTATTCTTCAGAATCATGGATGAACTTATTCACAAATAATTCTCAAGAAGCAATAATGAATAACATGCAGAATAAAGCAATTGGTGATTACAAATATCTGATGAGCAGATGTTTTAGTGAATTGTATAGAGTTTTGAAACCGGGAAGATGGATGACAGTTGAATTTAGTAATTCAAAAGCAAATGTTTGGAACTCAATTCAGGAAGCCATTCAAAATGCAGGCTTTATAGTCGCAAATGTCGCCGCATTGGATAAAAAGCAGGGAAGCTTTAAGGCAGTTACCACGACGACGGCAGTAAAGCAGGACTTAGTAATTTCTGCTTATAAGCCTACTGAAGAGAATATTGAGAAAATGAAGGCACAACGTAATAATGTGGAATCAGCTTGGACGTTTGTTACACAACACTTATCAAACCTTCCAGTATTTATGGGAGACAAAGGTGATGCGGTAATCATATCCGAGCGAACACCACGTATTCTATTTGATAGAATGGTTGCCTATCATGTTCAGCAAGGTCTACCAGTTCCAGTTTCTTCTGCTGACTTTCAATCAGGTATTGCTAGTCGTTATCCGATGCGTGATGGCATGGCTTTTTTAGACTCTCAAGTGGCAGAATATGATAAAAAACGAATTCTTGCAAAAGAGTTTGCTCAATTATCGCTATTTGTATCTGATGAAAATAGTGCTATTGAATGGATTCGTCAACAATTAATGAAAAAGCCACAATCTCGACAAGATATCCATCCGCAATTTATGAAAGAGATTCAGCATATTGCAAAGTATGAAGAATTACCTGAGCTCGATGAGTTGTTAGCACAAAACTTTTTATACTATGATGGAAATGGGGCAGTACCCAATCAAATTAGTACCTATTTGACAAAAAATTATCATGATTTACGTGGCTTAGAAAAAGATGATGCTTTATTAAGAGAAAAAGCAAAAAATCGGTGGTATGTGCCAAATCCTAATCAACAAGCTGATTTGGAAAAACTGCGAGAGAAGAGTTTATTGCGTGAGTTTGGCCATTATCTTGATGAAATCAATAATAGCAAGAAGAAATTAAAAGCATTCCGTACAGAAGCAATCCGTGTTGGTTTTAAGAAGGCGTGGACAGAAAAAGAATATCAAACTATCGTAACAGTGGGTGAGCGTCTACCAGAAAAAGTAATCCAAGAAGACGATAAGCTCTTGATGTACTATGATAATGCTTTAATGCGAACAGAAATGTAGCAAATACTAATGATAAAGAAACTTGATAGATTCTACACATAGAGGAAGTGATGAAAATGAACTGGATAAACGAGATTACAGACAGGTTCCCGCAGAAAAAGATTTATCTTGTAAGAGATGACGATGGATTATTGATGATAGATAATGTTAAGGTCGAATTGTCTGAGTTAGATGTTTCTGTAATAACTTATGGAGATCCAGTTCATTTTCGTTATACATACGAAACTAAATTCGGTAGAAAATTTGATGGAACACTACTTATTCGCTTAGTAGATACTGGTTTTCAAGAGGTTCCTTGGGACGTGTATCAAAAGGCATTTCGGGAATCTATTGGAATTGCTGATATATTTCCCTTCCTGGATAGTAAAGCTGTGAAAGAGCTAGATATTGAAAAATGGGAGCAATTATACAATGCCCAGCAAAGTTTAACAACAAGACAAAATTATGTTTCTTCAATGAAATTTATAGAACGTGTGATTTACCATGAAGCTGAGGTACACATTTCAATGATACTTGATCCTTATGTCGAAGATCTTACGCTATTTAATAAAAAAGCTCCGGTCTTGCGTGAATGGGGCGAGATTGCTAGATTGATTGGTGAACATCGCTTATATCGTAGAATGGATGAGGAGTTTGAATTATTAGTCGATGATGCCAATAAAAAATTTCAAGAGTATTTAAAAAAAGAGTATGATAGAAATCTTTCCCTCCCTCCGGCAAAACAGCCAAATTATGTAAATCAAATTTTGAATTATTTATACAGAATACAAGGTATTTCGGGTAGAAAATTAGCTTTGATTGTTATGGATGGAATGAGCTTTACTCAATGGAGTGTTGTTGAAAAATGGTTAGTTAATAAAAGCTTTGATTTCCGAACCGGGGCAACCATGGCGATGATTCCGACTATTACCTCTGTTTCAAGACAAGCAATTTTTTCTGGAAAAAGACCTAGTGAGTTCCCAGAAACAATTACCAGAACTTCCTCGGAGCCAATTCAATGGCGTAAATTTTGGAAAGAAAAAGGATTCCTCGAAAATTCAATCAAGTATCAGAAGGGTTTAGGGCACACAGACTATCAAGATACCGTTCTTGAGTTTAGATACGCGGGTACAGATATCTATGGGTGTGTCATCGATGTTGTGGATGGATTTATGCATGGTGCCAAGCAAGGTCTGGAGACAGTTCAATCAGAATTACGAATTTGGCTTGAGAAGGGATTCTTAGAATCTATGTTAAGTGACTTGATGAATTTGGATTATGATGTGTATATTACGTCTGACCATGGAAATGTGGAGGCAACTGGGATTGGACGAATTCAAGAAGGTATTCTTGCTACAGGGAAAGGTCAACGTGCTCGGATATATGACTCCGAAGTACTTAGGTCTAATACACATGATTTATACACTGAATCAACCATAGAATGGGAGAGTGTAACGTTACCGAATAAGGGTTATTTTTCGTTAATTGCTAAGGAAAAATTTGCATTTGTACCTGAAGGTGAAATAATTATGACCCATGGTGGAATGCATATGGAAGAAGTAATTGTGCCTTTCGTAAAAGTTTTAAAAAGGGATGGTCGATAGATGAAAAAAATGGTGGGATTATTTCGTGTAATGACATTTGAAGAGTTGGACAAAGCTGCTGAAGTAATGTTGAAATATTCACCTACAGACGCATATCAAATATTAGATGAGACCTTTGCCAAAACAATTAAAGGAGATACGTTCCGCAGAAAAGCTCTAAACAATTTAATGAAAGTATGGGGGAACGGGCAAAGACCACTTTCTGATTTTCAAGAGAAAGTACTAAAACAATATGCTATTTCAAATTACGATGAGAAAAAAACATTGCAAGTTTTGATGCTGCTTTATTCTTTTTCATTTTTTTCAGACACCATAAATATAATTGGAAAGTATCTACGTATGCAGGATACTTTTCAATCAAAAACGATTATGGAAGAAGTTCGTAGCACTTATGGAATGACTGAGACAGTGAATAAAGGTTTATTGACGGTTTTAGGTTCCTTGGTTGATTGGGGATTTCTATTGCGGAGCAAGCCTGGTGTATATGAAATTACCAATCACAAAATTCTGATTACTGACGAGTTTATAAAGAACGTGTTGATACGCTCTATTTTAGCCCATAGAGATGCTGAATACCTTCCACTAGAAATTATAAATAATCAAGCGGGATTATTTATGTTTGATTACCAGGTTAGCAGATTAGAAGTTCGTCTTGATGATTTAAATGTGTTACGAGAAAGAACGGATACTTTCATAGGGTTAAAGTAACGATTATATGAATTGAAAGCAAACAACAATTATGTTGTTTGTTATTTTTTGGATGTTTGAACCTAATCAGAGTATCAAATTTCGTATTCGTATGATGGATTTTTGAGAATGTAGTTTAGAGTGAGTGAATATGATATGTTCTTCGTCGATAATAAGTATACACTAATAAAACATTTCGGCTCGCATGTTTACTTGTTTGAAAAATTGACACCATTGCTTTCAAATAATTTGAAAGTCAATAAAATTTTTATCATTTGAATCTCTAAAAATAGTTGCTATTAAAGCCTTTTATAGCTGATTAAAAAAATAGTTGAGCTAACCAGGTCTTAAAAAAGCCCGTAAAGCTTCACAATTTAGTAAACGTTAATCCTTGTCATACCAAGGGTTTCAAGACACTTTTCATTCATTTGGAGAGTGTTTTTTTTGATTTGGTAACGAGTTTGGTGACGACTTTTTTCGTACCTCGTAACCAGCTATTCATTTTGATTGGCATTCCTGTATTCCTCTAAGAGTTTAAGTGTGTCTATTTTTGTCTGGTCGTTCGTATGTCCGTAAACGTCTCGAATCATGTTTGAGGTTTCTGCATGACCGACAAGAGATTTGATAATTAAACCGTCAATTCCTTGGTTCAGTAAATCTGATACAAAGGTGTGTCTTAACCCATGAGGAATGATATGCGGAAGGCCATATTTTTTCTCTAACTAATTCAATTTGTTGTTTAACCAATCTGTGTGAAGTGGTTGGTTAATATCACCTTTTTGATTTACGTAAGTGAATATTATACCAAGTTCCGTTCTACAGTTTAAGTTCGTCAAAATTGTAGCAAAAGTTGTTGTAATTTATTTTTTCTAAGCTCTTGCTCACGATTGGACTGTTCTAAATTGAAGGTTGTAGTCGTATGCTTTCGGAAGATGGGGTAACAGTTGGAATTTGACATTTTTTTCAAAATTTTGAAACTCATATATTCAAAAACGTGAGTAATCGTATTTGATGCAACAAATTTTCATCAATTTAAGCGCTTTCTAAAATGCTATGAAACTATGTTGCGAAGGACAGAGATCCCCTTCAAATAGCAGTTTTGATTGATATAATTAATTTATAAAAACGAGGAGGTTACGACAGTGGATGCAAAAAAAGTGGGTATGGATATTCTAGGTAAAGTTGGCGGTGAATCAAATGTCAACCATTTGACACATTGTGCAACACGGCTAAGATTCACTCTAAAAGACAAAAGCCTTGTGGATCAAAAGATTTCTGACATGCCGGAGGTTTTAGGAGTCGTTGATAAAGGGCCTCAATTTCAAGTAATCATCGGCAATGAAGTTTCAAAGGTTTATGATGTAATCAATAATGATTTAAATTTGGATTCGAAGGGTTCGGATGTGGGGGAAGATAAATCAAACAAGAAATTATTAGATAGTTTTATTGATGTAGTAACTGGCATCTTCACTCCTATATTACCTGCACTGACGGCAGCCGGGATGTTGAAAGCAGTATTGGGAATTATTGTTGCTTTCAAACTGATCGATAATGAATCACAAACTTTTCAAATCATTAGTTTCATGGCGGATGCGACATTCTTCTTCCTACCAATTCTACTAGCAAGTAGTTCTGCTAAACGTTTTAAAACGAATCAATATCTGGCAATGATGTTAGGTGGGATCTTGGTTCACCCAAATTTTATTACAATGGTCAACACGGCTAAAGAGGCAGGAGAAGGTATCAAATTTTTTGGAATGCCAGTCTATCTGGCAACATATTCTTCAACTGTTATACCAATTATCCTCGGTGTGTTTTTGATGTCGAAAGTTGAACCGCTCGCTGACAAAGTATCTCCAAATGCGGTTAAGTTCTTTACTAAACCTTTGATTACTATCGGAATCACAGGTGCTATGACCATTCTTGTCTTAGGACCAGTAGGTTTTATTTTTAGTAATTTCATTGCTGACAGTATTAACGCTTTAGATAGTGTTGCGGGTTGGATTGTACCAACTGTAATCGGAATTATCACTCCACTGTTGGTAATCGTCGGCGCGCATCATGGCTTACTGCCAATTGGTATCAATAATCGGATGACAATTGGTTACGATACAATTGTTTACCCGGGGCAATTGAGTTCTAATATTGCTCAAGGAGCCGCTGCTCTAGCAACTTCAATTCGAACTAAAGACGCAACTTTAAAACAATTAGCTTCTGCCACCGGTATTACGGCTGTCTGTGGGATTACAGAGCCGGTCCTGTATGGTGTCACAATCAAATATAAAACTAATATGATTGCCACAATGCTTGGCGGTGGTGCAGCAGGTCTGTTTATGGGATTGACCAAAGTTAAAAACTTTTCCGGTGGTGCACCAGGACTTTTGACATTACCTAGTTATATCAGTGTAGAATCTCCAATGTCCAATTTCTATTTTGCAGCGATCGGCTGTGCAATAGCCTTCGTCATTTCTTTTGCAACTTCATTTGTTCTCTTTAAAGACGTAGTGAGCGATGAACTAGAGGTTAACAATGATACTGAGCCATCGACTGTTAAAATTACGAATGCTGAAGTTCTTTCTCCTGCAATTGGAGAATACATTAAGTTGGAAAATGTAAACGACACTACATTCTCTTCCGGTATGTTGGGTAAAGGATTCGGGATTTTACCAAGTGAAAATGAAATCTTTTCTCCAGTTTCTGGGATAATTGAAAGTATTTTCCCAACGAAACATGCGATTACATTATTGAGCGATGAAGGGTTAGAAATTTTGGTTCATATCGGAATCGATTCAGTAAGTCTGGATGGTAAAGGTATCATCTCTCATGTAAAAGAGAAGCAAAGGGTCAAAAAAGGTGATCTAATTGCTGAAATTGATCCAAAAGTATTTGATGAGAATGAAATTGATAAGACCGTAATTACAGTTGTGCTTAACAGTGCGGAACTAAAAAGCGAATTTTGTGATGAAGATTCAAAACTTAACAAAAATGATGTTGTAATGAAATTAGTCTAGGAGGATATAATATATGTTTGAAAAAGGATTTCTTATGGGTGGTGCCATTTCAGCGAATCAGTGTGAAGGTGCATATAACGAAGATGGTAAGGGGATTTCAATTCAAGAAGTACTTCCACATGGTATTGTTGGCGGGTACACTGAAAAACCAACAGAAGATAACCTAAAGCTTGAGGCAATCGATTTTTATCATCGATACAAAGAAGATATCGCACTCTTTGGTGAGATGGGATTCAAAGTACTACGATTTTCAATTGCATGGACACGTTTGTTCCCAACTGGAGAAGAAGCGGAACCAAATAAAGCGGGAATCGAATTTTATCATAATGTGATTGATGAGTGTCTAAAACATGGTATTGAGCCATTAGTTACGATTTCACATTATGAAACACCGCTTCATCTAGCCAAAAAGTATAATGGCTGGACTAGTCGGGAAATGATTGACCTATTTTTGAAATTTGCCAAAACGGTTTATGAAGAATATGGGGAAAAAGTGAAGTATTGGATCACTTTTAATGAGATGAACTCGGTTATTCATGCACCGTTCATGAGTGGTGCAATCATGACAGACAAGAGTGAGTTGGGCAATCAGGAGTTGTATCAAGCGGCCCATTATGAGTTGGTGGCTAGTGCTAAAGCTATTAAACTAGGCCATGAATTGGTACCAGGATCTCAAATTGGTTCAATGATTTTGGCTGTTACGATCTATCCTCTAACTCCTAATCCAGACGATATTATTTTTACAATGGAAAAAGAAAGAGAAACCTACTTATTTTCCGATATCATGATGAAGGGGAAATATCCGAATTACGCAAAATCATTCTTCCAACAAAGAGGTGTAAACTTAGACATTACAGGCGAAGATCGGGAAGCGTTAAAAAATACTGCGGACTATCTTGCAATTAGTTACTATTCAAGTCAATGTGCGTCTAAAGATCCAAATAATGGTGAACCGACGGGAAGTAACATGACTAAGGATTATAAGAAAAACCCTTACTTGAAATCAAGTGAATGGGGGTGGATCATTGATCCTCAAGGCTTAAGATATACTTTGAACAAGCTTTATGATCGATACAATAAACCGATTTTAATTGCCGAGAATGGGTTAGGGGCAAAAGACGAGCTGATTCAAGATGAGACTGGTGAAATGACAGTAATGGATGATTATCGAATCGATTATATCTCTGAGCATTTGAAACAGGTTCAAAAGGCAATTGAAGATGGTGTTGAGGTGATTGGGTATACAATGTGGGGCTGTATTGATTTGATTTCTTGTGCCACCGCGGAAATCGACAAGCGCTATGGTTTTGTTTTCGTTGATAAGTATACGGATGGCACAGGCACTTTGGATCGCTATAAGAAAAAATCCTTTTACTGGTTTAAAGATTTGATTCAAAATGAAATTCAGAAATAGTTTTAAATGGGCTGGGACATAACTCTACGAGTTACACCCCAGTCTCTTTAAAAACGAATAAACGGTGGGAACAGAAGTAAATCCTTCTTATTTCTCGGAGTTGAACACTTCTGTCCCAACCTCCTTCCTACGACTAGTCAAGAGGAAAAGAATAAAAATTAATTATTGAATTCCATATCAAATATCCCTGATACTAGTTTCAAATTTTTCATCAGGGTGCTATACTTTATTTATAAGGCATTGCCTTATTGGTCCTTAGAGATCGTGTACGCATAGTCGTACTTCGTCTTGTTCTCAACCATAGAATAGAGACACTTTAGTAGTTTGTTGATACAGGCTACGGTCGCAACCTTATCCTTCTTGGGTGTAGGTTGCGTTTTTAATTTGTAATAATAATCTACGATATGATTTGAAGCAGCGGCTTGTTGGTGGATCATATTCTTCACAGTAAAATAAAGAATTTTCCTAGCTTTAGGGTTCCCGCGTTTATTGATATGATCTTGGGCAAGATAGTTTCCAGATTGATACCTACGGGTATCAATGCCCACAAAGGCATTAACTTTCTTGTGATTCTTAAATCGTCGGATGTCGCCAAGTTCACCAATAATTAAAGCGGCAGAGACTTCACCAATGCCTGGCACACTTTGATAAAGATCAAATTCAGGGAGTGGTTTTGTTTGTTCAATCAGTTGTTTAGCCAAGCGCTCTTTTATTTGTATAAGCTCTTTTAACTGTTGAGCGTAGTAGCACACTTTCTGTACCTGAATACTTGTTTTTATGGTTGCCGGATAGGAATTAGCAGCTAATGAAAGGAGTAGCTGCGCTTTTTCCTCGGAGAGTCGTTTGTCTGTGTTTTTTTCAAGATATTTTTCACCTGTGTTTGACTCAATCCAGCTAAATAGTCTGGATGAGGGAAGCGCTCCATCAAGTTTAAAGCTAATTTTGATACCCGACTAGAAAAAAGGATTTCCAGTTCTGAAAAACTAAGTTGAAGAGCGGTGTGTAAGTGCATTCTGAGACGCTTGGTTTCGGTTTATATCTCTTGATAAAAGCGAACTAAATCATGAGATTCTTCATAAATAGTTAACTGGTGTCTCTTGATTTTCCGCTCATATTGGTAGTGGATTTGTGCTAATCGATGGGCATCTTGTTTATCTGTTTTAAGCACACGTAATCCATTATCAAGCTGCTTTTTTGCTTCTAAGGGATTCAATAGACAATAGGAAAAGTGATTATTTTGACAAAAGGTTTCAATTACTCTTGAGTAAACGCCTGTTGATTCAAAAACGATACATGGTATTTCTGGTAATTGTTGAATCTCTTGAAGCAACGTGTCAAACCCAGATTTTGTATGAAGAATTTCTCCTTCGGAGAGACAAACCTCCTCCTGATAAAGGACTTTATAGCTTTTCCCCATAGAAACATCTAACGCAAGTACATAAGTCATCTATTCATCTTCTTTCTTTTTTCTGAAAGGTTCTTCACTGCTTCATTTCGTTCCTAATTTCTTTTACACGAACTCGAAGCCCCAACATACTTAAACCAGATTCTAAAATGACAGTGAAGAAGACCGTTTTTTTGTAGGGACTCGAAGTCCATGAGGTCATGGTCGATCTTCCTTTCACACTCTACTATAAACCTAAAAAAGGAAAATAGAGGAGAAACTCATCCGTCGATAAGTTTCTCCTCTAATTTTAGTATGTTTTTTACGTTGAGCCTGTCTTTTTTGAATACAATTGCATAATAAGAATATCAATGACAGTATATAAAGCAATATCGGAACCGAAAGAAGCGACTTTCTTGTATTTGTCTTCGGTTGGTGTGACTTGTAAGCTGCAGAATGATTTTTTCTGTAAGGTACTCTCTTTTGGGCCAGTCAACAGGATGAATTTTATGTTCTTTTCTATAAGGTGATCAGCGATACGATTCAGGGTATTTGATTTTCCGTAATAGGAAACCATTATCACTACAGAACTTTCATCAAGTGTTTTTGCTTTTAGAAATTGATTTCCGGGAATACCATCTAAATTGGCTTTCATTTCCAACCAAACTAGTCGATTATATAAGCTAGTGGCGACAGAGTAAGAGTTGGATTCCGCAAAAATTTCAATTGATTGGGCGGTTATTAGTAGTTGGGCAATTTGTTCAAGCGCATTTAAGTCTAGATTGTTGATTGTGTCGTTAAGGGTCTGAATATGAAGATGGAGAACTTTTGAAATGATATCAAGAATAGCCTTTTCATTTTGGATTGGAAAGTCATATTCGATTCTCTCAGAAAAAGTATTAAAGCTAGAAATTTCACTGTTTAGCGTTAATTGAAAATCCTTAAATGACTTTAGCCCAACTTTTTTACAAAGTCGAGAAACTGTGGACACACTGGTAAATGTAGACTCGGCCAAATCATAAATAGTCATCTTGCTGATTTTTCGGGGATTATCAAGAATATACTGTGCAATGGTCTTTTCACTAGCTGAGAATTTCTCAGTTTGCTTGAGTAAATCAGTAATCAACATAAAGTATTATTCCTCCCTTTTGCAGGTCAATGGTGAGCTAGCCGCAGTATTCTCGTGATTGATAATTACTAACATCGAGCTTTATTATACCATTTTTTATCTCGGCAATGAAGTACCCTTGAAAGAACAAACCCGATCGCCTCAATCATATGCAAGGTGCAGGGTTCCCGTATCAATGGAACAAAACTTTACGGTAGAGGCTAAAACACGAACAATAAAAGAACTATCTATCTTTTTTTAGTTGCTGGATATAATACTATGAATAAAGAAAATAAAGATAAAGTGAATGGAAGATTTGTGGGAAAAGTGATTGGAACAATGTTACTTTTATCTTGTTTAATCATTGGAACGATGTTAATTATCCCGCAGCACAAACAGTTTGTTTTATTCTCCAGATTGTGATTGTTATTATGGGTATAGTATATGTGAATGTAAGTAGCAAAAGGAAAGTAAATTGAAATGTTGTCTTTGTGAAAAAGTATATATCATCAAATTTTAAGTATGACAATTTCAAAGTGCAATATTCTGATGTGCAATTAATTTTGGTTACGAATATTGGTAACGAGTATTTAAAATTCAATAAAATATAGTGAAACTATTCCTCTTGAAAGTTTGCTGTAAATCCCGATAATATAGTGTTTTCCAACTCTATAAAATTCCATAGCAGCCAACCAGGTCTTAAGAAAGCTCGTAAAGCTTCACAGTTTTCAAAACGTTAATCTTTTTATCGAAGATTTCAAAACACTCTCCTTTTGGAGGGTGTTTTTTTGTTCTGGTAATGAGAAAGGTAATAACAATATTATAAACCAGTGTAAGCAATGAATTTTTTTAACGCATTTCGTTGAGCTTTTTCAGTAACATGAGAATAAGTGTTAAGGGCAGTTTCAGCATTTTTATGACCCAATCGATCTTGTGTTTCTTGGATGATATTGATCAAAATTATCGTTTTCTCCAAAAAATAAATACAAAATGGAGGAGGGGAAAGATGTTTAAAGTTTACTTCCCGTTTCAGTGGCTCGTTAAAGGAATTCTTTTAGTGCTACTAGGATTGATTATTTTTGAAAGTTATCTAACAATTAAAGCCAGATATTTTCCAGAAGAAAAGCCAATAAAAATTGTAACAAATGATTTAAAAATAGGTGAAACTTATCAGGCAGATGCGGTTGAACTAACATTTAAAAATATTGAATTGACCGAAAAAAGAAATGAATTTGCACAACATGATCGTGTATTACAAGTGACTTATACATTAAAAAATGATACAGAAAATCCGATACGTCCATAACAATGGTCGATTGAAAATAAGAATGGTGAAGAACTTTAAGAGTATGCTATGATATTGGATAATCCAGAATATATTGAAAGTGACAAAGCAGAAACAATAAATTACTATTATGAATTACCGAATGATACACAGGAATATCAAATCGTAGTACGTAGAGCGAATGGTTATTTTGTTGGATTACCCTTTACTTTGTAAGTCTTATTTTGTTAGTGGCTTTTAAGTTAATATTATTTTTATGATTTTTGAAAATGAAAGTGAGGAAATTGGAGGAATGGCTGAAGAAAATAAAGTTGATCCGCTTGAAACACTAGTGATAAATAAGAAAGAATTTGAGCAACTTTTTCTTGATTTTTTTGTTCAATATGACATGATTTATGATTTTAGTTCGTCACTAGATTTATTTGAATTAGAAGCAGAAATAATAAAAAATAGCCAAGAGGAAGATGGTAACATCATCATTTCAGTAGAAAAGTTCCTTGAATTGTTTTCGGAAATATTTGAAATAGATACAGATTATTATCAACCACAAGAAGTTTTTCGAGAGTTTAGAAATAAGATTATTCGTTCAAGTAATATAGCAAATTGAATCAATAAAAGAAGCGTTGAAGAAAAATTCTTTCTTTTAACGCTTCTTTTTAGAAGATTTTACAGATGTCTCATGGAGATTTGCTTCAATAACTACTTGTAGTCATTTCGTTTAAAATTATTATGTTACACCCTTATGTGTCGCGAAGAAATACTGGTATAATAATGAATGAGATATGTAACGTTAGGGTATACTCTTGTATTACAACTTTATTTATCTAGGAGATTTTGAATTTGAATAGTACTAGAAAAAGCATATTAGAAATGGATAATCAAGAAGCAAAACAATTTTTATTAAAGTCAGCAAGCTTTTTTAAGACGTCTTTGCCTAATTATATCAATTTATCAGTAGTTATAGGAAAAGCGGTGGATTTATTAAAAGACAAGCCATTTTCTGAACTAGTTAAACATAAGAGGTCGCTATCTGAAGCAGTTGACGTTAATCATCGAATATTAGCTAACAAAGATGGAAATTACGCTTGGAGACCTCTTCAAATATTACATCCAATAGTATATGTAGACTTGGTAAACGTCATTACACAGCAAAATAATTGGAGGCACATCAAAAATAAGTTTGAAGAATTCCAAGCTGATAAGCGAATTGAATGTATATCGCTTCCTGTGGAATCGATTTCTTCGAAGAGTGATACTGCGGAAACTATTTTAAATTGGTGGGAAAATCTTGAACAGGCACAAATCGGTTATGCATTGGAATATGAGTACTGTATTCATTCAGATATTACCGATTGCTATAGTTCAATGTACACACATACCATTCCATGGGCGTTACATTCAAAAGAATGGGCTAAAACACATAGAAAAAATTCCCAAGGTATTGGAAATTTAATAGATTCTAAAATACAATATTTGCAAAACGGTCAAACGAATGGTATACCCCAAGGAAATATATTAATGGATTTTATAGCTGAAATAGTACTCGGATATGCTGATAAAATGTTGTTAAACAAGATAGAAGAGGCGGGGATTGAAGAATTTAAAATACTTCGTTACAGAGATGATTACAGAATTTTCTCGGTTCGAAAAGACCAGGCCGAAGTGATTATCAGATTATTATCTGAAGTATTATCGGATTTAAATTTGAAGCTAAATTCAAACAAAACATTTTTATCGGATAATATAATCTTAGATGCAATTAAGTCAGATAAGATTTACTGGGATCTTAAGCATGCAAGTTTTATAGAAAAAAATAATAATAAGTGGAAGTTTAAGCTTAGTCTTCAAAAGCATTTGTTACAAGTAAAGCTTTTAGGAGATAAATATCCAAATTGTGGGAGCTTAAGTAAAGCGCTAAGTGAGGTTTACACACATAGAGTTTCTACTTTAAATAAAAGACCAGATGATATCTACCAATTGATTAGCATTCTTGTTAATATAATGCAAAAGAATCCTAGAACTTTGGAAGCTTGTATTGTGATTTTAGGTAAGCTTTTTGAGTTTATTGCTGTAGAAGAAATCAACTTATACTTGGATAAAATCTTAAGAAAATTCGTTAATACTCCTAATACTGATATAGTTGAAATTTGGTTACAAAGGCTTTCTTTAATTCATTCACGAGAGAAACCTTACAGTGCAAAATTATGTAAGAAAGTTTCTGATCCTAAAGGATTCACATTGTGGAATTCTGATTGGTTGAATGATGGATTTGATGAAAGTGAAATAATCAATGAAGCTTGCATTTCGAATTTAAGCTTGACTACGCCAGCTAAAGAGTTAGAGCTATTTATTTCGCAATATGAAGAATAATATAATATTCACTATGCTAATTTTTTAAAATCGATTAGTTATAGAAGCGTAGTACTTTGTTGAAATGAATTAAAATTTCAGTGATATAAAAAACATTTCGTGATTAATGGGTGACATAAAGCTGAATTATAATTTATAACTATGGGGGGGATACAATTGACTGAACTTAATGAAGGATATAACATAGAATACAAGGAATCAGTTCCCAAGAAGCCTAATCATCTAAAGGCAGAGATCGTATCTTTTTTAAATAGCGATACAGGCGGAACGATTTATTTAGGTGCTAGTGATGATGGAATACCAGTTGAACTTCCTAATAAGAGTAAGCAATATAAAGAATGGGAAGAACTATTAAGTAATTGGGTAGCCAGTGCATTTAGGCCAGAAGTTACGGGTTTAATTCTGGTTGATCCTAATTGTACACCTTTTAAAATTTCTGTAAGTGCGGGCTCCAATAAACCCTATTATTATACTGACGGGGAAGGAATGAACTGGAAAGGCGTATATATACGTAATGGCAGTTCGAAAAGACGTGCTAGTGATTCGGAGATAAGAAGAATGATGAATCGGCATATTGCCAATTCTTTCGATAGCGAAAAAATTGAACGGAATGACTTAACCTTTAATTACGCCGAGCAGGCTTTTACAAAAGAAGGAATAAAATTTGATGTTATTGGGTTGGATTTTAAGAAAAAGGTAGAGGATCAATTCAATAACGCTGCATTAATAGTTAGCGATGAGAATCCATTTATTTCAAAAGTAGCGGTGTATGAAGGACTGGATGTAGTCACTTTTCGAGATAAAAAAATATTTTCAGGCTCTGTGGCAAAACAAATTGATGATGCAATTCAATATATTCATCTAAGTAACAGGGTTCAAATTACTCTAGGACACAATGGTAAGCGAATAGAGAATTATTCTTATCCGATTGATGCAGTCCGTGAAGCAATAATGAATGCCTTCGTTCATCGAGACTATACTATGAGTTCAGATATTAAAATAGAGATTTTTGATGATAGATTAGCGATTTCTTCACCGGGCTCTCTTCCAGATGGATTAACGGTTGAGGACATAAAACAAGGAGCGAATGCTAAACGGAATCCTATTTTGATAAATGCTTTGGATAAAATGAACTATATTGAAAATTACGGTTCTGGAATTCGCCGTATTTATTCTCTGTATAAGGGGTTTATGCGTCAACCAGAATTAATTGCAACACATAATTTATTTACTGTTGTCTTGTATAATATGAATTATAAGCTAAATACTATGGAATTGAATCGTAATATGATTTCGATTGTTCAATATCTTAGTGGTGGGAAACTTGCTAGCCGCCAAGAGATTCAAGATGCACTAGACTTGCAAAAAAGCTACACATCTGAACTATTATCTAGTTTGAAGAAAGCAGGCATAATTGGTTCTGAGGGGCGAGGGCCAGCTACTAGATATTACCTGATAGCCACTGACGCTAGCTAATTTTAATTGATTTTTTTATCTTTACCGGACGATTTACCGGAAGATAGAATATAAATCTTATTATATCAACGTTTTAACCACCGGACGATGTTTCATAAGATTCATAGTTTTAGAACCTTTTACCGGACGATTCACCGGACGCTATGTCTTTAAACCCGGTATATCGCTATTTTGGTCACCGGACGATAGAGGGTTAAGGGTTTAATGAAAAAGTGATTGCTATTCTTCAATCAACCAACTCGCCAAGTTGTGGTAATGATTTGAGGTAATGACAGAATATAATTTTATATAGCTTAGTAAAACTTCATGAATAAGAGAACCTTAATTTTGCGCTGTTTGTAGCAGTGTAAAACATTAAAAAACAAAAATTTGTTTAACCAGGTCTTAAGAAAGCTCGTAAAGCTTCACAGTTCTCAAAACGTTAATTGCTGGAGCCGTTGCGAATTTATTCGCTTACGAATACAGTATGGGACGGAGATTTCTCAGGAAATCGAGTACCATTCATTTAAAACAATCAAGACGTTTCGCAACTTAGTTTGTGAAGCGTCTTTTTTCATTGTTGACACCATTCAAGACAGTATCATTTTGAGCTAATTTGCGATAAGCAATCTCACCAACGGGCATTTTTTATGACGTTTGGTGTGTTTACATAAGTTTTTGTAATTGTGGTATCGCTATGTGTGAGCGCTTCTGAAATCTGCTCGAAAGAAATGCCAGACTGTCTAGCTAAAGTTGGGAAAATATTGATTTGTTGTAGTTTATTAAATTGCACCTTTTTCCATGTTGTCAGTAGATCAATGATGGAATCAACTACTAGAATGGTTCGAAAGCGATAGGAGTTTTTCATTTCTTTTACATACTCGCATTTCTCAGTATCTTTATTTTTTACCAATTTATACATGAGGGAAATCAACTTTTATTGAAATTCACATCTGACCAAACTAGTGGATAGATTTCTCCTTTGGCTGCTCCTAATTGATAAATCAAAAAAACGTGTAGTCTTGCACCCCATTAAACATTGCACCAATTACTATCAGTGATGATGTCTTGATTGCGCCAAATGTCGGCGCTTGGACTACGCCTTAGATACTTATTTGCGGCGTGAGCTAAAAGCTGAACGTGGCACGCCTAGTTATGGGTGATAATTACTGAATTGGGGCTAATAGCTCGATTTACCAAAGGTAACTATTGGCTCTGATGTGGTGATCGGTGCCGGCAGTGTTGTGACTCGCGATAGTCTTGATGGTGTCTTGATTTATGATAATCCTTGTCGGGTGATTCGAAAATTTTATCAGTGGAATCGGGAATACTATTTTAAATACAAGAAATATCCTGTTGAGTATTTAGTGGTAAACCCTTGATAAAACAGTCTTTTTATCAAGATGCTAAAATTATGTAAAAAATAATTTCGCTAAAATGTTGACGTTTTCAAAAAAGATGATATTATAGTTCTTGTAAATGATAACAAACTAAATACTAGATGAGTGTAACTGTTCAATCAGGCATCATCAATAAGGATTTTAGCGTTATATCTAACGCTAGGAGTGTTTATTGATGATGCCTGATTTTTTTTGACGGGAGGTGCGTACAGGAGGTTCATACAGGAGGTGCATAAAGAAAATGAAAGTGCTTCAATCATTGAACCAAAATGCTTTACTGGTTCGCTATGAAGGATCCGAGTGTATCGTCGTCGGAAAAGGAATTGGCTTTGGTAAGAAAAAGGGAGATCCAGTAAATGAAGCTCTAGTAAGCAAAGTTTACCAAATGGCGCCGGAGCGCACTGATCTCTTAAACCTTTTAGGTGATATCGATGAAGAAAGCATCCAAATGGCAGAAGAGGTGACAGAACACGCCCAAATGGAACTGGGAAAAGCGTTTACCGGCAACTTTATCTTGTCATTAGCTAGCCATATCCAGTTTTTAGAGGAAAAGTACGCGGGTCAAATAGAGATTTTCCAACCTTTTCACTATGAGTTGAAGTATCTCTATCCGAAAGAGCATCAGGTAGCTGAGTGGTCGGTGAACTACTTGAATAAATCGTATCAATTGAATTTGCCAGAAGCGGAGGTTTCGTTTTTTACGCTACATTTTGTGAATGCTTTGATTGATCAAGGTGAAATGAGCAATGTAGTTGAGCTGAGTGATATTTTAAATGAAATTGCGGAACTGGTGGAACAAGAACTAGGACATCCTTTGAAGCGAGAATCCATCGACTTTTCTCGTTTCATTATCCACCTACGTTACTTTGTCATTCGTAACTTGAACAGCAGCCAGCGAAAGAATGAAATCAACGACAAAGAATTCCAGCAATTATACACGCTGGCGTTAAGTTTGTATCCTTTTGAAAACCAGATATTATACAAGATTAAAACGATGCTACAAGAAGACCATCAAATGAATTTTGGTAACTCAGAAGATTTTTATCTTTTATTACATTTAGTCAGAATTGTTAGTGAGGAAGGAGGGAAAGAAAAGTGAGTTTTAAAGAACTGTTTAAACCAGAGTTAATGGCCTTGAACATGCAAGCAGCAGACCAAATAGATTTCTTTAGTCAAGTATCAGATCGGTTATTGGAACAGAATGTTGTCAAAGAAACTTTCAAAGCAGCAATTACTGAACGAGAAAATAATTATCCCACAGGATTGCAATTGGAAAATTTCGCCGTAGCCATTCCTCATACTGATGTGGTTCATGTAAAAGAAGCTTTCGTAGCTGTGAACCGCTTAAGTAACCCCATTGATTTTTATCAAATGGGTACAGATGACGTTGTGGTACCTGTCAAAGATATTTTGGTATTAGGGATTAAAGACCCTAAAAAACAAGTGGGTTTGTTAGCTGAATTGATGGGCGCATTTGCTGATCCATCATTCGTAGAGAAATATGAAAAAGCAACAACTATTGAAGAAATTACAGCACTTATTAATCAATATCTATAAAAAAATTGGAGGAAAAATTATCATGAAAAAAATTATCGTAGCGTGTGGTTCAGGTGTCGCAACATCACAAACAGTAGCTTCAAAGATTACTAAATTATTAAAAGAAAGAAAGGTTCCAGCTGAAGTTGAAGCTGTGGATATCAAATCATTGAAACACCATATTAAAGGTGCCGATGCCTATGTATCGATTGTTAAAACTAAAGAAGAATTCGATATTCCAGTCTTTAACGGAATTGCTTTCTTGACAGGTATGGGTCAAGACCAAGAAATCGAAAAAATCATCAAACTTATTCAGGAGGGCTAATCAAACATGGAAACATTACAAACAGTTATTAATTTCATCTTAAATGACCTAGGCGCAGCCGTTTTCGTGCCAGCTTTGATGTTAATCATCGGCTTGTGTATGAAGATGAAGTTCTCTGAAGCCTTTAGTTCTGCCTTGACCTTAGGGATTGCTTTTACTGGGATGTCTATCTTGATTAACTACATGATGACTTCCATGGGGGATGCCGCTCAGAAATTAGCAGAAAATACTGGCATTAGCTTGCCAGCTGTTGATGGTGGTTGGCCAGGGATGGCTTCCATCTCTTGGGCTTGGCCCTATGCCTTCTTGATGTTTCCGTTAACCATTGGGATTAACATCATCTTGCTGGCTTTGAACCAAACAAAAACATTGAACGTTGATATGTGGAATGTTTGGAATAAAATCTTTACAGCAGTAATGGTTTCTTACATTTCCGGTAGCGCAATTTGGGGCTTTGTAGCTGCTTCTATCCAAATCATTCTTGAATTGAAAGCTGGCGATATCTGGGGACCAGAAGTTGAAAAATTGACAGGGATTCCAGGGGTAACTGTTCCTCACTTTGTTACTTTGATTACGACCATTTTGTTCCCAATCGATGAATTATTGAAAAAAATCCCGTTCTTTAACAAACCAATGGATGCTGATTCATTGAAAGAAAAAATTGGGATCTTTGGTGAAAACTCAGTGATGGGTGCCATCATTGGTTTCTTGCTAGGTTTAGCATCAGGATATGGAGTAGCAGGTGCCTTACAACTAGCGGTTCAAGCAGCTACTGCTTTGACCTTGTTCCCAATGGTTTCTAAATTATTCTCACAAGCATTGTCACCAATTTCAGAAGCAATTTCTGATTTCATGAAGAAAAAATTCGAAGGCAAAGAAGTCTTCATCGGTTTAGACTGGCCAATCTTGGCAGGTCGTAATGAATTATGGGTAGCGGTAATAATTACAATCCCAGTGTTGCTAGTAATGGCAATCGTCTTACCAGGTAACCAAGTTTTACCATTTGCCGGTATTATCAATTTATCTTTTGTAATTGGCGCGTTGTTGTTAACTGATGCTAACTTAGGACGGATGATCTTCCACGGTGTCATTTCAGCACCACTATTCTTGTACGGCGCGACTTATTTTGCACCATACATCACTCGTTTAGCTAATGAAACAGGGGCAGCTACTGTTGATAAAGGCAAAATGTTATCATGGAGTACTTTTGAAGGTCCAGACATTCGTTACTTATTCTCAACGGCCTTTTCTGGCAATATCATCAGCATTGTTTTATTAGTAGGTTGGTTAGCATTGTTCTACATCATGTATCAAAATAAGAAAAAATACAATGCAACCATTGGTATGGAAAATGAATAAAACCATTGTCCAACAAAAATTGTTTTGGATCACAGTAATTTTATTCGACATGGGACTATTGATTTATGGATTTTTAGCAAATGACTGGTTTCTAAGTTTATTAGCCTTAGTGCTTGTATTGGTTATCAAGCGATACGGCTATGACCTTTTGTTCAAAAAGTATGATGAAGAATGGGATCAGAAACATCAGGAATATGTAGAAAAAAAGAGGAGATATCAGAAAAATGGCTGACTATAAAGATCACAAAGTAGTGAGAGAACTAGCAGATTTAACTTACACCATGTGGAACATGGGCTGGGATGAAAAAAATGGCGGGAACATCAGCTATATCCTGTTTGACGATGAAGTAAAGGAAATAGATATTGATGAAAACGGACGTTTTTACGAAATGGTCAGTATTCCAGAAAACATGGTGGGCAAGTATATCGTTATCACTGCATCAGGTAGTAACTTCCGTCTAGTTCGTGATGATGTTGAAAGTACAGTCGGTGTCATTCGAGTAGAAGAAAATGGTTACACGATCGTGGCTGGTTTTGCTAATGATAACAAACCAACTAGTGAAATTTACATGCATTTATTGTCACATGGTACACGCTTGAAAGCAGATCCGGAACATCGCGTTATCGTCCATAACCATGCCACTGAAATTTCCGAAATGACCTTCGTTCATGAATTGGACGATACCTCATTTACTCGGACATTGTGGTCGATGATTACTGAATGTATCGTAGTCTTCCCCGATGGCGTTGGCGTTTTACCTTGGATGGTCTGCGGGAATGAAGAAATCGGCTTAGCCACTGCTAAGAAAATGGAAACTTGCCGCATTGTTGTTTGGGCGCACCACGGTATTTTAGCTTCCGGTAGTAGTTTGAACGACGCTTTTGGCTTGATTGAAACAGTCAATAAGGCAGCAAAAATCTACATGGAAACCGTTGACAAACGTATTACCACAGGCATCACTGATGAACAATTGATAGAATTGTGTGCATTCTTTAACATTACACCAAAAGAAGGCATTATTAAAGCATAGCATGATTAAGGTATTGTATAGTAGGAAGTTTTAAGCTTCCTACTATACTACTTTTATTGAACGTATTGTGAGAAATATAACAAGGAGTGTATGAAAATGGCAAACAGAATGATCTTAAACGAAGTATCTTATCATGGTAAAGGAGCCATCGGTGAAGTATCTAATGAATTTAATGCACGTGGTTTCAAGAAAGCTTGCGTCATCACAGACAAAGACTTGATCAAATTTGAAGTAGCGACAAAAGTTATTGAATTATTGGATCAAGCGGGTGTTGATTATGAAGTCTACGATGCCATCGTGCCAAATCCAACTATTCAAAACGTTAAAGACGGCGTGGAATTTGTCAAAAATTCCGGTGCGGACTGCATCATCGCTATTGGTGGCGGTTCACCAATCGATACAGCCAAAGCCATCGGTATCATTGTGACCAACCCAGAATTTACCGATGTACTTAGCCTAGAAGGTGTTGCCGATACGAAAAATCCATGTCTGCCAATTTTGGCGGTACCAACAACTTCCGGAACAGCTGCTGAAGTGACAATTAACTATGTAATTACTGATGAAAATAATCACCGTAAATTTGTCTGTGTTGACCCTCACGATATCCCAATCGTGGCGTTCATTGATAGCGACATGATGATGGGGATGCCTAAAGGACTTTGTGCTGCAACTGGTATGGATGCTATGACCCACGCCATCGAAGGCTACATCACTAAAGGCGCTTGGGAAATGACGGATATGTTGCATATCAAAGCGATTGAAATTGTGGGCCGTTCTTTACGTGATTCTGTCAACGGCGATCAAAAAGGGCGAGAGGATATGGCCTTGGCCCAATATGTGGCTGGTATGGGCTTTTCTAACGTTGGATTAGGTCTAGTTCATGGGATGGCGCATCCGTTGTCTGCTTGGTATAATATTCCTCACGGCGTGGCTTGTGCTTCATTATTGCCAACGATTATGAAATATAACAAAGACTTCACTGGTGAAAAATATCGCGACATTGCCCGCGTTTTAGGTGTTGAGAATGCTGATACTTTGTCAATCGAAGAAGTCCGTGACGCTGCTTGTGCCGCGGTGGATCAATTGAGTAAAGATGTTGGCATTCCGGCAACGATTTCTGAGTTGGGTGTCAAAGCCGAAGATTTAGCGCAAATCGCTGAAGATGCTTTCAAGGATGTTTGTACGCCGGGTAATCCGCGTGATACCAACGTTGATGAGATTGTTGAATTGTATCAGAGTTTGATGTAAGGAAAATAGTATTATAAAACTACAAATCGTCTGTGGATGGTTTGTAGTTTTTTACTTTCATTGAAAAATAAATTAATATGGCGAGTTTTATAATGAACTTAACCAGTTGCTAAAATAAAAAGATGTCATCGCAAAATGTCATGGATTATTGAAATTCTTACATAATCAGTAAGGATGAAATCGCGATGCCGCAAACCGAAAATACCACAGGACCACTCAAAGGAAAACACCTGACTTATAAGGAACTTGTACAATCGAAACACTTCGCTCGTTTGACAAGCCAATGTCTGGGAACAAAATTGCGGATAAACTCGGTTGCGCCGCAAAATAATTTACACAGAAATTAAGGATGGCACCATTCGCCAGATTCGTAAACAAAAGTAAAATGGCAAAGTCTATGAATTTGAATACTACGTCTACTCTGCTGATGCTAGAAAGGCGGCATATGACAAGACTCTATTAAACTCTATTAAGCAACCCAAATGGGTTTATGTCCAAAAATTCATGGCCTATGTAAATCATCAGATGAAACTGGAGAAACAATCACAGATGTAGTATACATTCGGGAAGAGTTTGGTCACTGGGAAATCGACACTGCAGCTGGCTTGAAATCGGATAAGGACCACGATTGACTCTGACTGAATGCAAGACAAGATACGAAGTGGATTATTAAAATTATAGTTACGATTTCATTCGCATCGTATCGAACGATATGTTAACGCTTCAAAAAATCTTTATAATTACTTAGCCAAAAGTTATAAAGGAAAATTTAAAAATGGCGATATGGTTATTACTGAAAAAATCTGGCTGGTAACGAACGAGTTCACTTCTCACCGGTATCGGCGCATTTGACGCCGGATTTAATTAAAGATTTGTATTACCAATAAAATTAAGCCATTCAGGAGGCGGAGGTAGACCTTTACTATTTCTTTCCTTGTTTTAGATTTCCCCTCAATTCGTCCATTTAGTGACGGAAATGGGCGAAAGTCGCGCTTGTTGTTTATGGCAGAATAAAAGTACATACAAGGGGTGCAAATGGATGGCCTGTCGAAACTAGTCTTGTTTTTCCGAATATACATGCCAACTATGAAAACAACTTATGCAGCAGATGCCATCATTACCTTCATCAATAGTTGGAACAGCTACCTGTGGCCGTTGATCACCCTTCAATCACCAGAAAAGCAAACCTTTCCTCTGATGATTTCTGCCCCCGGCCCCGCCAATAATCCAGATTACGGCTTAATGATACTGGCAATCGTGATCGCAACTCTGCCAACAATGGGAGTCTTTTTCTCGCTGCAAAAGTATTTTGTGGCTGGGATGTTGGGATCGGTGAAGTAGGTGAATTGATTTTAATGGATGATCATGGTAGAAAGTAAAGTCTAACTTTAATAGGTATAAAAAATATCACGCATCAAAAATATAAAATAAAACGTTTATACAAAACAAGAAGCATTCAAGAAAAAAATTCTTTTCTCGAGTGCTTCTTACTTCTGTATGTAAGGAAAACCTATTTTTGCCGAGCTTTTCCTAAAGGCACAATCTACAGTCAACTGGGTAGTCTATTTTCGTGCAAGGGTTTCGTTTATCAAACGACTCGTCACTTCAAATGCCATAGTGATATTCTTTCGTTCTTCACTAGTAAGCTCTTTTCCTGCGAAGGTCAAGTTAGGTTCTTTTTTCAGATATTCAATAAACTTAGCCGTTTGTTTAGAAATATCTTTTTGACTTTTATTTCGATAGTCTAAGAAATTCTCTTGTACATTGGGTACAATTTCGATTTGATTATCAAGGATTAAATCTGTAGATACATTAAATATTTCTGCTAGTTTTAAAATCTCTGTATCTCTTAAAGGACGTTCACCTCGTTCGATTCTGCCGAGAACATTTTTATTAAGGTTCATTAGCTTTGCTAGATGAGCTTGGGAATAATTCTTGCTTTCTCTCAGATTAATCACATTTTCCCCAATTTTTGAGTAGTCGTATAAGTTCTCTTGTTGAGACATCAGTAATGCACCTCACGTACCTGTTTTATAAAATCGTATCACAGAATACAAAATAGGTATGTTTTGTATATAAAATAGATATATTTATACAAATATCTATTTTGTTGTGATAAGATATTTTGTATACGAAATAGATACGATATGAATGATACTCATTATGGACTAGGTGAAAAGAGAAACTTATACTTCTAGAAACATACTCGGCTCATCTATTTCTATAAAAACTAGTTGTCATCACCTTTTTTTAGGTAAATGTTGTCAAAACACTTCGGTAAAAAGAAGTTAATTGCAGCCGCTAATCTATCAACGAATGATGGCGTTTCATCATTCATAGGAAATGCAACAGAGTATGCTCACATTGAACTGGCTGAAACTTTAACAACACACCTTAGACTTTCCTAAAAGCACCAGTAATAAAACTTCAATCGTAGTAAGCGAAAGGGGAGAGATTAGTCCGCATTTACCACTTTATTTTCGAACTGTGCATGTCGGGAAGTCTTAGGGTTTAGTTTATATTCAACCAAACAATTATAAGGAGGAATTTATGTGAGAAAGAGAATGAGTTTGCTAGGGTTAATCTGTTTTGTCAGTATCTTGTTTTTATCTGCTTGTTCCAATGAACCAAAACAGGGAGAGTCTGGCAATAACGAGGGGAAAGTTTCGTTAACGATGACCGCCTGGGGAAATCCTGCTGAGCAAGAAGTCTATCAACGAGCAATTGATGCGTACATGAAACGAAATGAAAACGTAACCATTAAATTGATTCCTGCACCTAGTGATACGTACTTGCAGCAATTGCTCACGCAATTGCAAGGGAGTCAAGCCCCGGATTTATTTTATGTCGGGGAGGTGCAAATGGCGCAATTGATCGCAACGGGAAGAATTATTGAGTTAACAGACTTCCTGAAATCTGAAGATAGTTATGTCAGTATTGATGATTTTGCTCCAGGGATATGGGGACCTGCTCGAAGAGAGAACCAGATTTATGGTGTCTCTGTCGATTCCAATCCGATGCTGCTTTATTACAACAAAAAAGTCCTAGAAGAAGCTGGGCTTGATCCTAACGAACCGCAAAAATTATATGAATCTGGAAACTGGACGTGGGAAAATTTCCAAAAGATAAATGAGACAGTTACTGCTAGCGGGAAGTATGGTCATGTCTTAGAAAATGGTGCGCATCATTACTTCAGCTGGCTGTGGTCAAATGGTGGAGAAATGTATGGCGAAGATGGTTCATTTGTTTTACCTGAGAACGAACGAGGTATAGAAACTTTTGCGTATTTGACGCAAAACGTAGTTGATGGGAATTTTATCTATGCAGGTGCTTTGCCAGAAGGACAAGGTGGCGATGCCATGTTTATGTCCAATCAAACAGCTTTTGTGTCGGCGGGACGTTGGTTTACGCCAATGTTCAGCGAAAATGATGCGTTGGAATTTGATTATATTCCCTATCCTACCAATACAGGTGAACAAATTGAGCCTAGTTTCATTGCAACCGCGTATTTAGCGGTAGGGGATCATTCCAGTAATAAAGAAGAAGCATTGCGTTTTCTATCTTATTATACTTCGGAGCAAGGGCAACGGGATCGATTGGAAGATGAGGGAAATGCTGTCCCTTCTGTGACGACAGCGGATGACATCATCGAAAGTGCCGCGATACCGGAACATGCTAAGTATTTAATCGATGCCAGAGATATCGGCAAAGTAGAAGATAAGCAAGCATTGGTACCAGGGTTAAGTGATCAATTAGAAAGCATTCTTGATTTGCTCTTCTTAGGGCAGTTGGATCTTGATGAAGCAGTTGATCGCTTGGAAAAAACAGCCAATGAACTGATCGAAGCCAATCAATCGTAAAAATACTTATATATAAGGAGGTGGTCGGATGAACAAACGCACGACAAAATGGGCCTGGTTATTTCTAACGCCACAATTAGTGGGACTGATTATTTTTTCTTTGATTCCAGTAGCGATCGCGATTGGCTTGAGTTTCATGTCATGGGATGGATTTGGTGCTCGGACGTTTGTAGGGATTCAGAATTATATCAATCAATTCGCCAATCCTGATTTTTGGACAGCCACATACAATACGTTGCTCTATACCTTACTCACTGTTCCCATAGGTCTGAGTTTGGCACTGGTGTTAGCAGTAGCTTTGAACAAACGCACGGGAAAAAATGTGTATCGCTTGTTCTTCTTTATGCCGGTTGTGACAAGTTCAGTCTCTGTGTCTGTCATGTGGATGTGGATTTTGAATGGAGATATTGGGATATTGAATCAAGTTTTGGGGATGATCGGTATCCAAGGACCTAATTGGCTAACAGATACGCGGATCGTGATGTTATCGATCGCTGTGTTAAGTATCTGGTGGCAGCTAGGCTACAATATGGTGATTTTTTTAGCTGGCATTCAAAATATCTCCAAGTCGTATTATGAAGCTGCGCAAATGGATGGTGCCAGCAAAGTGCAGCAATTTTTTAAGATCACATTGCCAATGCTTTCTCCAACGACGTTTTTTCTGTCTATTATGGCGATTATCAGTTCCTTCCAAGTGTTTGACCAAGCGTTTGTCCTGACTCGAGGTGGTCCGGGGAAAGCCAGTTATACACTTGTTTATCACATTTATCAGCAGGCCTTTATTGATTTTCGCTTTGGGTCAAGTGCAGCAGGTGCGGTCATCTTGTTTGTCGCGATTTTGCTCCTTACATTGATTCAATTCTATGCGCAAAAAAGGTGGGTTCATTATGAAGAATAAGAAAATTAGCGTAGGCAAATGGTGTCTACACGGATTACTAGCAATCGGTTCTTTTTTGATGGTTTTTCCTTTTTTGTGGACGATCGGCAGTTCCTTAAAAAATATGACACAGATTTTTGCACTGCCGCCTGTCTGGTTCCCGAATCCAATTGTTTGGCAAAATTACCTTGATTCATTGCAGGCGATGCCTTTTGGTCGTGCCTATTGGAATAGCTTCTACATTACGATCATTGTTGTTGTTAGTCAGCTTTTTACGGGTTCGATGGCTGCTTATGCCTTTGCAAAGCTGAGATTCAAAGGCTCCGAGGTACTGTTTCTGCTGTTTTTAGCGACAATGATGATTCCCAAGCAAGTCACTATGATCCCATTGTATTTGATCATGGACAAGTTGGACTGGTTAAATACCCACCTGCCGTTGATCATTCCCGGGGCATTGTTTAATGCCTTTGCGGTTTTCTTATTAAGGCAATTCATTCGAGGAATTCCCAAAGAATTAGAAGAAGCGGCGGTGATGGATGGTGCGAGTATCCCCCGTATTTACTGGAGTGTCATATTGCCATTGATCAAGCCAGCGCTTGCGGCTATGACGATCTTTATTTTTATGGGCACGTACAATAACTTTATGGATGCGCTGATCTATCTTTCGACGCCAGAAAAATTCACGGTTCCTTTATTGCTGAATAACTTTAAAGGGCTCTATGTGACAAATTGGTCCTACATGATGGCAGGAGCCACGATTTCAGTGATTCCGATTATTTTGGTTTACTTGTTCGCCCAACGTTATATTATCGAAGGCATTACACTGACAGGGATCAAGGGATAAAGAAAAAGGATGAGTGAATGAAAATCAATCAACTGGCACAGTATCTAGACTGGATAGCGAAATTTGCGTATCTGAACATTCTCTGGTTAGGGTTTACTCTTTTAGGGATCGGTATCTTCGGCTTTTTTCCAGCAACGATCACGAGTTTTATTATGCTGAAGAAGTTTGTCGTTGAGGGAGAAACTGAATGGACCGTGAAGCAGTTTTTTGTTTGCTTTAAAAAAATGTTTTTTCGCAGCAATAGACTAGGTTTCTTCTGTTGGATGATTCTCGGTAGTTTAGGGTTCAATCTGCAGCTTGTTTTAACATCTGAAGAGCCGCTTTTTATCGGTCTGCGCATCCCCATACTGTTGACGATCATTGGTACGTTATTCATGCTTGTCTATGTGTTTCCTATCAGTGTCTATGGGAAAAGATCGCTGTATCAGACTTTTTTCTCGGCATGCTGCTTTGCGTTGGCATTTCCAGTTCAAACAGCCAAAGTCTTGATTTTCCTTATTCTCATAGCCGGTATAGGGTTTCTCTTTCCGATGTTCCTGCTGTTCTTTTCTGGGAGTGTATCAATGTATCTAGTGCTGAAAAATTATGTCTTGTTACAGGCAAAAATAGAACAACAATAGATGGAGTAAAAGTTATCAATTGGGAAATAGCCGATTTATGTTTTTTGAAAAGATATGAAACAGATTGAGAGGAGCAAAGATATGGTTAAAATAACATTTATTGGTGCAGGAAGCACGATATTTGCTAAAAACGTATTAGGAGATGCGATGCTGACACCAAGTTTATCCCATGCCGATATTGCATTATACGATATCAATCAACAACGACTTAGAGAATCAGAGCTAATGTTGAGAACGATCAATAAAAATGCCAACCATAGTCGGGCAAAAATCCGAACCTATCAGGATCGCAAAGAAGCTTTAACAGGTGCCGATTTTGTCATCAATGCCATCCAAGTAGGGGGGTACCAGCCATCTACACTGATCGATTTTGAGATTCCCAAAAAATACGGGTTGAGGCAAACCATTGGTGACACCATGGGGATCGGTGGGATTTTCCGCACCTTGCGGACCTTGCCAGTGATGCTAGAGTTTGCAAGAGAAATGGAGGAGGTCTGCCCGCAAGCTTGGTTACTAAATTACACCAATCCAATGGCGATGCTGACCATGGGTATCTTGAAAGCAACGAAGATTAAAACTGTTGGACTTTGTCATAGTGTTCAAGTTTGTGTGTCCGATTTGTTTAAACAGCTTGGGATTTCAGAACAATATCAGGCGGAGGAATTTCAGTGGAAGATCGCGGGGATCAACCATATGGCCTTTCTCTTGGAATTAACCAAAGACGGAAAAGATTTTTATCCAAAAATCAGAGAACTAGCAGCAGCAAAACCACATCCTCATCAAGATTCGGTGCGTTTTGAATTGATGAAACGTTTTGGCTACTACATCACAGAATCCAGTGAGCACAATGCAGAGTATCATCCTTACTTTATAAAAAAATTGTACCCAGAATTGATCGATGACTTTGATATTCCACTGGATGAATATTTGCGCCGCTGTGAAAATCAAATAAATGACTGGAATCAGATGCGAGAAAGTATTGTAATGAATGGCGAATTGACCCATACCCGCAGTAATGAATATGCGTCATATATTATGGATTCAATTGTCACTGGTACACGTTCTGTTATCGCAGGGAATGTTTTGAACAAAGGACTTATAACCAATCTTCCCGAAGACTGCTGTGTGGAAGTTCCCTGTCTTGTGGACAAGAATGGCATTCAACCGACATATGTAGGCCGACTGCCTACCCAATTGGCTGCTCTGAATCGGACAAACATCAACGTACAAGAATTAACCGTTGAAGCCGCATTGACATTCGAACGGTCGAAGATCTATCAAGCCGCTTACCTAGACCCACATCTCTCTTCGGAACTCTCTTTAGAAGCAATTACTTGCTTAGTGGATGAATTGATTGAAGCCCATGGGGATTATTTGCCAGAGTACAAATAGAAAGTGCGTCCAAAGTATATTGTCATGTTGCTGGAAGTTGGGATGAGTGAAATCGTCGATAAAAGGCAACAAAATTGTATTAAGAAAGAGGTACTGACGCTTCGCAAATTTGTTTGCGGAGCGTCTTTTTAGTGCGGTTTTACTGAGTATCAGATAAAGTGTCCCATTTACGGGACACTTAGAAATATTTAGAAAAAAGCATGTAACAATGAGTAAATATAGAGTGAGGTTTAATGATGGAGGGACATATGAGTAAACATGCAGTAGTGTATTGTGTGACAGGCAAGCATATTCAACTAACAGCAGTATCAGTGACATCAGTGATCAACAACTATAAAGGAGCACATCTAGATATACTGATTATCGTGCAAGACGTTACGGAAAAAGATATGGTCACAATAAAACAAATTCCTGTTGCTTTACAAAAAGAGAATGTAACTATCTATTTTTGGAATCCCCCTGAAGAAATAAAAGAAATCAAAAACTATCAAAATAGCAGATTTCCAGAAGTGACTCTTTGGCGGCTTTTCGTACCAGCTTATTTTTCTTCATATAAGAAAATTTTGTACTTAGATAACGATACGATTGTTTATGAAGATGTTGAAAAGTTATTTCCCTTAGTTCCACAAGAAAAAGCCATCGCTGCAATTAGAGATTTCTACTTTTCCGCAATTAGCGATGATCAAGATTATGGAAAACAGTTCGGCGTAGCGACAATGAAAAATTACGTTAATTCAGGCGTTATCCTTTTTAATGTCGAAACATATAACAATCTGATCACCACGAATAAAATTTTAGAAATGATCAATGAGAATAAATACCAATATTTGGACCAAACGATTCTAAATATCTTGTGTGAAGAGAGTATGACATTCTTGCCTTACGAATACAATTATCAGAAAGATGATCATTGGTTATTTGACTGGGCCCAGCACAAGAATGAACGGGTCGCGAATCTGATAATAGCGGCTAGAGAAAACGTGAAAATCAGGCATTTTGTTGAATTCGAAAAACATTCAATGCCTTGGGAACATGTAACGGTTCAAGATCAATGGGAAAAAGACTTTTGGAAGTATTTATATGTGATAAAAGAGATAAGTATGATTCTGCAATGAAAATCAGTTGACTAACGATAATCCCCCTTGATCCGCAGTATCCAGAAGATTCCCCTAAACTCGTTTTGAATAGTATGACAAGGTATAAATGGTACTATGCTATAATAATTTTGCTGTCTTCCTTTTTTGGCTGAAAACCTCAGCAAGAAGGGAGGTTATAGCGAATGAATTATCTATTTGACGTCTTACTTGGAGTTATGATTGCTGTGGTTGCCCATCACATCAATAAATGGCTAGATTCCAAGGACAAAAAAGACAGCTAGCCTCACGTTTGTCTAGTCTATAGATGAACGAAAGAAAAGAGCCAATTCGGTTGCCCCCGATTGGCTCTTTTTGGTTATAGCTTTGAACTATCTATTTGTAGTAACAGTATAGCACGGTATACCGTGTTTTTCAAATTGAGGGACCTCTTAGAGCTTGACTAAAGGCATATTGGGTTTTTTCATCCCCTATGTTGAAACTTTTCCTCAATGCACAATATTCTTCACCCAAAGATCGGATCGTATCAAACGATACCCAATCCCACTCTTGATCAGCTCTGCTAGTTGGCAGAACAAGTAGACTAAGACAATCGAAAGACTGGTGTGGGTGCTTAATACAAAGGCTAGAGGCAAGACGATCACCCAGGTAAAGACACTGTCAAATAAGAAGGTAATCAAGGTTTGCCCACCTGAACGTAAAATAAAATAGCTGGCATGATTAAAGGCGTACATAGGCATACACAGTGCGGCGACTTTGATGAATTGACTCGCCAGATGTTTGACTTCGGGTTCGGTTTGATAAATTTCTGGAAAGAATGGTGCGACTAGGATCATCAAAAGACCAAGTACAAGACAACTCATGACGGAAAAGAAAAGCAGCTTCCGGGCGCTGTCTTTGGCTTCTTCAAATTTAGCGGCTCCAAGAAGTTGCCCTACCATGACCGCAACGGCACCGCCGAGTGCCATATAGACAATATTGAACAAATTGGAGACGGTGGATGAGATGTTCAAGGAAGCAATCACTGATAGTCCTCGAACAGAATAAGCTTGAATGATCATTGTCTGCCCGATCGCCCAAAGGATTTCATTTGCCATCAATGGCGATCCTTTACGCAGAATCTGTTTCACCAAATGCAAAGGGACATGGAATTGATGGTAGACCCGAATGGCAAACGGATTCTCTTCCTCATGGCGATGTACCCAATACATCGTGATGGCACATTCGACGATGCGGGCAATCAATGTGGAGATCGCGGCACCTCGCACCCCTAAAGTGGGGAAGAAAAACAAACCAAAAATCAATAAGAAATTCAATGCTGTGTTCGTGACGACAGCGATACTGCTGGCAAACATCGGTACCATGGTTTTGCCCATTTCGCGTAAAGAACTGGCATAAGCTTGAGAAATAGCAAAAAACGGCAGACTAAACAAAAGAATGACTAGAAATTCTTTGGCAGACGTCAAAGCAAGTGTCAGTTCTGCACTGTCACCGGTACCGTGTAAATATAAGCGAATCAAAAAATCTTGGCAAAAGAACAGCAGCCCCATCGCCAACAAACAAATCAAAAGATTGCCCGCTAGCTTGAAACGAAAGGCATCTCGCATCCCTTGATAATCCTTTTTCCCATAAAATTGGGTACCAAAAATACTACCGGCAGAAACAATGCCAAAGATACTTAAGTTAAAAACGAAAATTAGTTGGTTAACGATCGCCACGCCAGACATTTGGGCCGTTCCGATTTGTCCTACCATTAAATTGTCTAATAAACCGACAAAATTAGTGATGGCATTTTGGATCATGATCGGAATGGCGATCGTTAAAACAGTCCTGTAAAAAGCTTTGTTTCCAATAAATTTTTGCATGGTTCCTCCATAAACAATAAAAATTTCGATATGTTCAATTAGTATAGCAAAAAGTGATTCGAGAAAAAAGAAGAGTTCTATGATGAGAGGATTAAGAAAGAAGTTTTTAGCGTATCGTCTCATCAACGAAAGATGCTGGTTACAGAATGTGGAACATGCAAAGCTTATTCCATTCTACTAGAATAGTTATCTTATGTAATGATGGTCTGTTCCATTGGAAGGGTCTTTTTTACGTACTTCTAGCCTAGATTTGCTGATATGGATTATAAATTTTATACTCTCTACAAAGCTTGTGAGATCGATTGCTAGGAGTTTACACTAGCTTGGTAATATGTCATGTATATTTGACAGAAAAAGAGATAAGTAGTACGCTTGTGTCACATATATATGACTAAATAGGAGAAAAGAATGAATAGAGTCCGAGAATTTCGACAGAAGATGAATTTATCTCAGAATGCTTTAGCTAAAGAGATTGGGGTGGCAAGACAAACGATCAATTTGATTGAAAATAATAAGTATAATCCTTCTCTTGATTTATGTATTAAGCTTGCTAAAGTACTGCAAACGGATTTAAATTCTTTGTTTTGGGAGGTTGAAAGTGATGAAGGCTAAAGAAGGATTGGCAGTAAAAATAATCAAGCGGTTTTATGGTATTTCTGGTGTCTTAGATGAATACAAAAAAAGCCAAGTAGAACATATTGGCAATAATGCGTTTATGCTGATGTTTGGGTATACGCTGGTTGCTAATTTACTGGTAACGCTTTTTGCATCTAAGGAACCAGAAATGGCGCTATGGATTTTTATTGGCTGTAATATATTCTTTACAGTCTTTATCGTTTGCGGTTATGTTCTGTTTGCCACGGCACGCTTAAAATTGACAGAAAACGAAGTAGAAGCCAAAGAGATGGCAAAAGAAAAGAAGAAGACGATTCTTAAAGGAATTGGACTGGGTATCTACTTTGCAATTGCGATTCACTTATTGAATGGAGTACTTAGTATGATGTTGGATGAAGAAGATTTCCTTCCGTACATCGTTTCACCAGACAGGATCATTGCTTCCATTCTCGGAGGTTGCTTTTTTGGAGGTATGATGTATCTTGTGTTGCGGTTAAGGTTGAAAAAAATAGAAGAATAGTGAAAAATATTTAACGAACAGTCAATCAGAACCATAGTAAAATATAGCTGGGAGCGGCTGAAATCAAGCGAGTTGCTTTCTGTATTTTTTATTTTTTGTCTTGAAGGGAAGTAGGAAGGAGGCCAATAAAGGTGAAAAAGATGGTAGCTAATGAAAAGATTGATTGGTTGTATTCGATTATTTTCTTCTTGTTAGGCTTGTTTCTGTTATTTGTATGTAATGTATTTGACTTTTATTATGAATGGACCTCTTTTTTAGGGTTTATGGTGGTCATTTCTTCGATAAACGTACCAACGGCTCTCAGAAGAAAAAAACAAATCCAAAAAATCGATGAACTAAGAAAAGAATTGAACTTATCGATTGAAGAAGTAAGAGCGATGGCTGACATTGGAAAGTATGATTTGGTGAATTGGGACTGGAAGAATGCATTTATCTCCCCTAGGAAGTTGTATTTGTTAGAGGACACTTTGGAAAAAATGTATCTAATAAAATTCGGCAAAGAGTTTGAAATGAAGTAGGCGAGTACAAATGGAAGTAGTTTTAATGACAAATGGCATAGCATTAGTGAGTTTTTATTGGTTCTCAAGTGTATTGATCTTGAACTGTTTCTTCTCCTGATTCAATAAATAGCTGTTCAAAGTTAATCAAGATGGATACGTCTAACGGTTTCATTGATGCACAATTACCAGATTAAATAACAATCAATCAAGAAAACGAACACGTTCATATCCTATTTCCTGACACTTTCCAAAAGTTGGAAAGTGTTTTTTGCTGTTTAATGATGTCATGCGGGGAATCGTTTTCTGATACATCGAGGTAAAGGGTATCTGCCAGTTGGATTAATGTCATAAAATAAAAAAAGCAGAAAAATGGCATCGAAATTTTGTAAAGGGTCTACTTAGTGCAATAATTAATGGGTCCAAGTTGCGGTTTTAAGGGGGGATAAGCTTGTGAATAAGTTGATGAGTTGTTAAATTACGATCATTTGCACTAATCTAAGTGCAAACATTTCATATTGTGACTAGTTAAGAAAACGCTTATATTTAGCGGTGTAAGGAGCGAGAACGATGCAGCAGCTTACCAAAAGAGAAAGCCAGCTTTTGATTTACTTGTTAGAGATGACTGAACCAGTAACGATCAAACAGTTAGCTGAAAAAGAAAATGTCAGTGTGCGAACGATCAAATATGATCTGGATGATATCCGTGATTGGCTGATTGAGCGGAATCAAGAACTGTACAGCAAACGGAGTCAGGGAATTTGGCTCAGTGTGAGTGATTCTGATCGAATCAAATTAAAAAGCGAGTTGATGGATGTCAATCGTCTGGAGCTATTTGCAGATCAAAGCTTACGGATCAATCGCCTGTTGATCATGCTTCTTGTTACCAAGGAAGCAATCACGGCGCTAAAGTTAGCCAATGCGCTAGAAGTAAGTAAAGATACGATCATGAATGATTTAGATGAGTTGGAACATCACTTTCTCAAAGAAGGTTTAGTTCTGAATCGCCAGACACGAAAGGGATTTTGGATCACTGGCAATGAACGTTTGGTTCGGTTAACGATCGAGGAGATTCTGCAAAAAGAGTTTACGGACTATGACATCTATAAATTAATGGCGTTGTTGCTAAATGGCAGAGAAACGGAATGTTTCGAAATGTATTCTGCGAAGGAAACGCCGTTGCAGGAGGTCTTTAATCAAGTCATCATTCGGATGCGGCACTTACTGGAATCCGAAAATCTGGAAAAACTAAATTATGCAGAACTACTAAATATTCTGATTCGCGTAACGATCGCCACTGTTCGCTTGCGCAAAGAGGCCACGATTGGACGGTACCAATTGATTCCTGAACACGAAATAGAAAAAAACGATCTTTCGTATCGGGTGATGCAGCAGGTGTTTGATTACTATCAATTGCCATTATTTGAAGATGAATATGACTATATTTATAGTGATACCTTTGATACGATCCATCAGCAAGATGTCATGAAATTGGTAGAGAATATGATTTATAAGGTAAGCAAGAAAATCAATTTTCCGTTTTATCAAGACCCTCAATTATTGACGAATCTCTACGCCCATTTGTCTATGCGTCTCTCAAGAAGGAAAAATTTTGTCAATGAGTACAATCCGTTTAAAGAGGACATCAAACAGAAATATCCTGAATTGTTTGCTGCTATCAATCAAGCAGCCCTCCAAGAAATAAGCGAGAAACTCTTGATCAATGATTCTTTTGTTGCCTACATTGCGTTGCACTTTCTGGTTTCCTACGAAAGAGAAGAAGACTTGCGAAGTGTTCGAGCGGTTTACGTTTGTTCAACGGGGTTAGGTGTGACAAGTTTAATTAAGCAAAAGATCAACGAAGAATTGAACAATATTACTATTGTAGCTTTTGCTTCAGTCTTAAATGCACAAAAGGTGATTGCCGCGAAGGATCCGGATCTGGTCATTAGTATTTTTCCGATCAATGGCATTGATCGGCCTTTCATCAAAGTCCATCCGCTGCCGACTGAGCAGGATCTGCAAAACATCCAGCAAATGATCAAAAAAATCCTCGCTTCAACAAGTCAGGATAGGCGGCACCAATTAGTTCTCAATGAAGCACCTATCAATAAGGAAACTCTGAAAGACTTCAGCAAGGAACTGATTTTAAAGGCATATACGATCTATGAACAGTTACTTGTCACATTAGAGTCTGAATTGACCCAAGAGTACCGAGAAGCCTTTTTGCTCCATGTTTTCTTAATGGTCCATCGCATCACATTTGATCAGCAATATTTAGCAGAAGGCAGCCAAGTCGACCAAATCATTTTGAACCGAGAAGCGTTGGTAGGAGAAATTGAAGCAATTTTTGCTGAAAATAATTTAGGCATCAACAAATCAGAAATCAGCGCATTATTTTCATATATAAAAGAAGGAGCGTCAAGCTAGTGAAACTGTCAGCAGAAGCGATAACTATGATCGAGGAAAGTCAAAACCAGGAAAAATTAAAACAAGTGATTGCTTTGGTCGAAGAGCGACTTGCAGAATATGCCATTGAACCTACTGAACTTCAGTGGACGATTTTGATCAATCACTTGAACGAGATGCTGAAACGCTCTCAAAAAGGAGAAAAGATTCCCGCTGTTGATCGGGAATTGTTCCGAGAAGTATCCAAAGAAGCCATTGCGATTTCCGATGAGGTCGTTCGAACGATTGGTGATTTAGGTGAAGATGAGATGTATGTTTTATCGATTCATTTTGAAACAGCAAAAAATAATTAATATTTAGGAGGAAACAGTCATGATTACAGTAGTTATTGCAGATCGTATGGGAAAAGGACAAAACGTAGCTAAAGGTGTAGAAGCAGCTGGCGGCAAGGCAGTTGTTGTCCCGGGAATGGGCGCAGATATGCGTTTAGGTGATGTCATGCAACAAGAGAATGCCGATATGGGAATTTCTTTTTGCGGGAGCGGTGGGGCTGGAGCCTTAACAGCCGCAAATAAATATGGGTATCCAGAACGTCATGGGATGCGTTCGATTGAAGAAGGAGTCACAGCCATCAAAGATGGTAAAACCGTGCTAGGATTCGGCTTCATGGATCAAGAAGAGCTAGGAAGACGCTTGACGGAAGAATTTATCAAAAAGCACGGAAAATAGAAAGAGGGCACACAAGATGAGCGTTCAAAAGACAACTCAGCAAAAAGTCATCGTCTCCGGTAAAGGAGAAACTAAGCAACATGCCTTTGCATCAGCACTCGCAGAGATCCAAAACAAACTAATGGCATCGGCGAAAGTATTATTGCGCATCGAACCAGTCAATGTGGAGGTGTTGAAGGCGGTCGAAAACAAATACACAGAACGCTTTCTATTCTTCTTTTTTCCCCGGCAACGAGTGAATTATGAAGTCGAACTTTCTGTCACGGTAACTGTGACAGAAATACGTTTGGCAGATGTACCTTTCACTCAACACCTCACAGAAGACCCCAATGGGATTGTTTTACCGTTTGTAACGAAAAAAGTTTGATTTGAATCATAAGGAGGAGGGAATAACGTGGATTTTGTCATTATTTTAACTAAATCGATCATCATCGGGGGCTTACTCGGTTTCTCTGCATCTGTCGGAGCAGCTCGTATGTTTCATGCGCCCAGTACGCAAGGATTAGGAGCTTTTAGAACATTAGGGGAGATGAATGCCTGCATGGGGGATGCTGCCTCCCATTTTTCCTTTGGATTAGGTTTTTTCTTTAATGCTTGGGCTTCTTCAGTTGGCGCTGGAGCTTTCACGCAAGATGTGACCCATCGCATCGTGCCTAACTGGGCAGCTGCGGCTCTTTTAGCCAAAAACAAAGATGTCAGCCAGACAATGCATGATCCGAAAAAAATGGGGATCATTGGAGCTGTTATTGGCGCGTTAGTAGTCGCTTTCTTGAATACGACAGCTGCAGCGATTCCAGAGGCGTTACAAGTAACCGCTGTTTCCGTGTTGGTACCGGCAGCGACGATTCTGATCAATACCGTGATGCCAGTGATCTTCTGGTTGGCGGCTTTAGATGCAGGGAAACGAACAGGTTTCTGGGGGACGCTTTTTGGCGGGATTGCGCAACTGATCATGGGCAATGCGGTTCCTGGCGTTGTTCTAGGAATCTTAATCGGTAAAGGCGTCGATGAGAGTGGTTGGAATCGGGTCACGAAGAGTATGATGATTGCGATTGCTTTACTCTTTGTTTTCAGCGGATTTTTCCGTGGATTTGATATGGAAATGATCAAGAGTTTCCAACTTCAAGTACCTCATTGGCTTGATAACTTGCACAACATCTTTAGTGTGAAATAGGAGGGAAATCATGGAGACAGAAGAACAGGTAAAAGCAGTAGAAGCAAAACGGCAAAAGAGTTTTTGGTTTGCAGACTGGTCTTTCCCATTGATCGTAGGAATCATGTCAGCGGCTGTATTCTCAGGAACCCATATGTATGTCGTGTATGGCGTCGGTGCATTCAATGAAGTTTCGATCGTTGCGATGCTAAAAGCCGGCTTGGATGGCGGTTCCTATGGGGCTGCGGCAGCTTTTGGGGCGAGTTTCTTATTTGCTAGGATTTTGGAAGGCTCTTTGGTAGGGATCTTGGACTTAGGCGGTTCGATTTTAACTGGGATCGGAATTGGCGTTCCAGCCATTCTCTTAAGTATGAAAATAACAGCGCCTATCGATAATTTTGCCCTCTCGTTATTGACCGGATTGGTCTTGGGTCTGATCGTTGGCGGCATTATCGTGTTGATTCGCAAATTCACCATCAATCAGTCAAATTCAACTTTTGGCGCAGATGTTATGATGGGCGCCGGAAATTCCTCCGGCCGGTTTTTAGGCCCATTGATCATTTTAAGTGCTTGTGCAGCCTCTATTCCCATTGGCATTGGGGCGACATTAGGCGCGTTGGCTTTTTATGCTTGGAAAAAACCAATTGCCGGTGGCGCTATTTTAGGCGCAATGATCTTAGGTGCGATCTTCCCAGCGGTAATTCAATAGAAAGAAGGCAATGAAATGTTTGATACTTTAATCAAAAATGGCAAATTAATCGATGGCAGCAAAGTGGAAGTTGCGTTGGAAAAAGGCATAATCAAAGCAGTTGCTTCAGAGATCAATGAGCCGGCACGAGAAGTGATTGATTTATCCGGCAATTCCTATCTCTCTGCCGGTTGGATCGATGACCATGTCCACTGTTATGAAAAGATGAACCTGTATTATGATTATCCCGATCAAATAGGGGTCCAAAAGGGAGTAACAACGGTTATTGATGCAGGGACTACTGGTGCAGAAAATATTCGCGATTTTTATCAACTGACGAAATCAGTCAAAACAAATGTGTATGCGCTAATGAACATCTCTAAATGGGGGATCGTCGAACAAGATGAACTTGCCGATCTAACAAAAATCCAAGAAGATCTAGTCAGATCTGCATTAGCAGAGCTTCCGGAATTTATTGTAGGGATCAAGGCAAGAATGAGCAAAACAGTTGTCGGAGAGAATGGCATCACACCCTTAGAGTTAGCCAAAAAAATCCAATCAGAAAACAATGACTTGCCATTGATGGTTCATATTGGTTCCGCGCCTCCTGAATTAGAAGAAGTATTGACAAGAATGGAAAAAGGCGACGTATTGACCCATTGTTTTAATGGAAAACCGAACGGCATTTTAGACCAAGCCACGGATCAAATCAAGGACTTTGTTTGGGATGCGTATAAAAAAGGCGTTGTCTTTGATATCGGTCATGGAACAGACAGCTTTAATTTCCACGTTGCCGAAACAGCTTTAAAAGCAGGTCTCAAAGCAAACTCGATCAGTACAGATATTTATATCCGCAATCGTACGAATGGGCCAGTCTTTGATCTGGCTACTACGCTGGAAAAATTGAGAGTAGTAGGCTACTCGTGGGAAGAGATCATTGAGAAAGTTACCGCAGTTCCTGCTAAAAATTTCCACTTGGCGAAGAAAGGTCAATTGACTGTTGGTTTTGATGCAGATTTGACGATCTTTGAGATTGTCGAAAATGAAAAAGAACTGAAAGATTCCAATGGGTTTACACGGATAGCGAAAGAACAAATTGTTCCAGTCAAAACAATTATTGGAGGCGTCATTTATGACAATTAGCTATGAAAAGTTTGCTTTAAAGGAAGTCATCAATGCCTCGGGAAAAATGACGATACTCGGTGTCTCGAAAGTATCTGAAAATGTGCTAGCCGCACAACGATTTGGCGGCGAACATTTTTTTGAAATGAGTGATCTGGCTGTGAAAACTGGCGCCTACCTTTCTCAGTTATTGAAGGTGGAAGATGCGCAGATCGTTTCTTCTGCTTCAGCAGGGATTGCCCAATCTGTCGCGGCTTTGATTGGTCAAGGCGACCTGTACCATGTTTATCATCCCTACACGGAAAAAATCACGAGACGGGAGATCGTCGTACCTAAGGGTCACAATGTAGACTACGGCACACCGGTTGAAGTAATGGTTGCTCAAGGGGGTGGACAAGTCGTCGAAGCGGGATATGCAAATATGTGTACACCGGCGCATGTCGCTAGGATGATCACGGAAGAAACAGCCGCACTTCTATATATTAAAAGCCATCATACCGTGCAGAAAAGTATGCTAACGGTGTCGGAGATGGTAGAAGTTGCCAAAGCCCATCACTTGCCATTGATCGTTGACGCAGCCGCGGAAGAAGACTTGTTCAAATACAGCGAAATGGGTGCCGACCTTGTTATCTATTCTGGCGCCAAAGCAATCGAAGGTCCGAGTGCCGGTCTGGTCATAGGGAAAAAGGAATATATTCAATGGATTCGTCTACAGTCTAAAGGGATCGGTCGGGCAATGAAAATCGGCAAAGACAATATTTTAGGCTTTACACAAGCAGTAGAAGATTACCTGCAAAATGGCAGTGAATCCGGTGAGTCCATGAAACAACGATTGGCACCTTTCGTGGCGGCGATCAATCAACTTCCTGATTTATCAGCGAAAATTGTTCAAGATGGCGCCGGGAGAGATATTTATCGCGCAAGTGTCACGGTTGTTGGCAAGAAATCTGCGAAAGAAGTCATTGAAGAACTAAAGGCACAAAACCCAGCAGTCTACACACGTGAATATCAAGCAAATAATGGAATTATTGAGTTTGATATTCGCTCGGTCAACCAAAACGAAATGGAAAAAATCATTAAACGCTTAAAAGAAATCATGTAGGAGGCTTTTAAATTGTCAGTTATTCCAAATTATTATAAAGATCGCGTATGTTTAAATGTATTGGCTCATTCAGTTGAAAATGCGAAGGCTTGTTATGAAGCAGCAGCAGGACATGTCGTACTAGGTGTGTTATCAAAAAACTATACTAGCGATGAAGCAGCGATCGAAGACATGAAAAAATATCAAGCGGCAACGGATAATGCATTGTCCGTTGGGTTGGGCGCCGGAGATCCCAACCAAAGTCAGATGGTTTCCCGTCTATCTGGTACTTTACAACCGCAACATGTCAACCAAGTATTCACTGGTGTAGGAACTTCCCGTGCTTTATTGGGACAAAACGATACAGTCATCAATGGATTGGTTTCACCAACAGGCAAGGTAGGGTACGTCAATATTGCCACTGGACCTTTAAGTTCACAGGCACCGGCGGCAGAGGTTCCCATCGAGACCGCCATTAAAATGCTGCAAGACATGGGTGGAAGTTCCATTAAATACTTCCCAATGAAAGGGTTAGCGCACAAAGAAGAATTCAAAGCAGTTGCGGAAGCTTGCGCCAAATATGATTTTTATTTAGAACCAACCGGAGGAATTGATCTGGAAAACTTCGAAGAAATTCTGCAAATCGCCATTGATGCAGGCGTTAAAAAAGTGATTCCGCATATTTACAGTTCGATTATTGACAAAGAAACTGGCGATACGCGACCAGAAGATGTGAAAACATTATTCGACATGGTCAAGAAAATCGTCAAATAAGTGAAGCATAAAGACTGTTTACTAGATGGGGAATCAGTCATTGGTAAGACACTCAGAGATGGGTGTCTTTTTTGCGTCAAGATTGCTACAAAAACAACTAAGGGACAAGTTTTCTGAGTCCGCTTTAATTGCTCTTATAACCACTGGTTAATTTTTTTTAGAAAATTGAATCATTTAGTCAATTGTTGCGTGTTCGGATTCTTGTTATGATCAAAGTAGTTATCAATATTCACCGAAAAGGAGACCACAGCGATGGAAATGGGGGAAGTGATTCGCCAGTACCGGAAGAAAAAAAGATTAACACAGGAAGAGTTAGCCAAGCGCCTTGGTGTGACAGCGCCAGCAGTAAATAAGTGGGAAAAGGGGCATTCACATCCAGATATCTTGTTGCTAGCGCCAATTGCACGCTTACTAGATATTAGTCTTGATACGTTATTCTCATTTGAAAAAGAACTCACGGTAACCGAAATCAATCAGATCATTCGTGAACTGGATCGTAAGCTTAAAAATCAACCTTTTGAAGATGTATTTCGCTGGGCCAAAGAAATTTTGGATACCTACCCAAATTGTGAACAATTGATTGGCCAAGTAGCACTGCTTTTAGATGTACAGCTATTGGAACAAGCTGTTCCCGCTAAAGAAACATACCAGAAGCACATTCATCGTTGGTACGAACGGGCGTTAGAAAGTCGGGATGAAGATACCAGAAATCGAGCAGCCGATTCTTTGTTTGGATTTTACGTACGAAAAGAAGCGTACGAGAAAGCAGAAAGCTATCTCCATTATTTTTCCAATCAGAACCCAGAGAGAAAAAGCAAACAAGCCTATCTTTACAGTAAGACCGGACGAGTAGCGGAAGCCTATCAAGCTTATGAGGAGCTGCTGTTTTCAAGTTATCAAAGGATGAGTATGGTATTCCAACAATTATATCTTTTGGCTATGAAGGATGAGAATAATGCAAAGGCACATCTGCTAATAAAGAAACAGTCAGAATTAGCAAAATTATTTGAAATGGGGGAATATCACGAGGTATCCAGTGATCTTGACTTAGCCATCGCAGAAAAAGACGCGGAGAGAACGGTTGAAACAATGGAGAAAATCATCGCCAGTGTTGCTAAAATCAATGATTTCACCCACTCAACGTTGTATGAACACATGACATTTAAGGAAATCGACAGCAACTTCGTTAACGAACTTTACGAGAATTTATTCCACATGTTTAGTGATGAAGAAACCTTTTCTTGGTTGAAGACGAGTGAACGATGGCAAGTGTTGGTAGGGGATAGAAGATAGAGGAAGAGTGTTTTTTCCAGTAATAAAAATCCATACAAGAACTGCTCCAATTAGTCATAATAGACATGCAAGTTCTTCCAATAAGTAAAGAAAAAACAAGATAAAATGAGCAAATAAGTGTTAGTTAATTTGTCGGCAATGTAGTTGATTAATCATTCAGGAAATCTTTTTGCTATTTTTGCGGATCATTGAAACGCTTCATTATCTCTTGCTGTTTGGTAGGGTGTACCGGGGATTATCCAATGCTTAAGAGACAAAAAAGCGTTAAGTTTTGTAGCTGAAATCTATAATTGACAACCTTGCTAATCACCCTAATAAAAACATTTTTTCAGATAATTTTGAGATAGGAATAAAAAGCAGCTCATAAGTAGATGAGCTGCTTTTTGTGTTGTTTTCTTATGCATCTGCCTCTTCCGACAGCTGAATCAGTAAGTCTTTGATCACATCATAAACTGCGGCTGTTTCTGGGTAGGGGCTTTGGACGTTCTGGATAATAAACAGGTCTCGGTAACGGTATTCTGGGGCTAGTTCTTGCCAATTCAATGTGTCTGTGAGGGCAAGTTTGGAAATGATCGACTTGCCGATGTTATTCTCCAGTAGTGCTAGAATCATTTCGCTATTGTTGGCTTTAATGATCTGCGGGTTCAAATGATTCGAGTAAAGATACGTTTCATTGATATAGTACATTCCGGAATCATTCTCTCTGAGGATCCAGAAATCGGAATCAATATCTCCTGCTAGAACAAGTTCGTCTTTATAGACGAACTCTTTTTGGATCAAAGGAGAGACGATGGCTTTTTCGATCAGCCCGATATGGGCTTTGTTGGCTTCCACGGCATCAATGACTTCCTGAGAATTCATGATTTTGATTTCGAAAGCAATGAATGGAAAGTGTTCGATCAGCTGGCCCATGATCGTTGGGAGTAGGTGAACACCAGTTGTATTGGAGCAAGCCAATACGCAGTCCGTCTTGAAATTTTTGGCATTTTTAGCTTGTGCAAAGACACTAGCTAACGAATTTAACGAATCTACCACTTTAGGGTACAAGAATTCTGCTTGTTTCGTGGGTAGAATCAATTGTTTTCCTTTGCGTTCAAAGAGTTTGAACCCTAACTCGGTCTCCAATTTTTGAATTTGGACGGAGATGGTTGGCTGGGTCTTAAACATTTGTTTGGCGGCAACACTAAAATTCCTAGTTTCATAAACGACAACGAATGTTTTTAATAGTTCAAACAAAAGAATCCCACCTTTTTCTATTAATATAATTTATAACGGATATATAAAATCGTTATTTTACAAATAGTTAATTCGTGGTTATATTATAGATGACTATAAAAGATAACACAAGTACGATAGAAATTTTTAATCGTTCAGAAAGGATGGATCAATGAATCAAGCACTAAAAAATTTTTTGAATGCAATTCCGATACCTATTTGTGGGTTGATTTTAGGAACGGTTTCGTTAGGAAATTTATTGTTTGCCGAAGGGTTCGAAGCAATCGGCAATATCTTTTGTTTGATTGGTATTTTGATTATGGGATTGTTCCTTCTTAAGCTGTTTTTCACATTTAAAAACACATTAGCGGATTTGAAAAATCCGATCATCGCTTCTGTTGCACCTACTTTTACCATGTCTTTGATGGTGATCTCGGTAGTGTTGGAGCGAGTATTTCCTAATTTACTGATGAATGACTTGCTATGGCTGACATCAATCGGGTTGCATTTGGGTCTCATGACTTATTTTGTTGTCGTTCATATTTTACCTGTCGACATTACGTTGGAATATGTGTATCCAAGCTGGTTTATTACTTTTGTCGGCATTGGAGTGATTCCAAATACATCAGCAGTCTTTATCAAAGAACTTGGGGAAATCGTTGTATGGATTGCACTGGTTCTATATTTTGCTCTACTACCAGTGATTCTAAAACGAATTATGTTCCAAAAGATGACAGAAGCTTCAGCAGTACCTTTGATCACGATTTTGACCGCCCCTGGCTCCCTTTGTTTAGCTGGCTATCTGTCAGTCTTTAAAGAAGGATCGGCTTTATTTGTAGCTTTGATGCTGGTATTGTCCCAAGCAATTTATTTCTGCGTGGTATTTTACATGAAAAAAATGCTGGAAGTTGGCTTTTATCCAAGTTATGCAGCCTTCACATTCCCATTAGTCATTTCAGCAACAGCAATGTTCAAGTCTTCTCAATTCTTTATGGATTGCCCAATTTTATTTGGAGTGACTGAGTTATTGAGTATAGTTGAAACAGTATTAGCTATCGCAATGGTTTGCTATGTATTGCTGAAATACTTCGTTCATTTGTATAGTCAGACAAAGAGTTTGATCGCAGATCATGAATGTTAAGGTATTAATGGACGTGTCTTTGTAAGTTAGAGTAAGAAAATTGTTGTTATTGCGGGATAAATGAAAGTCATATTGTTTCTAAATAATAGAAAAGGATGTGGGTTCATATGAGAAATACAAGTAGAAAAGTAGTTGTCGTTGGAACTGGATTTGTAGGAACAAGTATTGCTTACTCAATGATCAACCAAGGGCTGATCAATGAATTGGTTTTGATCGATGTGGATCGTGAAAAGGCGGAAGGAGAAGCCCTTGATTTATTGGATGGGATGTCATGGGCCCAGGAAAACATCAAAGTTTGGGCTGGCGACTATACTGATTGCCAGGATGCAGATATCGTGGTGATCACGGCAGGTGTCAACCAAAAACCAGGACAAACACGGTTGGAACTAATCGATATCAACGCGGGGATCATGACTAGTGTTGTAAGAGAAGTGATGGGGTCAGGTTTTGATGGGATTTTAGTCATTGCTTCTAACCCTGTGGATGTATTGACACACGTTGCTTGGCAAGCATCGGGTCTGCCAAGCAACCGCGTCGTTGGAACTGGGACAACGCTAGATACCACCAGATTCCGTAAAGAATTGGCGCAAAAATTAGAGATTGACCCAAGAAGTATCCATGGCTACATTATTGGCGAGCATGGGGACTCTGAAGTAGCAGTCTGGTCACATACGACAGTAGGGGGAAAACCGTTGCTAGAGTTTATCGTCAAAAACCATCGATTGACTGTCGAAGATCTGACAACCATTTCTGATCGGGTGAAAAATAGCGCTTATGAGATTATCAATCGTAAAAAAGCCACCTTCTATGGTATCGGTATGAGTGTTGCCAGAATCGTTCGAGCAATCTTGAACAATGAGCAAGCAGTATTGCCCGTCTCTGCCTATCTCGATGGGGAATACGGCGAAAAGGATCTATTTACAGGTGTCCCTTCGGTGGTTGACCAAGGAGGGGTGCGGGAAATCATTGAGCTGAATATCGACCCAGCCGAGAAGCAAAAATTTGCCCAATCCTGCAGCCAACTTAGAGAAGTGATCCAATCACTGGACAAAACGACTCATTGAGAAAGGAGAGATTCTATCACTATCGGCGATCATCCGCCAAAGTAATTGGTCAGTCGTTTCTCTCTCATAACAAATGACTATTTCCAAAAGGTAGTAGAATGGCGCAACGATTGTTCAGCCGATAAGACCACTATTAGTTGAAAATGAATGAATTCCTTAGTTAATTGATAAGCCGTAATAGAAAAAGAGCAGCTCGAGTTAATTCGAGCTGCTCTTTTTTGCTTACTTTGTTGGTAGAAAGATTCTTGGTTTATTCGTGGTATTTATCCAATAGTAGTGTACTGCTGCTTTTCTTGTCTGGCGTGATAGGCTTCTACAGCAAGAATGGCTTGCTGAAACATCTCGCGAGTGATGGGATAAGGTACATGAACAATGTCGTTGGTGGTCATGGCTTTATCTAAGATGGCTTCCAAGTCTGATTGGGCATTGAGGTGCATGTCAGCCAAACAGACGGGCAGCTTGTTTTCTTTCATAAAAGCATAGACTCGTTGAAAGAGTTCGGTTTGCTGATCCATCATCAACAATGCTAGAACGCCGTAGCTGACAGAAGCCCCATGCAGATAATTCTCCATTTTTTCCAGAACAGTCGTACCATAATAGAACGAATGGGCCATGGCAGAATTGTAGTCATTGATGACTAAGACAGATACTAACCCGGTGGTCACGATGATATCTGAGACGACTTGTTGGATGGCATCCGAGGGGCGATTGGCGGCACTGTCTTTCAACGCTTGCGTGCCGTAGGTCAATAAGCGCTCCGTGCACATTTTGCTGATCTGAATGCCTAATGCATCGGTATGATCCAATTGATCCCCTCTAGAAGAAAAAGTGGCTTCGATTTCTTTCGATAAGGCGTCACCGATGCCGGCCCACAGGTAACTATCCGGCGCTGCGGCGATAATAGCTGTATCAATAAAGGCATGGACCGGCGGTTTTGAAGGAAAGAACAAGCCATGCATTTCGCCTGCTTCGGTGTAGATCACGCACACGGCTGTAACGGGAGAACAATTTGAGCCAATCGTCGGAAATGTGAAGACGGGCTTGGCTAATTTCTCACCTACGACTTTGACGGTATCACACACACGGCCGCCTCCAACGGCAAATAGGACCTCTGCTGATTGGACACTTTCTTCCTGCAGTAAGCGTGCTACATTTTCATAGGTAGAATTTCCACCATACCATAGGCTGTCAATGACGAATACGTCTTGTGTCAAGGCAGACTTGATTTTGTGCTCTGCTTTCGCTAGTGCTGTTTTTCCACCAATCAGAACAGCTTTTGTCCCATAACTTTTAACGATATCATTTACTTTTTCGTAAGCGTCTGTTCCGATCGTATAATTTGGCAAAAAGATACTTTGACTCATATTGTTTTCCTTCTTTCTTTGCGACGATATTCGCTAATATTGGTCCTGTGATCTGATGAATGATCATGCCGACAGCAGCTGGAGTAACGGCAGCTGCGATCGTGGCGAAATGAGCATTCGCTAAGGAGATGGCTAATCCGGTATTTTTCATTCCTAATTGAAACATGATCGACTTGGCCTGTTGATCACTGACACCTAGTAGGCGGCTAATCCCGTAGCCTGCACCGTAACCGATAAGATTATGCAGCAAGACAAGGAAGATGACGATTATTCCAGACTGAACGATCACTGCCCCATTTTTCGCCACGGTTCCTGCAACGATCAAAAGGATGCTGACGGAAGAGACTAAGACAAAAGCCTGCATCCACGCATCGATATAGTTGGCAATAAGCTTATGGACGATGATCCCTAAAAGAATCGGCAGTAGTACCATCTGCAAAACCGACAAAAGCATGGCGAAAAATGAGATTTCTGTATACTGTCCAGCTAAAAAATAGACAAGAAAAGGGGTCACCACCGTTGCCATTAGTGTGGAGACAGTGGTCAAAGAGACCGTCAATGCGACATCTCCCTTGCCGATGAAGGTCATCACGTTGCTGGCGGTTCCTCCTGAAACAGAACCCAGCAAGACAAAACCGATGATCAGTCCGGAGGATAATCCGAAAAGCTGTGCCAAGCCATAAGCAACAAGCGGGCTGATGGTAAATTGGATCAATAAACCTAAAATAAAAGCTTTTGGCTGAATCACCACCATTTTAAAAGCAGTGACATTTAACGTCATTCCCATACAAAACATGATGATGCTTAGTAACGTTGTTGTGCGCGTAGGTATCCACAAAAATGGTTGGGGAAACAGGTAGGAGATCAGCATCAAAAGGACCATGAGATAAATCAGGTATTTATTCACAAATTTGGCAATCGAATTTATTGTATTCATTAAGACTTTCCTTCCATCTTGACGTAAAGGGACTAGCAATCCTATCACCGTTTCCAACACCTGAGATGCTGCGGATCAGAGGAATCAATAGAAAACCAGCACAGCTACCAGCAAAAGTTTTCAACAAGCAAAGCTTTAAAAAGGGTATAAAAAAACATTCCACCCAAGAAGATTCTCTGTTCTTCTGGTGCAATGTGAATAGGGACTCTTTGAATAAAATACTCAAACAGTCCCGACTATAATAATAAAATAATTGCCTCTCTTCTACTAACAGTCATCCAATCACTTCCTTTGTCTAAATTTTCAGAATATTTAAATTGTTTTATCTAGTGTACAAAATAGTTTGGAATCTGTCAAAGGAAAAATAAGATTTTTGCTAATAAAGGAAATTAGAGACAGGATGAGAGAAAAAAGCTCAGAAGCGCGGATATCTTCTAAGCCTTTTTTCAGTGAAAGTAAAACTTTTCTAGGGTTTCAGTCTGCTTGAGAGGTTCAGATAAATCGAGGAAATAAGGCGTTTGCCAGTTTTGTGTTCGGGATGCGGTAGGATTTAAGTCCTGCACCCATGGTGGATACACGCGAAAAGCCATTTTCCCTGCGGTTGTTTCTGTTTTGATGATGCCGTTGGCGACAAGAACAGAAGATGGGAAGACAAATTGACCTTTTTGCTTGCCATCAAGGACAGTAATCATTAGTTTGTCTGGATAGCCGCTTAATGAATAAGCTTGATTCTTTTCACGAGGTTGCTCCCACAATGCAGTGAAATAGCCTTTTTCTTTGGTGTTTTCTTCGCCAGACGGCTACGAAAAGTCGTGTTTCCAACAACGAAAGTCATGCCTTCATACACGCTGTTTTGTCTCTCCGTTTGAATCTTAGTGGGGCCAGCTATATGGTGCATCTTCAATAATGCAGTCATCAATTTCTCTGATTGCCGCATTTTAGGCCATCACCAATCGTTTCCATTTTCTGATTTTTGTTCGGAAATTAGTGAATGGCGCCACTGAATTAATGTGGATCCATTTATACAGGGGCCATTGTGCTTTGGTTGTAGCCCACTTTCTCTGTCCGGGCTCAAACAGTTCGGTATCTGATAGTGTGCTGATCCATTGGCATAGTTCCTCCACCAGTTGGGTCAACTGCTGTTGTTGTTCTTTTAGGGAAAGCTGCCCATAGCGCTGATAAAATTGCTCATAAAGTGCACCTAACTGATTCCACTTATAGCCTGCTGCTGGTGTTTGCACAGCAACGCCGTTTTTTTCTTGGGCTTCCCAGTCTAATAGAAGATGGAGCCACCCTAGTTGATAAGACAAATTTTCAGAGGGACTTTTATCTACCTCATCATGGTGCTGGTGTCTCCATTCTTCTGGAATCTCCTCAAATTCGGTAATGTATTTTTGAAACGTGTCTTGAATGGTTTGGATCAATTCTGCTTTTGTTTGATACTGACGCATTGATTTTCCTCCTACTCATCAGAAAGTGTTTTTTCTTTGGTGATTTGAATGACCAGACCAAACGGATCTTGCAAGATGGCATAGAAGTCCGCAAATTCATTTTGAATAGGAGACTGATAGATCTTGCTCAATTGGTGTTGGCTCATTTTCTCGTAAATGGTTTGTGCTTTTTCGATCGTATCCGTAATGACACTCAATGACAAGGTATTTCCTTGCTGGCAAGGAATCCTAGGATCAATGGGTTGATCTGTCAACTGCATTTGCGTCTGGCCTATTTGCAGTACTGCGTGGGAAAGCCAATGCTCGGTGCCAGTTTCAATCACAGTATCGGGAGCCAATTGGGTTTTAAATTCTTGGAACGTCATTTTAAATAATAGTTTTCCATCAAAAATATCCTGATAGAAAGCCAGTGCTTCTGTTCCTTTTCCTTCTAAGGTCAAAAAAAGTGCTACATCGATGGATGCCATAATCAATTCTCCTTTTCTCTATGATAAACTAACTGTAACAGTTAATGGTTTCATTTCATGACACCTTTGGAGGAGAATATGAAAAAAACAGAAAGAATCCAACAAGAAATGTTTTATATCAATGAAAAGAAAGTCTTTCATTTAAAGGAATTGATGGAGACTTTTGCTATTTCAAAGAGCACAGCACTTCGTGATATTCAAGAACTTGAAGCACTAGGGGTGCCACTATATGTCGAGAATGGACGCTATGGTGGTTATCAGGTCTTGCAAAATACGTTGTTGCCGCCCATTTACTTTAGCGAAAAAGAGGTCTTCGCCATTTTTTATTCCTTACAACTATTGAAATTATTGACCGATTCACCATTTGGCGCTACTTATGGCCAGCTACAAGAAAAATTGTTGCATACCTTCCCAAAGGAGAAACAGCAGCAAATCGCGACTATGCTGGATTGTGTGCAGTATGAAGGAATCAGTCAAATCGCCACGACTGAAAATTTGGAACAGTTGTTTGAATGTATTTTGACAAATGCGATCATCACAGTGGAATATACACGCTACGGTTCGCAACAAAAACGGCTGTTGCCGACTCGACTGATTCTAATGGATGGCTACTGGTATTGTACGGCATTCGATTTAACAAAAGAAGCATGGCGGACCTACCGTTGCGATTTTATGGCATCGATCGTGGTGGAAACATCCTATCAAACCTTGTATGCAAAAGAGGAGTTGCTGGATTCGTACCAGAAGCAAATGCAAACCTATCGAAACATTCCCTTCAAGGCTAAGGTCAGTGAAACAGGGAAAGAATATTTTTTGAAGCATCCATTTTCCAATATGTCTCTTTGCCAAAGAGAAACGGGAACGTGGATCGAAGGGAAATTCGATCATACAGAATTGCGGTTTATGACCAATTATTTTCTCGGCTTCGGTGAACACGTAGAAATTATTTCCCCAGAGATATTGCGGAAGGATTATTTAGACTGTATCAAAAAGATCATGGCTAGTTATGAGTGAAAAGCGTTTTTAGAGAATCAGAAGTAATGAACAGGGCAAAATCCCTGCTTACACTTTCGACTATTCTTTCAGAAGTGCTAGCAAGGGATTTTTCGTTTTGGTGGTCACTCACTACAACTTACTGCTCTTCTTTCAGGTAGCGCCAGAGGGTGGTTCTGCTGATTCCTAACTGATTCGCTGTCTTGGTCTGGTTGCCTTCATTTTGTTCTAACACGCTCAAAATGATTTCTTTGGTGTAGTCAAACAACGTGGGGTGATGTAAAGGATTTTTGGCAGTAAAATGATCCTTGAGATGGGTAAAATTTTGAACCAGTCGTTCTTTGTTCAGCAATTCTGTGACTTGGTGTTCGGTAATATAATGGGTGCGGGCATTGACCACCAATTCTTTGATACAGTATTGCAGCTGATCGAAATTGCCAGGCCAGTCAAAAGCTATGAATGATTCGAGGGCTTTCGGCTCGAAGCCCATGATTTCTTTGTTGCAGGCAATGTTCATTTTATTCAAAAGCAATGTCGTGATGATACTTAATTCATTTTTTCGTTCCCGAATCGCTGGTGCATAGATTTTCGCACAGTTTAATTGGCTTGCCAGTCGGTTGAAAGTCGTTTGATCCGCTGCTTTATTGTTGTCATAGGTAAAGATCAGCTGATTATGATTCCGCACATTGGTGGTTTTGATCAATGAGACAATGCGTTCGATTGCTGCTGCGTTCAATTGCTCAACATTCTCAAAGAAAATGGTGTTATGGCTGTCGACAAAGGGACCATTGGTGGCATTGACTAGAAATTTCCAAAGTTTATCTGTGACGAGTTTGCAATTGATCGAGATCAGGTAGTTGGTATTTTTGGTCTGATTTAGATAAATTTGGTAAGCAATATTTTTTTTGGCAGTGCCACTCTCCCCGAAGACAAGATAAGAAGAATAGTAATCTTCGTATTTTTTCACTTCATGCTTGACGCGTTCAGGTATAAATTGCGAAAACAATAACTTTTTTGAAAAACTATCAGCGACTTCTGTTTTTTTCTGATAAGTGATATCTAGTTTGTTGGTTACGGGTGGTGCGCTATTCTCTTGAACAGCGCAGCTGTAGTAATGCTGCTGATCGACAGTATACGGTTTGATTAATAAGGAAACATACTTATTTTGTGTTTGTGAGTAGTGCTGGATTTCTTTCTTTTCTGGTTTGGCCTGAAGAACTTTGAGGATCTCTTCTGCAAAATCTGGTTCTAATGTAGAAAATTCAATGGTATACGTATCATCATAAAGCAGCAAGTCTTGCTGTTGACCCAAGATCCCTTTTTCGAGGATCTCTTTTTTGTGTTTGACTTGTTGGACGTGATCAATGATCGACAAAGCGTCTTCATAAGCACTTTTGATGCTTTCCAATCCTGAAGTGATCAAAATCGTGTTTAGAGATTTCAAAAGAGCGATGCGGTTGGTGATGGCATCACATAAGATCAATTCATAGTTTTTTTCTGTTAATGTATCAAGGATCTCATTGGCATCAATGGTCTCATCGATGGTGTGGATCTCAATTTTGTATCCTAAAAGATCACAGAGCAAATGGGCTTTTTCGGTGATGCTGGGATAGCCGACGATCGCAAAATTTTGAGTATAATTTTCTGCTAGCCGAATCGAACTTAGAACATCATAAATGGATAATGAGACATCAATGACCGGTAAAGATACAACTTTGCGAATCAGTTTAGCGGTTCCTCCCCGAGAAATGATCGCGTCATAGCCATCAGTATACAGTTTAGCAGCAAGATTTTGTCCTTCGACCAGATCAGCGGTGAAGATGGTCGTTTCCACTTCCGGATATTGTTCGCCGATCATATGCATGGAATGATTTAATTCTTCATAAGGTGCAATACCTAAAATCTTTCGTTTCATCCCTTTTCCCTCCATCAATCGATAGTTGTTTCATATATGAACAATAATAGCATGTAAAACGTAAAAAATATCCCTTGTTTAAGAGATTGTTTCTAAATTAAACGATTTTTCGTTTTTTTAGAATGTAAACGCTTGATTTTTGTCCCTATAATCAAATCATGAAGTACGAGGTGGTGAGTAGATGTTAAAGTTGTTAGTTATTGCAGACGACTTTACAGGAGCACTGGATACTGGGGTCCAGTTTTCGAGACAAGGCATTCAAACGTTAGTCTCAACGGAAACAGTCGTCCAATATAACACACTTCCGCAGGAGATCGAAGTGTTGGTTCTCAATACCGAGAGTCGGCACCTAACTTTTGATCAAGCATATGAGAAGACAAAAACGATTTTGGAAGATGCAAAAGTTGCCCAGGTTCCATTTATTTATAAAAAAGTAGATTCAGCATTAAGAGGAAACATCAGCGCGGAGATCAAAGCGATTCTCGATATGAGCGAACAAGCGGCCCTTCCTTTTTTACCCGCATATCCAGAAATGAATCGGGTAGTGATCGATGGTCATTTATATATAGAAGATGTCTTGGTATCAGAAAGTGTTTTTGCAAATGATCCGTATGAACCTGTGACCGAAAGCAATGTGATGCAGCGGCTGCAGTCGGAAGCAGGGATCAAGGCAATGCTAGTCAAAGACCAGTCGTTGCCGGAAACAGGTGTAATGGTTTTTGATGCACAGACAGATGATATGTTACAGGTCCACGCAAAACGCCTAGCAGAGAACGATCTTTTGGGTATGACGGTCGGGTGTGCAGGGTTCGCAAAGGTTCTCGCACAACAGTTGTTCCCCAACGGCAAAGAAGTAGCTTACAAATTACAAAAGCCAGTAGTAGTTGTCTGTGGAAGCGTCAACCCGATCACAAAGAAACAAATTGAGTATGTTGAGCAAGACTATCCGCGGATTTCATTAACAGCGCAACAACTGTTGCATCCTACCTATTGGCAAACAACCGCAGGACAAACAGAGATTGTTAGTTATCTTCAGTTGATGGAAAAACAGCCATTAGTCATTTTTGAAACCTATAGCGAACAAACAACAGCTGAAATTGTGGCTTATAGCGAAGAAATGGGCTTATCTGCTGAAGCTTGTCGGTTTAGAATAGGGGAGGCATTAGGCATGTTGACCAAAGCCCTTTGGTCACAACATCAAGAGAATACCTTTCTCTTTACCGGCGGGGATACCTTGTTCCAATCAATGAAAGTCTTAGGTGTGACCGGAATCAAGCCGTTGACTGAGATCAAACCGGGCGTTGTTTTATCTGCCATCGAATGGAATAACCAAAAGATGCAAGTGCTTACGAAATCAGGTGGTTTTGGGACAGAAGAATTACTTGAAGAAATTAGATGGTATTAAATGATTAAGGAGGATTTATTATGCTAACAGACTACAGTTTAAAAATGCCAAAAAATATTCAGGCAGGCGAACATGCGCTTGAGCAGTTAAAAGAAATCATTAGCAGTGGTGTTCATAAAATCGTTATTTTCACAGATAAGGGACTTCTAGATTTAGGTTTGGTCGATCTGCCTATTCAAATCATTGAAAAAGCAGGAATCGATTACACGGTTCTTGCTGATATTCCAGCGGAACCAAACTATCACGAAGCACAAGCAGTGATCGATGCCTTTAAGAAAGAAGCTGCTGACTTAGTGATTGCCGTCGGTGGTGGATCGGTCATGGACGTGGCGAAATTGGCTTCGATCTTAGCAACGGATGACTACACGGTCAAAGATTTATTAGATAATCCATTATTGGCAAAAAAACAAGTACCTAGTTTGATGATTCCTTCCACTGCTGGAACTGGAGCTGAAGCAACTCCTAATGCTATCGTGGGTGTTCCAGAAAGAGACTTGAAGATCGGGATCGTCAATCCTGAAATGATCGCCGACTTCGTTTTATTAGATGGACGGATGATCAAAAACTTGCCAAAACCAATCGCAGCAGCCACAGGTGTAGATGCATTGTGTCATGCGATTGAATGTTTCACATCTGCCAAAGCTAATCCAATCAGTGATACTTTTGCGCTGGAAGCATTGGATTTGATCATGAACAACATTATCGAAGCCTGCACAAATCCAGAAGCATTAACAGCAAAACGGAACATGTTGCTTGGTTCATTTTATGCAGGGGTAGCAATCACAGCATCAGGCACGACAGCCGTTCATGCCCTTTCCTATCCGCTAGGCGGTAAATACCATATTGCTCATGGTGTCTCCAATGCGATTTTGTTGACGCCAGTGATGAAATTTAATGAACCAGCAATCAAAGACTTACTCGCTGTTGCTTATGATCGTGTCAGCAAAGAGGGACATCAAGACTGGTCGGTTGACGAAAAATCAGCGTATATGATCAGCCAGTTAGACGAAATCGTCAAAGTTTTGGAAATTCCAACGAGTTTGAAAACATTCAATGTACCAGAAGAAGACTTGGATGGTTTAGTAGCAGCGGGCATGGAAGTAACACGTCTACTGGTCAACAACAAACGAGAAGTCACACCAGAAGATGCTCGGGCCATCTATCTGCAAATTTTATAATTTGAACTCAGAAAGGATGAAGCGTGTCATGAAAAAAATTGTCGGCATCACAATGGGAGATCCTGCAGGGATCGGACCTGAAATCTCCCTTAAAGCTTTTGCCAAACCGGCACTCTATGACAAGTGCCGCCCATTATTAGTCGGAGACAAAAGTGTTGTTGATTACTATTTAGCAAAACATCCTGAATTAGCTTTGGAAGTGAATGTGATCAGCCAGCCCAAGGATGGGCGTCATGCATTTGGAACGATCGACCTGATCGACTTAAAGATCGTAGACATGGCAACTTTTCACATTGGTGAAGTTTCTCATGTCGGTGGTGACGCAGCGTTTCAATATGTGAAGAAAGTCATCGAGTTAGCTTTAGCCAAAGAGATCGATGCAACGGTAACGAATCCATTGAACAAAGAAGCCATGAATGCTGCCGGTCATCATTATGCGGGACATACAGAAATCTATGCCGACCTAACCGGTACCGATAAATATACCATGATGTTGGCAGATGGCAACTTGCGAGTCGTACATGTCTCGACCCATGTGTCATTACGGGAAGCGTGTGACCGGGCCACGAAAGAACGTGTCCTCGATGTGATTCGTATCGCAGATCAGGCTTGCAAAGATCTAGGGATCGAAAATCCTCGCGTTGCAGTTGCTGGCTTGAATCCACACTGTGGCGAAAATGGATTGTTCGGCCGTGAAGAAATCGATGAAATCAATCCTGCTGTAGAAGCAGCCAAAGCGGAAGGAATCAATGTGTTTGGTTCATTGCCTGCAGATACTCTTTTTTCAAAAGCCAATGGGGGCATGTATGACATCGTCGTCGCCATGTACCACGATCAAGGCCACATTCCTTTGAAACTTTTAGGCTTTGTCTACGATCAAGAAGCACAAAACTGGAAAGCAGTGCAAGGCGTCAACATTACGTTGAACCTTCCGATCATTCGGACTTCTGTCGACCATGGAACGGCCTTTGATCAAGCAGGTAACTGGACGGCTAGTGAAGCCAGTTTAGAAAATGCCATCGATTACGCTATTCGGTTGGCAGAACATTCAAAATAAGCACAAATGCAGCACAACATAAAAATTTGGTTAGGGGGAGAAACACGTTGACTCATTTAGAACAAGTGCGACAATCAGAGCCGAACGGTGTCATGTACCGAGATACATTCTTGAATGTTGATTTTGGTTTGATTCCTACCGGTGGCAACAACACAGCTCACGCACCCGCTTTGATCGAAACAGCAGATGGCGGGATGTTGTGTGGGTGGTTTGCAGGAAGCTTTGAGGGAAGCGGCGACATCTCGATCGTCGTCTCAAAATTAGACCCAGAAACACAGAAGTGGTCGGTTCCCGTTACTGTTTCAGAAGGCATAGACCGTAGTGAACAGAATCCGTCCTTTTTCCGGGCGCCAGATGGCAAGATTTGGCTGATCTACACATCCCAAGTCAGCCGCCAAGAAGGAAAAGACAACATGCAGTTCACTTCAATCATCATGGTTCAAAAATCAGCTGATGAAGGAAAAACATGGGGAAAACCAGAAGTTCTCTTTGATAAAGAAGGCACTTTTGGCCGTCAAGGAATCCAAATCTTAAGTAATGGCCGTTGGCTGTATAGCACGTGGCTGTGTGAAGATTCAGCTGATGGGTTGACGAATGACCCGACAGAGTTCCAAGTATCGGATGATCAAGGACAGACTTGGCGTGCTGTTCGGATGCCAGATAGCAACGGTCGGGTCCATGCCAATGTCGTGGAAGTCGAGCCTGGTCATTTAGTTGCCTTCATGAGAAGCCGCTTCGCAGATTTCGTCTACAGCAGTGAATCCTTTGATTTTGGCGATCGTTGGTCTGTGCCGACAGCAACTGTTTTACCTAATAACAATGCTAGTATCAGTGCGATCAAACTGAACTCCGGTGAAATCGCATTGGCATACAATGTCAATGCCGCACCAAATGCTGCTTTTGGACAAGTCGCTTGGCCGGGATTGCGGAATCCAGTCGCTGTCTCTGTAAGTGAAGATTTTGGCAAGACATGGCCGATCGGACGAATTTTTGAAGCTGCAGAAGGCTATATCGGTGCGGAAAACAAAACCAACAATTCACAACATGAATACCCAACCCTTTACCAGGATAGCCGGGGGAATTTACATCTGGTCTATGCCTACCGCAATCGTCTTTGTGTGAAGTATGTTCGTTTCACCGTTGCTGATCTGTTTGGCGAAAAACGGGAATCCGTAGGTGTGTATAATCCAACCTCCGGTGAAGGTGTCGAGAAATAAACAAACGTCGGTAACATTGACGGAAAGACAGCCCAATATCGCGCTTGGTCCCCTGAAAAAAGCGGCAGCGCGGGCATCCGTCAATTTAATGAAAATGAAACCGTATTCCATACGTGTTCTATAAAAGAGGAGAGACATTACTATGAAACCAATCGAATTAAAAGGCATCATCAGCCCTATTTTGACCCCAATGTATGAAGACGAAAGTATCAACTTTGATGAACTGCGCAACCAAGTAGATCGCATGATCGACAATGGGGTCCACGGGATTTTTCCTTTTGGTACAAATGGGGAAGGCTATATCTTGTCTGCAGAAGAGAAAAAGCTTGTCTTAGAAGTCGTTGTTGATCAAACTGCAGGCCGGGTACCGATCTATGCTGGTTCAGGAGCCATCTCTACAAAAGAAACAATCGCCCAAAGTAAAATGGCACAGGCAGCTGGCGCAGATGTTTTATCGATCATTGCACCGAGTTTTGCAGCAGCGAGCCAAGAAGAAATCTATACGCACTACAAAACGATTGCCGAAGCAGTTGATATGCCGATCGTGCTTTACAATATTCCTGCTCGAACAGGGAATGCTATTGCACCAGCGACTGTCGCTCGTCTGGCACAAATCGAAAATATCATTGGTGCAAAAGATTCTAGCGGCAACTTTGCCAATATTTTAGGCTATATTGAAGCAGGAAAGGCAAAAACGAACGGGAAATTCTACACATTATCAGGCAATGACCAATTGATTATCTGGACGCTATTAGCAGGAGGTACTGGCGGTATTGCGGGTTGTGCCAATGTTTATCCGAAAACAATGGCATCTATCTATGACCTTTTCGTAGAAGGCAAGATCGAAGAAGCGAAGACAGCCAATGAACGGATTCAAAACTTCCGCAACTGTTTCAAATATGGCAATCCCAATACCATTGTTAAAACAGCCGCAGCGTTACTTGGCAACAACGTAGGAAAATGCCGGGCACCATTCAACCAAATTCCAGCTGAAGGAATCGAAGCATTGAAAAAAGTATTAGAGGAAGACAAAGCGAAAGGCATGCGTTAAGAAGTCCACAAGCATTTGTTTTGTGTAGGCAAAAGCAGTCTGAGAGGTGTGGCGTAAGGGAGGAATAGCTCAATTTCGCTAGCGTGTTGGCTTTAAAATAAGTTAGCGAATCAGCTAGATAAAGTGCTCACAGGAAGTGGTCTTGTCCCTCTCCTTGTGACAGCAGCGAAGGAGCGGATCTGCGTTCATTCGCCACCTAATTTACGTCACCTCTCCTGCACATGCGTATGACTAGAAGTAGGAGGACACTATGACTATTCAAATGATGATTGCATTAGCAATTACCGTAGTAATGATTGTTTTAGTAATGATTGAAAAAATTCCCTTTGGAGCGGCGCCATTATTTGCCTGTTTGTTGCTAGTCATTTTTGGTATTACGGATATTAAAGGGGCTTTTGCCGGTTTCTCGAATTCGACCATCGTCATGTTAGCTGAGTTCATGGCCATTATCGCTGCCCTTGAGAAGACAAGTTTTATCGTCGTTTTCAAAAAAGCCATGTTCTCGATGGCAAACAAAGGTGGCTTCAAGTCTTATATTCTGATCATTCTGGTAGTGATGTTAGGATGTAGTTTGTTCGGAACGGGTTCAACTGCGTATTATGTACTGACACTTGGGTTATTATCTACACTGCCTTATTCAAAAAAATTACCCCCATCAAAAGTGATTATGACTGCGGGATTTGCGACCAATCATCCGTTGATTCCTTTCAATACCGCATTGCAGTATGGGATCGTGATCGCTGTTTTGAATTCTGCTGGGATCATGGCAGAGGTTTCTGTTTTTAAATTTGCAATTGTTAACTTATTTTTATCCATTGGCTTTTTAGTCAATTGTATCATTCAATACAAATTTCTTCCGGATCATCCTACTTCTGAAGACTGCAAAGATGTGGATGTCACTAACGGAAATGTTACCGCTTCCCGTCTGCCGAGATGGAAAGAATTGACGACTTATGGTGTATTTATCTTTGCGGTCATCGGTATGTTGCTACAAAGTAAAATCGGCGATGCCGGCTATGCGATGGCTGGTTTATCTGTTGCGGTGATCTTATTGATTGGTGTCTTAGACTTTAAAGAAATCCGTGATGCCATCAGTGCACCGATCATCTTGATGTCAGCCGGGGTCATTGGTGTGGCAGACGCATTAGGAAGTACAGGATTGACCAATTTAGTTGGGACTTCGGTTGCGGGAATGTTGGGAACCAACGTGAATCCTTTTGTGATGATCTTTGCATTCTGTATTTTGACCAGTCTGTTGGCTACATTAACAGGATCGACCATTGGTACAGTCTATGTATTTACGCCACTAGCGATCGCTACTTGCAGAAGTTTAGGCTTAGATCCTACAGCCGCAGCTTGCGCCATCGTGATCTCAGGTTGGTGTGGTCACTTCCTGCCAATTGATGGGATGCCAGCAATGATTTTAGGAACTGGGAAATACACAGCCGCACAATTTTGGAAATTTACGATTCCGCAATACTTTATCCGTCTCGTATTTCTAACCGTGGGATCGATTTTGATGTTCCCGATGTAATAAACTGGAATCAACTGTTCAACAAGTATGAAAGAGGTGTAAGACAATGGAAAATCACTTTGAATTAGAACATATTGGTATCAACATGGAAAATGAAACCGAAGCACAAGAACTTGCCACCCAACTGAGCATGATCTTTAATCTGACGCCACGACATGGACAGAAATCAGAATTTGCCGGTGACTACTTCGAATGTATGAAAGCACCTTTCTTAGGAAAAAATGGACATATCGCTATGCGGACTTCCAACTTGGAAAGTGCAGTAGAGGAGCTAAAAGCCAAAGGACTCTCCTTTAATATGGATACAGCTGCCTATGATGAAGAAAACAAATTGAAAAATATTTATCTTGCCGGCGAGTTTGGCGGATTTGCCATTCATATCTTAAGAAAATAAAAGCATCCTTTGCGATCTGCTCCTTATTGAATATCAGTCATAGTAGAACGGAATTTCTTTCTGCTATGACATTTTTTGATAAAGGAAGCCAGATTGGTAAAACCGAATGAACGATGAAACTAACATTAGGAGATGAACACAGTGGATTTATGGTTTACCAAATCGAAAGAAGAAGTCTTACGCTCGTTGGATACCAATGCAGCTGCAGGGCTATCCAGTCAAGAAGTTGAAAAAAGGCTGCAGTCTTTCGGAAGAAATGAATTAGAAGTGAAAAAGAAAGAAAGTTTATTGAAAAAAGTGATCGGGCAATTAGAAGATCCAATGATTATCGTACTATTGATCGCTGCTTTTCTTTCTTATGTTTCCAGCGGTTTTGAAGACTGGATCGATTCCGTCATTATTTTGTTGATCGTCGTGATCAATGCCATCATTTCGATCTCACAAGAAAACAATGCCAATAAATCCTTGGAAGCATTACAAAAAATGTCAGCCCCGTTGGCTAAAGTGATTCGCAATGGGAAACTGGAACATATTGAAACAGCTACTCTTGTTCCGGGAGATATCATTGAATTAGAAGCTGGCGATTTAGTACCAGCGGATGTGCGGATCTTGTCAGCAGCCAATCTAAAAGCAGATGAATCTGCCATGACAGGTGAATCAGTTCCTGTGAACAAAAAAGCACTAGAAGCATTGCCTGAAGATACTGTTTTAGCTGATCGCAAGAACATGCTGATTTCCTCCACAGTGATCACTAATGGGCGTGCAACTTGTGTCGTTACTAGTACCGGGATGAAAACGGAAGTTGGTCGTATTGCGAACATGTTGATCTCTGAAGATGACAATACGACACCGCTACAACGAAAAATGGCAGAAATCTCAAAATTGTTATCGATTATCTGTTTAGGGATCTGTGTCCTGATGTTTATCGTAGGTCTTTTATACAGTCGGCCAATTCTTGAAATCTTCATGATGGCTGTTTCCCTTGGGGTAGCGGCTATTCCCGAAGGACTGGCGGCCATCGTTACGATTGTTCTGGCATTAGGTGTTCAACGATTGGTGAAACGTCATGCCATCGTGAAGAAGCTACCTGCAGTCGAAACTTTGGGGGCTGCTTCAGTGATCTGCAGTGACAAAACGGGTACATTGACGCAAAACAAAATGACCGTAGTTGAAACCTTCGTTCATGGATCGGCAACCCCGCAGCAACTATTGGCCATCGGAGCATTGTGTAATGATTCTAAGTTAACGGTCAATGGCAGTGAGTTCCAAGTGACCGGCGACCCGACAGAAACCGCATTTGTCAGCAAAGCGTACGAAGAAAAATTAGACAAAAATGAGTTAGAAGCAAACATGCCTCGTGTGGCTGAGATTCCTTTTGATTCGGAACGCAAATTGATGAGCACGATCCATAAAACCGAACAAGGCTATCGCGTCATGGTCAAAGGAGCACCTGATGTTTTGCTGAATCGCTGTAGGATTGATGAAGCAGAAGCTCAAAAAATTGCTGCTAAAAATGCTGATATGGCATCAAATGCCTTGCGCGTTCTAGGTGTTGCATATAAAGACATTACTGAAGTGCCCGAAGAGCTGACTTCAGAAGACATCGAGAACCATTTGACATTTGTCGGGTTAGTCGGAATGATCGATCCTCCCCGTCAAGAAGTCAAAGAAGCGGTGGCTCAATGTTACGAGGCAGGGATTCGCCCCGTCATGATCACTGGTGACCACAAATTGACTGCGGTTGCAATCGCCAAAGAATTGAATATTTTCCGCTCTGGAGATCTAGCCATGACAGGTTCAGAACTGGACATGATGCCGCAAGAGATATTGGAAGAAGAAGTAGAAAAGTATTCTGTCTATGCGCGAGTTTCGCCTGAACATAAAATGCGGATCGTTAAGGCTTGGCAGGCAAAAGGCATGGTCGTTGCCATGACAGGTGATGGTGTCAATGATGCGCCTGCCTTGAAAGTAGCCGATATTGGTTGTGCGATGGGAATCACCGGGACGGATGTGGCTAAAGGGGCAGCGGATATGATCTTGACGGATGATAACTTTGCCACGATCGTCCATGCGGTCGAACAAGGAAGAGGGATCTTCTCCAATATCAAGAAATCGATTCAGTATTTATTGAGTTGTAATATCGGTGAAATCATCACGATTTTCGTTGCAACTGCATTGAATTTCCATCAGATGCCATTAGTTGCGATTCAACTCCTCTGGTTGAACCTAGTCACTGATTCACTACCTGCATTGGCTTTAGGAATGGAACCAGTTGAGCCAGGCGTGATGAAACAAAAACCTCGCGATTCCCGGAAAAGCATTTTTGCTGATGGCTTTGCTGCAAGTATGATCTTTTACGGCATTTTGGTAGGAGCAATCACGTTGGCAGCTTATTGGTTAGGGGAATACGTCTTATCAGATCCAACCGTTGCTGACGGCACAGCAAATACGATGGCATTTGCTACACTCGTCTTTGGGGAATTGACTCGTGCGTTTGCTGTCCGCAGCGAAACACGTTCTATTTTCAGCATTGGTGTCTTCTCCAACAGTGCGATGAATAAAGCCTTTCTAGTCAGCTTAGCTTTGCAGTTGGCGGTCTTGTTCATTCCATTCTTGCAAGAAATTTTCAAAGTTCAAAGTTTGACAGGAATTGAATGGGTGATCGTGATTCTGCTCTCATTAGTCCCACTGATTGTTAGTGAATTGACTAAAGCTTTTCGCAGCAAAGACGCGAAAGTTTTAGAAGGCAAACTTTCAATGTAACAAACGTCACTGATTTATCGGCATTTTCCTTTTGGGAAATGCCTTTTTTGAATGTTAAAAATCTGTACTTACCTGATTCCTAGAGTTTTACATTTGGCTGTGGTGGCAAACTTATGGATCAAAAATAGTGGTTGCGTTTCCAATTTCTTCGTGGTATTATGCAATTAATAAACAGGCATGTGACTGGTTAAGCAGGCAGGACCTATATAAAGCAATGAGTGAATCGTTCTGATTCATTTGGTTGTTTTAATAGGTGTTGTCTGCTTTTTTCTTTGTTTGGCCAACGAAGAGAAAAATAATCTAAAGGAGAAAAAAACAATGAATGTAAAGGAAACGGCAACTGCCATCATCCAATTGATTGGCGGAAAAGAAAACATCTCTCATTTGGAACATTGTTCAACGAGGTTACGGTTTACCCTGAAAGATCATGCTCTAGTTCAAAAAGAAGCACTAGAAAAAGTGGAGGGTGTCATCGGAGTCCGGCAGAATGTCCAGTGTCAAGTTATCATTGGCAATGATGTTGTGGAAGTTTATGACGAAGTGATGTCACTGTTGGGGCATCAGTTAGACAATGCGGACAGCGGAAGTGCAACAAAGCAGTCTTGGGGAGCTGTCCTGTTGGATTTTGTTATTTCCATTTTTCAGCCACTTATACCGGCGGTTGCCGGAGGTGGTGTTTTAAAATCACTACTGTTACTCGCTTCTGTTACAGGAGTGCTTGATAATCAAAGCCAAACGTATCAAATTTTAAATCTTATAGGTGGAGCCCCCCTTTACTTTTTACCGATTTTAGTCGCTATGACCACGGCAAATAAATTAAAAGTAAATCAATTAGTGGCTGTTTCAGCAGTCGGGGCGCTGATTTTGCCTGAAATAACAGCGTTGCTGACAGATGGAGCAACCTTTTTGGGGATCGGATTACAGAATATTGCCTATGCATCACAAGTTTTTCCTGCAATTTTAACGGTTTTGTTTTATTCGCAAGTCGAAAAACTATTTACTCGTTTTTCTCCAAAACCGATTCGCATCTTCTTTGTTCCGATGATGAGTCTAGTAATCACAGTTCCAGTGGCGCTATTGATTTTAGGACCTTTAGGATTTGAGGTAGGTACAGTTTTCTCTGCAGCGATTATTTGGCTTTATACTCATCTAGGCTGGGTTGCAACAGGTATCTTAGCAGCTGTGTTACCATTGATGGTTGTGACCGGTATGCACAAAGCAATGATCCCTTATGCGGTCTCTTCCATGAGCGAGATGGGGGCAGAATTGCTTTATTTACCGGCTTCACTTGCCCATAATATTGCTGAAGCTGGGGCATGTTTTGCTGTCAGTCTGCGGACAAAAGATCAAAAGCTTCGCTCAACAGCTATTTCTGCTGGAATTTCTGCACTGTTTGGCATTACAGAGCCCGCATTGTATGGGGTAACGATTTTAAACAAACGGGTATTATATGGGGTGATGGCTTCTAGTTTGGTTGGTGGAGCAGTTGCTGGCATCTTTACAATCAAAGCGTTTGCATTAGTGGGTCCGGGTCTTGCTAGTATCACCATGTTCGTTGATGAATCAAATAGTATGAATTTAGTTTGGGCATTAGTCACTTTAGCAGTCTCTTTTCTTGCGGCTTTTGTTTTAGTCCTGTTTCTTTTTAAAGATAAAGTCATGGAGGCCGTTGAAGGAAAAGAAGACCCTCAATCAGAAGTTCTCAGTCAGCCTGTTGCGGGACAAGTTGTTACGCTAGCCGAAATAAAAGACGATGTCTTTTCCAGCGGAATGATTGGTGAGGGATTCGGTATTATCCCCACATCTGGCGAACTAACAGCACCAGAGGATGGAGAAGTGACTATGTTGTTTGAAACCAATCATGCGATTGGATTAAAGACCCAGAATGGTGCTGAAATCCTATTCCATATAGGGATCGACACGGTGCAATTAGAAGGAAAATATTTCACACCGCTTGTCAGTGCGGGGGATTATGTCAAAAAAGGACAACCATTGCTTCAATTCGATTTAGAAGCCATCAAACAAGCAGGGTATGACCCGACTGTTATCTGCGTTGTGACTAACAAAGAAAATTTCATTATCAAACCAATTGAACAAACAGAAAATATGTCTAAAAGCGAGGGTGTTTTATCCATCTCTCCATTTGTTTCGTAAAATTCAAGCAGCATAATCAAAAAACGTGAAGGAGAATACAACTATGAGTCAATCAACATTTCCAGAGAATTTTTTATGGGGCGGAGCGATTGCTGCCAATCAAGTGGAAGGTGGGTGGAATTTAGACGGGAAAGGGTTGTCTGTAGCAGATATCGCCACGTATAAACCAGATGTCGACACCAAAAATTTTGCAGCCCATATGCATGTGACGGTAAACGCCGTGAAAGAAGCAATCGCTGATCCAACAGACACGATTTATCCTAAACGTCGGGGAATCGATTTTTATCATCGTTACAAAGAAGATTTGGCGTTATTTGCTGAGATGGGTTTCAAAGTACTACGCTTATCGATTGCATGGACGAGATTATTTCCCACAGGAGAAGAACTGGAGCCAAATGAGTCGGGCATTGCTTTTTATCGAAATGTCTTTCAAGAAATGCAGCGTTTAGGAATCAAACCGATCGTGACACTTTCACATTATGAAATGCCAGTCGCGTTGAGTTTGAAATATAATGGTTGGGTTGAACGCAAAGTTATCGCTGACTTTGTCCGATTTGCCACAGTCTGCTTTGAGGAATTTGGGGAATACGTAGAATACTGGCTGACCTTTAATGAGATCGACAGCATTCATCGTCATCCCTTTACAACAGCTGGAATTATTCCTGAACAATGTACTCCAGGGAAAGAGCATCAAGAAATCTATCAAGCCTTGCATCATCAATTTGTCGCTAGTTCACTAGTTACAAAAGTTGCACACGAAAAAAATCCTCAAAACAAAATAGGCTGTATGATTACAAAATTAATGACTTATCCGTTAACCTGTGATCCACTAGACGTGGAATTGACATTGAAGAAGAACCTAGAGAATAATTTTTATGCAGATGTTCAAGTAAAAGGAGAATACCCTCGCTTAATTTTGCGAGACTTGGAAAAACGTGGCATCAAGATTGAAATGGCACCGGAAGATCCTCAAATACTAAAAGATTATACAGTGGATTTTCTTTCTTTCAGCTATTATATGTCTATGGCGGAATCTGGGGATCCGCAAGCAGAACGAACACCAGGAAATACTGTACTAGGGGTGAAAAATCCTAAATTACCATCCACTGAATGGGGCTGGCAGATTGATCCTAAAGGACTAAAGATTTCGCTGATCGAGTTATATGATCGCTACCAAATTCCATTGATGATCGTCGAAAATGGAATGGGAGCAAAAGATATCCTTGAAGAGGGGAACGTTCATGATCCGTATCGTAGGGACTATTTCGAAGCGCATTTTAAACAAATGAAAGAAGCGATTGATGAGGGCGTAGATCTGATTGGTTATACAAGCTGGGCACCAATCGATTTAGTTAGTGCTGGTACCTCCCAACTGTCAAAACGATATGGCTTTATTTATGTGGATGCAGATGATGAAGGACATGGCACTTATGATCGATCCAAAAAAGACTCTTTTGACTGGTACAAAAAAGTGATTGAGACTAATGGCGCAATCCTAGCAGGAGAATGACGAAGGAGCGATAGTGCATGATTTATATCAAGAAAGTCTTAAATTCAAGTGTTGTACTTGTTGACAATGAAGGCCAAGAAATGATTGCACTTGGAAAAGGCATTGGATTTGGGAAAAAAGCCGGAGAGCAGATAACGGATTCTCAAATTGATCAAGTATTTCTCCCAATTGATGAAACGAGATCTCTGCAGTTTGCTGAATTAATTGATGAGATACCCATTAGGTTTTTTGAGATGACGAAAGAAATCGTTCAATTGGCCCAACAGTTAATGCCCAATCCGCTAAACTCTACGATCTATTTAACGTTGTCGGATCACTTGCATTTTGCTGTTGAACGCCAAGAGAAGGGGTTAAGTATCACCAATCGTTTGTATTGGGAAATCAAAAACTATTATGCAAAAGAATACGCAGTTGCAGAACAAGCGTTGCTTTTGTTACGTGAAAAGTATCAAATCTTTCTTCCAGAAGAAGAAGCATCAAATATTGCTTTTCATTTGATCAATGCCCAATCTGCGTCTGCGGATAATCAGGATGGGTTGAAGAAAGCGAAATTGATTGGGATTATCGTAAACCTTGTCCGCTATTCGATCCAGCAAGATGTGAATACAAATTCGATTCATTATAGCCGCTTTATCACACATGTCCGTTTTTTTGTAGATCGTTTCTTTACAGAAGGATTATTGCAAGAAAAAGACGAAGGACTGTATCGGCAAATGTGGGCCCTTTACCCAAATGCTATGGAGATTGCAACAAAGGTAAAGGCGTATGTAGATAATGAATATCAAACGAAAATCCCTGAAAATGAGATCGTTTTTCTAGGTGTCCATATCAATCGTTTAATGAATCATTCGGCGATTGAACAATAAGAAGCCTGATTTTGGACCTGTCTGTAAGTCATATACCTGTGTAACGATCAGGTATATGACTTTATTCGTAATTTCAAGCAATACTTGATAAAATGACCTACAAATGAATGGGCTATTGTTTTAGACCAGAAGAGGTGTGTATAAAAGATGGAACTAATGAAATATCGAGATGAATACAAAGAAGATGTTGTCAATTATTTTCTGACTGACGAAATGTCCTATTTCACAGGGACGCCACAAGAAAATATTGCAATCTCCCAAAAGAATCGACAGCATCATTCGATCTTGGCTTTTTCCCAACAGAAATTGGTTACTTTTTTTGTTTTGGATGCAGGACCCCAAAAAGCAGACTATACGGATGAAAATGACGCTCTTTTGTTGCGGAGTTTCTCTACTGATGCGAGATTTCTAAGGAGAGGATATGCAAAAGAAGCATTGCGATTATTGCCTAATTTTGTAAAAACTCATTTTCCAGCAACTAAACAAATTGTTCTTGCAGTCAATAAAAAAAATAGTGCAGCAAAAAAACTGTATTATTCAATGGGTTTTGTAGATAGTGGTGAAGAGAAAATGGGACCCAAAGGACCGCAGCATCTTTTGGTTTATCCGCTTTGACTTGTTTCTTACTGAATGGGTAACAAAAGGGCAGGGGCACTCGTCCTTTTCGATTCGAACCATGCAGTTTCACTTATGTGCTCCTCATAGTTGTTCTGCTTTAATTGGCAAACTGAGTTGGAGTTGCAGACTTGACTAAAAAAAATGAATACGCTATTATTGATTCTAATTTAAAGGGGGTGGTAAAGGAATGTCTAGTGACTCGAGTGACGGTGAGCAGAAAATCTATTTTGATTTGCCTTACTTTTTGATTGAATAGGACAAGAAGCAGCGCTTTGTTTAGTGTGTCTCACTGAATGGAGGGCTTATTTGTGTTGGAAAAAATTCAATTAAAAAAGGAAGGCAAAAAATGCAGACAAAGAACTATCAACTTACTATTGAAGAAACAATGGAAAAATATGGACTTAAGGATAGGACAGGATTAACTAAAAAGGAAGCAGCGCAACGTTTGTCAGAAGTTGGTTTGAATCAGCTAGCAACAAAAAAGACCCCTAAATGGAAATTGTTGTTGCGGCAATTCAACAATATGATCATTTACATTTTGATCTTCTCTGCACTATTGACATTACTCATGGGACACCTTTCGGATGCAATCATTATCGGAACGGTTGTCTTGGTCAATGCATTGATTGGCTATTATCAAGAAGCCAATGCCTCGGACGCACTGGAACACATCAAGCAAATGCTGTCTACACAAGCGACGGTCTATCGGGAAGGCACTCGCCAAGATATTGCAGCAGCAGAAGTGGTTCCCGGTGACGTGGTTTTCTTGGAAGCTGGTGACAATGTACCAGCGGATCTACGGATCATTGAAGCAGACAATCTACGAATACAGGAATCTCCGCTGACAGGCGAACCTGATTCGGTTGAGAAAACGAGCATGCCATTGCTAGAAGATGCTATCGCTTTAGCAGAACAAAGCAACATTGCTTTTGCGTCGACATCGGTTACCTCTGGTAGCGGGAAAGGAATCGTTATTGCTACAGGTCAAACAACAGAGATCGGCAAAATCTCTTTTGAAGTGAACCGCACAGAAGAACGCAAGACTCCTTTGATGAAAGAAATAGATGGGTTAGGTAAGGGTATTACCTATGTGATCATGGGGGTCGCGATTGCCCTGTTTGTGGTCAGTCTGTTTTTAGAAACCTATGCTCTTTCTGTACTTTCTTTAGCCGTTGTGACAATGATCGTAGGTTCGATCCCGGAAGGCTTGCCAGCAACGACTTCCGTTGTTTTAGCAATGGGGGTCAGCGAAATGGCCAAAAACAAGCAGACCATCATCAAAACATTGCCGGCTGTTGAAACATTAGGTTCTGTCGATGTGATCGCTACGGATAAGACAGGAACTTTGACCAAAAACGAGATGACCGTTAAGGACATCGTTTTAGCACATCAGCAATACCAGATCACTGGCGACGGCTATCAGCCGAAAGGGGATATTCTCCCGCTTTCTCCTGTTACCGAAGCAGATGAACAGGAGCTAACCTTATTCCTAGAAGCAGGATTTGAAGCGAATGACACTGTGCTAGTGGAAGAAGAGAACCATTGGGGGATCAATGGCGAACCAACCGATGGCTCTTTCTTGACCCTTTATTACAAAAAATTTGCCTATCCCGAAACCCCAGGCTATCAAGAAATCGCTATGCTGCCTTTTGATTCCGACTACCGCTACATGGCAAAGCTGGTACAAAATCAGGCAGGGGAACGCCTATTATTTGTTAAAGGTTCACCAGACAAGCTGTTTGCCATGGCGAAGGTCTACGACCAGAACTTTAATGAAAAAAGTTGGTCTGCTAAGGTCCAAGGGTTGTCTTCAGAAGGAAAACGGGTGGTTGCAGTGGGGTATCGTTCGCTAACAGACCAGCAGACGGTCGATTCACTGGATGAAACGGTCTTTGCTGAAGGTGTGCAGCTTTTGGGCATCGCCGGTATCATCGATCCGCCTCGAGAAGAAGTCATCGCTTCTTTGCAGGAGATGAAGCAAGCTGGGGTCCAAGTCAAAATGATCACCGGGGATCATCCTTTAACAGCAAAAGCAATCGGTGAAAAGTTAGGATTGGCCAAAGAAATCAATGTAGTGACTGGCTCTGAACTGGACCAAATGGCAGAGCGTGACTTTCAAGACGCAGTCATCAGGAATCAAGTGTTTGCTCGAACAACACCTAAAAATAAGCTGGAAATTATCAAAGCCTTGCAAGCCAAAGGGAAAGTGACAGCTATGACCGGGGATGGGGTCAACGATGCACCTGCCTTAAAGCGGGCCGATATTGGGGTAGCAATGGGAATCAGCGGAACAGACGTCGCCAAAGATTCTGCAGATATGATTTTGACCGATGACAACTTTGGCACCATGGCTTCGGCGATCCAAGAGGGACGAAGAATCTATGATAATATCAAAAAGAGCATTTTATTTCTGCTGCCTACCTCATTTGCGGAAGGCTTGATCATTGCTTTTACGATCTTGATGCAAAATGACATGCCTTTGCAAGCCACTCAGCTGTTGTGGATCAATATGGTTTCGGCAATCACGATCCAGTTTGCCTTTATTTTTGAACCGGCAGAAAAAGGAATCATGCAGCGGAAACCTCGAAAAACTGGGAACAGATTATTGAATAATCATGATATTTGGCAAATGGCTTATGTCTCAGTGTTGATGGCAGTCATCAGCATTTTAGCCTATGAATGGTTGTTGACACAAGACGTCGACCAAGCGGTTGCGAGTACCATGATGGTCAACATTGTTGTGTTAAGTAAGATCTTTTACTTGTTCAATATTCGTACGAGCGAGTCTGCTTTCTCGAAGGCGTCCTTTACCAATCCGAAAGCCTTTTTGATCATCGGTGTGATGGTGGCTTTACAAGTTGTCTTGACCTATGTGCCATTTATGCAAAAAGCTTTCCATACGGCGAATCTATCACTGACCGGTTGGGGGATCGCACTGCTTTCCGGGGCCGTTATTTTGCTAGTCACGGAACTGGACAAATGGTTCCGGGATAGGAAAGAATACAATGTAGGCTATAAAGCGATTCGTGAATAACGAGATAACCATTGACTGAATCAGAACAACTCTTTTCTTTAGGAAAGTCAATTTTACAAGAGTAAGTTTTTTGAATAGTGCTATAAAGGGAGGCCTCTCGATGTATGAGAGCCTCCTTTTTTTGTTTTTTTATTCGCTGTTGTTTCTTTTATCAAGCAGACTCTTCACAAAAAGCAGTTGCTGTGGTAGTAACAAGAGAAATGATTTAATCATTCAATCCCACCAGATGAGGTGCAGGTATCTGCCAGTTCAAGTGGAAGGAATGTCTACTTTTTTATTTGTAAGCGGAAACATATACTGAATTCAGAAAGGAATAACCATCATGAAAACTAGAACAGTTGAACTGATCCAAAAATTCATTTCTTCTCACTACCCGCTCAAAGCGGAACAATTGGCTGCAGAATACAATGTGAGTCAACGGACCATCCGTCAAGAAGTCTTGGAGGTCAATACGTGGTTGAGGCAGCAGCAGCTACCTGAGGTTGCAACTATTCGTAATCAAGGCTTCCTCTTAGATCTGACAGTCAGCCAACAACAAAAGGTGAGAACGCAGTTGGACCATTTACAAGCAGACTTGCTGAATCGTCAAGAGCGGACCTTCGATTTAGTCTTATCGATCGCTTATGAGAAAACAGCGGTTTTTCTGAATCGCAAAGAAGCACGTTTTCAAATTTCTAAAAGTACGATGGATGAGGACATGCGTCGCTTAAGAGCAGATTTATTAAGGTATGGGATCGAGATCGTCAGTTATGGCAAACAAGGACTGCTGTATAAAGGACCAGAAAGAGCCATTCGGACAATGATCTATGATTTCGTTAATCAAAATTTGGGTAGAGTCGATTTTTCTGAAAATAGAGAAGAAAAAACTACGCCAGCACGGGCGATCTTCCATCATTATTTCCCCCGAGAAGAAAGTCTGCGACTGGAGAAAATCTATTCAGAAAAAATCGTCAAGCAAGAAGATGATCTCTATAAAAACCAGATTTTGTTGTTTACTTGGATTTGGATTCAGCGAATAAAAAGGCACGAGCTGATTTCGGCAGTAAATTGGAAAACCATCGATTACCAAGAGGACGGTTTTTCCGACTTTGTTAAACAGGTCATCAAAGAATTTCAATTGACAGCAGTCCCTCAAGTAGAGCGCAACTATATTCGTTTCACGATTGAGACTTTCAACGCAAGAGATATATCCAATTCTCTTGAATGGGTGCAAGCACAACTATTGACCATTCAACTGATTCAATTCGTGGAGCAAGAAACGCATATTCCTTTTCATTTAAAAGAAGAAACATTATGTGAAAATCTTTATAAGCACATGGCTGCATTGATCGTAAGGATAAAGAATAAGATCCAAGTCATGAATCCTCTGAAAGAAAATATCCGTTTGAACTATGGACCCATTTATCGAGCAGTCACTTTGTTTATGCCAACGATCGCCGAAGTGATTGGAGCAACAGTCATTGAGGATGAGATCGCTTTTCTGGTGATTCACTTTTCAACGATTGCCAGTGTGATCAAGCGTGATCTAGCGTCGATCTACAAGTCGGTAGTGGTCTGTAATCATGGGATGGCGACCGGAAATCTATTGGCGGAGAACTTGAAAGAAAAGTTTCCCCAGATCGAAGTCGTGGCTGTATTAAGTTCAAAGGAAGTTGCTCTCGTTGACAAATTGGATGTTGATCTGATTTTCAGCACATTTCATTTGCCCTATAGCAATAAACCGCTGCTGGTGGTCGATCCGATCTTAACGGATGCCAATCGGTCAATCGTTTCAGAATTCTTGGATCGGCATCAAACCTATCAGCGGCTAGAACCTAGCGACAATGAACCGACAGTTCTGTTTACCAAGGTTTTGGACCTAGTAGCAGAAAGCGGCGGCCGAGTCGATCGCAGGATCTATTCCAAATTAGAAACATTATTTGAAAACAATCATTTAGAAATCAACAAAAGGGAGATCCAGCCAATGTTAAAAGATATTCTGACAGACAATCACATTCTGATACAGGCCCAGGCCGCGTCTTGGCAAGAAGCCATTGAAGTTGCCGCCAAGCCATTGATCAAAGAGGACATCATTGAGAAACACTATGTTCAGGCAATGATCCATGCAGTAGAAGAATACGGGCCTTATATCGTCATCGGGAAGCACTTGGCTTTGGCCCATGCGCGACCCGAAGATGGTGTCAATACATTAGGTGTTAGTGTAGTGACCATGAATCAGCCGATCCATTTTGGCAATCCGGAAATGGACCCAGTGAAAATAATTTTTTGTTTAGCCGCGGTGGATTCCTATTCACATCTAGCGATCATGAAAGAGCTGATTGAACTGATCAATGATGAAGCAAAACTCAATCAGCTGATTGCATGTACAACCATTGATCAATTTAAACAATTACTTTTTTAAGTGAGGATAAAAAAAGGGGAGAAGACAGATGAACAAACTGAAGATTTTATTTGTATGTGGGGCAGGATTAGGCAGCAGTTTTGCAGCGCAGATGTCAGCAGAAGATGTTTTGACCAAGCTAGGAGTGACAGCCAAACTGGATCATTGTGATATTTCATCCGCGGTTTCCATGAAACCGGATGTTATCATCACGGCAGAAAATTTCCGAACCCAATTCGAGAAATTCTCCATTGATCCACAGACTGCCATGGTGTATTTGAAGAATATTGTTTCTAAAGCAGAGATCGAAGAGAAGCTAACACCGGTGTTACAAGCAAAGGGCGTTATTTAAGAAAGGAAAGAGGGAAAAAGATGGGCGTTATCAATTTTATTATCGAGAATATTTTGACACAAGCCTCAATCACGATTGCATTGATTGCGATGTTAGGGCTGATTCTGCAAAAGAAGTCAACCGGACAAATCATTTCGGGGACATTGAAAACTCTTCTAGGCTTCCAAGTATTAAGTGCGGGTTCCAGCATTATTGTCGGTAGTTTGACTTATTTTGGTCAAATATTTACCGAAGGGTTTCAAATGCAAGGCATTATCCCTTCCATTGAAGCAATCAATGGGCAAGCAATGAATGAACTTGGTCTAGGCAGAGATATTGCATTAACTTTCTTAGCTATTTTTGTCTTTAATATTTTGCTGGCACGATTTACAAAATGGAAATACATTTTCTTGACGGGACAAGCCATTCTGTGGATGGCTACGATGACCACGGTATTTGGCTATTTCGCTGGCTTACGCGGAATTGTCCTGATTTTAGTTGGTGGCTTTGTCGGCGCAGTCTTCGCCGTGGCTATGCCAGCGATCGCACAACCGATCATCCGCAAAGTAACCGGATCTGATGATATCGCATTAGGACACTTCTGCACCATCGGCTATTTATTTGAAGCAGGCGTCGCTAAGCTTTTTGGGGAAAGAGGCGAAAACAAGAAATCGATTGAAGACATCAAACTACCTTCCCATTTTGAATTTCTCCAAGATACGTACTTATCTGTGATGGTCGTAATGGTTCCCCTTTATATTGTGACTGTTTTATTCGCAGGGGAATCCTTTGCTTCTGAACTATCTGGTGGGCAAAACTATATCATGTTTGCTTTCCTTCAAGCGATTCAATTTGTCGTAGGGGTCTATGTATTGTTGGCGGGCGTCCGTTTATTGTTAGGGGAGATTGTTCCGGCATTCCGAGGGATCGCGATGAAGCTGGTTCCTGATGCGATTCCAGCACTGGATTGTCCAGTGTTCTTCCCTTATAGTCCAAATGCTGTCATCTTAGGATTTATCACAACGACTATTGGAACGGTAATTGCGATGTTTACATTGCCAATGTTTGGACTAGCAATGATTTTGCCGGGGATGTTGACAAATTTCTTTGCCGGCGGGACAGCTGGTATTTTTGGAAATGCGGTTGGCGGTAGACGCGGTGCCATCATCGGCGGTATCGCTCACGGATTCTTCATCACCTTATTGCCAGCATTACTCGTAACGATCTTCAATTCAATGGGTTTTGTCAATGCAACTGCGACGGATGTCGACACTGTAGTTGCTGCACTCTTGTATGCCTGGATTTTAAGCCCAATCCTAAAAGCCTTTTAATCGGAAAGTAGGGAAACGTGATGTTTGGTTTTTTTAACAAGAAGAAGGAAGCAAAAGAAATAACTGAATTAGCACCTGAGACAGTGGAGCAGCTTCAAAGAGAGATCGATCAATTGAATCAAGAAATAGCCGTGAGCCAAGACTCACGAAAATTAGCAGCACTTTTAGAACAAGCTGGTCTTAACTATGCAGCTTTGAATGAATGCGATCAAGCGATTCAACTTTTAGAGCAGAGTTTAGCGAATCAAAAAAGTATTGGCGATGGGTATAAGAAATTGATGCATTTGTACAATAAGAAACGAGCCGAAGCAGCCCGAGCCGGTGATGATCAAGGGATCGATTATTATATGGGGAAAATGGATGAGATGCGGCAAATCGCGAAACAAGTCACGATTACCGGTAATAAATAATAAGATAAGGTGGATTTGATTATGTACACAACGTTAAAAGAAGTCACGAAAACAGCGGAAGAATTGAATTTTACGGTGGGGGCTTTTAATACCCACAATTTAGAGATGCTTCCTGCGATGCTGCGCGCGGCCAAAGAAATGGGAGCACCAATCATTATTCAGACGAGTGTCGATACTGCTAAATACATTGGGATGAATGTCTTGGTCCATGTGATGAAAGCTATCGCGGAGGAGGAAATGGTCGATGCGGTCTTGCATTTGGATCATGCACGGGATTTTGATGATATCAAAGAAGCGATCGACAGCGGCTATACCTCTGTGATGTATGACGGTTCTCATTTACCCTTCAAAGAAAACATTTTGAAGACAAAAGCGGTGGTGGAATATGCCCATGCGCATGGCGTCTCGGTAGAAGGCGAGTTGGGAACGATTGGTGGGACAGAAGAAGGGATCCATGTGGCTGAAGATGACAAAGTTTATACAAAACCAGAAGATGCGTTGGTCTTTGTCAAAGAGACCGGAGTGGATGCATTAGCAATTGCTATTGGGACGAACCATGGACAATTCAAATCAAAAACGGAAGTCAATATTCCCTTGCTAAAAGAAATTGATGCACGAGTAGATGTTCCACTAGTGATCCATGGGGGAACCGGAGTCAAAGAAGAAGATTATCCGGCATTGATCAACAATGGCATCCGCAAATTCAATGTTGGGACCGAGCTGTTGGTACAGTGGACGAAAGCTGCTAAAACGACCTTTGGTGAAACAGAAATCAACAAGTCTTTAAGACACAATGTCATTCCGGCAAACGAAGCTATCAAAGAAACAGTGAAACATAAAATCGGCTTGTTCATGAATGTGGAAAGCCCAACGTCATTGAGAAAAGTAAAATGAAAAAGTATCTTATTCTTTTAGCTGGCAGCCCAGGAACTGGCAAGACATATCTCCTGCAGCTACTGAAGCAACGGTTGCCCGACATGTATACGATCACCATTGACGAAATCAAAGAATATTATGCGGATTCTGTGGGATTTGATGATTTATCTCAACGGGCCGAGCAAGAAAGAACGAAAGTCTATCCGTTCTTTTATCGCGCATTAGAGTTATATATGGAAGCGGGGAAAAAAGTCATTGTTTCGGAGTATCCATTTAGCGATAAGCAAAAAGGACGCTTGCGAGACCTTGCTGATACTTATGCTTATGAAGTAATCACGATTCGCTTAACGGCTGATTTCGAAGTGTTGTGGGAACGGCGTTACCAGCGAGATCGGGAGCCGGAACGGCATTTGAGCTATATCATGGATCACTATCATTATGGCGATAGTTTAGAAGACCGTTCATTAGGAACCAATCATATTACAAAGGAAGAATTCCGACGAATCATCAATGAACGAAAGTACGCTGAATTTGCTTTGGGAACGCTCTATGAATTTGATGTGACGGATTATCAGCGAGTAGATTATGGTCCATTGCTCGATCAGTTAGTGTACCAGATTCAACAAGATGAGTAAGTAAAAATGATCGCTGAAATACTGCCACTGGCTTTTCATGGCTCAAATCACTCAATAATTATCTTCATGTGAAACGCTTATTGTTTTCTTACTACTAGTTTTTTGGTAGGGAGAAGGCAATAAGCTTTTTTCGAGATCTGTTAGGAATTGAAGGGTGAAACGCCCTATTGTCTTTAAAGCTTCTTAGAACCAAAAACTAAAAAAAAGCCATATCCAAACGAATTGTTTTAGTTGTTTAAAAATATCTGAAATTAAGAAAAATTCTCATTGAAAATCACCACGGAATCAGCTAGTATTCTAGAGGTAGGTTTTTTAGATAGGAAAGGAGAAGGAAAAATGGAGTTATCAAAAGGTAGGATCATTTGGCTGTCCTTATTGCTTGGCACATTGAGCGCCTATGGCCCTTTACTAATGGATGCTTATTTACCGGCTTTTCCAGTCATTCAAGAAGAATTAGGAATCAGTGCTTCTCTCACACAAATGAGTTTGACCATGTGTCTGATTGGTTTAGCATTAGGTCCATTAGCAATCGGAACACTTAGTGACCGGATTGGGCGCAAGAAACCTCTTGCTATAGGGATAACCGTAGCGATTCTTTGCTGTTTACTTGTTCCCTTCGTGCGAAATATCTGGTTATTCCTAGCTTTGCGTCTCTTGCAAGGAATCGCCAGTTCCGCAGGGATCGTTTTGACCCGTGCGATTGCGAAAGATTTATTTACCGGCGAACGGCTGACGAAGTTTTTTGCGATGCTGATTGCAGTGAACGGTATTTTCCCGATCATTTCCCCACTGCTAGGCAGTGCGATTTTGGCAGTGGCTTCTTGGCAAACGATTTTTCTTTTTTTGGGTGGTTTAGGCATCCTGCTATTGCTTGGTATTCTCTTTGGCTATCAGGAAACATTACAGCCGCAAGAACACATCCATCAGATGGAATCTGGCTGGCGGGCAGTATTGTCTGATCGCATCTTTGTGTTACTGGTGCTTATCCAAGGATTTATTTATGGTGCATTGTTTAGTTATATTTCAGGATCCTCTTTCATGTTCCAAAATGTCTATGGGCTCAGTGATCAAATGTATAGCCTCTTGTACGGTATCAACGGGATCGGTATCATTGTGACTGCGGAGCTTTCGGGGATTTTATCGCGGCGATTGTCCCTAGTCCAGCAATTAGGCAGCGGATTGGTGATCGGTTTTATTGGCAGTGTACTGGTGATGCTGAGTGGCATCAGAAATTCTATTGCATTAGCGATCATTGGGCTATTTCTGGTCGTGGCGACATTAGGGATCGTCAATTCGGTGGTAACTACATTAGCGATGGATCGGCAAGGTGAACACGCTGGGGTCGCTTCCTCGATCTTAGGGATCGGCATGTACAGCATCGGGATCATCTGTACGCCGCTAGTGGGTATCATGGGCAGTCATACCTATCTTCCACTAGCGTTACTGATCTTTTTGTGCGAAATCGGTGCATTAGGCGTCTATCGAGTAATGAAACAAGAAGCGAGGCCATGAGTGCGGATGGTCTCGCTTTTTGCTTCTTTTGCTTATTCCTAGTATAATGACTATGTTTTTGTAAGTTGGATCAAAGAAGTGATCCGGTCACTAAGAAATGGAGCGGAAAGCATGACAACAAATTTTTGGGCGGAGTTACCGAAGCCTTTTTTTATTTTAGCACCAATGGAAGATGTGACAGATGTAGTGTTCCGCCATGTTGTGCAGACAGCAGGGGCGCCAGATGTCTTCTTTACGGAATTTACCAATTCAGATAGTTACTGCCATCCAGATGGGATCGAGAGTGTTCGTGGTCGACTGACATTCACAGAAGACGAGCAACCGATCGTCGCCCATATTTGGGGAGACAAGCCGGAATTTTTCCGGCAAATGAGTATTGGAATGGCGGAAATGGGATTTAAAGGGATCGATATCAATATGGGCTGTCCTGTCCCAAATGTTGCCGGTCGCGGCAAAGGCAGCGGCTTGATCTTGCGTCCCGATGTGGCGGCTGAGTTGATTGAAGCGGCAAAAGCAGGTGGGTTGCCAGTCAGCGTCAAAACACGGATCGGCTACACAGAAATGGCTGAGATGGAAGCTTGGATCACTCACTTGTTGCAGCAAGACATTGCCAATCTTTCTGTTCATTTGCGGACCCGCAAAGAGATGAGTAAAGTCCCTGCCCATTGGGATCTGATCCCAGAAGTTCTAGCGATTCGTGATCGAGTGGCACCTCAAACATTGATCACTATCAATGGCGATATTCCAGATCGTCAAGCAGGACTAGCGTTAGCCCAACAGTATGGCGTAGACGGAATCATGATTGGACGGGGCATTTTCAAAAATCCCTATGCCTTTGAGAAAGAACCAAAAGAACACTCATCGGAGGAATTATTAGGGTTGCTGCAATTGCAGCTAGACCTGCAAGACCATTATGCTACGATGGTTCCCCGATCCATTGCCGGATTGCATCGCTTCTTTAAGATTTATGTCAAAGGATTTCCTGGGGCGAGCGATTTGCGCGCACAATTGATGACGACTAAGTCGACGGATGAAGTTCGCAGACTTCTAGCAGAGTTTCATGCTAATAAAGCTGCGGGAACATTGTCTGAAGAAGTATCTGATGCTGCTGAAGAGCACAAATAACTGAGCATTTCTCTCCAAGGAGAGAAATGCTTTTTTTTGTATGTAGAAGTAACCTTGACAATAGATAGGTACCTATGTAAAATAGAGAGCAGTCTGTTAAGTAGGTACCTATTTAATTGGTTTTAATGAACAAAAAAGGAGCAATACATATGTCTTACTCAGAGCAAAAGATCGTTGAACGGTTTTTTGAAGTGTATAAATTGAATCGTCGTTATTCTGAAAGAAAATATGGTCCCTTCATGCCTGGGCGGGGTCAGTTCAACTGTTTGTTAGTTTTGGACGAGCGCGGCACACTGAATCAGAAAGACTTAGCCGCCTATTTGGCGATCCGCTCGACATCAGCAGGGGAGCTCTTAAAAAAAATGGAGAAAAAAGGCTGGATCAAAAAAGAAACATCTCCGCAAGATAAACGAATCCACTTGATCTCATTAACGAAAGAAGGAAGAGCTGAAGCTGCTGCGATGAAACAAAAACGCAGCAAAGCACACCAAGATATGCTGACCGATCTAACAGAAGAAGAAAAACAAGCCTTTGGTCGCGGGTTAGAAAAAATTGAAGCTTATTACCAACGCATGGAGGCGGAATCTATTGAACCAACCGAGTAATCTGACAAACCGTAAAAGAACATTTATTTTTATTAATCTGATTCTTACTTGTATCGCACTAACGATGTTATCCACCGCATTGACCACCGCATTACCGGCCATCGTGGCCGACTTGCAAATTTCTGTGACCACTGGACAGTGGCTGACCAGCGGCTATTCCCTCGCCATGGCTATCGTCATGCCGTTGACCGCTTTTTTGATGAATCGGGTACCTACCAAAAAATTATATCTTTCCGCATTGGTAATCGCTCTTATTGGGATGGTTCTATGTGCGTTAGCACCGAACTTCCCCATTATGATGATGTCTCGTATCCTCCAAGCCATTGGTAATGGTATTTTGATCTCAATGGCTCAAGTGATTCTATTGACGATCTATCCAATGGATCGAATTGGTGCAATCATGGGTTGGTATGGGTTATCGATCACTGCCGCACCAGTGATCGCCCCTACATTAGCTGGAATGATCGTTGATAAATTGAACTGGCATGCCATTTTTTATATTGTCGCTGCCATTGTTTTTGTTTCGTTGATTTGGGCGTTGAATGTCTTTGAAGATGTCTTGGATGTAACGAAGAAAAAATTTGATCTGCTCTCCTTTTTACTCAGCGCTGTGACTTTTGGCGGCTTCACATTAGGGTTCGGGAATCTAGGAACCTATGGCTTTACCAGTCTCCCTGTATTGGGTGCATTGCTCGTAGGTTTGATTGGCGGCATCTTATTTGCCCGCCGCCAAATGAAAGCGGCAGTGCCCTTCTTGGATCTGCGGGTCCTCAAAACGAAAGAGTATGCGCTAAGTGTGTTTGGGAGTATTTTACTCTATCTTGTTTTAATGGGCTCTTCAATGCTGATGCCCTTGTATGTACAATCCATTCTTGGAAAATCTGCAACAATCTCAGGGTTGGTGGTATTGCCAGGTTCGTTAGTTTCTGCCTTTTTGAGTCCTATCGCTGGCCGTATCTATGACAAAGTCGGTATCCGCATCTTAACGATCATTGGCGGCAGTTCGTTAGTTTTAAGTAATATCGGTATGTTTTTTATTCATATACATACAGGAATTTGGATGGCGGTCTGCCTGAATATTTTACGCTGTGCCGCCACGGGCTGTTTATTGATGCCATTTGTTACCTGGGGCAATAAAAATATCCCGCCAGAATTGACTGCTCATGGTACCGCATTACTGACATCGCTGCGGACGGTCGCCGGCGCCATCGGCACAGCTGTTTTTGTTGGGATCATGAATACGGTCGCCCGCAACAGTCATACATTGACTGGCTCCGCCGCTTTGCTCCACGGCATGAATGTTTCGTTTTTAGTCATGACCGTCGCTTCGGGACTGCTATTGTTCACGGGATTATTTTTGATCAAAGATAGTCGCACAGAAGTTCTGATAGAAGTAGAAAATTAATCAACTAGTCAAATCGCTTCGCTTTTTGCGAAGCGGTTTTTTTTAATTTTGAATGTTTCTTTCATATGAAAAATCTCTTTTTTTGAAAAAAATAATCAAAACATTTAATAAAATATTGAAAAAAATAATCATAAGATCTATAATGAAGCTGTCACAAAGAGAAAGGCAGTGAATACTATTGAGAACGTTTTACTGGGGCGGTGCAACCGCAGCTAGTCAATATGAAGGTGGATATAAGGATGGGAAAGGGATAGATACACAAGATTGCCGTCCCTATCTTCCTCGAAGTAATAATGCAACAATCCAAACGCGATTGTTGACTCAAGAGGTGATCAATGAAGCAAAAGAATCAGAAACTACCCAATTTTATCCGTTTAGAAAAGGGACGAAAGGATACGAAAACTGGGAGGAAGATCTACAGCTGCTAAGCGAGTTAGGGATTGATTTATATCGTTTCTCGATTAGCTGGTCACGATTATTTCCACTGGGGAATGAAGAGCAACCAAATGAACAAGGTGTGGCATATTATGATTCGATTTTTCGGGAATTAAAGAAGAAAGGAATCAAAATTTTTTTGACAATGAATCATTATGCGGTGCCACTTTATTTGGTGGAAAGCATCGGTGGGTGGAAGAATCGTGAAATGATTGACCATTACCTCTCTTTTGCAGAGTTTGTTTTGTCTCGATGGGGAAATCAAGTGGATTTTTGGTTGCCATTTAATGAAATAAATGCCGGCTTTTTTAGTCCCTATAACGGTACAGGATTAATCAAACCAAGCAATGGTGACTATATCTATCAAGATGTATTTCAAGCACTACATTATCAATTTGTTGCAAATGCAAAAACGATTCAGCTGGCACGAAAAATGGATATTCCTGGAATCTTTGGTTCCATGGTGTCGTGTTTCTGCTATTATCCGTTGACACCAAAACCAGAAGATAATTTGAAATTAGTGAAAGAGGAACAGATTAATCAGTGGTTTTGCAGTGATGTGCTTATGCAAGGGGAATACCCCTATTATATGCATTCTTTTTTTGAGAAAAATTCTGTTGATCTAGATATAACCGCAGAAGATCGCCAGATTCTGAAGGAATATACTTGCGACTTTGTTTCTTTTTCTTATTATTCTTCCAGTGTGGTAACAACCGAGGAAGCAGAAAAAACTGCAGGGAATTTAGTAGTTACAACGAAAAATCCTTACTTAAAAGCAAGTGATTGGGGATGGCAAATTGATCCTATCGGTATGCGAACAACATTAAATAAAGTTTATGACCGCTATAGAAAACCAGTTATAATCGCTGAAAATGGCTTCGGTGCGAAAGATCAACTCGAGGCAGATGGCACAATTCATGATTCCTACAGAATTGATTATTTCAAAGAGCACTTTGCTGAAATAGTTAAAGCTAGAGATATCGATCAGGTCAACGTTATTGCGTATATTGCTTGGGGGATCATTGATATTGTATCCGCAGGCAGCTGTGAGATGGATAAACGCTATGGTGTCATTTATGTTGATGCTGATAATGAGGGGAATGGAGATTATCGTAGATACAAGAAAGATAGCTTTTATTGGTATCGTTCTTTTATTGAAAAAAATAAGAAGGGAGAGTAAATCAAATGAAAAAAGTTCTATTTATCTGTTCTGGTGGGATGTCTAGTGCAATTGTAGAAAAAGCGCTAGACAAAGAAGCCGAAAAAAAAGGAATTGCTCTAACAAGTTCTGCAGTAGGAAGTGGTGAGGCGGATTCAGTTATCCAAGAAAAAGATTGGGACATTATTTTTGTAGCCCCACAAGTAAAGCATCGCTTTAGCTTGTTTAAACAGTCCGCAGATGAAGCACATATTCCTATTGAATTGATCAAACCCACAGATTACAGTCCGTTAGGTGGCAAGAATCTCTTGAAAATTATTGAAAGTTTGAGTTGAGAAAAGGAGGATAAAAATGAATCATTTCTTTGAAATGCTAGAGGACAAGGTTGCGTTACCAATGTCGAAGATCTCTGAGCAACGACATCTTCGAGCGCTTCGTGATGGGGTTGTTTCGGCGATTCCGTTTATTATTGTTGGTAGTTTCTTTCTGATCATTGCTTTTCCGCCTGTTCCAGAAAACTGGGCAATTCACCAATGGGCAACAGATCACATTACGGAAATTCTAATTCCCTATCGGATGACATTTTGGATTATGTCTCTGTATATTTGTTTTGGAATCGGATACAATTTAGCGAAAAGTTATCAGTTAGATCCTTTGACCGGAGCACAATTATCGGTGGCAGCTTTTCTATTAAGTATTATGCCGGTACAGTTCGATCAAGGATTGATGTTGCCAATGGAATCACTCGGATCAGTGGGGATTTTCCCGTGTATGGTTTTAGCCATTTTTGCGGTTGAAGTTTTACGATTTTGTAAAACCAAAAAGATTATGTTTAAAATGCCGGAACAAGTTCCTAGCTCTGTCGCACGCTCCTTTGAGGCCGTAATTCCAGCAGCAATTATTATCATAGTGATTGGAACGATTAATGTTGTCTTTAAAGTGAATATTGAACAAGTGATCCAAACTCTTTTTTCACCTTTAGTAAAAGCAGGAGATACTTTCTTAGGGGTCCTAGTTCCAGTTTTCTTGGTTACTTTTTTCTGGCTTTTTGGGATTCATGGTGACTCGATCGTTGGCTCAGTGGCACGTCCGATTTGGCTTCAATTTTTTACTGAGAATGCCGAAAAAGTTGCAAACCATCAAACCCCTACCCATATTGCTCCAGAAACATTCTTTCAATGGTTCATTTGGATTGGAGGATCTGGCGCGACAATTGGCTTGATTATTTGCGCGATTCTTTTTGGAAAAGCCAAGTATACCAAGTCCATTAGTCGAGCTTGTCTGATTCCAAGCATCTTCAATATCAATGAGCCAGTGATTTTTGGATTTCCAATCATGCTAAATCCGATATTCTTTGTTCCTTTTGTGTTAGCACCGATTTTGATGACAACGGTTACTTGGCTGGTATTTAAAGCTGGTTGGGTGCACTTGATGTTTGTGCAGCCACCATGGACTTTACCGGCACCAATCGGCGCGTATTTGGCTACCGGAGGAGATTGGCGAGCTATTCTATTGGTCATTGTTAACATATTGATCGCTACGGTCGTTTATTATCCCTTCTTCAAGATTTATGACAATAAACAATTAATGCAAGAAATGGAAGGCGAAGCATGAGAAAAACAAGAATGCAGTTCAAAGGTGCATTATTTTATTTAGGAACTGTTTTTAGCGTGAACATCTTGTTGATTGCAATCAATTCATACGTTCAGTCTGAGACGTTTTTATTTATAGGGAATTTGGTTTCTATCAGTCTTATCTTTCCAGCGATTGCGTTATATGTTGACCGAAAAGAAAAATTTACCATGAAACGGTATGCTTATTTTTCGATTGTAACCTTTGCAGCAATGTTCCTTATTTGCGAGTTGTTTATTTATCAGTTCTAACCATGAAAAAAATGATTTTAAATGAAGTAGGTGATATCATGGAAAATATCGAAGCAGTGATTTTTGAATTAATCGTTCATAGTGGCAATGCGCGAGGAATGCTTTTTGAAGCGTTGGATGCAGCAGAAGCAGACAATCATGAGCAATCGGTAATGTGTATGCAACAGGCAGAAGCAGAGATGACCATTGCTCATAATTTGCAGACGAAATTGATTCAAGATGATCTAAAAGGTCAAGGGCAGATCAGTCTTTTGTTGATTCATGCGCAAGACCAGTTAATGACAACAATGAGCGAGCAAGCATTGATTGAACGACTGATTAAAATGCAACAGCAATTGAATCAATTCAATCAGAACTAACATCCATTAAGCTGTGATAGAAACGATCCTCGACAAATGATACAGTGACTCGTAAACTGCTGAATAAAGCCGTTCATAAAGCAATGATTTGATAAGGATTTAAACCTATTGGGGAAATCCTCTCTTCTTAGCAAGCAGTACTAAAGGAGATATAATGATCCATTATCTTCGAATACTGTTCGAATGCTGATAGTCGTTTTTTATCACTGATCAGATACTCACTAGATTGTCGGAACGTTTCTATTGCAGTTTTTTAGGAGGAAAAGAAATGAATTATGTACTAGGAATTGATGCTGGGGGGACAAAGACCCAATTTACTACATATGACAAAAAGGGAAGAGCACTCTTTGATTTGCACCTGTCAGCTGGAAATATTGTGGTAGATACAAATCGTACATTAGCAGTTTTGAGACAAGGGATCCAGTCTGTTTTAGAACATCAATCAGGCAATTGCATCGGCGTTTTAGCTGGAATTGCAGGTATAGAGACGAGTGGGTTACATCATCTTGTTCAACATGAGCTGCAGCAGTTTCAAAAAACCAAAGTGATTTCTGATGCTCACTTAGGGTTAATCAATAAACTTGAAGGATCGGATGGCGCTTTGATTATTTCTGGGACCGGATCAGTCGCCTATGGATCTGTTGACAGAAACTTCTATCGAGTAGGGGGCTGGGGACATTTAGTAGGGGATGAAGGAAGTGCCTATGCTCTAGCACTGAAATGCTATCGCCATATTGCACAAGAAATGGACCATGGTTCACCTTTGTCTAGATTCTCCCAAGACTTTCTATCTTTTTTAGATATGAACGATCCAGCTAAAGCAATTAGTGAACTTTATCAGATGAACAAGGCTGAAGTTGCACAAAAATCATTGTTTTTTTCGAAGGCGCATTTAAACGACCCCATCACTCATAAACTTTTACAAGAAACTGCTGACGAACTGATCGAAATGATTCGTTTGTTACTAAACAGAATGAACCAAACCCAAGTGAAGTTAGCTTTAGCAGGTTCAGTGCTAGAAAAAAATCACTTTATTCGAGAATCGGTTGTTGCTCGTCTCCAAGATCAAATTACGGAAGTGGTTTTAAGTGATTCACCAAATACAAAAGGTGCCTTTTATTTTTATCGTAAACTTCTCAGTTCGACATGAATTTAATGTAAAATAGAAGTAACTAATTGCTGAAGCAACTATGCAGTAGAGGGGGACAGAAATGAGTGTAGTAACAACTATTGAAAGTATCAAAAATGAACTTTCGACTACGGATTTGAAGTTAGCAGATTATATTGTCGAGAATCTTGATGAAATACCTACTATGACATCTAATGTGTTAGCCGTTCATTCGAATACAAGTCCAGCAGCGGTCATTCGATTTTCTAAAAAATTGGGATTCAGTAAATTTTCTGACTTTAAGTTAGCCTTAACCAAAGATATTGAAAATCGAATCTATAATGAATATAGCGATATTCAAAATGATGATTCGTTTCAAACGGCTAAAAATAAGATTCTTAGAAACAATAAGATGATTATTGACGCAACGGATCCTATATTAGATGAACAAACCGTGCAACAAGTAGTAGACAAAATGTTTCATGCTAAACGAATCTATGTTTATGGTGTAGGAACTTCCGTTCTAGCAGCAGAGGATATTCGTCAAAAATGGACTCGGATTGGAAAAACAGTGATTTTTGATAAAGATCGGTATCTTCTGACACAACAAATGAAAAATGATGGCGCAGACAGTTTGTTTTGGGGAATCTCCCATTCAGGGAAAAACCGCGATGTTTTATCATTAGTAGAAATAGCGAAAAGCCTTGGTATGCCGACCTTAGGAATGTCTCAATTAGGGCAGAACCAGCTGACTAAAAAAGTAGATACACCTATTCATACAGCACGGACAGAAGATATCAAGAATGGTCATTACGGAAGTGGGGCCACTCATTCGATTATTTTGCAAATTGTTACGATTGATTTGCTTTTCTATTTTTATATGCGCCGCTTATCGGTAAAAGAAAAATAAGGTCGTCTGCTATGAAGTTAGTAACCAATAGAGTATAAGCAACAAATGATTAAACGCTGTTTCTCAAAAATCCCACCGATTTTTCAAATTTTGAAAGCTATCGGTTGGGACTTTTTTTGTTTTTTTCATGAAATACTAGGAAAAAACTTTATTTTCGTTATAATAAGATAACTTATATTTGAGGAGGGAAGTTTTTTTCTTGGACTATTGGTACGTTGACAAGGTAAAAAGCGACTAGGAAAATGAAAAATAAAGGAACCGTGTTGGGAATCACAGCGTATGTGCTGTGGGGGCTGATCACCCTCTATTGGAAACTGATCACTGGTGTCTCGCCATTGGCGATCATGTGCTACCGTATTATTTGGTCATTTGTCTTTATGCTTGGCTTTATCGGACTTAGCGGCAGATGGCAACAGTTTGTCTCTGAATTGAAGCGGATCTGGCAAAATAAAAAGTTTGCAGGAATGATCATTTTGGCGGCGATCTTGATTTCAATCAATTGGTTTACTTTTATATTTACTGTCAGTGCCGGCCATGTTATGGAAGCTAGCTTAGGTTATTACATCAATCCATTGGTCAATGTTTTGTTGGCAACTGTTTTTTTGAAAGAACGGTTGAGTCGGTCGGGGATGATTGCTTGTGGTTTGGCAGCTGTCGGAGTGATCATGCTTTCGGTGCAAACTGGTGCGATCCCTTATGCTTCACTGATCATGGCTTTTTCATTCAGCACGTATGGTCTCATCAAAAAACACATACCAATCAGTTCTGCAACGGGATTAACAGTTGAAACCTTTGTTATTTTGCCAGCGGCATTGATTTATATTTTAGGTTTTTCTTCTGTTGGATTGATGGCTTATCCATTATCTACCAATCTTTTACTTATTGGTGCCGGCGTCGTGACTGCCATCCCATTGCTGCTGTTTGCGGAAGCAACGAAAAGCATTTCTTACATCACATTAGGCTTTATCCAGTATGTAAATCCGACGATCATGCTATTACTAGCTGTTTTCTTGTTTCACGAATCTTATTCTTTGGCGCAGTTCACCGCGTTTGGATTTATTTGGTTAGGTATCGCAGTATTCACGTATGGCACTTTAGGTGCAGTATGGAAACGCCGGCGAGACCTAAGCAACAACTGACAACAACTCCGTTAAGACGATTTTTGGAAATGAATTGTCTTAACGGAGTTGTTGCGAGCGAACAAGATTCTGAAAAATAAAACAACTATCTAGCTTGTCCATTAGAACCGCTAATTTTTTGGAGAAAGAATCTTGCGTGAAAAGGGTTGCAATCTCAAAAAGGATGTGCTATTATTTTTTCAGTTACATCGGATTGTTACTGTTCGGCAGGCAAAACCAGAATTGACCGCAGATTTATGGGGAAATTCTAGGTTTTTTTATTTTGGAATGAGGGAAAACGATGGTTATTGGAAAAATATTGAATAATAATGTCGTGGTCTCCACCAATGATGCCGGCGAAGAAGTCATCTATATGGGACGCGGCATCGCATTTAAGAAAAAAATCGGCGATGTGATCGACGACGCATTTGTGGAGAAAGAATTTGTTTTGAAGGACTCTTTCACCGCAAATCAATTTCAACAATTATTTGCGGATATTCCTACAGAAGAGGTCGAAGCAGTCAAGCAAGTGATCGACGAAGCAGAGCAAGTGTTGGGAGTCGAACTTTCACCGAATATTTACTTAACGCTGACGGATCATATTCACTATGCTTTGATGCGGGCTCGAGAAGGAATTGAAATACCGAATCCACTATTGTTTGAGACTCGAAAATTTTATCCTAAGGAGTACGCTATCGCTGCTAAAGCGGTCGAACGCTTTGAAAAGAACTTTGGTGTTTCGCTTCCCGAAGCGGAGAAAGGATTTATCGCCTTTCACATTGTCAATAGTGAGCAAGCCAATGGAACAATGGAGACGACGATGCAAGCCGTTGAGATCGTTCGTGATGTGTTAGCGATCATCAGTCGTTTCTATGGCAAAGTCTTTAATCCTGATTCCTTGAATTATCAACGGATCACGACTCATCTTCACTATTTCGCTCAACGGTATTTAAGTGATGACCTTTCAGGCGAGAAGGACGAATTCCTGTTTGAACTGATTCAGGCAAAATACCCGAAAGCCTTTCAGACAGTCCAGCGGATCAACGAATATCTGATCAAAACGTATGGCAAGCCAATCGGCGAGTCAGAAATGATCTACTTGACGATCCATATTGAACGCGTTGTCAACGAACCAAATTAACATTCAATCATTAACGGATTGTTACTGTACAGCAGGCAAGACCCAGATTGAAAAGACAGCAGTTAGCAAGTTTGCGCTTGTTAACCGTGTTTTTTCAATCTGGGTTTTTTATTTTATTAAAAAAGGAGTGTTTGGAAATGAGTACAAACAAAGAAATAGCAGTCCGCGTCCTGGATGCGGTCGGCGGCAAAGAAAATGTCAACAGTGTGGTCCATTGTGCGACGCGCTTGCGTTTCAAACTAAAAGACGAAGGGAAAGCGGATACAAATCGGTTGAATCAAGACGATGACGTGATCCAAGTCGTACAAAGTGGCGGACAATATCAAGTCGTCATCGGCAGCCATGTCAGTGATGTCTATCGCGAACTAACAGGGGTCGCCAATTTTGATGGCGAATCAGAAAAATCTGCTGAAAAAGGAAATCCGCTGAATCAATTGATCGATATCATCTCATCGATCTTTACCCCATTTTTAGGCGCAATGGCTGGGGCCGGGGTTCTCAAAGGATTTCTGACATTAGCAGTGACGATGAATTGGCTGGCGGCCGATTCTGGCGTCTACACGGTTTGGTATGCCATTGCTGATGGGCTCTTTACTTACTTACCTGTGATGTTGGCTTTTACAGCAGCGAAAAAATTTAAAACCAATGAATTTCTAGCTGTTTCTTTGGCCATGGCACTTGTTCACCCAAGTATCACAGAATTAGCAGGACAAACATTGAGTTTTGTAGGTATTCCAGTAATCATTGGGGCCAGCGCCTATACCTCCTCGGTCATTCCGATCATTTTGGCCGTCTTTTTACAAAGCTATGTGGAACGTTTCTTTAAAAAGGTGATTCCTAGTTTCCTACAGATCATCTGTGTGCCGTTAGCTGTCTTCTTGATCATGGCACCAGTGACATTTATCGTTGTGGGTCCATTGGGAACGATCGTTGGGAACTTGTTAGGCAGCGGCTATGATGCAATCTATAATCTCAGCCCAATTCTTGCTGGAGCAATCATGGGGGGATTATGGCAAGTATTTGTGATGTTTGGAATGCATTGGGGCTTTGTGCCGATTGCGATGGTGAACTTGACACAATTTGGTTTTGATACAATGGTGCCGATGCTATTGCCAGCTGTATTGGCACAAGGTGGAGCAGCACTAGCCGTCTTCTTTATCACCAAAAACGTCAAGCTGAAAGGATTGGCTCTTTCATCAACGATCACGTCATTGTTTGGTATCACGGAACCAACTGTATATGGAGTAACGTTGCCATTGAAAAAACCGTTTATTGCTGCATGTATTAGTGGTGCGATCGGTGGTGCAATCGTCGGTTTCAGTCAAGTTAAGAACTATACTTTTGGTTTAGTCAGTCTCTTGAGCTTACCATCCTTTATCCCTCAAGACACACAAGATATGAGTGGTTTGATTGCCGCTGCGATTGGAACGGCCGTTGCTTTTGGCGCAGCTTTTGTCTTAACTTTTGTTTTGCGCTTTGAAGATCAACCGAATCCCGCAGATACAGATACAGAAAAATCAAAAGTACCTGCACCATCCACTACCAATGAGCGGGTCGTATTAAGCAGTCCATTGGCTGGTAGAGTTGTTCCACTGAATGAAGTGAAAGACCAAGTCTTTTCATCTGGAGCAATGGGCAAAGGGATTGCCATCGATCCAGCAAACGGTACATTAGTCGCGCCTGCTGGCGGGACGATTACTACGCTATTTCCAACAGGACATGCGATTGGTTTGACAACGACAGATGGGGTAGAGATCTTGATGCATATTGGAATGGATACTGTTGAGCTTGAGGGCAAAGGATTTGAGATTTTTGTCAAACAAGAGGATCAAGTGAAAAAAGGTGATCTATTAGTCAAATTTGATCTTTCCCTAATCAAAGAAGCCGGGTATTCAACCGTTACGCCAATTGTTGTTACGAATACGCCGAACTATTTAGATGTGTTGGATATGAATCAAGAAGACGTCTTGCAAGGGGAAGATTTCTTAGCGATCGTCAAATAAACCTGGTGCGTCTTAATCAGTGAATTGTAAAAGAAATAGCTATCCAACGGAAGGAACATCGCAGTCGCGAGTCCCTATGTTTGGATAGCTTTTTTAGTTATTCTTCTGAAGTTTTTGATGAAGTGTGCGGGGTGATGGAGTCTTCGACTAAAAGTCCATCTTGCATGCGATAGACCCGATCGCTCCATTGGGTCATTCTTGGATCATGGGTTACCATGATGATCGCCTTTTGTTTTTCATGCGCTTCTTTAGCCAATAATTTGACAACATCAAAAGCATGTTCCGAATCTAAGCTGGCCGTCGGTTCGTCTGCCAAAATCAGTGAAGGATCATTGAACAATGCGCGTGCGATTGCTACTCGTTGACGTTCGCCTCCTGAGAGTTCTTTAGGGAATTTATTTCTGAGCTCCCAAATATCGAGGGAACGTAAAAGAGACGCTGCTTCTTTTTGGTTGTCTTTGTTCAGCTTGTTTACAAACTCAAACTGTTCACTGACTTTCAAAAAAGGAACGAGGTTTGAACTTTGCAGAATAAAGCCGATTTCTTTGAAACGGGCAGCAGATCGTTTTTTGTCAGGTAAATCAGTAAAGTCTTGCTGACCAATGATGATTTTACCTTCTGAGGGGCGTTGTAGTCCGCCGGCAATCGTTAAGAACGTACTTTTGCCAGATCCAGAAGGTCCAATGATGCTGACGAATTCACCGGCTGTCACTGAAAAATCGATTCCTTTTAGAGCAGTAACTGCGGTATGGCCAGAACCAAATGTTTTTGTAATGTGTTCCATAGATAAGACTGTTTGTGCCATCTTATTCGCCTCCAATCGCTGTAATCGGGTCGACTTTTGTGACTGTTCGAATGGAGAATAAACCACCGATGATCGAGACAAAAATCAGAACCATGCCATAAAGACACCACTGCAGTAAATTGACTGTAAACGGCATCGCAGCTGGCAATACTAGACTAGTCAAATAGCTGAGAACAAAAGCAATCAAAACGCCAGCAATACTTACGATCAATGACTGTCCCACGATGGAACGAACGAGATAGCTGGTAGAAACTCCCTGTGCTTTCAATACACCAAAGAGGGCTGTTTTTTGCAATGTCATCACATAGAGGAAAATCCCGACAATTGCTGCTACCACTACAAATAGAAAGTAAACCATTGCATTCAACGTCAATTTTTCGGCAGAATAACCAGGCAAGTTCTCAACAAAATCATCAAAAGTCAATGCCGTTAGTTTTGTTTGATCCTTTGATTGGATGAGTTTGACGTCAGATTTCGGCTCTTTAGTAGCGATCAATGAAATAGGGCCGTTGCTTTGATCAAACTCTTGATTACCATATTTAAGCTGAGCATAGGCATCTAGGTTGAGATAAAGCACGGGGACCACGCTGTAAGTCGTTGCTTCCGTGACGCCCACAATCGTAAAGACTTGATCGTCGCCGCCTAATTGAATGTGATCCCCTAAGGCAAACCCCTCTGGCAGAAGGTTTTCTGAAACGATCACTTCATTCGCAGAGCGATAGTTTCGGCCGTCGATCACTTTTGGGACAACGAATTGATCGGCCTCAGCACCAAAGACGGAGATATTGGTCTTTTCGGTTTTTCCTTTATGGGAGATTGCAGAAGAAGCCAGACCAACTGCGGCTTTTTCTTTTGCTTCCACGCGGGATAAATCCCCGCGAGTCAGAATGGAAGCACTAGCGACCTTATTACTATCTTCGGATAGTACGATCGTCTGAGCGCCCCAGTCGGCGACTGCTTTCTTGTGACCATCTGACAGACCATTGGCCAATCCAGAAAGCATAAATACGACATATGCAACTAATACCATGATGCCAATGATCAAGCTATACCGTAATTTGGCATAGCGGATTTCTTTCCAAGCTAAATACATAATGATTTCCCCTTTCGAAATCCATCATACCTTAACGGTGACATTTTGTCACCGAATTAATTTCGGCCATCTATGCTATAATAAAGCAACGAATTCAAAGAAAGGACTGCGGCTTATGCCTAAGGCGACTTTTAATAATCTTCCTCCTGAGAAAAAAATAGTTGTGCGAAACGTTTTGCTGAAGATTTTTTCTGACAAACCGATTAGCCAGGTGAAAGTCAGTGAGATCGTTGAAGCACTGCAGATGTCTCGGGGAATTTTTTATAAGTATTTTGAAGATTTGAATGATGCTTATGATTACTTGATCCATGACTCAGCAAACAAAGTTCATGGCCGTATCCTAAGAAAAATTGGGAAACATCAGCAGGATTTTTTCAAAGGATTGGAGCTTTTTTTAGTTGAAGCGTTAGAATATGGCAAAGATAGTGAGGAATACAAAGAATTGCAGCTATTGATCCAGAATAGTTATTTGTTTTCATATCGCAGTGAGGATCCTCATGGCGCGGCAGCTTGGAAAAAAGTATTAACAGCAAATAAATTTCGGATCGAAAGTCAAAAAGAGGCCGATAGTTTTCTCTATTTCTCGATGAAACTGGTCATTGACAGCTTAACAGATGCTTACGCCAATCAATGGACAAGCAATGAACTGTTGACGGATTTTGCATTTAAAGTCAAATGGTTAAAGCAAGGCATTCAGTAAAACAGCCCTTCAGAATGATGGTTTTCTGAAGGGCTGTTTTATTGAAATGATTAACATGCTATCTGTCAAGGCAACTTTAGAGGAGATAGCTTAGGTCAGTATCTGTAGTTAGAAAGAAGACATTGAATCACAACTTAAAGAAATAGACTTTGGCAATCGCGGTTCCACTCAGAAGGTTCTCCATACGTAGATCCTTAGAATCTTCAGGAATGACTGAGATTTTCAGCAAGAACTTCTAAAGCAGAGCGGTCACGGATCACATACTTGCTTTTTTGCTTTTCTAAAATGCGGTTCTCACGGAAATTTGTGATCGTTCGTAAGAGATGACGATAGCTAACATTCAAGACAGCAGCACAAGTCGTCAACTGATGCGTAAACACCCCTTTTTCTTCATGAAGCAAAATGAATTTTGCTAAACGAGTTTCTACTGGCTCAGTGAGGGAATTGGCTAAGTTGATCCCTGAATTGAGCCGTGAGCTGAGGAGTTGGCAAATGTTCTGCAAAAACCGAACATCCTGTTGTAAAACAGAACGATAGCGATTCAAAGAAATGCACACGCAGATACAAGGCGTCACGGCCTTTACACTGCTTTTTGGCAATAATTCCCATAAAGAGGACGCTTCGCCTAAAAGAGTGGCGGGTTTGGCATAATCGATAAAGATATTTTGGGTATCAGAAGGGTACGAGTAGACCATCACGGTTCCTTCCACAAGGAAGTAGAGATAATCGGATACGGTCCCTGTCTGGATCAAGTGCTCATCTTTGTCGAAAGAGTGTAATACCGCCATGTCAGATAACGCCGCATCTAAATAATTTTGCAAAGAAAAGGTGTCGATATAAGCAGACAACTGTTGCGCATCATGGATCTTTTTCATGGAGAAGGACCACTCCTTGGAGGTTTTTCTTTATTATAGCGTAGAATCAACAACGCCTCAACACGAACGATAATTAATATTATATGTAAAATGTATGTAAAAATAAGGTAAAATAGGACATGTGTCACTTCTTAATCTGAAGTTATTTGGTATGATTTACACGTAGTAGAAAACATTCACAGGAGGAATAAAAATGCGTTTCAAACAGGTTGCTAAAGGGATCATGGGAGTTATGTTGGCTGTTGCTTTAACTGGCTGTGCCAGTGGCAATTCAAAACAAGAGGATGCAGCAAAAGAAAAATTAGTGGTGCAGTTCGTACCGACCAACAACGATGGGACGATGGAAGCAAAAGCAAAACCTTTCGCTGAATATTTATCAAAGAAGCTAGATCGTCAGGTGGATGTGACCTTGGCTACGGATTACTCAACGATCGTTGAAGCAATGGCTTCTGGTCAAGTAGATATCGGGATCATGCCGCCAGCTGCCTATGTCCAAGCAAAAGATATGGACGCTGCTGAAGCCATTTTGACTTCGCAATTAGGGGATTATGATCAAGAAACGGGGTTGCCGTTAGAAGGTCAATTGACAAACACTTTCAAAGGGGAGATCTTAGTTCGTGCAGACAGCAGATTGAATGAATTGACTGATTTGAAAGGCAAGAAGATCGCTACTTTAAGTCCTAACTCAGCTAGTGGGTACATCTATCCAGTTGCTGAAATGAAAGATGCCGGAGTAGATCCTACCACCGAAGCGACTTTGACAACAGTCAATGATATTCCAAGTGAGATCACAGCAGTCTTGAATGGTCAAATGGATGCTGCGTTTGTTTTCGAAGGTGCGCGAAATGTCTTTGCTTCTAGCTTTGCAGACAATGATTTGTTTAAAGATCTCAAAGTACTTTATCTGACCGAAGGGGATATTCCTAACGATGCTATTGCGGTCCAACCAAAAATGGACGATGCCTTGAAAAAAGAAATCAAAGATGTTTTCTTGAACATGAAAGATGACGAAGAAGGCGCAGAAGCGATGTCATTGTGGGGACATCAAGGATATGAAGAAGCAGCTGATTCTGCTTATGATACGATCCGTGAATATACCGAAAAAGCAGCCGAGTAAAACAATGGGCTGCGACAAGGAATAACAGAAAAATGATTGGACGAAGGGTGCAGATCTTTTTGCGAGGGCGGCTGATATAGTGAAAACGAGAGCGATCCCACCAAAGTATCCCTTCGTCTCTCATTCTTTTGGTATGATCCGTGTCACAATGCTTATAAAGATGGGGAAGAAGTATGATAATTTTCGAAAATGTGTCCAAAGTATACCCAAACGGGGTCAAAGGACTACAAAACATTAATTTGACGATCGAAGAGGGAGAATTTGTCTCAATCATCGGTCTGAGTGGGGCAGGGAAAAGCACCTTATTGCGCTCGATCAATCGTTTAGTGCCGATCACTGAAGGGGATATCCGCATTAATGAGACCTCGATCACTAAGGCAAGCAAGAAAGAATTACGATTGATCCGTCGTCAAATCGGATTGATCTCTCAAAGTTTCAATTTAGTCAAACGCAGTACCGTTCAAAAGAACGTCCTATCTGGACGTTTAGGGTATTATTCAACTTGGAAAAGTATTTTAGGATTATTTACAAAAGAAGACTATCAACGAACAAAAGAAGCACTAGCCACGGTTGGTCTGTTGGATAAGCTGCAGACCCGCAGCGATCAGTTGAGTGGCGGTCAGCAGCAAAGGGTCTCAATAGCAAGAGCGCTTGTTCAGCAAGCACCGATTATTCTAGCAGATGAGCCAGTAGCTTCATTAGACCCGATCACGACAGAGAAAGTCATGCAGGACTTGAAAAAAATCAATCAAGAAATGAAAAAAACAGTGATCGTCAACCTCCACTCTGTTCCGCTAGCACGGTCTTACTCCACACGAGTCATTGCTTTGAAAGCGGGAACGGTTGTTTTTGATGGTGTGCCGGAAGCATTGACAGATGAACGGCTGGAACAGATTTATGGCAAGGCGATTTTTGAAGAAAAGGCAGGAGAAACCCATGAAATTGAAAGAGACCGTTCACTTTAAGTGGTACAAGAACCTGCTGATCTTGCTCTTCTTAATTCTTTGCTTTCAAAGCAGTGCATGGATCACAGGGGCTGACTTTGCGCAAGTCTGGTCAAATTCCAACCAAGTAACGGCATTCTTTGCACGTTTCTTGCATCCGGATTTTAGCTATTTACCGAAATTAGTCTCGCCAATGCTTAAAACATTGGAAATGTCTTTAGTTGGAACGGTCATCGGTGTCTGTCTAGCGATCCCGGTCAGTTTCTTGGCTACGACAGTCATTACTGAAAATCGCTGGCTTTCGACGATCTTTCGCTTTTTATTGGGCTTGATTCGGACGATTCCTAACTTATTATTGGCTGCATTGTTTGTTGCTATCTTTGGGATTGGAGAAGCAACAGGGGTCCTGACGATTGCTGTCTTTACATTTGGGATGGTCTCTCAGTTGATGTTCCAAGCAATTGAAACAATCGATTTTGGTCCGATCGAAGCTGCTGCGGCGGTCGGGGCCAGCAAATTGCAGATTGCAGTCTGGTCAGTAGCTCCTCAAGTCATCAGTCAGTTTGCCAGCTATACCTTTTATGCATTTGAGGTCAATGTTCGTGCTTCGACAGTCCTAGGTTATGTAGGGGCTGGGGGGATCGGTGTCATTTTGAATTCGTCTTTGGCATTGCTGAAATATGAACGAGTTTCCATCATTATTTTGACGATTTTAGTCACTGTGGCCATCGTTGACCAATTAAGTGAACGAGTAAGGAGGTCCTTTCTATGATGATTCGCGAGGTGAGTAAAAAAACGTGGCTCCTATGGGGACTATTCGTAGTCCTGTTCCTGTTGTCTGCACTGGACTTAGACTATTCGGGATTAAGCACTTTTTCACTGGCAATGGGCAGAGATGTGTTGAAAGGACTGAGTCAGCCAGACTGGTCATTTTTCTATGACGGCAGCGGGGAAGATTTATTTAGTCTGCTGTTATTAACGATCGGCATCGCTTGCTTGGGAACCATGATCGCCACGGTTTTAGCCATTCCCATCACATTGCTGAGTGCGGCCAATCTCTGGTCAGCAACTCCTTGGGTCGCTAAAATCGGTAAATTTATTTGCAACGTCTTGCGGGCGTTTCCAGAACTGGTCTATGCGATCATTTTTGTTAAAGTCGTTGGTCCAGGACCTTTTGCCGGTGTGATGGCAATCGGTGTCCATCAAATCGGAATGCTAGGCAAGTTGTTTACGGAAGAGATGGAAGCGATGGATGAACGGCTGACCGAAGAGATGCAGGCGGTGGGTGCAAATTTCTGGCAAACAATGTTTTTTGTACGTGTCCCTTATTTGATGCCGATCTATAGTTCCTTTGCGTTGAATCATTTTGAGATCGCTGTGCGTAGTGCGGCAACACTAGGCTTAGTTGGTGCAGGCGGAATCGGTGCACCATTGATTTTTGCGATCCAAACACGTACGTGGAGTAAAGTTAGTATTATTTTGATCGGTGTAGTGATCACCGTCTTTGCTTTAGACCAAATAACAGGAATCATAAGAAAGAAATTGAGATAAAAGATGAATTTATTGCATATATCAGATATACATTTTCGCAGACAATACCCAGACTGCCAAGAGGGCTATCAAGGCATGTTGGCGGCCATGCAGAATCCATTGATTCCATTAACAGAATGTCTTCGCCATGCCCAGCAACGAGCAACGATTGACCTCGTCGTTATCAGTGGGGATTTGACGGAGGATGGAGACGTGGAAGACTATCGTTACTTGAAAGAACAACTGCGTAGGCTGCTAGGCGATGTCGAAATGATCGTTACTTTAGGCAATCATGACATCAAAAGCAATTTTCACATAGGCTGGTGCGGTACAGCGGCCTCCGAGTCGCCATATAATCAAGTAAAATGTTATTCAGATATGGCGATTGTTGCCTTTGATAATTCCCGCTATGGAGCTTCTGATGGCGTTGTCGATGAACAACAATTCCACTGGCTGCAACAGACGTTAGCGGAATTAAAAAATCTGCCGATCGTCTTAGTGACCCATCATCATTTACTGGCACATCAAAGTACGACACCGGTGTGGCCCGGTACGGATCGTTTGCTGGACTTGCTGTCCTCCTATAACATTCGCTGTATCCTCAATGGTCACACGCATCATTCCTTTACCGGTGAGATCCAAGGGATTCCTTACTATACTGTCGCCAGTATGTCTTTTGTGGGAGAAGATGAAGGTCAAGGCATCGTGCGCTTCGAAGAACGATATGGCTATAATTTGTATCGTTTTGAATCCGGTAAATTGATTCATCAAACTTCTGAGAATTATTTGCCAAATCGACTGCTGAAAGTTGTAGATATGACCCAAGAATAGAAAACGGCCTTGTGCATCAATCGAAATAAACAGAAATCAACGGTACATCCGCGCACCACTGATGAGTAGCGAATGTACCGTAAAGCTTTTAATGAGCGCTCTGTTTGTGAACGTGACGGCACAGTGCCGTTTTTTGTTATTTAAGAAATAGTAAAGCTGTAGAATCGTATCAAGAAGTGTCTTCACTGATCCAAATATTGCCCAACGCTTACAGCTAGTAACTAAAAGGTTTTGATGACCTCAATGGTTCCATCTAAGTGAAACAGCAACGTATACTGATTGTCTGTCTTGATGCCGTCAAAGCGTCGGGCATAGTAACAGACCGCATCTTTGAGTGTTCGCGTCGTTACCCCTAAAAAAGAGGCGCATTCTAGTAACGTTTTGCAGCCCTCTTCAAAGCAGGCGATGATATCGTAAGGTGTGACAACGATCGCTGCGCCAATGTCACGTGCCTTACGTTCCTGTTTACGCTTTTCATTGGTATCTTGTGCAGTGATGTCTCCTGCACTTGTTAAATAGTGTCCGATTTCTTCACCCAGGGTTCCTAACAAGTCTGCTTTCGATTGTTTTGGATTCAGATAAATATGATCATCGATATATAAGCCTTGTTGACCTTCTGGCATATTTTTATCAAAAATAAAATGCAGATCTGGGTATGCAGCCATTAGTTCTTCAACTTTATCCATATACATCAGTCCTTTTGGGCATGCCGCTGTTTTATAAAGTCGATATAATTCAGAATGTCTTCCATTTGTTCATCTGTTACATTTTCATCAATATGGGCAGCTACTGTTTGCACCCGCTTAGAAGGTTGGGTGAAGTTGCCTATGGCATGTCGTCCTAACAAATAGTCTGTGGAGACATGGAATAATTCAGCTAATTTCACGATCGTTTCACCATCAGGCTCGTTTCGATCGTTTTCAAAATGCGAATAGGCGGCCCGGGTGATTCCTAGATGGTCAGCAATCTGTTGCTGCGTTTGATTCATTCCTAGCCGCAGTGCTTTTAATCGTTCACCAAGCATGGTGATCCCCCCTTTTTCGATCAGTATACCACAATTAGATACGAAGTGTATCTAATTTGATTGAATAAAGATATGCAATGTATCTTTTTAGTTGACGATATGAATCGTATCGAATATACTTCAATTAGTCGATACATTTTGTATCAAAAAGAGAATGAGAGAGGGGTTATCTATGGATACAACAGTTGCCGCAGTCGTTTTACCTTCCTTGATTACCGGTGTTCTAACCTACTTTGCTACTCGGGTGTCGAGCAAAGCAAACTTAGAGCAGACCAATATAGAAAATGCCAAGATCTTATATGAAAAGTATGAAAAGCTCAATCTCGAACTAGAAACAAAAGTGGATGAGTTGGAAGCTAGCGTAAGTGCCGCTCGGAAAGCCCACCAAGAAGAGATCATTATCTATCAGGCAGAACTAGCAAAAGCCCGTAGTGAGCAGGAGCGTTTAGCCGCAGAGAACCGCCAACTGAAAGAGACAGCTGTTCAGAATCGGCAAAAGGGATGAATGATATAGATGAGAGAGGCTTGGATACGTTCCTAAGAAAGACAGGGAATAAAGTGAAGGATCGGAAAGCATTTTACTAAGAATATGCAGAACAAGTCCACTTCACTAATAAAGAGAAGTAAACTAGTAACTGGTTAAAGATATTCTGAAACAGTAGTAAAGTAAATGATTATGAGGAAAAGCTATCCATAAACGAGGAGCACGTTGCAGTCTTTACTATGGGATGGATGAGTTCAGGGGTGTTTTTTCTTGATTGACCAAATTATTGCATTGATTATGGCGTCAATCTTTATAGGACTGGTACTAGAACTTATTTCTAAGAATACAATCATCAAAAGTAAGCTGCTTCTAGGACAGTCGCTAGCCGTTGCTTCCAGCACAAAATAAGGGCCGACCTATTCGTAGTAGGTCTGCCCTTTGTGTTGTAACTTGTACCAATTATCGTATTTCGCAAATAAATTATAACGTTAAGGCAATAAAATGAAAGCCACACGCTTTTGAACAGATGTCTTTAGATTTGTAAGATGATTCTAATGAAGGAACTTATAGAGAAAAGAAATACTTTTTTCGATTATTTAAGCTCGATGTAAATACGCTTGTAGCCTTTAAAAGAAAGAATAATCGGAATTATAAGATTACAAGGAAGGCTGCTCGAGAGCAACCAGTACGCCAAAACAGTGGTCTGTTTATGGATAAATTATTTTCGGTAAATCGTATAAAGAAGTTGAAGTAATAATCGGATTCAGTGATAGCACGCTTTCAGAATAAAGAAAAATCGAAAAGGGCAATTTCTATTCAGTTTTTGATGAATACTAATTATTATTCTCTTACTAACTATTTTCTATTATTGTGTTGGATGAAGTGGACAAACACCGAAAGAACAATTTTATACATTGTTTAGTCGTGTATAATTGTGTATTGTAATATTGTAAAAGTAATTAATTAAAATGAGGTGGATGAAAATGCTGAATAAGATTAAAGCAATTTGTGTGTGTTCTGCGGTAATTTTAGGTGTTGGGACTATTGGGAATACTGTAGCAATTGCATCAGAAGTTAACACCAATACAAATGAAAATGAGTATGTAGATGAAGAAGGAACGTATGGTGTACCACTAGAATATCTTTCAGATGAGGTTATAGCAGAAATCACCAGTATAACTTTCCAAGACCTAATGAATTTAGCAATTGAGAAAGGTTATGATCCAGAAGATATTTGGACCAAAGAAGAAATTGAAATGAATACCAGATCAGTCATGCTACGTAGAGGCGTAAATAAAATGATTGTAATGAGCAATGACTTGATGTACCTATATTTAGATAGTTCGTATTCAAAAGCAGCGTTAGCTCTAGGAGTTGGGGCTCTATCAAGTTTATTTTCCCCAATTGCAGGTGTTTTCGCATCGACTGCAGCAGCGTTCTTGATAGATAAAGCAGGAAGTGTGGATCTCAACAAAGGAGTAATTATAAGATTTTCGAGGAATAAAGCCCATCTCTTAGTTCCAACTGCTATATGGACACAGGATAGCTAGTAGGATCGAAGGTGAATGAAGTGACGGTAGATAGAAAAAGAAAGATAGCTTATGTAATAACATTCATAGCACTACTATTTTTGTTATTAGGATTTAGGTATTTTCCAAATCACGATACGATGATTATTGTTACAGTCCTATTTTTGATAGTATTTAATGATAAAATAGCATCGCTAATATTAAAAATGTGGAAAAAAAATGACAAAAAAATGTAAGACTCTGCTGCAAAATTTCAAAATGAATAATAAGAATATATTGCTTACTATAAATACGCACTGATGTTTCTCAATTCGAAATTGAACAAGATTATTTAACCAAAGGCGTACGTATTTTTTATTCAAATCGTTTCACTACTCAAAGACAGAGTTATTCGTTCATACGTTTGTCACTATCATCAAATTCTTTAGATCTGTTAGAAAAAGGCTTAAATTTATTGAAAAGTTCTGTGTCGTATTATCAATGATGACCATTTATCAATAGTTAGTGCTTTTTTTGATACAAATTAATCTGAAAATTGCTTTTTTAGTTTATTAATCCTATGAAATAATCTATTGAACTACTCACCACTTAGATAAACCTGACAGTTCTTAACGCTTGATGGGGAGCTTTTTGAGAAAAGAGTATACTTGATAGCTTATTTCTTACTAACAGCGCTGTCTCTTATATACCAAGCCATCCCCGTATTTTTTGCGGTTCTTATTTATTTGATCTAAGCCAATCTCACAGAATGTATTCTTGGACCTTCGGTCAAAATATTGATACTAGCGTTGATATCTCGGTCGTGTTGAGCATGGCAGATAGGACAAGTCCATTTCAAAAGCTACTTTTTAACTTTTTCAAAAAAGTGTAAAAATCGAAAAGGAAATCAAAGCCTTTTTTTGATAAATTAAATTCATAGCAATTACTTGGGGAAGTAATGCTATGAGTGTCAGTTCGTCCCATGTCGAACCATATTGAATTTTTTTAAATCTTCTCTTCAGTTACTGGAGACGAAGGATTTTGCAAGGTAAATACAACTTGGTATGCTTTCTGGAGATTGGAACTATATTCAAGAACGTTACTTTTAATTTGTTTTGATTTGCGTGTACAACCACTTCTAAGAGTTTTTAATGAACTGGACAATTAGTTTTATCAAAGCGCTCTTAGACGGAAAATCTAGAGCGTCCGAGAGCTATTTCTTTTCTCTGGCAAGCATAGCAAGTGTATGTACACTTGCAAAAAAAATAAAAAGAGAGCGTCACAAAATTTATATTTTGCGATGTTCTCTTTTTTATTAGCTTTGGTGATTACCCCAAACCTCATTGTAATTTTTTTAGGATGACTGCAGATGTAAAGTTCTTCATTTAGTTGTCTGTGGAATCGTCAAAACACAAAAAGATAACGAGAATGGAGCTTGTTTTTTGGCGATTGGTAGTGAACGTTTGTGTTAGATTCGATGTCCGGCAGCTGAGTCCTACAACTTCGGCAAGAGGAGGCGCAAAGTGTTTCGGGGAATGAAATCCCCAAGGTCTTCACATTCGTTTATTTGTATTAATTATTATATTGATACTAACTGAGACCATATAAATTACTAAAAAATTTGTATAAATTTTTATAACCAGTCTGATTAGTCGTCATATTTAAGAATTCACATGTTTTTATTACTTGATCGATCTTATTCTTTCCGTCCGTATTTTTATGAAGCACTAGCATGATAATTCCTTCAAAAAAAGTGAGATGTAATCTTTCTCGAACAAACTCCTCAGGTAATATTTCATCACTTAAAAATTTAAAGAGTTTATTGGCTTTATGTAATTCTTTTGAACTCAGATAAATATTAAGAACATTTGTCAGCATTCCAAAGCTCTCATTTGTATAACCTCGGATTGATTTATAGCGATCTAGCCCTCTTGTAGCTCTGTTTAAAACGATTTCAATAAAGTTTATATCATAAATGAACATTGAATTATTGAAAAGGAGTATTTCATAATGCGTCCAAGTATCAACATCCATTAAATAATTCTTCAACATCTTAGTAACGTCTGCATCAACTGGAATGTTTTTTATTCGGCATAAGTAAACTTCACAAAGCAAGGTCAAGTGATTAAAGATATCATTTTTATGCTCAGATAAAAGCTCGCATTCTTTTTTTAAAATGGAAATATTTTTGACATCACCATTTAAAAAGTATTTTTGAAGTCTGATAAGATAAAGTTCTCTTTCTGTTTGCTGATAGTCCTCTTTGATCAGCATAAATTCGTTAAAACTAACATGAAGCTTGTCAAGAAAAAACAAAAAATTTGAAGTGGAGGTATCTGTTTCTCCGTTAACAAACCGAGTATACGCAGAGCGTGATATTTGATCTCCACAAAGATCTTTGATCGATATATTTTTTTCTTTTCTAATCAACGATATTGCTGCTCCTGCTTCCAAAAAATCGCCTTCCTTTTGTTGCAAAAAAGCGTTAGTTAGCTTTCATTTACAACAGTTTTTCATGTAAAGCCTTTTTATAATTAAACTACGTGCATGATCAAACGACTAGGAGGACATGCACATGTGGTGGATAATTCTTTTTTTATAATAATAAGTTAAATATTTAATTTAGTAAAGGGCTCATAAGCTTTGAATTGATCCTTTTTGCAACATTTAACCAGAATATTCTAAATTTAGAATAGAGTTAATGCATAAATAATTGAAAGGAGGGAAGAACATGAAACAAATGACTTTGAGCATTAAAGAGGTTGATACAGTTGATGCACCAGGAGATGGTGCTTGGTTGGCTGGTGTTGGTGCAGGGCTTTACGCAGGTGCATGGATTTGGGTAATTGCATGCTAGAAAAAACTTATGGAGGGTTAAAAGATGGCTAATAACTTAGAAATTATTGAAGTACCAGAAAAAAATGCACCTGGAGCAACGAGAGACTTTATCGAAGGATTCGGCACAGGACTTGCCATTGTTGGAACTATCTGTGCATTTTTTGGTTGCTAGTTATTACAAGGCTGGACTGAATACTTTTTGTATTTAGTTCAGCTACTTTCCATAAACTTTAAAAAGGGGTGATTAGATGTATCCGAAATTAAACGATAACATATCAATCTTTGCTGAGAAAAATAATAAATTCTCAATATTTAACAAAGCTACAGGCAAAACATATGAACTAGGTATTAATGAAGTTGAAATTCTAAAGAAGCTAGACGGGCTACATAGTGACGATGAATTATCAGAATTGTTTTCCATTTCGAAAGAAGTGATGAGTGGTTTTTTAAAAAATTGTGAAGCCTATGGAATTACTGGTCAGACAAAGCGGGAATGGAAGTGGACTAAAATAAAACTGCCGCTACTTAACGCAAACAGATTAATCAAGAAAGAAAGCTTTTTCTGGAAACTATTCTATGTTGCTATTACGTATTTATCACTTCCTTTTTTTCTTTTAGTTGTACTGTTGAATATCAAAATATTAATGAACGTTCCTACTGTATTGCAGGATATAAATATAATGCAGAATATATTCTTATTAGCCATCATAACTTTTATTTCTCTACTCATTCACGAATTTGCCCATGCTGTTTCGGGCAGAATGCTGGGAATTAATATTCCCGAAATTGGCATTATGTTGTATTGGTTTATGCCTTGTGCTTACACAAATGTAACAGGAATCCATTTTTTATCAACGAAAAAAGATAAGTTTAAAGTGTTAACAGCAGGCTTATCTTCGAATTTGATTTTGGCAAGCTTGGCCTTGGTTCTGTATCAAAATTGGTCAACACCTATACTGCTAATCATTGTAGTGGTTAATTTTCTCATTATTTTAACCAATCTCTTTTGCTTTTTAAAATTAGACGGTTATTTTTTGCTGGAATTATTTTTTGATGAACCAAAGCTCTATGAAAAATCTCAGGCCTTAGTTCGAAGGAAGATTTTAAATAGAATAAATCAAAGAAAAAGAAGAAATGAAAATAGCTATACAGTAGAAACATTGGGACAAAAAACTAATTATCTGGAAGAGCTTTTTATTCTTTTATATGGTGTTTCAACTTATTTATACATACCTGTTCTACTAAGTTCGTCAGTTATTAATTTTATTTTTTGATTTCAAAGGAGGTATGGAACCGTGAAATATAAACTAAACACATATGTGAATGTAAATAGATATGAAAATACTTATTTTTTTGTTTTTGGCGACTATTTTAGCAATAAAGAAAAAAGTATTACAGTGGATGACAAAGCTACGTCAAAAATGAAAGAACTAATGACAGGTCAAGCCTTCGAGGAAGCTGATTTAAAAAAACTGTTTCCTGAAGAAATGTTAGGCGACTTTTTTCGTCAAAAGGTACTAATACCTGAAACACTAGAACAAGATCAGGAAAGCGTCGTATCCAGAAACAAGTCCTACTTTTTTATTAATAGACTGCCTGAGTACAGTACAGCTATTCAAAATAAAACGGTGGTTGTATTGGGCTGTGGAGGTATCGGGACACATGTTGCTTGGAATTTGACCGCTCTTGGAATAAAAAAAATTGTACTGGTTGATTATGATGTGATCGAAGCAAGCAACTTAAACAGACAAATTTTGTATGACAAAAACGATATCGGAAAGCTTAAAGCTGATACTTTAAAGAATAAGCTGAATAGCATCAATCATCAAGTAGAAATAATAAGTGTTAATGAAAACATTCAAAGTAAGAAGCAGCTTAAGGATCTCTTGAGTGCACATCCTTGTGATTTAGTTATAAAGTCTTTAGATACTCCTGAAAGCTTTCCTTACTGGCTAAAAAAAAGATGTGTTTATTTGGGTTTTTCCCTCCGCACATCTTC
>OBXM01000082.1_pt1 | contig 128978 bp, 126 predicted proteins | sample 1538141 | NCBI WGS metagenome assembly OBXM01 (sample SAMEA2580153, study PRJEB22360) | human gut metagenome | biome: human gut; feature: human-associated habitat; material: faeces | place: Denmark | collected 2008/2010 | reverse complement strand
AATGACATATCTTATATCAGTTTTTTTCGTTTACACAAAACTTGAAACGGTCTCTTTTTTACATTTTCATAATGAATTCAGAACAAATTTTTCAATCGCATACGCTACACCCTCCTGTTCATTGGAGCACGTAATGTAATCCGCAATTTCTTTCACTTCATCTCTCCCATTTTCCATCGCCACTGCAAAACCTGCTTCTTTTAACATATCCATATCATTCAGGCCATCCCCAAAGGCCATAATTTCCGCCCTACTAATCCCCAGAATTTTCCCAAGATTCAGAAGTCCCTTTCCTTTATTTACATCTTTTGCAGTCACTTCAATATTATTGGAAAGAGCACAGGAAATTGTCAAATCAAATTTCGTTTTTAAAACCTCCATAATCCGATCTCTTTCTCCTGTTGTCCGCACAACGGCTTGAATCTTATCGATATCTTTCTCTGCTGTTATCACTGCTTCATGTAGGTCCGGTACAAATGTTCTTGATTCCAAAATATATTTTTGCATATTTTCAGGATAAAATTCTGACACTCTTTCCTTGCTCTTCAAACATCCTAATGCTTTTTCTTCAAAATAGAGATCTGCAAGAGAATCAAATTGCTCTAGCGTATACAATATTCTTTGAGTTTCCTCTTTTGTGATCATCTTCTCATAGACTGTTCTATTTTCTTTCTGATCTAAAATTCTTGCCCCATTCGATGTAATGATATATCTCATTCCAGGAAAACTACGCAAACGTTCCGGAACGCCAAAAACAGGCCGTCCCGTCGCAATCAAAACAACCACGCCCTGATCTATCGCTGTTTTCAACACTTTTTCCGTGTAACTGCAGACCTCTTTTTTATCATTCAAAAGAGTTCCATCCAAATCTAAACCAATCATTTTAACTTTTTCTCTTCGCGATTTCATCCTTTGATTCATCTTACACAGATCTCCTTTCCGCCTCTGATCAGTCATATCATTTCCTTCTTATCACCTGTCTCGTTGATTGCAAAAAGAACCCTGCATCTGCAGAGTTCTTTTTATCTACTTCAATTCAATTAAGCTAATTTTGCCGGGTTGATCTTTACGCCAGGTCCCATTGTAGATGTGATTGTCACGCTCTTGAGGAACTGACCTTTGACAGCCGCCGGTCTTGCTTTGTTGATTGCGTCAATAAGCGTCTGGAAGTTGTCCGCTAACTGTTCTTCTGTGAAGGAAGCTTTTCCAACCGGTACATGGATAATGTTTGTCTTGTCCAATCTGTATTCAATCTTACCGGCTTTGATATCCTGGATCGCTTTTGTCACGTCCATTGTTACAGTACCAGCCTTCGGGTTCGGCATTAAGCCCTTCGGTCCAAGTACACGTCCCAAACGTCCTACAACACCCATCATGTCCGGTGTAGCTACAACTACGTCGTAGTCAAACCAGTTTTCATTTTGGATTCTCGGAATCAGATCCTCTGCTCCTACATAATCCGCTCCGGCTGCCTTTGCCTCTTCTGCCTTAGCATCCTTAGCGAATACAAGGATACGAACCTTTTTACCTGTTCCGTGCGGAAGTACGACCGCACCACGGATCTGCTGATCTGCGTGACGTCCATCACAGCCTGTTCTGATGTGAACTTCGATTGTCTCGTCAAATTTCGCTGTTGCAGATTTCTTAACTAATGCGATTGCTTCTTCTTTATCGTAAAAATTTCCTCTTTCAATCAGTTTAGAAGCTTCGATATATTTCTTTCCTCTTTTCATCTTATAACCTCCTAGTGGTAATATCGGGAGCGAGCCCTCCCACATTTCTCATGTTTACAATTAGTCAACTACTGTAACACCCATGCTTCGGCATGTACCAGCGATCATGCTCATAGCGGCTTCCACGCTTGCAGCGTTTAAGTCCGGCATTTTCAGTTCAGCAATTTCCTGAACCTGAGCCTTTGTGATCGTAGCTACTTTCGTCTTGTTCGGAACACCGGATCCGGATTTAATATTGCAGGCCTTTTTGATAAGAACTGCTGCCGGCGGTGTCTTTGTGATGAAGCTAAAGCTTCTGTCATTGTAAACTGTGATGACTACAGGGATGATAAGATCTCCCTGATCTGCTGTTCTTGCATTGAACTGCTTTGTAAATTCTACGATGTTAACTCCGTGCTGTCCAAGAGCCGGTCCAACCGGAGGAGCCGGTGTTGCCTTTCCAGCAGGAATCTGTAATTTGATATAACCTTCTACTTTTTTAGCCATTATATTGTACCTCCTTGTGGTATTTGCGGGGATTTCCCTCCCACTTCATTTACGTTACATTTTCTTGACATCTGAAAAACCGATCTCAACCGGTGTTTCACGGCCAAATAACTCAACATTGATTGTGACGCTCTGTTTCGGTGTGTTGATCGCCTGGATCACCCCGACGGTGTCGGCCCATGCGCCGGATACAACGCTGACGGTGTCGCCTACCTCAAAGTCCACAACAATATCTTCTTTCTTGATTCCAAGCGGAGCCATCTCCTCTTCCGTGAGCGGTACCGGCTTGGATCCCGGTCCTACGAACCCGGTCACTCCACGCGTGTTTCTCACAACGTACCAGGTGTCGTCATTCATAATCATATGAATCAGTACATAGCCCGGAAACAGCTTTCTCTGGGCAGCTTTCTGAACTCCGTTTTTGAGCTCCACTACGTCCTGCATCGGAACCCTGACTTCCAGAATCTGGTCTTCCAGGTGTCTGTTTTCGATTGTCTTATCAATGTTGGCTTTAACCTTATTTTCATACCCGGAATAAGTATGAACTACATACCATTTTGCCGTTGACATAATAAATCACCTTTCTACTGTCAGGTCATCATTTTCTTATCGAACTAAGAAATCGATTCCGAATGTTAGAAGCGCGTCTACTACCGAGATAATCGCTCCCAAGATTACAGTAACAGAGACGACTGCCACCGTTTGCTTTCCAAGAGTCTTTTTGTCTGGCCAGATAATTTTCTTAAACTCTGCTTTTAAGCCTTTTATTTTGCTCGGCTTCTTTGCTTTCGTTTTAGAATCGCCCATAACATCCGCTCCTTCTCAAACGACTATTTCGTTTCTTTGTGTACTGTGTGAGTTCTGCAGAATTTGCAGTATTTCTTTGTTTCCATGCGCTCCGGATGTGTTTTCTTATCCTTCGTCATGTTGTAATTACGCTGCTTACATTCTGTACATTCTAATGTAATTCTTGTACGCACAACTTCCACCTCGCTTTTTTTTACTTCTTTTTTACTGGTTACGCGGCAGTTTGCGAAGCTGCCTGATTTTAGGCATAAAAAAAAGACCTATACTTCCATTCGCCATATCAGAATACCATACCATCCGGCGTAAAGTCAAGTCTTTTCCCGAAAAAACGTTGTCCTTAATAACGTAACTTTGTTTGCATAGGTATTCCATACCAAATACAAGCATTCCGTTTAGATATCCAGCCTCATCTTAAAATAATCAGGAGAAACTTCTTAAGGAAATAAGCTTCTCCTGATACTTCATTATTCAATGCAGAATTGCCATCTGTGTATCTCTATCAAATACGTGCATTTTATCAAGATCCAACACAAGTGTAATATCATCACCTCGTCTTGCTTTTGTATCTGATCGGAGACTTGCTGTAAGTGTTTCACCATTTTTCTCACAGTACAGACAACACTTATCACCGAGCATTTCGTATACCTCTACTTTGGTCTTCACTTGAGCGCCCGGGTATTTCTTAACCATTTCTTCCTCATCATAAATATCTTCCGGACGAATCCCGACGACCACTTTCTTTCCTGTGTATCCTTCTTTTAAAAGGACATCGCCTTTTTCCTTCTCCAGCACAAGAGTTCCCAGTTTTGTAATCAGCTCTATCTTCCCATCACGAATCCCACAGTCAGCTTCCAGAAAATTCATCTGCGGCGTTCCGATAAATCCTGCCACGAACATATTCACCGGATAATGATAGAGTTGCCCCGGTGTATCTACCTGTTGAATCACCCCGTCTTTCATCACGACAATTTTTGTTCCCAATGTCATTGCTTCCACCTGATCATGGGTAACATATATAAACGTCGTATTGAGCCTTTTATAAAGGCTGCGGATCTCCGTCCTCATCTGATTTCTCAGCTTGGCGTCCAAATTCGAGAGGGGCTCGTCCATCAGAAATGCCTTGGGTCTTCTTACGATCGCCCGTCCCATGGCTACCCGCTGCTTCTGTCCCCCGGAAAGCTCGTTTGGCTTACGTTCCAGAAGATCCTCGATTCCGAGGATCTTCGCCGTCTCCAACACTTTCTGTCTGCGTTCTCCTTTTGGTACTTTTTTCAGCTTCATGCTGTAGGCAATATTATCAAATACTGTCATATGCGGATAAAGGGCATAATTTTGGAAAACCATCGCCATATCCCGGTCACAGGACTCCACATCATTCATGTACTCTCCATCCACATAGAGCTCTCCTTCTGTAATTTCTTCAAGCCCCGCAATCATTCTAAGTGTCGTGGATTTTCCACATCCGGATGGTCCCACGAAGATCACAAACTCCCGCTCATGGATTTCCAGATTAAAATCTCGGACCGCGGCAGATCCGCCTTCATAAATCTTTGTCACATGCTTTAATTGTATTTCTGCCATCTTATTTTGCTCCTTCCAGAGAATCAAGAAGTGCCGGAATCTGCTCCACCGACGGAACTATATAATCAGCGTAAGAGGCAAGATCTCGTTCCTTACTCACACCACTTAGAACGCCTACTGACGTCGCCTTGGCCTGTTCTGCGAACACCATATCGTTTCTTGTATCTCCCGCTACCATCACCTGCTGCGGCAGAATCCCGCTTTTCTCCGCAAAATCATATAACATATCCGGATATGGTTTCGGCCGCTTTTTCCCGTCATCCCCTCCGATGTAATCCAGATATTCCAAAACACCAAGCTGTTTCATACACTTCTTGGCCGACGAGACTGTATCGGCCGTTGCGATCCCCAAATACAGATTCTTTTTTTTCAGAAACTGGAACAACTCCGGAAGATCCCCCAGTGGAATCATTTTAGCCTCTTCCCCATGTGTTGCCTGGTCAAAGAGCTCCCGGATCTGTGTCTCAATCTGATCCGTTTCTATTCGAATCCCCAGTCTCTCTAGCGCCCGCTCCATGTCCTGTGCAATCTCCCTGTAGGATTTATAAGCCAGGGCACCGTTTGGATCAATTTGATCCGAAAAGATTCCTATAGATTCATAGAGCACATTTTCCAGCTCTGTCGTATTCTGTTTTTCTTCAAGATCGTTTCCCCGGATAAATTCCGGGATCACCCGTCTTGCTGCATACAGCCATAAACTGAAAAAATCAATCAATGTTCCATCCTTATCGAATAAGATTCCTTTAATTCGCATGAAATGCCTCCAGTGCTTCCCGATAGGTTCTAAACCTGTTTCTTTTTGCCCCCTGCCAGACCGGATTACTATAAAGAAGAAATTCTCCATCTGCTGTACGTGCTTCCAACCTGGCCCAATTCCACTTCCCTTTTAAGAAATGAACTTCTCCGACGGCCCGGTACCCCTTTTTTGTCTTCTCTGTCGTGAGCTTTATACGCTTTTCATTCTGAACTATCCAGATAACCGGCGTAATCCCCTCTTCCAATTCATTTCCAAATATCTCTATTTCCATCATAATCTTCCGTTCGACATCCTCCATTCTGTCTCCCGGAAAGAAGGACTTACTTTGTGAGGTAATTCGGACATCTGCCGTACAGAATCTGCTGACATATATATTACCCTGCTTTACATGTTTCAAAAGAAGTTCCGGCGTCAAAGACGGACAAAAAACATAAGTCCCCGGATCGCCTGCAATGGAAGGTTTGTCCGAGCCTTTGTAGCGTTCCTCGATGAGATTATGGGAATCACTTCCTCCGATCCCCCAAATTCGGTGGCCATCCTCCCAGAGGAAATCCAGATAACGGATTGCTTGGTCATTGGACTCTCTGGCATCCGTATAAGTCGGATCGTTTATAATTTCAAGACAAGTAATATCGTCCAGTCCCACTTCGCCATATTTCCATTTCCAGATCGTAAGAAACGGATGATTAATACTGATGATCCATTCCCGTTTTTTCGCCTCTCGCAGTATCTCATAGAGATACTCCTCCACCTCCGGGGTGTCGGCGTACTCCATGATTTCCGGCAGTCTCTCCGGCATCTTATCAATGCCGATCAGATTACAATGTCCGATCTTTGTCGTGATCTCCACACCCGGCAGGATGAGCATGTAGTCATCTTCCCACCCGGTAGGGATGACATTATGTTCTGTTGGCACATAGAAATCCAAATCCATCATCCGAGCCTTTCTCATAGCGCTGCTGACCGACTCCTTCCCATCTGACAGATGCGTATGGGTGTGAAAATCTCCCTTGTACCATCGCCCCCGGCTGCTGTAAAAACTACTCTTGTTATAGTAGCCAAGCCAGAGCTGTTCCCGGTAGTGTCTGTCCACCCAGAGACACTTGCCGATTGTCTCCTGAATCTCCGTTTTCCGGTCAGAGATCTGAATTCGGAATGGCAAAGATACACCTTCCAATGTTTGTTCAATATACTCCGCAAACAAATAGATAACGATTTTCCATGTGCCGGCTCCAATAGGTCCTGGAACACCGCCGATGGTCGTATTTTTTGCATGTCTGGCAATTACGATCGTCCGCTCCCCGTATCCAAACATTTTCTGAATCCGTATTCGGTTTTTTTCATCTCTAACAACGAGGTAGCCCATAAGAGTGTGCTCCTCTTTCTCCACATCTACCGATATCGTCAGCCGTTTCAGAGGCTTACAGATCACAAGTTCCTCTTCCAGCTTAGCGGGTGTAGTACGATTAATATAAAAAGTAACTGTTTTTTCCATAATTCCTACTGTACGTTATCAAGCGCCTCCTGTGCAGTCTTCTGTGCCTCATCCAAAGCTTGCTTGGCGGAAATACCTTCGATTTCTACTTTATCCGCAGCGATAGAAAGAGCATCCGCAATTTTTCCTCCTGTCGGATCTTCCGGTATGATAGATCCATGCATCGCCTGCTGAAGGGGAACGAGTGCATGTGGATTCTCATCTGTATAAGCCTTGAAATCCGGATCGTCTTCAGTGGATTTTCTCACGGCTACATATCCGGTATTCATGGACCATTTTGCCTGATTTTCTGGAGTAGTGAAGAATTTCATAAACTCATAGACCCCTTCCTTCTCTTCATCTGTAGAACCATTCAGCATCACAAGTTGGAGAGGGCCTGCTGTCGGAGCTGAAGGATTGTCACCCCAACCCGGCTGTTCGATAGCTCCTACTTTGGTAAAATCAAGGTCTGCCTGATCACCTGAGGATCCGGTATATCCTCCCGCCTTATCCTGCAGCACATCGTCAATAGTTTTATACCAGTATTCCCATCCCTGTCCGCCGGAATGAATGGTCATAATCTTGTCCTCATGGATCCACTCACGGAAGCTTTCCCATACTTCCACCCATTCGTCAGAATTGATCGTTACTGTCTTACCGTCCTCACTGAAGATGCTTGCTCCGTTACTGAACGCAGCGTCCATCAGATTTGCATAACCCCACATCGGCTCCCATCCATAGAACGCTTCCCCTTTCGACATCTTTTTGGCTGCCTCTTCCAGATCCTGCCATGTCTTGATGGATGCCGGATCAATACCTGCCTCTTCAAACGCAGCCTTATTATAGTAGAGAACCTGCGTCGTACCATATGCCGGAATCGCAAAAAGCTCTTTTCCATCCGCATCTAATCCCTGATCAAAAAATACTTCGATGTAATCATCCCTGTCAAAATCTTTGTCTTCCTCAAGAAACGGCATCAGATCTGCCACTTGATTCTTACGATACAGATTTCTGGATTTATCCACGTCAAGAAGCGCCAGATCCGGTGCGTTTTTCCCTGCAATGCCTGCTTGAAGTTTTTCGTATGTCTCGGTATAGTCAGCCTGAGTTGTCCCTTTAATCTCATACTTATCTTGGGACTTATTGAACTCTTCCACCAGATCGCTTAAGACATTCACTGCCGTTTTCCCTCCGGAATACCAGAAGTCAATCTGGATTTTTCCATCATCTGTCTTCTGTGTTTCTCCACTTTTTGACTTACTTCCACATCCTGCAAGCGCCAAAGATGCTGTCATCATTCCCACAAGCATAATAGACCATAATTTTTTTCTTTTCATTTTTCTTTCCTCTCTTTTACTTTTTTAAGCTATTCTACCCTTTCATACCCGTATCGCCGCCAATTCCATTGATAAACCACTTCTGTGTAAAGGCAAACAGAATCAACAGCGGAAGGACGATCACCGCACTGCCCGCCATCACAAGGGACCAGTTGGTACCGTAGGCTCCTCCTTCTATGAAAAACTGCCGCAGTCCCTGGGATACCAGGCTCAAGTTTGTATCATCCGTAATAAGGGACGGCCACATATAATTGTTGTAACACGTAATAAAGCTCATCAGTCCAAATGTGATAAAGGAGGATTTCGTCATTGGCATAATAATTTTCCAGAGTGTCTTCCAATGTCCCGCTCCATCCATCTTCGCCGCTTCTATCAGCCCTGCCGGGACTTGCATAAACGCCTGTCTGAGCAGAAAAATCCCAAAAATACTGACAGCGCTTGAAATAATCAGCCCGGTGTATGTATTTAAAAGGTTCAGATCCGCCAGAATGATATAGGACGGAATGTAAGTCGCCGCTGTCGGCAGCATGTAAGTGCCCATAATAATGGCAAATAAAGCCTTTCTTCCCCGAAAGCGCATAAATACAAGTGCATACGTCAGCATTGCCCCTGTCACAAGCTGGATTGCCACGGTTACAACCGATACATAAAGGCTATTCCCTATGTAGCGCACAATCGGAGAATGGAAAATGACTTCCGTAAGATTCTGCCACTGCGGATCTGCCGGAAAAAATACGTTCACATCCATGACCTCTTCTTTTGTTTTAAGCGCACTTAAAACCATCCATAAAAATGGGAAGGCTGTCACTGCGCTGGCGGTCAGAAGAACGATTTTCTGTATGCATCCCGCGATTCTGCCGGAAAATTTTCTCTCCATATGACGTACTTTCTTCTTCGTGGAAACGATTGTTTGAAGTTTCACTGTCTGTTGACTTTCCATGAATATTTCCACCTTTCTTTTAATAATGAACCCATTTCTTGGATGCCCGGAACTGGATCGCTGAGAGTCCAACCGTAAGGACAATCATCACCATAGCCACTGCCGTTGCCTGCCCCATGTCAAACTCCTCAAATCCAAGCTGATAATACATATAGAGCAACGTCCGTGTGCTCCCGGATGGTCCACCCTGAGTCAAAATCTGAATCTGATCGTATGCCTGGAGCGAATTTACCATTGTAATAATCATAAGAAAAAACGTCGTAGGCGAGATACTTGGTATGGTAATATCCCGAAATCTCTGCCACTTTCTTGCTCCATCCAGCCCACAGGCCTCATACAGTTCTGCCGGAACCTTTTCCAATGCGGAAAGGTAAAAAATCATTGCGTACCCGATACTCTTCCATACTGTAACAATGATAACAGCCAAAAGTGCTGTGTCCGAACTCTGTATCCACTGAAGCCCCGGCAGATGAAAAAACTGTAATACTGCATTTGCAATCCCTGTGTCCGGTTCAAAAATCCAGACCCATACAATGGAGATCGCAACAGTCGGCGTCACCCATGGAGAAAACAGGATAAATTTATAAATTCCGCTTCCTCTGAAATTTCTCTGTAAAAGCAGCGCTAAAAGCAGCCCTCCAATCAGCGTCGGAATCAATGTCCCAAGTGTAAATAGCAACGTATTTAACAGTGCGTCATAAAATCTGGAATCGTGAAACAATGCAATAAAATTATCCAGAAAAACAAAATCATATGTAGGGCTCATATAATCCCAGTTTGTAAAGCTGATAAACAAAGATCTCAAAATCGGATAGATCCAAAATACCGTCAGTGGTATCAAAGCTGGAAAAACAAATAACAAAACTTTACCAGAATACTTCCAGTCTTTCCTTTTACGTCTCAATGCTCTTTCTCCCTTCTGAAATTTTACAATGCATACTATATAGAAGAATTGTTAAATATCACTTGGGAAGCCAGTTAAAAATAAGTTAAAGGAGACAGAAATTTCTTCTGCCTCCTTCTTTCTTTACCTGTTCTTTACTTTATTATAACATCCGTATATCACGAGCATCACTACCTGAGTGACAATAAGCGAAATCCAAACTCCATCAAGACCAATCACTGTCGGAAGAAGTAAGAGCAATGCAGGAGCTGCCACAAACATCTCGCCATATACAAGTGCCATGGCCTGTTTTACCCGAAGAGTTGCATTCAAATAAGAAATATTCAGTTTTGCATTACCCATAAACAGAAACGCCGCCGCACTGAGACGCATCCCCGGTACAAACATCCGGGCGCCTTTTACCGACATACCGAAAAGCTCTGGAATATAGGGCGCCGCTGCTGTCACCAACAGTAAAAACCCGATTCCCAGTGCAGTGAGAACTTTTCTGGATACCTTCCGAATATAATGGCATACCTCTTCGTTTCCTGCCCCATAATAAAAACTGACTAACGGCTGGATTCCATCCCCGACTCCGGTCAGCATAGACTGAACCGGAAATACCACATACGAAATAACCGCATAGCATGCCACCGCTGTATCGCCGCCGAATCCGGCACAACGATAATTTGTAAATATCAGTACGACAGACGGAGCGATGGAGAGCCCAAATCCCGGAACCCCTGTCTTCACAATATCAAGCAATGTCTTACCATTCAGGTGCAGGTGCAATTCCACATTCTCTTTCCCATAGAGACAGGATATTGCGATTCCCACTACAACAAATTGCGCCGCAACCGTACCTATAGCGGCTCCTTGAACACCAATTTTTACCTGAAACATCAAAATATAATTCAGAATAATATTAGTCAACATCCCGGCGCTCATGGCAACCATAGCCTCATAGGCCCGATGTCGGTTTCTGAGAATCGGAATCAAACCCGCTCCCAGAACCTGAAATACTGCTCCGGTGGAAATCACCTGTACATATTTCCATGCATGAGAATAAACAACGCCTCCAGCTCCTAGAATCTGAAGAAGCGGGCGTCCAATCACACAAAGAATCATACCAGTCAAAATTCCAAATACCAGTAAGGATGTTATCGTCACATAAAAAACGGCAGAAGCTTCCTCTTCCTCTTTTCTCCCCAGATGTCTGGAATAAAGTACACTTCCGCCGATTCCAATGCCAATTCCCAGCGCTGTAATCACAGCGGGAACAGGCCACGCAAGATTAACCGCCGCCAGTCCCTCATCCCCAACAGCCCGTCCAATAAACAGACCGTCAACGACCGAATACATCCCGGTCAGACAAAGGGCAAAGACCGTCGGTATACAGTCTCTTGCCATATTTCGTAATATTGCTTTTTTCTCCATGTACGCCTGTCCTTTCTTTTTCCTTGCCACATTACAAAATACCACAATTCTGTAAACTTGGGCCATAAAAAAAGTAAAATACAGGTATAATTCTCTAATTTCCTATTTTTTCTATAATGTAATCCCTGATCTTCTCGCTCTCTGTCTCCAGCGCCGCTGCAAGTTCATCGTAGAGTGCGTGTTCTGCTGTGCGAAAATACCGACTGTCCGCGGCGGTCAGGCGCTTTCCCTTCGCTTCCCGCTCCTGCTTTCTCTGGTAAATCGTCTTGATCAGACTCACCAGTTTTTTACAGTCACACGTCTTGAGTGCGTTCTTGTAAGTCTCTTCCCGCTTACGCTCTTCCGTGATCCCGAGTACCGCGATCTCCTGCATCTCATCGATCAGAGCAAGGGCCTCCTCCCGGCTCAGAATCCTCCTCAATGGTAACTTCTGACTGTCTACGGGGGCAAACACAGTACTACCCTTCACCCCATAAGGGATCAATGTATAGTACAGTTTGCCCTCATCCTTAGTCACAGTCTTTAACGGACCGATTTCCGTGACCTGACAGACACCATTGTGACCATAAACAACATACTCTCCGATTTTAAACATGCGCTCCCGCCTTTCTTTTCCATCCTTTCCTTTCGCTACCTATTTATATATAGTATACCATTTTTTGGACGGGAAAATAAGGAATTTCTTTTATTTTCTCTGTTCCTATCCTTTTTCTTCCATTCGGTCCATGATGCATCGTGCGGTATACAGGCCATTTGCAGACGCCTGCTGAAGTCCTCTTGTAATGGCAGCTCCATCTCCCATTACACGCAATCCTTTAATATTTGTTTCAAATTCCTTTGTAGTAACTACCTTGTTTGAGTAAAATTTAACCTCCACACCGTAGAGGAGCGTCTCGTCACTTGCGATTCCCGGCGTCACCTTATCAAGAGCCTGGATCATCTCGTCAATGTCCACCATAATCCGGTGCGGAAATACCAGGGAAAGATCTCCCGGCACTGCATCTTTTAACGTCGGTATCAGATTATTTCGAACCAAACGTTCCGCCGTCGTCCTTCTGCCTCTCCGAAAATCCCCATATCTCTGGACAAGGATCTTGCCGTCACATAGCATATTCCCAAGCTGGGCAATCTGCTTGCCGTACTCAATCGGACTCTTAAACGGCTCGGTGAAATTCTTGGACACCAGCAGGGCAAAGTTCGTATTCTTCGTCTTTCTTTCCTTGGATTTGTAGGCATGTCCATTGACTACCGCCAGACCTCCCTCGTAGTATTCTGTCGCCACTTCCCCCGATGGATTTGTACAGAATACCCTTACTTTATCATCAAAAGTCGGTGTATAATAAACGAGCTTCGCCTCATAGAGCTTCTCGTTGAGTTCTTTCATGATTTCATCCCTGACTTCCACACGGACTCCTACATCCACAGTCCCATTCTGTGTTTCAATCCCATGTTCTTTACAAATATGAGAAAACCACTCCGATCCTTCCCGTCCAACGCCCGCCACGATCTCCGCCGCATAAAAAGTCTCTCCTTTTTCCGTGACAACTCCGACTGCCCGTCCTTTTTCCATGAGAATATTCTGTACCATCGTCATAAAACGGATTTCCACTCTGTTCTCCTCCAGGTGCTTCTGGAGCCTCGCATAAATCTTGTATCCTTCCTCGGTGCCCAGATGACGGATGGGACATTCAATGAGCTTGAGATTTGCACGGATTGATTTTGCCCGTATCTCATCGATCGCTTCCATATCTTCCAGTCCATATATTTTCTCATCCGCCCCAAATTTCAGATAAATCTCGTCCGCCTCCCGGATCAGTTCCTCTGCCTTCTCATAACCCAGTATTTCCGGGAGTGTTCCGCCCACTTCCGGAGAAAGAGAAAGTTTTCCATCCGAGAAAGCACCTGCTCCCGCAAATCCGGTCGTAATGGAACATGGTTTACAGCCCACACAGACCTTTGTCTTCCTCTTTGGGCAGACCCTCCTTTCAATCGACCGCCCCTTTTCCAGCATCAGAACCTTCAGATCCGGTTTCCTTCTCATCAGCTCATATGCACAGAAAATGCCGGACGGCCCTGCTCCGATAATAATTACGTCGTACTCTTTTTTTATCCCTGCCATCGTCAAGCACCTCCGATTTTACACTTTTCTTCTTTTATCATAATACCCTTTTTCTAAAAACTCAATTCCAACGCTGAATTGATACAGCAAAAACGGCCGCCTCTGCATAAAACTGACAAAAGCGGCGGATCATTCCTTATATTGTTTTTTAATTAAATCAGGCGTCCCTCCAGGCCTCCGCCAGTTGTCCAATCGAAGAAAACAGATAGTCCGGTCCATACTCACATGCTTCGGCCTCCTGCCGTGTTGTCTCTCCGGTAAGAACCAAAGCGGTTTCCACGCCTGTTCGGTACCCACAGAGAATATCCGTATACAGCCTGTCACCTACGATCATCGTCTGTTCTTTTGAAAAATGATTCATTTTCAAAGAGTACTCTACCATGGCGCCCCCCGGTTTCCCTATAAACTGGGGCTGTCTTTTCACCGCATGTTCAATCATCTGGCAGATTGCTCCACAATCCGGTACATAGCCGAATTCAACTGGGCAGACATAGTCTGGGTTCGTGGCTATATATCCTACCTCCCGGGTACTCAAAATCTGGCAGGTATCCTGAAGCTTTTCGTAAGTAAGCTGATTATCATAGGATACAAGCACACATGCAATTTCTGGATCCATACAGTCCACCGTCACCCGGATTTTACTACGTTTCAGTTCTCTAAGCAGGGATTTCGTCCCCATCACATAAATTAATTTCCCATCATAGTGCTTTTTCAGGTACTGTATCGTTGCAAAAGAAGCAGTGATGAAATTCGAGTAATCCGTCATAATTCCCATCTTTTGAAAAGAATGGATATAGTCGTCTATACTCTTGGTAGAATTGTTCGTAATAAATACAAACTGTCCTCCGTTGTCTTTGATATCCTTCAGAAAACTCTTCGTACCACTGATTAGACGCTTTCCAATACAGACTGTGCCATCGATATCCAGAAGAAACAGTTTTTTATTTTTAAGCATGATTCACCTGCCTGCGAACCTCTATCGCCGTATCCGGGTAGTTGGTAATGACAGCTTCCAGGCCAGCCTCAATAAAATTCTTCATATCTTTTTCTCTGTTTACTGTCCAGACACGAATCTTCAAACCGCTTTCCTGGTAGCGTTTCATAAAGTCTGACATATATAGGTGAAATACAGCAGGATGAAGTCCCTGTACCCCTGTTTTTTCAGCATACTTTTCTACATCCAGCATGACATCTGTATATAAGTATGCCGTCTCCGCCTTCGTATCCATACTGAGTATCTTTTGGACACTGTAATGGTTGAAAGAAGAATAAATAACACGTTCTTCCATCCCCGCTTTTTTTACAATCTCGATGGTCTTTTTCTCAATTTCCGGATACCAGTAAACCCCTGTTTTCAATTCAATATTTACTTCCATTCTTCCCTGCTTCACAAAAGTCAGCACTTCCTCCAGTGTTGGGATCTTTTCTCCTTCGTAAGCTTCCATGTGATTGTGAAACGACAGCTTTCTCAGTTCCTCCAGTGTGTAGTCCCTTACCGCTCCTGTCCCTGTTCCGGTGCGGTCTATATTCTCGTCATGGATCACGACAACCTGCCCATCCTTCGTAAGCTGTACATCAAGTTCAATCCCATCTGCTCCCTGCTCCTCGGCCAGCCTAAACGCTGCTAGTGTATTTTCCGGCGCATAGGCGCTTGCTCCCCTGTGCGCAAAAACTTTTACATAATTCATGGCAATACCTCCTATTTATAATAACCCTTTCCCAATAAAAGAGAAAAGCGTGTCGGAAATCTTTTTCACTTTCTTTCAGACACGCTTTCCCGATCGTCCGGATGAACTTTATTCCTTCTTTTATGCTTTAACCGTTGACAAGATTATATTCCTCTATCGTATCGTTGATCTCCTCAGCCATATTCTTGACAGCTTCTTCTTGTGTCACGCTTCCGTTCAACATATTCTCGATCTGAGTCTCAACAATCTGACGAGATTCCGGGAATACACTTAAAAGCGCCCCCGCAGACTCCGGTGTGGAGTCATGCAGCTGATCCAGAGCTGTCTGGAACTGAGGATACTTTGCAATATTGTCCTTAAATGTCTGCTCCTCCTGAGCGGCTGTAACAACCGGGAAATATCCGGTCTGAGCGTTCCAGTATGCCTGGGATTCCGGAGAAATCAGGAACTTAATAAATCTCCATGTTGCTGCCGCCTTTTTTTCATCCTTGTTGTTTAATGCCCAAAGTGAAGCACCTCCGATGGATACGCCGCCTTTGTCATCTTCGTTGACTGCCGGATAGTACGCGGTTCCTACTTCGAAGTTTCCGCCGCTGTCCTCCAGCACCTGTTTGAGAGACGCGGTACTTCCCAGCATCATTGCCGCTTTCCCCGATGTAAAATCCGTCGTAGCAGTATCGCTTCCGGAACGTCCCACATTTGGTGCATATCCCCCCTTGTACAGATCATACCATGCATTTAAGATGTTCAATCCTCCGCCGTTTTCATCAAACTCTACTTTCGTGGCCGCTTTTTCCCGTCCATTTCCATTGTTGACCATATTCAGACCCTGTTTACAGAGGAATTGCTCAAAGTACCAACCATAAATACTGATGGCCAGTACCTCCTGTGCGCCTCCTTTTTCCTTCAAAGCGTTGCCGACATCCGCAATCTCCGGAAGACTTGTTGGAATCTCTGTAATTCCTGCTGCATCAAACATATCTTTGTTGTAATACAGAAGCGGTGTAGAAGAGTTAAACGGCATGGAATACATCGTCCCATCTTCTGTTGTATAGTACGCCGCCACATTTGGCTCGATCTGAGATATATCATACCCATCTGCGTCAATCATCTCCTGCATCGGAATGATCCAGCCTGAATCAATCATAAACCGGGTTCCAAGATCATAAATCTGCACAAGATCTGCTCCCATATTTCCAATCTGAGCGCTTTTGAGCTTATTGATGGCATCGTCATATTCTCCCTGGTAAACCGCTTCTACTGTGATCCCATCCTCGTTTTCTTCATTGAATTTGTTTACCAGATAATCCATCGCTTCCCCGTTGACGCCGCCCATAGAATGCCAGAATGTAATCGTTGTCCCGTCTGTATCAATATCTTTGAACTTATCGGTGATCACTCCGGATTCCTCTTCTTTTCCGCTTTCTGAAGTCTGGCCATTCGTCTCGGAGGCACTCTTTCCGCTGCCGCATCCTGCAAGTGTGGAAACAACTATAAGGCCGGCAAGGATCGCTGCGATTACTCGTTTTTTCATATTTTTTCTCTCCTTTTCTTCCCCGTCTCACCGTGTCAGATGAATCCGACGGTTTCTTTCCTATTTACATAAATCATATCTGTGAACAGATCAGCCTTTGACTGCGCCTGAAAACATTCCACTGATCAACTGCTTCTGTCCTACAATGAAAATAACCATTGAAGGAATAATAATTGCTACAACGCCAGCCATCATTAGTGTAATAGATTGTGCGTCAACACTATTCAACATACTGATCCCGATCTGTACTGTCCGCATTTCCTCGGATCCGGTTACCAAAAGCGGCCACATATACATATTCCATGCATTGATAAATGTGTAAACAGCCATCGCTCCGATTGCGGATTTCGTAAGCGGAATCAGAATCTTAACAATAAACCGTAAATTCCCGCATCCGTCCAGCTTCGCCGACTCATACAGAGAAATCGGGAACGTCATATAGAACTGACGGAACAAAAAGATTCCCATTGCGGATGTCAGTGACGGGAGGATCAAAACAATGTATGTATCCAGAATCCCCATGCTGCTGACAGTCAGGTAGTTGGAAATGATCACTGCTTCCCCCGGAACCATCATGGTTGCCATCACCAGCATAAACAGGAAGTTCTTACCTTTAAATTCCAAGAAAGAAAACGCAAACGCCGCCAGTGAGCAGGTAATGATCTGTCCGATCGTGATACATCCCGCCACCAAAAAGGAATTTAGGATGAAGCGTACTAAAGGTACCTGGGTGAAAGCGCGTACATAGTTTTCAAAAGTCGGGTTCGACGGAAGAATATTCAAATCCATTGTAAATAGTTCGTCTCCCGGCATAATGGAAACGCTGACGGAATACAAAAGCGGGAACAACATGAACAAGGCAAACAGAATATTCACGCAGACCAGCACTGTTTTGCGGATTCTCTTTTTTCTTAAAGCACGGGCGTTCATCAGCCGATGAAGCTTTTCCACATCTTCTGTATTGTAAGAATCCATTTCTATGGAAATGGAACTATCTATTCCTGCCATCTTAATACTTCACCCCTTTCTTTTCCATCCTGAACATCACAAGTGTCAGTGCCATAATAATCAGGAAAAGTACTACGGACTGCGCCGCGGCACTTCCGAATTTATAGTTAAAAAATGCATCTCGATAAATTGAGTATACGATGACATTCGTCGATTCTCCCGGACCTCCGGCAGTCAGAATCTTGATTTGGCCAAAAGACTGGAATGCCTGGATAATATTAACAACCAGTGTATAAAACATAATCGGGCTCAGACCAGGAAGAGTCAGACGGAAAAATTTCTGAATTCCGTTTGCACCGTCCACCGAGGCACGCTCGTAAATCGATTCATCTATATTCCCAAGTCCTGCCGAAAAATACAGAAAATTGATCCCGCTGTTCAGCCATGCCGTGAGAATTGCCACACAGATCAGCGCATATTTCGGATCCGCGATCCAGTTAATGTCAAGACCGGTCAGTTTATTCAGAATACCAATCGTCGGATTCAAAATAATCTTAAAAATCATTGCCGCTCCACTGGAAGCAATCGCCATTGGAAGCGCATAAGATGTACTGAATACTCGAATTCCAGGAAAAGCCTTACTACAAAGTACTGCTCCGATCAAACCAATCAACATGCTACCGATTACAACAATGACTACAAATACTACGGTTACAAAGAGACTATTATAAAACGATTCTGACGTGAGCAGGTCCACATAATTTTTCATCCCTACAAACACTTTTGCCTGACCGAGCTTATCTGTCAAAAACAGGCTCAGATATATGGTTTTCACAAATGGATAAAAAAGGAAAACCGCAAACACCAGAAAGCAGGGAATCAGATAGAAATATGCATTTCTGCCCTTCATTTTCTCCATCAACTGTTTCATTGCTGACCTCCATGATAAAAAATATTTTTTTCAGTTTTCGTGTCAAAGAAATGTACACGGTTCATATCCACATATAACCTTAGTTCATCTCCCGGTCTTCCCTGTGTCTCCACAGAAAGCCTCGCTGAGAATTCTAACGCGCTTCTCTCTTTCAGGTAGAATATTGATTCCGCTCCCAGCATCTCCTTGACGACAATCGTTCCTGTCAACCCACATCTGTCAGCGCTCAGATTTGCGTTTTCTTTCTTAAACTTTTCTGAAAAATGTTCCGGGCGGATTCCAAGAATTACTTTTTTATTATGATACCTCTCTACCATAATCTCCGCTTTTTGCTTAGGGATTTCCAATTTCTGTCCAGAAGCCAGTACGAAGTCCGCACCCTCTCCGTTTTTATGGATAGTCCCTTCTATAAAATTCATGGATGGAGAACCAATAAAACCTGCGACAAACAGATCTGCAGGGTCCTCATAAATCGCACTCGGTGTATCTGCCTGACGGATGAATCCGTCTTTCATAACAACAATTCTCGTCCCAAGTGTCATGGCTTCTGTCTGATCGTGAGTAACATAGATGGTTGTAGTCCCTAGTCGTTTATGTAAATCCGCGAGCTCTACTCTCATCTGCGCCCTCAGCTTCGCATCCAGATTTGACAATGGTTCATCCATAAGAAACGCCTTTGGTCTTCTCATAATCGCGCTCCCGATCGCCACTCTTTGCTTCTGCCCTCCGGAGAGCTGTCCGGGTCTCCGCTTCAGAAGCTGCTCGATTCCAAGAATAGCCGCCGCCTCATGTACCTTTTGATTGATTTCCTGTTTTGGAACTTTGCGTATCTGAAGCGCAAATGCCATATTATCATAAACTGTCATCTGCGGATACAATGCGTAATTTTGAAATACCATACACAAATCCCGGTCTTTGGGTTCTATATAATTACATAGTTGTTTGTCAATCCAGAGTTCTCCGCCCGTGATCTCTTCCAATCCCGCAATCATACGAAGCGTGGTCGACTTTCCACATCCGGATGGGCCGACAAAGATGACAAACTCACCGTCATGGATATCCAGATTAAAATCTTTTACCGCATAATGCTCTTTGTCATAGGATTTACATACATTTCTCAATGTAATTTCTGACACGATTTTTTCTCCTTCCTTTTTCTATATCCTCTTCTCCCATTTCTTTTACAACACAAGGGATTATATTCTCTTTATATTGAATACATATAAGAGCACTGTTAAATAGAAGTTAAGGATTTTAACCATCCTTTTTTGCCATTTTTCTTGTATTTATCAGGAATTTCGTGTCAAAGCTTATTTTCTTTCTATTTATTTATTGTTAAATTCCTGTTATCAAACGTTAAATTTATGTATTTATTTGTATATTTACACATAAAAAAGGAGCAGTTCTTACTGCTCCCGTCGGGGTTTGGCGCCCCCATCTGTCCGTTAATCGAACAGATGGCAGGCTGCGAAGTGTTCTTTTTCGATCTCTTTTAATACCGGCGTCTCTATTTTGCACCGCTTTGTGGCATATTTGCATCTGCTTGCAAACCGACAGCCCGGACCACAGTTGATCGGGCTCCCCACTTCTCCTTCGAGCGGGAGCACCACTTTGTTTTTCTCCTTCTCCGGATTCGGGATCGGGATGGCGCTTAAGAGTGCCTTTGTATAGGGGTGCTGCGGGTTTGCATAAAGTTCCTTGCTGGATGCAAGCTCCACAATATGTCCCATATACATGACACCGACACGGTCAGAGATATGTTTGACCATGGACAGGTCATGGGCAATGAAGAGATATGTAAGGCCAAGCTCTCTTTGAAGTTTTACGAGAAGATTGACAACCTGTGCCTGAATGGATACGTCAAGAGCGGAAATCGGCTCGTCACAGACGATAAATTCCGGATCTACCGCAAGTGCTCTTGCGATTCCAATACGTTGTCTCTGCCCGCCGGAAAACTCATGCGGAAAACGGGTTGCATGTTCCTTATTCAGTCCGACAAGACGAAGCAGCTCATAGACTCTTTCTTCCCTTTCCTCTTTCTTCGGATAGAGACCGAAATTCTCCATTCCTTCTTTGATGATATCCCCTACCGTCATACGTGGGTCCAGAGATGCGTATGGATCCTGAAAAATCATCTGCGCACGCTTCTTAAACCAGTTAAGATCGTTTTTCTTTAGATTTGTCACATTTTTCCCCGCATACTCTACAGTCCCTTCCGTCACCGGGTAAAGTCCGAGAACCGTACGTCCGCAGGTCGTTTTCCCACAGCCGGATTCACCCACAAATCCTAAGGTCTCCCCTTTATAGATATTAAAGGAGACATCGTCCACAGCCTTGAGGACTCCTTTTTTCCGCACCGGAAAATACTTTTTCATATGATCCACATGGACCAGAACTTCTCTGTTTTCCTTACTCATCCTGGAACACCTCCTTGATTTCCTCTACTCCAAGTACTTTCTTTGCCATCGGATGATGAAGCCAGCATGCGGCCTTATGGCTTTCCGATACCTGGGTAAAATCCGGAGCTTTCTCCTTGCAAATTCCCATGCAGTATTTACACCGGCTCGCAAATCCGCAGCCTTTTGGCGGCATCACCAGATCCGGAGGAGTTCCCGGGATAATCTGAAGTTCAGATTTATTTTCATTTTCCATATTCGGAACTGCCTTTAAAAGGGCATGGGTGTAAGGATGACAAGGGCTGGCAAAGATTTCTTCCACCGTTCCCTGTTCCACAATACATCCGGCATACATGACAGTAATATATTCCGCCATACCTGCCACGACTCCCAGATCGTGTGTGATAAGGACGACAGCCGTATTATTTTTCTGCTGAATTTCTTTCAAAAGCTTCATAATCTGTGCCTGGATCGTCACATCCAGCGCCGTTGTCGGCTCGTCCGCAATCATCAGCTTCGGGTTGCAGGCAAGGGCGATCGCAATCACGACACGCTGTCTCATTCCACCGGAAAATTCATATGGATACTGATTCAGACGGTCTTCCGGATTCGGAATATTTACCTTTCTAAGCAGCTCGATTGCCTGCTCTCTTGCTTCCGATTTTGAGACCTTGTTGTGCAGGATAATGCTCTCCATGATCTGTTTTCCGACTTTCATCGTTGGGTTTAAGGAAGTCATCGGATCCTGAAAAATCATAGCGGCTTCCTTACCCCGGAACGCTCTCCATTCTTTCTCCGTAAATTTTAAAATATCTTTTCCTTCAAACAGGATCTCGCTCTCCTTTTTAATTTCTCCCGGAGGGGTCGCAATCAGCCCTAGAACAGCCTTGGACGTCACGGTCTTCCCGGAACCGGACTCTCCTACGATCGCCATACACTCTCCCGGATTTACCTTAAAGGAGACTCCTCTGACAGCCTGAACTTCCCCCGCGTATGTGTGAAAGGAGACTTTCAGATTTTTTACTTCTAATAAATGTTCACTCATCTTCCATATCCTCCTCTATTACTGCCGCAGTTTCGGGTCGAACGCGTCACGAAGCCCATCGCCAAGCAGGTTGAACGCCAACATGGTCAGGGAAATCGCTACCGCCGGAAAAATCAACTCGTGAGGATAATATGTCATCTGCTGCTGTCCGAGTGATGCCATTGCTCCCCAGCTCGTCATCGGAGGCTGTACTCCCATTCCGATAAAGCTTAAGAATGCCTCGGAAAAGATAAAACTTGGTACCATAAATGTAGTATTGATAATAATAACACTCATCGTATTTGGAATCAGATGCCTTGTAATGATCTTAAAAGACGGCGTGCCAAGTACTCTGGCCGCCATGACATATTCGCTTTCTTTCAACTCCAGGATCTCGCCCCGTACAAGCCTTGCAAGACCAGTCCAGCTCGTCATACAAAGTGCCAGCATCAGAGAAGTCATTCCTTTTCCAAGGTACAATGATACAACGATAACAACTACCATGTACGGAATACCGCAGAGTATTTCCAGAATACGCATCAGGATATCATCTACGATACCCCCGCAAAATCCGCTGATGCCTCCGTAAATCACGCCGACAACAAGGGAGATCAGCGCACCCACGCCGCCGATAGCAAGAGATACACGTCCGCCGACCCAGATTCGTGCGAAGATATCACGTCCGAGATCATCCAGGCCGAAAATATGCTCTTTTGTTGGTCCCTGATTTACCAGCTCAATATTCTGCTCATTATATGCGTGCGGATAAATATACGGTGCAAAAATACACATGAAAATCATAAAGATCAGGAAAAACAGGCTGATCATTGCCACCTTGTTTTTCTTCAGTCTCCGGACAGCATCCTGCCAGTAAGAAATACTCGGTCTGACAAGCGTCTCGGAGGATTGTTCATCAATGCCTACGCACTGAAACATTTCATCTGTCATAAGGTTCTTTTCTTCTGTCACTTGTGTGTCCCTCCTCTACTTGCCTTCTATGATGCTCTTACGGACACGCGGATCCACAATCGCGTAGAGAATATCCATACCTACCATGCAGACGATAAAAATCATGGAGAAGAATAATGTCGTCGCAAGAATCATTGGATAATCCCGTCCGTTGACGCTGTCTACATAGTACCGTCCAAGTCCCGGTACCGAGAAAATTCGTTCGATAACAAAAGAACCTGTCACAATACCAGCTACCTGAGGAGCCACAATAGAAATTATCGGTGTGATAGCATTTCTCATAATGTGCCGCCGGATAATCTGAAATCTGGAAAGTCCTTTGGACTTCGCCAAAAGGATATAGTCTGAACCGAGCACGTCCAGTACCGAAGACCTCATATATCGAGAATATGTCGCAATACCGCTGATCGCCGCGGACAGTGTAGGAAGCGCTGTATACTGGAAGATACCTGCAATTCCCATTCCTGAAGTTGACCAGCCGACAATCGGAAAATATCCTCCAGCCACGTACTTTTGCAGCAGCGCCGCAAACACAAAGCTTGGAATGGAGACTCCCAGAATGGCAATAAATATGGTAACAAAGTCGATCCATTTTCCACGGTTAAAGGCTGCCAGAACTCCCAGAATAATACCAAGAACCAGCCCCACAACGACTGCCTGGATTCCCAGTCTTAAAGACGCCGGAAACCTCTCACCGATTACTGTATTTGCCGTAAGTCCAGGGGTTGTATAAGATTCTCCCATGTTTCCCTGGAACAGATTCTTCAGATAGATGACATACTGTTCTGTGACCGGCTTATCCAGCCCCCATTTTGCTTTCAGGTTTTCCTGCACCGCTTCCGGAAGCACTTTTGAAGACGCCTGCGTTGGGTCACCCGGCATGGTATACATCAAAAAGAACGTGGCTGTCAGAATAATCCAGAGTGTCACAATCATGTACACGATTTTCTTCAGAATGTACTTTACCATTTTCTTTCTCCTCTCTCTTTTTTAGAACAGCGGGAAGCATTTCTTACTTCCCGCTGTCAGAGTTTTCTTCATCTCAGTCTATTCTTCTACATATGCGTCACGGAATTCGATAGATGGTCCACCCGCGCCGTTAATATAGACATTTTTCAGATTCTTACTTACCAGCGTATTGCTGTATGTGTAAGTTACCGGAGAAATACCGCATTTATCTACGGTCAGAATTTTCTCTGCTTTTGCAAAGTTTTCACCGCGCACGGTCATATCCTGTTCTGTCTTACATGCATTGACAAGCTCATCATACTCGGCATCTGAGAAGAAGGCCGGGTTATTTCCATCGCCTGTTGTGTAGCACTGCATAAATGTCATCGGATCATTATAGTCAGCTCCCCAACCAGTCTCACATACCTGGTACAGTCCCTTGGATACCTGGTTGTTGAAAGAAGAGTTGTCAGATGCCGTCTCTATGTTGACCTTTACGCCAAGGTTCTTTTCCCACTGATTCTGATAAAATTCAGCTACTACCTTTGTTTCATTATCCGCATTTTTCTGCAGGAACGTTACTTCCAGTGTCTCGCCTTCTTTACCAATCTCTTTCATTCCTTCTTCCAGAAGCTGTTTTGCGTCCTGTTCAAGAAGTTCTTTCATCGGTTCCGGATACAGATCGCGGAATTCATCCGTTCCAATTGCCGTTCCTGGCGGAATCTCACCGTATGCCGCTTTATTGCTGTCAAGTACCTGTGTTGCATATGCTTCACGGTCAAACGCGATAGCAAATGCTTTTCTGATCTTCTCATTTGTAAATACGCCGTTCGGGTCTTCGTTGTTGAAACAGATGTATGAGTTTCTCGGCTGCGGTCCGGAGACGAGCTGAACCTCACCAGCATCAACCTCTTTTTGTTTCTGATCCAGGTATTCGGAATCAATGTTTCTAAGCACATCGATCTGACCCTGATCGAAGAGCTGCTGTCTTGTGTTTTCATCCTGAGCAAGTGTCATTTCAATCTCATCAATTTTGACATTCTTCGCATCCCAGTAATTCTCATTTTTCTTAAGAACAACTTTGGAACCTCTTGTCCATTCGCTTACATAGAACGGACCGCTCTGAGCAAGTTCCTCTGCCGTCGCTCCGTAGGAAGAGTTCTTTTCGCCCTCCGTCTTGGATTCCGGTACCGGTGTTACGTTGGAGAATGTCATAAGCTGTGCAAAATACGGAATCGGCTCAACCAACGTGATTTCCAGTGTCTTGTCGTCCACTGCGACTGCTCCTACGTCTTCTTTTGAACCAGCACCGGTGTTGAATGCTTCACCACCTGCGATGCAGTAGAAAATACCGGCGTTATGGCAGTTTACTTCCGGGTCAAAGATACGACGGATAGAGTTTACATAATCCTGTGCCTTTACTTCTTCACCATCAGAATACTTATTGTCTCTTAAGTGGAACGTCCATGTAAGCCCATCTTCGGATGTTTCATAGCTTTCGCATCCTGCCTCGGTCAGTTCTCCGTCAATATAGCGGAATAATGTCTCCTGTGCTTCCAGCACGATGGAGTTCTTTTGATCGTCGTCTGCACGCCCCGGATCCAGTGTGTCAGGATCGGACAGCATTACAGTCGCAACCTTCGTTACATCGTCTGAGCCTCCTGCTGACGAGTTTCCTGAGGAGTTTTTACCCCCCCCCCACATGCTGCCAGGGAGAAGGTCATAACCGCTGTTAAAAGTGCTGCTAAAGTCTTCTTTTTCATAATAGCCTTCCTTTCTGATTCGTTTTTCTTTGGTTTTAAAGCGTCCTTTGGAAGATCATTTTCACATGTGGACGCATATCACAAATGAGCCGGACCGGCCATCTGTCCCCTTCCTTTTTCGATCGTTCTGCCTTATTTTGTCCGAACACCTTTGTCCGCACTCCAAGGCTTTATACACTTTTTTCTCTCCTTTCCGGATCGCATTCTATCAAGTCCACGGACCGTATGCCCTTTTCCGGCTTACTGCATTTTCGTTTCGCGAAAATCCTGATCATGCCGGCGCCCTTCTCTTTGTTTTCTATAGATGTTCTATCTGAATACCTTTTGGAATGCCTGTTCCAAATCATCCATTAAAACCTTTGTCCCCTCCAGTCCACAATGGATTCGGATCACATTTTGTCCGGCTCCCATCTTCCGGGCGTTTTCTTCTGTCTCCCGTGCATAAGGCATTGTCACCAGGCTTTCGTATCCGCCCCATGATACGCCGATCTTGAATATTTTCAACGCCTGACAAAATGTTTTGGCTTGTTCCGTCGTACTTTCCAGTTCAAAACTTAACAATCCGGTGTGTCCTGACTGCTGTTTTTCGATCAGTTCACGTTGTGGATGAGAGGCAAGTCCGGTGTAGTATACCTTTCTTACTTTCGAATGTCCTTCCAGGTACTGGGCTATTGCCAACGCCGTTTTTGCATGTTCCTTCACCCGGACTTCCAGTGTCCGGAGCCCCCGCATCATCAGCCACCCTTCCATCGGTCCGATAATACTGCCAAGCTGTTCCCGCATAATTCGTACTTTCTTCCCAAGTGCCGGATCTTTCACCGTCAGGGAACCACCAATGAGATCGCTGTGTCCCCCCAGATACTTAGAAGCTGTATGCATCACAAAATCTGCTCCCATCTCGATTGGATTCTGGTAAATCGGGGTACAGAATGTATTGTCAATATAGACAAGAGCTCCTTTTTTATGGGCCGCCTCGGCTGCCCGCTCAATGTCCTGCACACGGAAAACCACAGATGATGGACTTTCCAGCACCAGAAGCTGGGTCTCCTCTGTGAGCGCCTCTTCCATTTCCTTCGGATCATCCCCATCAATCAAGGTCGTCCGGATATTCATATGCTCTCTGCAATAATTCTGCAAAAAATCTTTCAACGGCCCGTAAGCCGTCCGGACACAGACTACATGTCCGCCGCTTTTACAGGCAGAAAGGACTGCTGCCGTAGCTGCCGCCATCCCGGATGAGAACACATATGTCTCTGCTCCCTTTTCTAATTCATTGATCTTCTCCTCAAGAATCCGTACGGTTGGATTCTGAACCCTGCCATAACAGTACGTGTGCCGGTCCCGTTTGTCAGAATCATAATAAGCGTCTACCGTCGGAAAAATATTCAGGGAATTCATAAAAATCGGCGGTACAATAGCATTGTAGTATTGATCGTACTCCTCCCCGGCATGTGCCAGAATCATTCCTGTGCTTTTTTCCATCTCGTCTCTCCTTGTTCTTTCAATCACCAATCAGGTATCATCTATATGCTATAATATAGTTATTTCTTTTATAAATTTGCACATCAGTCTGATCTGTTCTTCCTACCGATGTGCAATGGCGATATCCTCGTATACACAATCCAGAAGCTTATGATTGATCTTCTGTGCTTTCTTAATATCCCGCTCTTTCAACGCCTCATAGAGCGTCTCATGGTAAGGCATGCTTGCCTTAAATGGATCTTCGATATCAAGTGGAAACTGCCAGAGTTTATCCGTGTACTCATCCAGCACTTTCAACACCGCATAATAAACGCTGTTGTGACACATCTGGTAAATTTTCTCGTGGAACTGCTTGTCCTCCTCCGTATCCGGCTCTCCCACCCGTACTTTCTTCATCAGGACTTCTGTGATCTCTCCGAGTTCTGTCATTTCCTGGTCGGTGGCATTCCTTACTACCATAACTATCAACTCTGTCTCCATCGCCCTTCTGGCCTCGAGCGCCTCGATCAGTGCCTCCCGCTCCCTCGTAAATCCGATGAGCGACTCGATTGCATTGGATCCCCGGCTCCGATTTCCGACATAGATGCCTTTGCCATTTAATACTTCCACGATACCCTCCGCCTCCAGTGTCTTAACCGCCTCGCGGAGAGCCGTCCTGCTTACCTGCATCATTTCTATAAACTGACCCTGGGAAGGGAGTCTGTCTCCCTCCTTCAGATCATGTTCTTCAATATAACTCTGTATATATCTAATAATTTCTGATTGCAAAGAAACTCTTTTTATTGGTTTTGCCATCATCTTTCCACCTACTCTGTTCCTTTCAATCATTATATACTTGTTCCATTTTCCAGTCAACTGATTTCTTTTCATTATACATATTGCACAATTATTTTTTTGCAAGTTCCGCCATCGCAGCCGCTGTCAACTCGATACATTTCATCAGCTTTTCTATGGACATCTGCTCATTCGGCTGGTGTGCCACGTCCTTATCTCCCGGAAACATCGGTCCGAAAGCAACCATATTTTGGAACATCTTAGCGTAAGTACCGCCTCCGATTGCTTTAGGTTCTGTATCTTCCCCGGTTCCCTCCCGGTACACTTCCATCAGCTTTTGTACCAGCTCGGAATCTTTCGGCACATACAGCATCTCTGTGGTCCGATGCTCCAAAATGTCCATATCATAAGCTGTAAGCGCGGACTTCATCTGCCGGTATACGAGATCCGCATCCCCGTTTTTCGGATAACGAATATCCAGATTCAGTTTCATCTCCTCCTCCGTATAGTCGATGACACCCAAATTGACTGTAGTCTCCCCGGTCTCTTCATCACGAAAACAGATCCCTAGCGTCTCCCCGTTTGTCTCAGTGCCGATCTTCTGAGTGACAAAATCAGCAAGCTTCTGGAAATCTCCTCCGATTTCCATACCACGAACAGCTAAAAGGAGTTTCACAATCGCATTTTCTCCCAGTTCCGGACGGCTTCCGTGGGCACTGACCCCCTCTGCCTCCAAAACCGTCGTTCCATCACAGACCGTTACCTGAATACCTTGGGTATCCGGTATCTCGTGTTCTCCTTCCAATACCAACTGACAATGCAATGGTACGATATTTCCTGCTGTCCCTCCGTGAAACGAACGGACACGGATTTTTCCTTGTTTCGGATGCTTCTTTCCTCCAATTATTGTAGTCATCCCTTTCTCAAAGAAGATGAGCGGATACTCCGCGTCCGGGGTGATACCAAGTACCGGGTGTTCCTCTCCTGCTTCCACATAGTGCTTGATACAGTCACATCCACGCTCCTCGTTTGTTCCAAAGATCACACGGATCCTGCGGTCTGTCGGAAGTCCCAGATCCCGGATCGCTTTCATAGCATAGATGGCTCCGATCGTTGGTCCCTTATCATCCGCCACTCCTCTTCCATAGAGAATTCCATCGTGGATCTCTGCTCCAAACGGCGGATAAGTCCAGTCGTCCCCCACCGGTACTACATCCAAATGTCCAAGGACAGCGATCATCTCGTCTCCCTCTCCCATCTCTATATAGCCCGCTTTATTATCCACATTTGCCGTGCGAAATCCAAGGGTTTTCCCCAGACGCAACGCATACTCCAGTGCTTTTTTCGGACCTGGTCCGTACGGGGCTCCCTCCTCCGGTTCTCCTCCTACGCTGTCAATACGGATACAGTCCTGAATCCCACCAATGATTTCGTCCTGCATCCCACGGATCGTATTTCTCAAATTTGTATAATCCACTGCTTTATTACCTCCTTTTTCCTGAAATCTACTTTTTTGCCTTTGGATATTCATTACAAAGCAACCGGTATGGTGCTTCGTCCTCCTCGATCTCCGGAAATCTTCCTACTTTTTCATAGAAACGATTGTCCACATTGTCGTCATTACACATGGAGACTTCCCCGATCAGCACGTCACCGGTCCCAGGTTCCACATCAAAATCATGGTACTGGTGCGGCCACAGCGTAATGCTCTCACCCGGGTGCAGCCGTACTCCGGTTCCGGCCGGGGCCTGGTAAGAACGCCCGTCCGAATTGACTGTCACATCCGTGTCCGCAAGTCCGCCCTCTCCGTCGTCGTTATACAGATGGATAATCAGCGTCCCGCCTCCACGGTTGATGATATCCTCTGATTTCTTCCAATGAAAATGCATTGGAGAATGTTGTCCTTCCTTGAGCATTAAAAGCTTTTCCGCATAGACCTTTTTATATTTCGGGTTATTCTGATTGCCGTTACGGATTGTAATCAGAGAAAATCCACATTTATCGAAATCACCCTGTCCATAATCTGTGATATCCCACCCCAGCATGTTATCACGAATTTCGTCGTATTCCTCTCCTTTTTCTTTCCATTCTTCCGGCGTCCAGTGACAAAACGGCGGAAGTGCAAATCCATGCTCCCGGATCAGTGCCCCCATCTCCCGGATACATTGATTGATTTTTGATCGCTTCATCTGTCCCATCTCCTTATTTGATTTTTTCTTGTGTCACAATCGGGATTTCCCCGGTCAGATAACATTCCAGCAGACGAATACATGCCTCCACATCTTCTAAATTCACGATGCTGTTCGGCGTGTGGCCGTATCGGGTCGGAATGGAAATACCAAGCACTTTTACTCCTTCTCCGGATTTATTAATAGCTCCGGCGTCCGTACCGCCTGCGGCCAGTGCGTCCCTCTGATACGGGATCTCATACTTCTTTGCACAGGCAATCAAATCTTCCGTCAGCTCATGGTCACAGATCACACTGCTGTCATTGATTTTGATGGCGGCTCCTTTTCCAAGAACCGGATTACCATGTTCGTCCCCCGGCACATCAAAGGATCCGGTAATATCAACGGCAATACCAAGATCCGGCTTCACCGTTTCGGCCGATGTGGTAGATCCGAAAAGCCCGACCTCCTCCTGCACCGTGTACACAAAGTAAAGATCATGGTAACTGCTCTGGATTCGTTTGAGAGCCTCGGTCTGAATGTAGCACGCAATCCGGTCGTCGAACGCCTTGGACATCACATTACGTCCTGCCAGTTCCACATAGTCTCCGCAGAAGACCGCACAGTCCCCTGGCTGAACATACTGCTCGGCTTCCTCTTTAGACATTGCCCCAATGTCGATATAAAGCTTGTTCATATCTTTGGTCTTTACGTTCTCCACCGGTTCTGTCACTCCCACAGTCCCTATGGTTCCATTCTCAAACCGCACCCGGTTCATAAAAGAGCACAGTGCGGATACACCACCTACCTGCTTGACCTTTAAAAGTCCGTTGTCCAAAATCCTGACTACGCAAAGTCCGATCTCGTCCATGTGGGCCGCACACATCACTCGCTTTTTCCCGGATCCGTTTCCACGTTTCAAAACAATCAGATTTCCCATGGCGTCTCTTGTAACTTCATCCGCATAGTCCATCACTTCTTTGATAATCAAGTCAGATACTCTCTTCTCCAGTCCACTGACTCCCCATGTCTGTGTATATTCTTTTATCATCGTTTCCCCTTTCCCCGGTCCTGTTCTACGCAAATATCAGCCGGAATGTTTTGATCTCATATGGTTTGAATACAGTTTCAAAGGTCGTTCCACAAACGGTAAGTTCTGCTTCCTTCTCCTCCAGAAGGTTACATTCATACACATGAGCAAGGGCGCGACCGCTCGTAATATGTGCCCGGACACGGTTATTCTTATTCTCGTACATCCGCACAATGACGCCGTCTCCGTCCTCGGCCTTTTTGATGACCTCGATAAAGCAGCTCTCCTTGTCGCAGTGAAGGAAACTGTCATACTCTTCACCGCATCCTTTCTGTTTTCCGATACGTTTCACCGGCATCGGTACATTCAGATTGTAGGCCATCTCCACTGTCTTTGCCTCCTGCCAGCGTCCGGCATGTGGGTAGATAGAGTAAGTAAACCTGTGTTCCCCAATATCTGCGTCCTCATTTGGATAAGTACCGGATTTAATCAACGTCAGGCTCATATCACCTTTCTTAATACCGTAGCCGTACTTGCAGTCGTTTAACAGACTGACACCGGAACTGTTCTCTGAAAGATCCGCCCATTTATGGCCGCAAGCCTCGAATTTGGCCGTATCCCAGCTATAGTTGTTCGTCGTCTCCCGCTCCACATTGCCAAACTGAATTTCATATGTAGCCCTTGTGGCGTTCACATCCACAGGAAAATGCGTTTTCAGAAGGACGTGGTGCGTCTTCCAGTCCGCCTTTGTCTGGAAATCAATTCGTGGAAGGTGGTGATAAAGACAAACTCTCTGTGTGACAACGGAATCTACAAATCCGCAGGAAAACTCCAGCACGATACAGACGTCCCCACTTTCTACAATACGGACAGGTGAATACCAGTCTGCTTCATATGGTTTCCTCTGATAGAAAACGTCAATGTCCCAGTTGTCCCACTGCATCGGACGATCTTCGTAAGTCCGCAGTACATTTCCACACTTGCCGTCCTGGAACAGCTCTTTGTCTGCCTCCTTTTCATAGAGAGATGTGATTTCCATCCGATCATTAAAACGGACACGGAAAAAAGGATTCTCAAAGGTGCCGTCCCAGGTTTTTTCTCTTTTTTCCGATTTCTGTTGTCCGGCGGCATAGAGTTTCCGATATCCAAGCGGCGGAACATGTTCTGCATAGAGAAGATACGATCCGTCTGCCATCCGCTGCAGCGGCACGTTTCGCCCCTGCTCATCTTCCAATGCCGGAAGCGCCTCCTCGCCATAGACCGTCACCACGTCATCTCTTTCATATCCTTGCGTATTCATCACCACGATGCCGTCCCGATCCATCGAAAGTTTCCCGACAGCCGCAGAAACGATCCGGTCCAGTTCTTTTTTCCCTGTCTCTTCAATCTCCCGGTACTCCCGGTCAGTCTGCTCGTACACCGGTTTGATACAGGAGCCTGGTACAATATCATGGAACTGATTCAGCAGGAGAATGTCCCATCCCCGCTTTAGTACCTCCAAAAGGTGCTTATCCTGTTCCATTCCTGCCATGCAGGAGGCCGTTTCAAGCTGTGTATAAAGGATCTCATTTTTTCGGTTATTTCTTTTATTTTTTGCCATGGACGTCAGTGTCCCACGGTGATATTCAAAGTACAATTCTCCATCCCAGGTCGGCATATCCGGGAGATCATGGATTTTCTCGTATGTCCGGTCAAAATAATCCTGCTCAAATTCCTGGCGGATCTTCGGGATACCCGGAATACCATACTTCAAACGCTCGGCGCTCTCCAGCATCTCTTTTGTCGGGCCGCCGCCGCCATCTCCAAATCCAAAAAGCATCAACGTATCTTCCGTCAGATCCCGGTTCTGGAACCTCTTGAACGTTCCCAATGTCATATTCGGATTGACAATACCAGTGTATGTGGTCGTGTTTCTCGTGTCCGAGAAAGAAATATTCAGTCCCTGATCCTTGTCGTAATCCGTTGTTGTAGGCATGAAGGCAAAGACCTCGGAGCCGTCAATTCCCTTCCAGAGAAACGTGTCATTTGGAAGCTGATTGTACTGATTCCAGGCAATCTTCGTCGTCATAAAGTACGGAATCCTGGATTTCTTCAAAATCTGCGGAAGCGCCGCCGAATATCCGAAGACGTCCGGAAGCCATAAAGATTTGCTTTCTTTTCCAAATTCCCCCAGAAAGAAGCGATGCCCTTTTAAGATCTGACGGATAAGAGACTCTCCTCCAGTCAGGTTGCAGTCCGACTCCAGCCACATTGCTCCGTCCACTTCCCATCTGCCTTCCCGGATCCGCTCCCTGATCTTTTCGTACATCTGTGGATCCTGCTCTTTTACAAACTGATATAGAATCGGCTGACTGGACATGAATTTATAATCCGGATACTGCTCCATCAACCGCAGCACGGTAGAAAAACTGCGAAGCACTTTTTCTCTCGTCTGCTCCACCGTCCAGAGCCACGCAATATCGATATGTGTATGACCGATAGCGCTGACCACCGGACATTCCTTTTCCTCACTGTAAAACGCCTTTTTCAGTATCTCCTCCGCTTTCTCAACGGACTGATAAAACCGCTCCGAGTATGCCTCCCGCAAATCCAAGGCATCCAATGCCGGAGCCATCATCTGAAGAACTCTTCTGTAATTCTCTTCATCTGCCTTTTTCAGTACATAGGCGCTCTGCAATGGGATCAACAGATCATAATATAGATGCCGGACCCGATCGTCCACGACCTGTAAATAGGTATGAATGACCAGATCACCCTTTACCGTCCCACTGTATGCAAGTACCGCGATCTCGTGACATTCCCCTGCTCTGGCATTTTTTGTAATCGTCACCTCCCGGTGATTCACATCCACTCCTTGCATGAGCTCTCCGTCCAGATAAAACAGCATCTGCGGATTCGTCGCGTCCCACTCTCCCTCTCTTCCGGTCGTAATCAAAAACTCCACATGATGTCCGCCCATGGATTCCGGAATCGTGACTGTCGTCCGGAACCATCTGTGTGCGTCCACCTGGCTCCATGCCGTCCCCATCCTATAGTCTTCCCATGTCTCATCCATCAAACAGAATTGTCCGTCCTGCTGCTTCCCTTCCTTGCTTTTATAAGACGAAATCTCCTTCTTATGTACCACAATCAGTCGTTCCAAATCTTCCAGGACCCTCTGTGCCCTTCCCAGTTCAAAAATCAGATTCATGCTTCCTCCCAATGCTATAAGCTATATTATAGGTTACTTATAGCGTATCACTTTTTGTGCAACCTGTCAATTTTTTTCAGAACATTTGTTACAGTTCAGCCATGTACAAAGTCACAAAAATCTGAGTTCAAACTTGTTTGAAAACGAAGATTATTTGTGTACTTTGTATATGGCATTCTGCCATCAGCGAGGATTTAGCCACGCAAGTGGCGATAAGGCCGCACAGCGGCTAATCCGAGCTGTTATGGCTGAACTGTAACATAACAGTCAATACCGCACAAAGGTCGCATGATGCCTGCTTCTCTCACACTTTCTCCCAGTATACCTGAAATGGTTCCCGGTCTATCTCAAACAACGGTTTCCACACAAGCCCACGATAGCAAAATGTCAGCCCGTCTTTCTCTGCTTCCTGCTCTGCCTTCCCTGGATCGATATCAAGCTTTAAGAATCGCTCTTCTTTACTTAAAGCTGCCAGCACATAAGGTCCGTACAGTAAGGAGTGCAGCTCCGGGCGGTCCGGTGTGGATTCCAGATAAAATCCGCAAGGAAAGAGACAGCGGATTTCATGCACGCCTTCCGGTACGGTCATACAAAGGTATCCGGATTCCACAGACATCGTATCCTGCTTCTTCCCGTCAATCCATAGTCCTCTTTCTTCCCCGCTCCATCCCGGAATACGAACAGCCATCGGAAACTCCTCTCTGCTCTCCACTTCCAGCACCACTGTTTCTGGATGTTCCATCTCTGTCATTTGTCGGATTGTGATCCCCGCATCCTTCCATTCCAGCCTGGATTTCAGGAACAGATTGACATACAGCTTTTGTCCCTCGTGTGCGTAAACCATGTCCGCATATTTAAAATGGCTCTCCAGTCCAGTCCCGTGACAACAGGAATTCTCGTGTTCAAATTCCTTATGAAATCCCGGCGCCAGCGGTGTAAAATACACTGTTTCTCCTGTTGTTCCGTGCTCTCTTCCTCCCAGGATATGGTTTGTCATCGTCCGCTCATAATAGTCCATCCGCTCTTTTTGGTTTTCAAAGCGGTACAGCTCTTTCGTCAGCTTCAGCATATTATAAGAAGCGCAGCTCTCTGCCGTGTGCTTTGTAAGCAGACTTCCAATCCGGCCAGGTCCGTGGAACATCTCGTTTTCCCCCGTTCCTCCAATGGTATACACATGGGCTTTTGTCACGGCTTCCCAAAAATAGGAAGCAATATCGTAATACATCTTTTCACCGGTGCCCCGGAAGATTTCCATGGCTCCGATGATCTGCGGAATATGCTGATTGGCATGAAGATTTTCCAGGGCGTCTACCTGCTGCTCCAGCGGCAAAAAGAGCTTTTCATTATCAAAGTAACAGGCTGTCTCCAGAAATTCTTTCTTCCCGCTCATCCGGTAAAGTCTTGCCAGGACGTCATTCATCCCACCATACTCTCCGGCAATGTACATCCCCCACATCTTCATCCGCTGTTCCACCGAGAGGACAGACAGACGGCGATAAACCCACATACCAAGCTTCTGGGCAACCTCAAACGCCTGGTCGATCCCGGCAAATTCATAACAGTCCAGAAGTCCTGCCAAAATCTTGTGAAGCGTATAATACGGCGCCCAGATGTCTGGATAAGGAGTGTATTTCTCCAGCTTATCAAACTGCTCTTCCGTATAGCCGCTCAAAAATCCCTCCCCGATTCCCGGCATACACGCAAAAGCATCCTGGCATTTTCCAAGCTCTCGTATCATATAGCAGGCTTTTTCCCTGATCCGCCCGTCTTTCCCAGCTTTATAGCAGAGTGCCAGTCCTGATAGGTAATGTCCTGTCGTATGACCCTTAAGATTACATTCCGGAGCGTCCCATCCGGTCATTGGCTCGGCTCCTTTTATGTCCTGTCCGCAAGCTTCCCGGAAATTGTAAAGCATTTGGTCATCGTCCGTCTGAAGCAGAAATTCCTGCATCTCCTTCTGTGCTGTATAAAATCTGCTGCCCTCCTCCAGAGATGCTTCGCCATGATCGAAATATTCTATCAGTGGCTCGGTACCCTTCTTCTCTTTCCGAAGCTCCTTCTCTACTGTCACCGTACAGGAAACCGGAACTGATAGTCCGTCCAGCTCCCCTCTCTCCTCAAACTCTCCCGTCTGCCCATAGCAGCGTTTTGCCCCATTTTCCCAGAGAATCCGGTGTACTAGCGTCTTTCCTTCTGTGGTATGGATGACCGCCACATACGGAAGGTACGTCGTCTCCCCTGCCTGGGCTTTCTTTTGGAGAGGTTCTACTTTTGTCACTTCAATCTTTGGCTTTTCCTACAGAATACAGACCTTGTATTCCTTGGTCTCACTTACGCCTTTGTAAAAAAATTCCGCCCACAATGAGATGATCCGATCGCCGGTTCCATAGGCGGGTCTTCTCACATTTCCCTCGGTATCGAGGAAACGCTCATGCCCGGAAATCCAGTGGATCTCGGATCCGTATTTCCCTTTTTTCGGCAGGTTCAGATTGAACTCCACTGTGTTCAGATTGCCGAGATACAATGCCTCCATGTCTTTCCTGATGATTTCTCTTGCTTCCACGTGTTCTCTCCTTTTCTTTTAAGATTAAAAAAGAGAGCCATTGCTCCATAGATGTCCTTTCCCTATTTTGCAATGGCTCCTGTAAAAGGGTTCCTCTCCGGGTCAGCTTCCCGAACGCTTCTACGCATATACCCGGTCAGCTCTAACGGACAAAATTCGTCCTGGCCGGACTTTCCTTTTCCGGCAGTCCGTACTCCTCCTTACCGAGCTGAATACTCTTTATTAAAAACGACATATTTTTAGCGAGCGTCCGCATGATCTGAAGTCCTTCCGCATCCTTAAGCGCCTCACCTGGAGCGGCTCCATGGATACTGTTCCAGTATTGGCTTGAGGCCACCGGCATTCCGGAAATCGTAAAAAACTTATTCAGCTCGTCAAACGTAGAAGACAATCCTCCTCTTCTTGCTACTGCAACCGCCGCTCCAACTTTCATCGTTTTGTCAAAATGGGTGCTGTAAAACAGCCTCGTAAGAAACGCTACCAGCGTCGCATTTGCAGAGGCATAGTACACCGGCGATCCCACAACAAGCCCGTCACATTCCTTGAATTTCTCCGCCGTCTGGTTGACCAGATCGTCAAAGACACATCTGCCTTTTTCAAAACACTGTCCACAGGCAATACAGCCCCGGATCGGTTTACTGCCCACCTGAACGATCTCGGTCTCAATTCCTTCTTCCGCAAAGACTTTCTCCATCTCATGGAGCGCAATCGCTGTATTTCCGTCCTTCTTTGGGCTTCCATTTAATATTAAAATCCTCATGTCGCATACCTCCTGACTCAAAATTCGTTTCCTGTCAGTCCTATTATAACACTAATTTGCCATAAAATGGAAACTCACTTAAACATCGGCTGCCGCCCTCAATCTCAATCTGATTTGCCGGATAGACATTCTCATCTTCCAGAAGCCGCACGATTAGTCCCATTTTCTTCTGCTTTACAGATTCATTTTCTCAACAAAAGCAGTTGGCTTCACTGTCAGTTCCACCCATGCCGGACGGAACCCGCTCCGGATCGCGTTTCTTGCCGATTTTATATTGGACCACGCACAGCAATGAAACGGAACTTTGCCACGCCGTAAAATCTCCCAAGCAAGATGACCCGTCAATGTGGACGCAACTCCCTGCCTTCGGAATTCGGGCAGCACATCCACCCCAATCTGCCACATTTTGTCACAATCTGCGGAACAGGCCGCCAGCCCGATAAGGCGTTCATCTTCGTAAGCTCCCACTCCCAGGACGTCCAGCTCTCTTCTGTCGCCGCACAGCGCATTGGACCACTCGGACGTATAAAGGTTTTGAAAATCCTGGTTCTCCAATATCCGTATCTTATAGGAACAGTACTCTTTTCTTAACACCCTTACATCCGGCAGAAAATACTCTGCCATAAAGCACACCCGAAGATCATATTTTGCAAAAGCATCATTCAGTACATACAGATTTGGCGTCTCAAAACAATGCTCTACTGGATATTTCTCTATGTAATGCCGGACAAGCCCCTCATACTCTTTACCGACGGACGCCACAATATTGGTCCCGTAGGAAACAAGATGACATGCAAGCGGCAATTCCAGATACCGCCGTGCGTCCGGCCGCTCTTTGGAATATTCAATCTTGTTTTCTGTTTTTACGAAATCTTCCGCCAGACAATTTGCATCCACAGCCGACTGTTCCATGGCAATCCTCAAGATCTCTTCGTTAGTCATCATCTCTCCCACCCGTAATCCTCTCTCCTGATATAGACTCTTTTTCCAATTCCCAGATATGGGGATCTCTCCGGAACCAGAGGCAGACTCCGATTCCCACAAATGCAATCACGAAAAAGAGAGCCGCCGCTCCGGATCCTTTTCCGTCGCCAAAAAGACGAATCAGAAAACTTCCCTCTTTCTGTGCTGCCATCATCGGCTCAAAGACCCGATCCACAAGGAAACCTCCCAGGAAATATCCAATCGGTATCGTGAAGAACTGAAAGGAGTTACGCACAGAATATACTCTCCCCTGCATTTCCAGAGGGATTCGGGTCCGCAAGATAACGTCCAGATTGGTATTCATCAGTGGAATCGCAATCCATCCAAGGAAACCGCCGATACACCAGATAAGCGGTGTTCTTCCAAGCGCCAACATAAAGTTTTCAAAACTCATAGCAAAAAGCAGGCTGTTGCAGATCACCCGCACACGGCTTTTCGGCTTTGGTAATACAGATGCCAGAATACTTCCCACAAGCGTGGCAATTCCAATTACAGCATTTACCATTCCCATGACAGTTTCATTTCCACCCTTTCTTGAGAGCATCATAGCCGGAAAGGCTGCATCATAAATAGATGCAACCAGATTAATCGCAGCCAAAAAGAGAATCAGTCCGAAAATTCCCCGCTCTGTCCTCAAATAGACAATCCCCTGACCAGCAGAGGTAAGCAAAGATTCCCTCTTCCACTCTCTTCCACTGGTTTCCGGAATCCGAATCTTCCATGTCAACGTCACAAACGCTGCCGCAAAGGTCAGAAGATCGAAAACAATAACGGCGCTCATTCCCGCAATTCCAAGTACTGCTGTCGCAAGGATCGGTGTCAAAATGGAATTCGTGGCACTGGCCAGATACCTCATCCCACCGACTTTCTGGTAATATTTTTCAGGCAGGATTCTTGTCACCGCAACCTCAGATGCCGGCTGCTGTACCGTATTCATTAGCCCGTTGATAATGTTGATCAAATAAAGATGCTCCACCTTTAGCATCTGTTCTTTCATCAGAATCAACATCACAACTGTGGATGCCGCCGCGACTGTATCACAGACAAGCATAGTCACTTTTTTGTTCCATCGGTCACTGAGTGCTCCCGCAAAAATACTGAAAATCACATACGGTGCGTAAGAACACACCATCAAAAGCGCGGTCATCAATGCCGATCTCTCCTGGGTGTACGACCAGATCACAAGTGCGTAACTGGTCATTGCGCTCCCCAGTGCTGAAAAAGACTGCGTGCTCCACAGCATCAGGAATGGTTTCATTTCACGATATGTAGTTTTATATTGATTCATAAGACTTTGCTCCTTTATCTTTCTTTGATCCCGGCAAAGTCTTTGACGATCATCTTACTCCATGCAATGTGATCTTACAAGACTTTGCATGGAGCCGTTGCAATGCACAGCATGATCTTTTACCTCCTTCTGTCCAATTTAAGATAACCACTATAGATACAAAATTACCTTTGCAATCATTTCATAGGATTTTCAAAAAAATCCACTCATTCATAAAATAGGATAGCATATCATAGTCTGGCTTTTCAATGAAAAATACTGATATTTCGCACTTTAGGTCGTTTGCTATTCTCAATCATCTGCCTATACTGCTCTTTATCCGGCTCAATTACAATAAATCTCTATTGTCTTTGCAACAAATACAGCCGTTCCACTTCCAGCTACTTTATCAATATTTTCTGTAAACTCCCCACCCGAAGCATACATTTTACCAAGATCATTTAATATCTTGCCCGAACACTTATAAAAATGCTCTGTGATATAATCCTGTAGTTTCCTGACCTCAAGTTGAACCTCAACATCCTCTGGCTTTTTATCTGCCATTTCCCCAAACTCCGCGAAATTTAAACATCTGTAGGTGGCAAAAGTCCTATGGTATCATAATATTGCAGAGTGCGTATACTCACTCCGGTCAATTTGCTCACTTCATTTACCGTCATCATTTGTCTTTCCCTCCTCTCGATAATGACACTCTAAACTATTACGTTGTTTAGGAGTCAATACTTTTTTCAAAAAATATATTACTGACGCAAATATTTCTATACTCCGGTTTCAATTCCAATTTGGATTTCTGTTTATTTTGAAAAATGGGCACTCCCATATAGGACTGCCCATTCATTCTATTCACTATGCGATTTTTAGTAGAGCTTCGCTCCCGCCGGAATTCTATCATCTACCATCAAAAGATTCAGTCCTTCTCTGCCGTTTTCCTCATGTACCGCTGAAATCAGCATTCCCTCGGAATCGATGCCCATCATCTTTCTAGGCGGTAGATTGACAATGGCAATAGCAGTCTTTCCTACCAGCTCTTCCGGTTCATAATACTCGTGAATACCGCTCAATATCACCCGGTCTTTCCGCACACCGTCATCCAGTGTGAATTTCAAAAGCTTCTTGCTTTTCGGTACTGCTTCGCATGCCAGAATCTTCACGGCACGGTAGTCGGATTTCGCAAAGGTCTCGAAATCTACCATCTCCTCAAATAATGGCTCAATTTTTATATTGGAGAAGTCAATCTTCTCCGCTGCTTTCTTCACTGGATTTGCTGACGTTGCAACGGTGGCTGCCTGCGCCGCATTGTTAGCCGCGTTTTTTGCTGCTCCCTGCGCTTTCATTGTCGGGAAGAGCAGTACATCACGAATCGCCGCGGAATCTGTCAGAAGCATACACATTCTATCGATTCCGAATCCGATACCACCTGTCGGCGGCATACCGATCTCCAGTGCATTGAGGAAATCTTCGTCTGTTGTGTTGGCCTCTTCGTCTCCTTGCGCCAGGAGCTCTTCCTGCGCTTTGAAACGCTCTCTCTGGTCGATCGGGTCGTTGAGCTCAGAATAGGCGTTCGCCATCTCCCATCCATTCATAAAGAACTCAAATCGCTCCACATAGTCCGGATCACCCGGTTTTTTCTTAGTAAGTGGGGAGATCTCGATCGGATGATCCATAACAAATGTTGGCTGAATCAGATGTTCTTCTGCGAACTCCTCAAAAAACAGAGAAAGGATGTCACCCTTTTTATGGCGTTCCTCAAACTCTACATTATGTTCTTTCGCAAGGGCTCTGGCCTGCTCAAGTGTCTCCACTTCGTTCCAGTCCACGCCTGCATACTTCTTTACCGCATCGATCATGGTGATACGCTCAAACGGCTTGCCCAGATCCATCTCCACGCCGTTGTAAACAATCTTCGTCGTACCGAGAACATCCTGTGCCACATGACGGTACAGATTCTCTGTCAGATCCATCATACCATTGTAATCCGTGTATGCCTGATAGAGCTCCATCAGAGTAAACTCCGGATTGTGACGGGTATCAAGTCCCTCATTGCGGAATACCCGCCCGATCTCGTATACACGCTCCATTCCTCCGACAATCAGACGTTTCAGATAAAGCTCCAGAGAAATCCGCAGCTTAAAGTCCTCGTCCAGTGCATTGAAGTGGGTCTCAAACGGTCTGGCCGCCGCTCCGCCGGCGTTTGCCACGAGCATCGGTGTCTCCACTTCCAGGAATCCCTCGCCGTCCAGATATTTCCGGATACTGCTTAAGATCTTGGAACGCTTAATAAATGTCTCTTTCACTTCCCGGTTCATAATCAGATCCACATATCTCTGTCTGTATCTGGTATCTGTGTCAGTAAGCCCGTGGAACTTCTCAGGAAGAATCTGAAGGCTCTTGGAAAGCAGTTGAATCTTCTCGGCATGAATAGAAATCTCTCCGGTCTTTGTCTTAAAAACCGTACCTTGGATTCCTACAATATCTCCAATATCAAATTTCTTAAAATCTTTATAGTGGTCTTCTCCAATATTGTCCCTTGCAACGTAGGACTGGATATTCCCTTCCAGATCCTGAATGTTACAGAAAGACGCTTTCCCCATCACACGCTTCTGCATGATACGACCCGCTACGGAAACTTCCCGACCTTCCAGCTCCTCAAAGTTGTCCTTGATCTGCTGGCTGTGATGTGTCACATCATATTTGGTAATCAGAAACGGGTCCGCCCCACGCGCCTGAAGATCCGCCAGTTTTTCACGGCGCACCTTTCTCAACTGGTTCAGATCCTGATCCTGCACATTCTTCTGCTGTTCTGCCACTGTTTTCACTCCTTTTCTCTGTCAGATAGATGCGTTCTCCCCCGCAGTGCGGCTATATAGAACGCTCGATCTTTAATACTGTATATCTGATATTTCCTGCCGGCGTCTCAACGTCTACTACATCGCCCACCTTTTTCCCGATCAGAGCCTGACCTACCGGGGATTCATTAGAAATCTTTCCCTGAAGACTGTTCGCCTCCGTGGAACCTACGATCTTGAACTCAATCTCTTCGTCGTACTCATCATCATGCACGAGAATCGTACATCCCACATTGATCTTTTCCAAATCTACTTCTTCTTCTACTACAACCTCTACATTTTTGAGGATTTTTTCAAGTTCGTCGATCCGGGCCTCAATATCTCTTTGTTCATCTTTTGCTGCATCGTATTCTGCGTTCTCCGACAAGTCGCCCTGCTCCCTTGCCTCTTTGATCTTTCCGGCAACTTCTTTCCGCTTTACGACTCTTAAATTTTCAAGTTCATCTTCCAAAGCTTTCAAGCCCGCATAAGTCAATATTGTTTTCTTTTCTTCCATCTTGTTTACCTTCCTTACATAAATGAACTAGTACGCAGCCGGATCTGCTGCAAAATAGTATGGAATATTCTACTTCCGTAATTTCATTATTATACATAACGGGATCTGGCATGTCAAGATTTCTGCCTGATTCCGTCCATTTTCCGTAGCGGTTCGGCCATGTCTTGTTTCTCCGTCCTTATAGCCGTTCATTTAAGAGCGTTTCCAGCTCTTCATAGCTCTCGGCATGATTGATCTCATTCCGCAACCTGGCAGAATTCGGAAATCCCGTTGTGTACCAGGCCACATGCTTCCGCATTTCCCGGATTGCCGTGTTGTCGCCTTTGAACTCCATTTGGAGTTTTGCATGACGGAGCATCATCTCCCGAACCTCGCCGACGCTTCGCTTTTTCGGCTCCTGCCCGGTTTCCTCAAAGTGAATAAGATCCTGAAAAATCCACGGATTTCCCTGGGCTCCCCGGCCTATCATCACTCCATCACATCCTGTCTCCTCAAACATCCTCTGAGCGTCTTTCCCGTCTGTGACGTCCCCGTTTCCGATCACTGGTATGGAAACCGCCTCTTTCACCTGACGGATAATATCCCAGTCCGACTTTCCGGAGTAATACTGTTCCCTCGTCCTGCCGTGCACAGCCACTGCAGCGCCCCCGGCGTCCTCGATGATCTTCGCGATCTCCACCGCATTGACATGGTCATCATCAAAACCTTTGCGGATCTTCACTGTCACAGGCTTTTGAATAGCTCCTGCTACTTTGGAGACAATCTCATGCACCAGGCGCGGGTTCTGCATCAGGGCAGAGCCTTCCGAGTTCTTTACAATCTTTGGCACCGGACATCCCATATTAATATCAAGGAACGTAAACGGACGCTCTTCCATTCGTTTTGCAATCTCACTCATAATGTCCGGATCAGAACCAAAGAGCTGCAAAGACACCGGCGGCTCATCCGGATGAATCTTGAGCAGGCTTTCTGTATTTTTATTACCATATAAAACTGCCTTTGCACTGACCATCTCCATACAGAGAAGGCCCGCCCCCATCTCCCTGCACAAAAGGCGGAAAGGCAGATCCGTCACCCCCGCCATCGGCGCCAGAATGTAGCGGTTCGCCAGTTCCACGTTTCCGATGGTTAATGTCTTCATCTCTATCTTTATTCCTCCAGTTCCTCGCCCATAAAAAACACACGGTAATAGAGCTGAAGCGACTGCAAAAGCTCCTCTTTCGTCCGCTGAAGCTCCTTGATTTTCAGAGCGCTTCCAATCTCGTCAAACATCGGATCCCCTTCCTCTGAGGTCACCTCAAAGCAAAGAGACCCATCCTCCTCGTATACGAGAGTCAAGATTCCACCTACGTCATGCACATAGAGGACACACATAATTTTCAGTTCATCTTTGATATGATCCGGAAGATTATCAAAATCCGGATTCAGATAATATTTTTCCTCATAAGAATTAGCGCCACATAATACTATTTTATCTTCGTACATCCTGCTCTTCTCCCCATATTCTGTTTTCTATTATCAAATGCCTCACTTTATCGTATTCTCTCCATCTACACATAGCCGTAGACGCCACGAACAGATACTTCCCCGGAACCGACTTCACGGATCTCTCCATCTTCCGTTTCCACAATCAATTCTCCTGTGTCCGTAATCCCAAGAGCCCTTCCGGTCCACTCCCGTCCTGGCTCCAGCACACGCACCCGTTCCCCCCGGTTTACCAGAAGCTTCTCGTATGCCTGCTTTACAAACGCAAGAGAGCCGTACTGAACAAATCCCTCGTAGAGTTCCTCAAATTCGTTCAGGAAACGTGCAATAACCTTCTCCCGACAGACGTCATGGCCATACTCTTTTTTCAGCGATGTAGCTTTCTGTTCCAGCCCACCGGAAAACGTCGTTTGGTTGCAGTTGATCCCAACGCCTATGATCACATAATCCGGACGGCTTTTTTTCATCCCCATTTCCGTCAGAATTCCAACAATTTTCTTCCCACCGATCACCAGGTCATTCGGCCACTTGATCCGCGGGCTTTCATGTCCCGGCTCCATCGCTGCCCTTGCTGCGGCACAGGCGGCAAGCAATGTGAGCATTGGAGCCCTCCCTGGATCAAATGCAGGACGCAGGAGCATCGTCATATAGATATTTTCTCCCGGAGGGGAAATCCAGCCACGTCCCCTCCTGCCCCGACCACTCGTCTGCTGCTCCGCCACAATCACAAGCCCCTCCTGTTCTCCTGTTGCGGCCGCTGTTTTAGCCCGCTGATTTGTCGAGTCCGTCTCTTCCATCATCTGAAGATTTCGTCCAAGCCACTTCGTGTCCAGCCATTCCTCAAGATCTTCTCTTTTCATATTGGCATCCCTCCACTTACCCGCCTGCTATTATAACATAACTGGCGCAAAAAAGAAGAGACAATTCTGAAAACGTTTCATGGGGCAGGGCCCAATACATTGGAACCCTGCCCCATTGAGAAAAACGTAAAATCTATTCTTTTCCAAGTGTTGCTACCATAACCGCTTTGATCGTATGGAGCCTGTTTTCCGCTTCATCAAATACGACAGATGCCGGACTTTCAAATACGTCCTCTGTGACTTCATAGCCTTTGACTGCCGGCAGACAGTGCATAAAAATGGTCGTGTCTTTTTTCGTCTTCTGCATCAGTTTCCGGTTGACCTGATATTTGTGGAGAAGCGCTTTTCTTTCATCGGTCTTTTCTTCCTCTCCCATAGAAATCCACACGTCAGTATAGATGACGTCCGCTCCTTCCACTGCATTGGTATCGTCGGAGATGGTAATCGTTGCTCCGGAAGCCTCCGCATATTCCTGACAGGTGCGCACAAGAGACCGCATCGGCCACAATTCAGACGGTGCAATGAGGACAAAATCAATGCCGACTTTCGCACATCCGATCATCAGACTGTTTGCCATATTGTTTCTGCCGTCCCCGATATAGACGAATTTCAATCCCTCGAAGTACTCGAAATGCTCCTGGATGGTAAGCAGATCCGCCAGTACCTGAGTCGGATGATAATCATCAGTCAGGCCGTTCCACACCGGGACGCCGCTGTATTTTGCCAGTAATTCCACATGGGAATGGCGGAATCCACGGAATTCGATCCCGTCGAACATTCTTCCTAGTACCCTTGCGGTATCCTCCACACTTTCCTTATGTCCGAGCTGGATTTCGTTTCCGCTTAAATAAGTCGGTAATCCTCCTTCGTCATTTGCCGCCACAGTAAAAGCGCATCTTGTTCTGGTGGATGGCTTTTCAAAAATCAGTGCAATATTCTTGCCGTCTAGTGTATGACCTTTGATTCCGTTTTTCTTCTTTGCTTTTAATTCCGCAGCCAAATTGACAAGGTAGCGGATCTCATCCGGCGTGAAATCTTTCAGTGTTAAAAAGCTTCTTCCTTTTAAATTCATTTTCTTTTCCTCCCTGATTCCTGCCAATATATGGATAAATCCCGGCAATCCGGGCTCTTCCTTTCGTTTCGCATACTGAATATGCACGAGCTCTGAAAGCCCATTTTCCGTATAAACCTGATATTTAGGTATGCGAAAATATTTGGCGCTCGCCTCCAGCATTGCCAGATACAGCGTTTCGTTCGTCGCTGTGTGGGGAAGCCGAAGCTTCGCCCTGATCTCTTTTCTCGTCTTTTCGCTGATGTTCGAGAGCATTGTAGTATATTCCTCTTCGTCTCTGTCACTGTCAATATAGTAGATCAGACCCTTGAGTCCGTAGACCATACGCTTTGCGTCATAGTATCCGATTTTTAAATTCTGTCTGCTGCGTTTACCCTGGAATTCTATAATACTGCCCAGATGCACCCTTGGCGCGATCTCATAAACCTGTGTTCCCTCGTCAAGCCGAACCCTTGGCTCTCTGCCCGGTCCATAAATACGAACGGTAATAATGTCTCGATATCCTCGCTTTACAAGAGAATTCAGCGGCACATTATTGATTACGCCGCCGTCCAGGTAGGTCTTACCATGGAGCGGTTCATTCTTAAATCCGAGGAGGCAGGCGCTCGCCAGCAGAAAATCCGCCAGAAGTCCTTCCGGAATTTCATCGAGGGTAAGATCAAGCTCCTTCATATCAGAAAGCGAAAAAGTCAACAGCGAAAAATCAATTCCTGCACTCCTGATCCGGTCCTCGTCCAGAACATTGTGAATCAGATCCTTAAGCGGAGTCACATCAATACCGCCGTCCCGCAACCGAAGCATCAGCTCTTTTAAAAGTTCCCGCATCGGGACTTCCTTTTGAAAGAGTCGCTCCATCCAATCATCATCCACATCCATGACCTTGGAAAACGTCATTTCTTTCCATATATGCTCTGCCTCATCCACATCTCCCATGCAGATCAATGCGCCGTTGAGCGCGCCAACAGAGGTTCCCGCTATACCTCTGATCCGTACTCCTGCCTCATGCAGCGCTTTCCACGCCCCAATCTGGTATGCGCCTCGGGCTCCACCACCATCCAGCACAAGTCCGTATTCCTTTGATAAATCGATTACAGGTCTCATTTTTTCACTCCTTATGCATTATAATACTCTTTTTTGCATAAAATTACAATCTATATTTTCTACAATCTTTTTGCTTTTTTTACTTTATTCTTGTGTAAAACAGGAATTTTTTCTAAACCTATGTGGAAACTCTCAACTGCCCTACATTCTTTTTTATGCATTTTTATAAATTCCAGTGTTGTGATACCATTATAAGCCTTTTCCTGTTTTCCGTAAAGCAATCACCAGAAGTGCTAAATGGCACATTCCGGGATTATAAGCGATCGCTAAGGCTTATTGGCAGGCTCGGACTCTGTCTTGCCTTCAATACAAAAAAGAGCTTCTTAAACTATAAGAAACTCTTTTCCTGTCTATCTGATGCTTTCTAACCCCTAGTGGAACCAGTGTGCTCCAATCTTGATTCCTGTATTTATTCCATCCCCAAAATGCAGTGCGTTTCCTACCGGACTGACACCCGATAGCGCGTCTACCGCTGCCTGACGGCAGGATGATGGGATATTTCCAGAGGCAAGTACTCGATCCAGTTTTCCTGTCATAGCCGGTCCGAACTGTCCGCTCTGGTAAATGACACCGCGCAGTGTACTTGCATATCCTGCATGCAATCGGTTCATCACAACCGCACCAACTGCAACCTGCCCTTGATATGGCTGATTGCCTGCCTCACAGTAGATCAATGCTGCCAGAAGAGAAGTATCCGCCTCCTGGGCCAGCTTTCTCTGACGCTCTTCCTCTGCCTTTCTTGCCTCCTCTGCCTTTCTGGCTTCCTCGGCTTTCCTTGCTTCTTCCGCCTGCTTTTCTGCTTCAGCTTTTTCCTGCTTTGCAGTGTCTGTATAAGTAAGAAAACTCTTTGACACATTCTGTGCCGCCCCAGCGTTTGCTGTCACGGCAATGGCGGCTCCCTGCGGTTCTCCAGAAGTAAACACCGTATTACTGTCTGCCGCAAGTACCTGGATACTCATACTTGCAGTAAGTACTACCGCGGAAAGAACTCCCGCTACCATACCTCTTTCCAGACGTCTTCTATGACTATTCCACGTTTTCATATTCGTCCTCCTTCATGGTCCGCAGTACCAACGGCTGCGGTTCCTCTTAACTCCATCCTTAGTAACACAACTGCGTAATCTGCATTGTAATATATATTACGCTTTGCCGCCTTATTTTATTACAAATATTACAAATTTGTTACATTTCCTTGCGACGGTGTTAATCATAACAAAGATTGCCTTCTCTGTCAACCTTTACGCTGATTTTAGTCTATATTTTACATATTTTCTACTTATTTTCCCTACATTTTTATTAAATTTGCCATTTTATTATAAAACAAAATTGTCATTCATTTTTTATTTTTCTATTTATTTTTCAATTAGAAACATGTTTGCTGATTTTTCTTTGTCATATTGGCGTAACATAATTTTCTTTTTTATTATATTTTTTAAAAATCGTCGCATAGTATCACCTGAAGATTCAAAATGCATATTTCAGGATTGTAATCGGCCGCCAAATACAAAAAAAGACCGAACGGCCCGGGAGTTTTCCGGTCTGTACGGTCTTTCAAACAACATCTGCCCTCTGTCGGGCTGCTCTGTTTTTTATGAGATACTTATCACCTGAAATCCTGCTCTTTCAATAGCACACCTCAGCTCATCTTCACTGACGACACGGTCGCAGGATACTTTCGCGTTTCCCTTACTTAGATTCACCCTGGCTGTGACGCCATCTACCGCATTAAGCGCTTCCATTACACTGCTGACACAGTGTTGGCACTCCATACCTGAGATGTGGATTGTCCGGCGCTCCACTACCGGACCGGACAGTTTCTTTTTCGGTATCTTTCTACTGCTTGGGCAGTTCCCTCCCGCAGGACAGCCGATGCACCTGGTTCCGTTTTTCTTTTCCTTTACAATATAGGAAACTGCCGCTCCGATCAGAATGATAAGAATCATCAGTATGATAACATCTGTCATGCAATCCCGTCCTTTCTGAATGAAGCATCAAAAGGTGGACAGAACCCTTTTCTCTCTGTCCACCACTAAAGTCATCTAATTTCTTACTTACCTGCGGAAGCCACATGTAAGCTGTATTCTTCCGCAAATTCTCTGTCTGATTTGCGGATTCTCCATAACACAATCACTGCGAATATCGCCACAGCGATCAGTCCAGGAACAAATGCGGTTCCGAGAGATCCGGTGGTAATGAGCGTACCGATCTGATATACAAGGAACGCTACCGTATATCCGGTTCCAAGCTGGAGACAAATACCTCCAAACAGCCATTTTCCGCTCTTCATCTCTGAGTTCATTGCTCCGAGAGCCGCAAAACACGGAGGCGTGTAAAGATTGAACATCAGGTAGGCAAGGGCAGCCACCTTTGTAAGCGCCATGACACTCGCTACTTCGTTGCCGCTGCCAACCAGCTCTAACGCGTCCGCGTCAATCAGGTTTGTCACACCGTAAACAACCGCCAGTGTTCCAACTACGTTTTCTTTTGCGATAAAGCCTGTGATCGCTGCCGCCGCAAGCTGCCATACACCAAATCCAAGCGGAATGAAAAGAATGGCAAACGGATGGGCAATGCTTGCAAGGATCGAAGTGCTCTCAGCGCCTTCTTCCACAAGCTGGAACTGCCAGTTAAAGCTCTGCATGATCTGTACAACTGTATTGCACACCAGAATAATCGTACCGGCTTTTACAATGTACGCTTTTCCACGCTCCAGCATGGATACGCACGCTCTCTTGAGGCTCGGAATCTTGTATTCCGGAAGCTCAATGATAAAGAAAGATTTCCGGTATTTCTGTCCTGTAATTCTCTTTACAAGAAGCGCGCCAAGAAGAACAAGAACAATGCCCACCAGATACATGGTAGCAGATACCCACCATGCATCCGCAAAGAAAGCGCCCGCAAACAAGGCGATAACCGGAATCTTTGCTCCACACGGCATAAATGGTGTAAGCATGGCGGTTGTTCTGCGCTCTCTTTCATTACGAATGGTACGGCAGGCCATAACACCCGGGATCGCGCAGCCTGTACCGATCACCATTGGAATAACGGATTTACCGGAAAGTCCGACTCTCTTAAAGATCGGATCCAATACAACGGTAGCACGTGCCATGTATCCACAATCTTCCAGAAGAGCAATAAGGAAATACATTACCATTACCAGCGGAAGGAAACCAACAACCGCTCCGACTCCGCCGATGATACCATCAACCAGAAGCGCGTACAACAATGGGTTAGCATTTTCCATCATTCCACCAACCCAGCCCTGGAATGTCTCAATCCAGGCAACGAGCCAGTCTGCAATCCATGTCCCTAATGTCGTCTGGGATATGTAGAATACAAGGAAGATCACTGCCGCAAAGATCGGGATACCGATGACCTTATGCGTAATGACAGCGTCGATCTTGTCCTGTGCGTTCTTATCTTTCGTGAACACTTTTCTGCGTTCTACTTCCTTGACAATGCCGTTTACAAACTCGAAACGCTTTCTGTCCTCTGCTTCTACTGCATTTTTATCATGCAGGTCAATATTCGCCTGCACATACGGCGCTTTCTGACCTTTCCCCTTTAACCTGGCAGCCGCCATGACAACTTCCTTTAAGCCTTCATGCCCGGAAGATGTGGAAATAGTCTTGATGACAGGACATCCCAGTTTCTCAGATAATGCCTTTTCATCAATCTTTGTCTGCTTCTTGTCTGTGATATCGCTCTTATTCAAAGCAACTACCACCGGAACCCCCAATTCCAAAAGCTGTGTGGTGAAAAACAGGCTTCGGCTCAAGTTCGTCGCGTCTACAATATTGATAATCGCATCCGGATTCTCATTTTTCACATAGCTGCTTGTGATACTCTCCTCCGAAGTAAATGGAGACATAGAATAAGCTCCCGGAAGATCCACTGCAACCAGCTCTTGGCCCCCATCATAGTAAGTCCTCTTGATCAGGCTTTCCTTTCGCTCTACCGTAACACCGGCCCAGTTGCCAACACGCTCATTTCTTCCTGTCAGCGCATTATACATGGTCGTTTTGCCGCTGTTCGGGTTTCCCGCAAAAGCAATTCTCATATAGTTCTCCTCCTTCTTTTTCGATTAGAAATGACTAACCGTTATACATACAAAAAACGATAAACAAAACTATCGTTTTTCATACATCATTTTATTATATTGAAATAGCTTTCGCTAGATCAGTATCAATATTGTATCTTCCATCCTTGATGGAAACCACACAGCCGCCTCTTACACGGGATACAACCGTAATCGGCTCGCCGCTGTAACATCCCAGGGAAAACAAGAACGCTTCCAGCTCTTCATCCTCTGTTACGATGTCTTTCACAATATACTCTTTGCCTTCTACTGCTTCCAATAAATTCATCTATCCTACCCTCTCCCATGATATACTGAGTCGGTTATCTATTTCAATTTTTCCCGTTATTATATCCAACAACAGATAGTTTAAACTAACCACCAGGTTTTGTCAATGTTTTTTCGTAAATCTTCTCGAAAACATGTTACAGTTCAGCCATGATACAAAAAAGCCTTTAAATAAGTTATTTTACTCTTATTCCCCGCACTTTCCCTTATTGAATTTTCATCTACCTCATTTTCAGAAATGCTTTCCAGATAAAACCTGTTTACAATCTCACAAAAACACTTTCCGGACGTCCTCTGGAAGTTGTTCTTTTCTTATAGGCCACCTGCAGTACCCCTTCCTTTTCAAGTGCCGCAAGCATCCTGTTCGCACTTCTCTTTGTCACTCCAAGGCGAAAAGCCAGCTCCTGAGCCGTAATCCCCTTTTTCGGCGCTGCGTCCATCGCTGCGAACACCTTTTTCAAAGTAAGCGGCGAAAGACTCGATTGAATCTCCGGCCCTGCACTATTTTCTACCTTTAGAATAAACTCTGCATTCTGACCAAGCGGTCCTATCAGTTCCTCCCTCTCGCTCATCAGATAACTAACATTTTTTCTAAGCTCTGCTTCGTGACAGGCACTAAGGGCGTTCATTCTTGTCTGAGCAAGCCCCATCCCCAATCCATATCCAATGCTGAATCCCCATCCAGTTTTTTTGCTTTTCAAATAAACTCCCACCCTGTCCTCTGTCATGTCTTCTGTCCACTCCAGAATCACTTTCCTGGATGTAACAATCTCCATTCCATAATGATAACGCTTTATAGAATAATCCATCATCCATTCTTTGAGAAATTCTGTCATCAGCGATTCAAGCCGAACATAGTTCAGATCAAGCTCTTGTGAAAATCCCTTTTCAGAGGCCGATATTTTAATAATAACAATTCCAGGCTGGTGTTCCTCTAACTCCTTTTTGTCAATCTTTTGAAGAAGGTTTCCGCACACTTCCCGAATATAAGAACGTCCTGGATATGGAAAGTAAACGTTTACCCCGGCTTCACGCAGTCTTAGGACAATACTGGAAAACCTCGTAATAGACAGATCTGTCTTCCCTTCCCTCCAAAGTTCCAAGTGCTTCTCATACTGCTCCTCTTCCAGATGCAGCATTCTCTCAAGGCTGAATTCCTCTTCTGAGAGTTCACTGATATCAGGCATATTTTCCTTTCCTTCCGCAAATTCCTTAAGATCTCCGCCGAACATCTGTATAATATCTGCGTAAACACGATCAAAATCCAACTCTCTGTTCCTTTGCAACAGAATCAAAAGAAGTCGGTACATGGCCGATTCATCTGTATTAAAAAAACAGATCGGCCGCTCTTCTCTAGGATAATAGAGCTTTATCATATGTGCCGGAAAACTCCCACTCGTCAAAATCCCGTCATATTCTTCCGTAATATCTTTATAGATTTCTTTTAAATCCTGAAATGTATGGTAAGTAAAAATCCGGTACGTAAAGCCCAGATTCAATTCATCCAACGTTTTACAAATAAATTCTTCTAAAAACTCCGTTGCAATCACTGCAATTTTCCTGATCATTCTAAGCCTCCTGCCTTTTCTTTATATAAATAGTAACACATTTATAACAAACAAGCATCCTTTTTCGGAATGATACGAATTCTTAGCTTTGTACATATCTCACATTTTACCCACAATATATTGACACCTTCTGTATGAATGTTATAATTAAGACACGTCTTTATATATTCTTTAAATACAATTAAGGAGGAATATGCATGAACCATTTTTTAGAAAGAGCAAAACAGCTTGAAGCACAGATGCAGGAAGACCGACATTACCTGCACAAACACGCTGAAGCCGGAGAGCATCTGCCGGAAACAGTTTCATATGTAATGAACCGTCTGCGTGAAATTGGACTGGAGCCAGAAGAAATATGTCCATCCGGTATTTCCGCATGTATCAAAGGTGCATACCCTGGAAAGACAATGCTCCTGCGGGCGGACATGGACGCTCTGCCAATGGAGGAAACCAATGATCTTCCGTTTCATAGTGAAACAAATGCCGCACATAACTGCGGACATGACCTACACACAGCAATGCTTCTCGGTGCGGCACAGATACTTTTTGAACACCGCAACGATCTCCACGGCAACGTCAAATTGATGTTCCAACCTGCCGAAGAACTGTTTATCGGTTCTAGGAAAATGATTGAAGCCGGTATTCTATCCAACCCGCACGTAGACGTGGCTATGGGCATGCATGTCATGCTCGACACAACAGTACCTTCCCTGAACTATGGCACCGGCTATATGACCTCTTCCTGTAATGGCTTTAAAATTACTGTTCACGGCTCAGGATGTCATGGGGCAATGCCACATCTGGGGATTGATCCGATTAATGCCGGACTGCATATTTACAGCGCTTTTCAGAATCTTATTGCAAGAGAATGTGATCCGTCCGAGAAAGTCAGCCTGACCTTCGGCGCCTTTCAGGCAGGTTCTACGACTAACATCGTCCCGGATCAGGCTATCCTAATGGGAACACTGCGCACATACAATAAACAGCTCCGGAAACAGCTCGTGAAAAGAATGCAGGAGATCTGCGAATACACCGGCAAGGCTTTTCATGTATCTGTTGACTACGTAACCGTCTCAGATGTGCCGTCCACTTACTCTGATCCGGAGTTGACGACAGATCTGGCAGAATATGCATCCGACATCATTCCAGACTTTATATGTGATACGAACTACAAGGTTACCCCATCTGATGATTTCGCATTTATCTCAGAGCAGGTTCCGACCGCTTACTTTATGATCGGATGCCAGGTAGAAGGATGCAGCGTACAGCATCACAATCCAGGTGTACTTTTTGACGAAGCCGTCCTCCCTTACGGAGCGGCCACACACGCAGCCTGTGCCTTCCATTGGCTGAATAAGGAGAATTAATTATGGAAAAGAAAAAAATTTTTTACGGATGGTATATTGTCTTCGGATGCCTCATTATCACATGTACGATGGTGCCCCCGATCATGGCACTAAGTAATAAATTCTTAATCCAGGTAACCGGAGATCTTGGTATCTCTCGAAGCGCCTTCACCCTTGCAAACACAATCCTGCAGGGACTTGGCATCTTTATCTCTCCAATCGTATCTTCCAGACTCGCAAAGGGCAATATGCGCCGGATTCAGTGCATTAGTATTGTCGGATTTGTACTTTCCTACGCATCCTATTCACTGGCTCAAAATGCAGCCCACCTTTATATTTCCTCTTTCTTTACCGGAATCTTCTTCCTAAATGCGGCTCTTATTCCTGTCAGCATGATGATAACAAACTGGTTTGTAAAAAAAAGAGGACTGGCAATGAGTATTGCAATGGCTGGAATTGGCGTAGGGGGAACTATTTTTAGCCCGATTATTACCACACTCCTTGAATACTACGGCTGGCGCCACACTTATCAGATCATGGCGCTGATTATCCTTGTCCTGGCGTTTCCTGCAGCTTTCTTCCTTCTGCGGAAATCACCTCAGGATATGGGACTTCTTCCATACGGGAGCGAGGAACCCGCCCAGTCAAAGACCTCTGCCGCGCAATCTTCCTTTTCTTTCTCCCTCAGCGTAAAAGAATCCTGGTCAAAGGTCTTCTTCTGGATTTTTATTTTCGGTATGCTCTGCAATGGACTGATCAATACTGGCGCGCTTGGTCACTTCCCGCCTGCGATTGAGGAAATGCACGGTCCACAGGTACAGGCACTGATTATCTCCATGTATTCTTTAATCGGCATTTTGGGAAAAATCGTGCTAGGCTGGCTGAATGACCGGTACGGAGTTGTGGTCAGTACTGCATTTGGCTGTATTACATTTGCCGTCTCTTTTATCTTTATGCTGATGGGAAGCAACGTAATGATGCTTTATATTATGGCTGTCCTTTTTGGTCTCGGAGATGCTATCGGAACTGTAACACCGCCGCTTGTAACCTCCGCTATTTTTGGCACCGAAAAATATGGAGAGGCTTATGGAATCGCAAACAGCTTTACGCAGATCGGGCTCTCGCTTGGTTCGCTTTTAGTTGCCGCCATCTATGATGCAAGCGGTTCCTACAATATAGCCTGGATTCTCCTTCTTTTCCTCACAGTCGGCGCACTTCTGGGATGGATTGGCTCTTATTTCCTTTCTAAAAAATACCGTATGCATAATTAAAAAAGAAAAGCCTTTAAACACTCAAAATCCCGTGTCTAAAGGCTTTTCTTTTTTATTCATCTTTTACGCTGTCAGAATTACTCCTGAACGTATGGCATCAGCGCAATATGTCTTGCTCTCTTGATTGCGACTGTCAGGGCTCTCTGATGCTTTGCACAGTTTCCTGTGATTCTTCTTGGAAGAATCTTTCCTCTTTCGGAAACATACTTTCTTAATTTTGCTACATCCTTGTAATCGATCTCATTGTTCTCTTTTCCACAGAATACACAAACTTTTTTTCTTCTGCGGCCTGGTCTTCTTCTCATCTGAGAATCCGGTTTGCTTGTTTTATCGTAAGCCATTGTTCTTACCTCCAATACTAATTAAATGGTAATTCCTCATCAATTCCATCCGGGATGTTCATAAATCCATCGCCCGCATCCATACTCGGTGTCTGCGGTGCCGGAGAAACCGGGCTTGCCTGATAACGGCTCTGATTTGCTTCACTCGCACTCTTGCTTTCCGCAAATTCCTGCTCTTCTACGACAACCTCTGTCGTATAGACCTTTACGCCATCTCTGTTTGTGTAGCTTCCTGTCTGGATACGTCCACTGATTGTGATACGCATTCCCTGGCGGAAATACTTCTCCGCAAACTCTGCTGTCTTTCCGAATGATACACAACTGATAAAGTCTGCCGTCTGCTCTCCATCGCGCTTAAACCGTCTGTCCACAGCCAGTGTGTAACGGGCGATCGCCAGTGGATTTTCTCCACCCTGTGAGTAGCGGACCTCAGGATCTCTTGTCAGGCGTCCCATTAAAATTACTTTATTCATAAATTTCCTCTTTTCTCTTTATGCTTCCTGTTTCACGCATAAATATCTGAGCACGTTGTCCATAATACGGATTCTCTGTTCGATCTCGCCCGGAGTCGTTGCATCAGATTCGAAGTGGATGAAATAGTAGTATCCTTCTTTCATCTTCTGAATTTCGTAAGCAAGTCTCTTCTTGCCCCATTCATCGATGTCAGTTACGTTTCCGCCGAAACGAGTGATTAATGCTTTCACTTTCTCAATCACATCTGCTCTGGCATCGTCTTCGATTTTTGCATTGACAACAACAGCTAATTCATATTTGTTCATGTCGCTTGCACCTCCTTATGGTCTTTTGGCTCCCGGTCTTTCGTGCCGGGGACAAGGATAAATAATATATCACAATATGACACTATACCATTTCTTCCCTTGATTTTCAAGTCTTTTTGCGGATTTCTTTTGTATTTTTTTCCACAATTTTCCTGGCAATCATAATCTGATGTCCGCACCCCTGACATTTCAGTCGAAAGTCCGCTCCCACGCGCAGAATCTCCCACTCAAAACTCCCGCAAGGATGCTTTTTTTTCATTTTAATGACATCGCCCACCTCATATTTGCTCTGTACCATCTTATTCCCTCTCTTCCGGTTCATTTACTTCCACCTGATATCCCTGTACAATCAGACGATTCTCATTGTTTGCCTTCGTACACGTCGACAGTGTGACAACCTTAGCGTCGGACGGGACCTCCACCCCCGTATCATAAAAGGAATGTTCCCTCGAAAAGGCCAAAAACGCCTCGAACGCCTCGTCGCTTTCAAATTGTGTCTTATAAGCCTGCGATGTGTCCTCTACTTCTCCGACTGCAAAGATCTGATATTTCAGCTCTTTTCCATCCGGCGTATAAATATAAAAATAAGGGTAGAGATGGAAAAAGGATGCCTCCTGGTACTCTTCCAGCTTCCCAAACATGGATTTACTATTCATCCGATGCCCGTAAATAATACTGTTTTTGTCCGTCATCTCTTTATGGTTTCCTACATTCAGAAAGATCGCCCCGTATGTATTCGGATATCCAGAAATCGTCTTATCCAGATATTCCTGATTGTCTTTCCCCTGTGCGACCGGATAACTGATGATTGACGGCTCATCAAATCGGATCCATGCGACAATGTCCGGATTGACCTTCCAAAGTTCCTCGAAGTCTACCAGATATCTCCCGCCTCCATCTGCGGAATCATCTTCAGTACTTAGTCCGATATCCTTGAGTTTCTTGTATTCCTGCTCCCCCTTATGATAGCCGTAAAAAATCCGAAACAGTTGGAGCCCGGAAAAACAAAACACAACGACCGCCACAATCAAAATGATGGCGGAAAGAATCCCGCCTCTTTTCTTCGTTTTTCTGTTTTGATCCGTTCTGTCTCTTTTTCTGTACTCTCCCATCCGTCTTCCCCTTGTTCACCGGTAGTCTCCTGACCTTATTTTCACACTTCCCTATTCCCTAGTATAACTGATTTTTCCAAGTAGAAAAAGAGGATGTTTGGAAAATTGTACTTTTCCTTCACATCCTCCTGATCACTCTGACTCTTCCGGTACCGGATTCTAGTATGGAATTTCCAGATAAATATCTTTTCCTGCTTTGATAGAAATCACAAGCTTTCCTGCTCTTGCAGCCACCTGTGCTCCCTGCCCCTGCATTTCAACCGGTTTAGCCGCGTCCAGTATTTCCTCTTGCGTCTCTTCCAGCTCCTGTACCTCCTCTTCTCCTTCCACTACCGCATCAATTACATCGACAGTAATCGGGGTCAGAGAGTCGCAGGTCTTTGTTAGTTTGGCACCAAGGATCTGATGGATCTGAAGACATCTGTCCAGATTCAAAAGCCCACTGTCCACCAGCTCGTCAAAGATACTTGGGTCCTCCAGGTTCTCCGGTCCTATCGTAATTCCTGCCTCCGCTCTACAGCACAGAACTGCCGGATCATGTGCATGTTGTTTTGCGGTTTCTGCTGTGATAGACATATTCCTTCCTCCTTCAAATCTTCTTCTTTCATATTAGCCCCCTAAAAGGGGCTTTTCCAATTCATTCTTTTTATATATTAAATCTTTTTATCCAAAATGTCGATAACCCTGTCTGTCATTTCCGCCTTATTTATTCAAAAAAACATTTCCTCATCTTTTAAGAGTACGGAAACTGATACCGCATCTTCTCCGGTTTTTGCCTGCTGCCAGCTAACATCCTTTCTGTATCAGAACATCAAATACCGAATTTATGGAAAATTTATATACAGTTTATTGATTCCTGAAGAAAATGCTGTAAAATAATATTCAAAGTATATTATGACAGGTTGTGTAGAGAAGATGAAAGATAAGTTTTTGCGCTTTATGTATGGCCGCTATGGGGTTGATCAGTTTTCCAAATGCCTGGTGGTGTTGGGGATTCTCTTTTTACTGCTGTCCGGTTTTACCCGGAATGGTGGTATTTTTTATCTGCTTTCCCTTGCCATCTTAGTTTATTCGTATTTTCGGATGTTTTCACGGAACCACTCGAAGCGCTACGCTGAGAATCAGCTCTATTTAAAGTATACGGCCGGAATCCGGAAAAAGATTTCTGCCATCCGTTACGGTTTCAGCCAGCGAAAGCACTATCATATTTACAAGTGCCCGTCCTGCGGTCAGAAGATCCGTATTCCACGTGGGAAGGGAAAGATTGAGATTCGTTGTCCTAAGTGCAATGCACATTTTATTAAGAAAAGCTGAGAAAGGAGACCATGATCATGTTGGATTATATGGTTCTGTATCAAAGTGAAACAGGAAACACAAAGAAGCTCGCCACTTCTATCTTTGCAGCTCTCCCTGGCATGGCAAAGGATTTGCGTAGTATTGATGAGCTTTCCTCCCTGCCGGAGGCTTCCACTTATTTTATTGGTTTTTGTGTTCACCGGGGTACATGCAGTCTGGAAATCGGCAATCTGCTTTCTACTATTTCTGGTAGGAATGTGGCGCTCTTTGGCACCTGTGGCGCCGGTAATACGGACAACTACTATAAGAACATCGAAAACAGTGCACGTATCTGGCTGGAAGATGACAATGCGTACCTTGGAGGTTTCTTCTGTCAGGGTAAGATGCCTTTGCAAATCCGCCAGAAATACGAATCCATGCTTAATGGAGATGAGGAGCATGACCGGCATCTAAAGCTCCAGCTTTTAAATTTCGACGAGGCGATGATTCATCCTACAAAGGAAGATCTGGAACACGCCACGACATTTGCAAAAAACTGCCTCAGCCGTCTGTAAGATGGCTGAGGCTTTCTTTCTTACAAAATCATCAAATCTTTCGGGAAGTGCGTCAGTGTTTCTGCACCGTTTTCTGTAATCAATACTGTATCTTCGATACGTACTCCTCCCCATCCAGGGATATAGATTCCCGGTTCCATCGTGATCACACAACCAGGCTGCATGATCTTTGTACCATAGTTGCCAAGGAACGGCTCTTCGTGAAGATCAAGACCCACTCCGTGACCGATTCCTGAATAATAATATTCTTCATATTTGCTTATCACTTTCCGAATTTCTTCATCCGGCTTGGCGGCATGAATTCCAGGCCCCATATTTTGAAGACCAATTTCCTGGCCTTGCTTCACCATTCCATAAATTTCTTTCTGCTTGTCTGACGCATGACCTACAACAAATGTACGGGTTGTATCTGAAATATACCCGTTGTATTTTGCGCCGTAATCTACGAGCACAAAATCTCCTTCTTCTACTTTCTTATCTCCTGGTTTGCCGTGGAGCAGCGACGTCTTTGTACCTGAAATCAATATGGTCTCAAACCCAATATCCTGAGCGCCGTGCATTTTCATACTAAATTCCAGCCTTGCGCACAGCTCTCTTTCCGTCACCCCTGGTTTGATGTAAGGAACCAGCTCTTCCAGCGCCTTATCCGCAATCTCACATGCAATTCTGGTGTTCGCCACTTCCTCTTCGGATTTTGCATAGCGAAGCTCCTCTACAATATTTCTTGTCCCGGTCATTTCAATCTGACAAGCTGACAGGAGTCTGTGAATTTCTACATACTTATCGTATGTTGTGAAACATTCTTCAAATCCAAGTTTTTTGATTCCCGCTTTCATGCAGATACTTTCAAGCGCTTTAGGAATACTCCTATCATAATTGTGCCAGTTGACAACCTCGAAACCCGGACAGTACTGCTCCGCCAGCTCTGTGAAACGACTGTCTGTAATCAGATAATTCCCCTGAGGGCAGATAACAACATATGCAAGTTCATCTGGATAGCCACTGATATATTTGACATTTGCCTCTTTTGTAATATAAATCCCATCCAGTCCCTGACCTTTTAAAATCCCCAATACTTTCTCTATGTTATCCATCACGAAACTCCTTTCTTCTATTGTCTTTCATGTTGTGCCAGCTTCTCCAGCTTTCTGTTAAGAGCAAACAAAAGCAGACCAATCACCAACAGACATCCCGGAATAATGATAAACACCTGCAACATTCCCAGTTTACCGATCACTACTTCTACATAGCCTGACAATTTATTGGCAACAAACATACTGGCAAACCAAACGCCCATCAACAGCGAAGCGTACTTTGCAGGTGCAAGCTTATTTACCATTCCGTATCCGACCGGTGCGAAACACATCTCTCCGATACTCTGGAAAGTGATAAATGCGATAATAAAAAGTACACTTGCCTTTGCTCCTTCCCCTGGAATCTCTCCTGTTTTCATAACTGCCGCGATCATAAACACAAATGCTACCGCAAGAAACGCAAACCCAAGACTCATTTTTTGAGAAATGTTCAGATCCCCATGCCGGGTTTTTGAAAGTTTCACCCAAATCGCCGCTGCAATCGGTCCTAAAATGACGCAGAGCAGCCCATTGTAGGAGTCGATCCATGCCGTAGGAATCTGGAAATTCCCGATTCTAAGATCAATAAAATTCTGCATATAAAGTGCAATCGACATCGATGCCTGATTGTACGCAATCCAGAAAAAAATCGTAAAAAACGCAAGGATCAGAATAACACACATTCTTCTTTTTTCTGTTGTTGTCAGCGGTACTTTGGCAAGCTCTTTTTTCTCTTTCAGATTTTCCTTGGCCGTAGCAGACACGGCCATATTTTTCAAAAAGAATTTCTGGCCGATGGCAAAGAATGCAGCTCCAAACCAGATGACAATCGCTGTTGTCAGAAAAACTGCACGGTATCCATATTCCAGAATTTCCCCTCCGTCTTTGACAGCAAACCACTGATTTGCTATCAAACCACACAGAAAAGGCCCAAGCAGCACTCCCACATTTGTAAACATATATGTCATGGAAAAGGCTCCGTCTTTCCTTGGGTCATCATTTTCAAACAGGCTTCCTACCAACGTCTGAGACGTACTTTTATACAGCCCACTCCCAATAACACAAAGAACAATCATAAGCTGAATTTCTTGTTTGCTGTGTGACATAAACGCCAGAAAATATCCGCATCCAGATATGATCATCCCGATGATCACGCACAATTTAGGACCCAAAAAGCGGTCACTGATCCATCCCCCGACAATCGGTGACAAATAAGAAAACGCCATAAAGGACGCCAGAAGGGAGGTAGCCTCCCCATTACTAAGCCCCAGACCTCCTTTTGCCGTAGATTCCGCAATAAAAAGCAGAAGTACCAGTTTCATTCCATAGTAAGAAAAATTAGTAAAAGAAAACACAGATCCGCAAAAATACATCGCTTTCGGATATTTTTTTGCGACCACCTCTGACGTACCATTCATATCCATTTACCTCTCTTTTGTAGTTTTTATAAAAATCGGCTTCTATTCCCAATTCATTCCGATTCCCGCTTCTACAGCCCGGTCATAAATTGCCTTTGCTGCCATCAGATCCTGAGCAGCTACACCAACCGTTTCAAAGACGATGATCTCTTCATCACTTTCTCTTCCCGGAATCTGCCCTTTGATTAACTGCCCCAGATCTCCTGTAAAATCTTCTTTCGTGATCGTTCCATCCGCAAGTGGAATCAGAATATCTCCTGACTCTGAAAGTACAGCTTCTTCTGAGTCAAAGTAAATTTTGGATGCCCGAGTCAAGATTGCCGGATCCATCTCCTGCATATGCGGCTGGTATGCTCCCACACAACTCACTGTTGCTCCTTCTTTTACTTTGGATGCATCAAAGACCGGCCTGGAAGATGGAGTTACCGTCACAAGAAGGTCCGCTCCCTCTACCGCCTCATCCGAGGACACCGCAGCGACGATCTTCGCCCCATATTCCTCAAGTTCTTCCTGCATGGTCGCCGCAAATGCCTGTGCACGCTCTGGATTCATGTCAAACACCCGGACTTCCTCCAGTTTTCTTACTGTCAGCATTGCCTCCAACTGGGCTGCCGCCTGTCCGCCTGTACCAATCAATGCCCCAATACGACAGTCTTTCTTCGCCAGCAGGTCAAAAGCTGCTCCCGTAGCTGCTCCTGTCCGAATCTGGGTCACATAGGTTCCATCCAGTACTGCCTTTACAATCCCATTCTTCCCGTCGATCAGAAATACCTGGGCCGGGGACGTCGGAAGCCCCTGATCAATATTGTGTGGGAAAATATCGACGACTTTTAAAGACGCTGTGTCCATTTCCTCCACATAAGCCGGCATAAAAAGAAAACTGCCTTCATGTTTCGGAGCTTGAATATTCGTGCGGATCGGTGCGTCGCACTTTCCCTCCACGACAAGACGGAACGCCTCTTTGTCTGCTTCCACAGCATCTTTCATGGTAAATACTTTTTTAATATCTGCTTTTGATAATAATAACATGTCCAATCCTCCTGCCTTTTTCTATCGTTTGAATCGCGCGTCCAGTCCCCAAGGCTGCATCGCGCCCCCCTCTTCTGCCGGTCTGCACATCTTCGCATAAATATTCAGACATCCTTTTTCCTCTTTGAGCGGCGGACATACCCAATCTGCCTTTCTTCTGGTAAGCTCCTCTTCTGACACAAGCAGATTCACTTCCCCATTCGGAATGTCGATTACAATCTCATCCCCATTTTCAACAAGCGCAATAGTTCCGCCGTCGTACGCTTCGGGAGATACATGGCCGATAATAGCTCCGTAATTGAATCCGGAGAATCGAGCGTCTGTAATCAGTCCCACACTTTTGTGAAGACCCAGTCCGATCAGAGCGTCAATACTCAGCATCAACTCCTTCATACCCGGGGCACCTTTACATCCCTCATACCGAATCACAATAATATCTCCCGGTACAATATCTCCTGCCTGAATTGCTTCAAAGGCCGGACGGTCTCCTTCAAAGACCTTCGCCTTCCCTTTCAGGTATTTTACCTCTTCGTAGACAGCCGTCGGTCGGACGATGGCTCCATTCGGCGACAGATTGCCCCTCAGAATCTTAAGACCCGGCTCATGGAAAAGTGGACGTTCCAGAGAATGAATGACCTCATTTTCCTTTGGTGTTACTTTGGACAGCAGCTCTTTCCATGTGCAGCCGTACATACTAGGCACATCGATAAACAGCTTGCTCTCCAGCATTTTCATCACGTTCATCACGCCTCCTGCGTAATGGAAATCTACCACAGTATACGGGCCGCTTGGCACTACAGCGTTGATGCAGTAAATTTCGTCGGCATATCGTTCAAAATCCTCCAGCGTCAGTTTTATTCCCAGTTCATATCCATAAGAAAGAAGGTGAAGTACCGCATTTGTGGATCCTGCCACTGCCATGTCAAACATGATAGCATTGAGCAGGACTTCTTTTGTAATCAAATCTGACGGCTTTCTCCCTTCTTTTACAAGTTTCACCGCATATTTTCCAGCCTCTCGCGCTCTTCTGAGCTTCGCATTGTCAGAAGCCGGAATCGTGGACGTTCCAGGAAGAACAAGATTCAGCACTTCTCCGAGCATCTGCATCGTGTTTGCCGTTCCCATAGACGGGCAGGCGCCAAAGGATGGACAGACATTGTCTTCCATATCCATCAACTCTTCTTCGGTCGCCCCGGAAAAGCGGGCGGAATCCAGATCCGCTTCCACTACAGTCTTGCCGCAGTACTGCCCTGGCTGCATGGAGCCTCCCGTTACTACCATAGATGGAATGTCCAGGCGCATGGCCGCAAGGTAACAGCCTGCAATAATATTGTCACAGGACGCAATCATCACGATCCCATCAAAATTGTGGACACGGGTGACAAATTCCACCGACATCGCCACAATGTCTCTTCCAACCTGTTCATATTTTAATTCTTCCGCTCCGTTTGCGATATTTCCGCATGTTGCGGGAATCCCAAACTCTACCGGCACACCGCCTGCTGCCCAGATTCCTTCCTTTACTGCTTCTGCAATCTGCCGAAGATGAGCTGATCCCGGTGATCCTGACATATACGAATTTGGAACCCCAATGTGTGGTTTCTTACGGATATCGTCATCCGAATATCCGGCCGCCTTCATCATAACTCTGCGGTGCGCCGCCTCGGCGCCGTTCCAGTACTCTGTTCCCATAATTTCCTCCTGATCTGTTCTTGTTTCTTCTCAATCACTTGACAATTCTTTGTCCTTTACAGATAATAATAAAAGAAAAGCACTGAATTCTGCATTAATAATTTTTAATGATATTATTCAGATTTTCTTATAGATAATAAAATAATATAGTATGTAGATTTTATTTTAGTTTTTTTAATGATTATCATTAGAATAATTGAATGAAAGGCACCTATATGAATAAGTATAAAACGATTTTGAGCGTCTGCGAGACCCACAGCCTCTCCCGGACCGCCGCACTTTTAAACTACACGCAGTCTGCCGTAAGCCAGACCATTAAAAACTTTGAGAAGGAACTAGGTCTGGAGATTTTTATCCGTTCTAAAAACGGAATGGAGCTTAAGTCGGATATGACCTGGATTTTGGAATCCCTACGGGCAATCTGCGACGCGGAAAATGAGATTGAGCGCACTGCCGCTTCCCTCGTCAATCTGGACAGCGGTCTGATCCGCATCGGTACGATCCAGAGTATCTCCTACCACTGGCTTCCGGGTATCCTCAAAGATTTTTCCACGGAATATCCCAACATCCGCTTTCAGCTCACCATTGGAGGATTTGGCGAACTGAAAGAAAAGCTCCAGGCGAACGAGCTGGATTGCATCTTCGTATCCGAGTTTTCCGTGCCGGGTCTTCCGTTCGTACCACTGGGAAGCGACGAGCTCATGCTCGTAACACCTCTGTCCCACCCCCTTTCAAACCATCTGCTTGTATCTCTTTCTGACGTTAACCATCAGGATTTTATTCTCACCGCAGACGGACTGGAATACGAAACCGGAAAAATCTTTGAACTAAACCAGATTGCCCCTCACATCCGCTATCAGATTAACGAGGACTTTACGGCTCTTAAAATGGTGGAACAGGGCTTTGGCATCACCATTCTGCCAAAGCTCCTCCTCCATAACGCCCCGTTTGAAGTGTGTATCCGCTCTTTTACCGAACATTATACCCGGACTCTGGGGATTGCCCTCCCATCCGGAGTCACTCCTTCTAAAGCAGTCCTCCAGTTCCGGGCTTTTGCGAAACGATGGTGCGAAGAAAATTTAGGGCACCGATCCGACTGATCCTGACGGTATTGAAATCTGTTTTGTTTCAAATCATCAGAAGTGCCCGAAAATACATTCCGAAATTGTAAGTAACGGCAAATACCCCCGTCAAGCTCTTCTTTTCCCCTCACCCACATTCTCAAAAAGACGGCAGGATTCTTCCCGCCGTCTTTTCACAACCTTTTCTATCGAATCTGTTCTACTACCTCTTTACAGAGCTCCTCGATCTTGTCGAAGCGTTTCTCCTCAATCAGATTTTCTCTCACCATCCAGCTTCCTCCACAGGCAATGACCTGAGGGCATGTAAGATAGTCTTTGATATTATCTGCATTGATTCCTCCTGTCGGCATAAACCGGAGCTGGATGTACGGTCCGGACAGCGCTTTGATCGCCTTAACGCCACCGTTGACTTCCGCCGGAAAGAATTTTACCACAGACAGGCCAAGCTCCAGAGCCTGCTCGATCTCGCTGGCCGTCGCTACGCCCGGATACACTGGGATTCCTTTTTCCTGGCAGTAGCGTACGATCTTCGGATTCAGCCCGGGACTTACAATAAATTCCGCACCCGCCTCAATCGCCGCATCCACCTGCCCGGTTTTCAGGACTGTCCCTGCTCCCACGAGCATTTCCGGATAAGCCTCACTCATCAGGCGAATGGATTGTGCCGCCGCATCTGTCCGAAAAGTCACTTCCGCACACGGAATCCCACCTCTTACGAGCGCTCCGGCAAGTCCTTTTGCGTCCTCCGCTCTTTCTATCTTCACCACCGGAACAATCCGGATCTCTTCCAATCTTTCATCTATGATACTCATTCTTTGATTCCTCCTTCTACCAGTGAGCTCCTGTTGCGCTTTCATTTGCCGTATCATCTCTGTAGCTGATAATTAGGCAGACAGCATCCAGAACAATATGGAGACTCTGGTCAAAAAGGGAACTCAGAAGCTGAATCGACCCTCTGCTCTCTCCGGTATCCCCTTTTACAGTTCCTGGAATTATAAGCACTTGATCCGCATATCCGGCAAGCGGGGACTCTTTTTTACTCGTCACCGCAATGACGACACCTTTTTTTTCTTTTGCTTTTCTGGCCGCATCTATAACGCTGATACTCTTTCCTGAACCGGACACCCCGACGAGAAGATCGCCCTCCCTTAAAGCCGGAGTGATCGTCTCACCAACCACATATACTGTATATCCAAGGTGCATCAGTCTCATGGCAAATCCCTTGGCACTAAAACCGGAGCGACCCTCGCCGGCCACAAAGATCCTTCTGTCTTTTCGGATCAAATTCACCACCCGGTCAATCTCTTCTTTTTCTACCTTGGAAACTACACATTCAATCTCGTCCATGATTGTCCGTAATACATCCATCCTCTTTCCTCCGTTTCTATCCACGAACCGCCTCCGCAAACCGGGCGGCCATTTCATGTTTGTTCTCTGATTTTGTGATTGCGCTTCCCACGATACCAATCTCGATCCCGCATGATTTTAACACCGGAACCATTCCAAGTGTCACTCCTCCTGCCACCGCAATCTTCTTGGCTCCGGAAAGCTCCTTCACACTGCTTTTTACCAGCTCGACAAGCCCTTCTCCCTGCTTGTCCGAAGGAAGATGAATACAGAAAATTGCCTCCGGGAACACTTCACAGAGGGCCCTGATCCGATCTGCCGGAACTTCCAGCAAATCAATCATATATTCCTTTCCAAGTTCCCCTGCTACACCGGCGCAGGCACGAATCGTCGTTATCGAGGAAAATCCCATGACAGTTGGAATATCTCCACCTGACTCGTAGCTCTTCCGGAATTCATAAGCTCCCTCGTCGCAGGTCTTAATATCCGCAAGAAAGCACTGATCCGGAAACCGCTTCTTAAATCTGGCAACGCTGTTCTCAAGACCATAGTCTTTGATCAGAGAAGTACCCACCTCGATGATGTCCGCCAATCCCCGCATCTCCTCTATCATAGCCTCCGCTGTTTTAAGGTTTACCCTGTCGATCGCCACCTGAAGTCTCATTCTGCTCACCTCTATCTCTCATTCTGATGTGTTTCGATGTATGTCCGCAGCTCTTCCCGGGTCGGAAGTCCTTCATTGTCACTCTCCACAGAAACCTGGATGGATCCGATTGCGTTGGCTCTCTCGATCATCCGTTCAGTGGAGAGTCCTTCCAGATAACTGCTGATGACACCGACCGCGAAACCATCCCCAGCGCCTACGGTGTCGATGACTTTGTCCACTTTAAAGCCCGGATATGACCTCTTCTGATCTTCCATCTCCACATAGGCGCCTTCGGCTCCGGCCTTTACGATCACCGCCTTTGCACCAAGTCTCCGGTAGAATGAGGCTATCTCTTTCGGATCTTCGCTTCCCATAAGTACTTTTCCTTCTCCTGTTCCCGGAAGGACAATATCTGCCCGGGAAGCCAGGTCATTGATCGTACGGATCATCACGCTTTTGCTCTCCCAGAGAGTCGGCCGCAAATTCGGGTCAAACGTGACGATCATTGCGTTCTCTCTGGCACGTTCGATCATCCGGTACGTTGCGTTGCGGCAACTCTGGGAGAGGGCCGGCGGAATTCCGGTAAGATGGAGTACCTTCGCTCCTTCAAAATCTACTTTCTCCGCATCCTCCTCATTCAAATAGGAAGCCGCGCTGTTTTTCCTATAATAAAAGACTTCCGGATCGCCCTCGAACACTTTGTTTTTCAACTGATATCCGGTAAAATGCTGATTATCCTTTGTAATCTGAGTCTCTATTCCTTCTGTTTTCAACTTTTCCTCAATGTAAACGCCAAACGGGTCCGTACCCAGTTTCGTTACATAGGACACGCTGTGGCCCAGACGTTTCAGACCGATCGCTACATTGACCTCCGCTCCCGCAAGGAGTCTTGTAAACTCTTCTACTTCATGGAGCCTTCCCGGTGTCTTTGCTACAAACATTGCCATCGGTTCTCCAAATAAAATCACTTCTGACATGAACCTCTTCCTTTCCTGTCTAGGTCGTCTGACGGACGACAAGCTCCGGACGGATAATCAGAGACGCTTTCTCCGACTTTCCTGTCATCAGATTTTCCAGAAGCTGAACAGAAAGCTCGCTTAAAAGCTCTCCCTTATTATTGATTGTCGTCAAAGGCGGATTGCTGATCCTGGAATACTCGGAGTTATTGCACCCGATCACCGCAATATCCTCCGGGATCCGGTATCCCATATTCTGGAGGGTGTTCATCGCATAAATAGCCGTCAAATCCTCGGTAAAAATTGCCGCATCGTACCGTCTGGCATCCCCGACAATCTGCTTGGCTGCCTGTTCACCGCCTTCTACTCCATACCCGGTATACAAAATCCGCTCTTTTGCGTCATCATACCCAAACTGTTTCATTTTCATCAAAAATCCGTTCCGTTTGCGAACTGCCGCATCTTTCTGCGTGTCCATCACAAAACTGATGTTCCGGTGGCCCCGGTCATACAGATGCTGAACCGCAAGCTGGACTCCATACCCCTCGTCCACAAGAATGGACTGGACACTCGGAAGTTTCAGCTCCCCGTTAGCCATAACAATGGGCGTCTCCGGCAGAAGCTGGGAAAGCTCGTCAGGATCGCAGAGCTCATTGAACTCAGATCCGACAAGAATTACTCCTTCTACCTGGTTTCTGGAAAGCATCCGAAGATATTTCATACATTCTTCCTTCTTAGCTCCTGTATTACAGACCAGCACCATGTAGCCAAGCCCGGTCAGCTTCTGCTCCATAATGAACGTCGTCATAGCATAGTGCGGATGACGGACATCCACAGTAACGATGGCTACGTTTTTCATAGTTCCGCTGACAAGTCCCCTTGCAATGGCGCTTGGCTGATACTTGTTCCGCTTTAAAACTTCCTGGATTCTGGCCTTTGTTTTCGCACTGACGTAACCTTTATCATTCAGGACTCTGGATACCGTTGAGATGGAAACGCCGGCCTCTTTTGCAATATCATATATATTCATTTCCTGCTATCTCCTGACATTTTTCTACCTTTTAGTATACGTTTCCCCGGCTTTCATTGTCAATCGACAGCTTCGGTTTTAGCTTTCTACAAGCACTTTTACCACTATTTTTTTCACCTTACAAGGCGCGTCCCCGATGCATCTCGGTTTATGTCCGTCCTCCGGCGAAACAATGGCGAAGTCGCCTTTCCTCAGGTGAATCCAGCCCGGATTCTCCGGCTCCTTATAAAACTCCAGATCCCGTGTCTCATCATAACCGGTGTCCTCCTCCAGTTCAGAAAGAGGGATATATCCGAAGAATTCTTCCCCCTCTGCCACATACTGGATATCGTAGTATTTCCGGTGAGTCTCGAACCGGCAGTCTTTCGGATCTTTCGTCGTGTACTCCTGGATTTCAGCGAAAATCCGGTCTCCGTCGATCGCAACCTTTCCCGGCTCCATCCCCGTGAAATCCGTTGTCCTCAGAAATGTAAGCGCCTGCTCGATTTTCTCTTCCGTGTAATTGTATTTATTTCCGATCTTCACGCTCGTTGTCAGCATCGTTTTCCTCCTTTTGGGAGGCGGCCTCCATGATTTCTTCATAAAGCGCCTCCGCAGCTTCCTTGCTGTAACAGTACATCAGGACCACATCAAAAACGTACGGGGAAAAGGGAAGCCCTTGTATCTCGCCTGCAAAAGCCATGGCTGCCATCTCACTTAAAGCAATAATCCTTGATTTGTTGGAAAATGGTCTCCGCCAAAGCTCAATCTTTTCAGTCTGGGTGAAAATCGTATTCCGCTTTTTGTGCTCCACCACATGAAACAACTCATGCGAGAGCAGGACTGAAAAGATATCCACGTCCGCAAACAGCTCTTCCATACCTTCGCTTCGTATCAAATCATCAGCCTTTTTTATACAGTCCATAAAAATGATGATCTTTCCTGTTTCCTCGTACTGGGCAAAAGTCACATGACCGCCACCGTTTGGAATGTCCGGTGTTTCCACCCGGATTCCCATATCACGGGTAATTTCCAGCACCGTCTTTTGTGGATTGGCTGTCTTTAAAAGTACTCCTTCCTCTCGTCCGCACTTCATAGCAAGCTTTGTATAACTGGCTTTCTGCTCTTTGGAAAGTTTCCGCTCCAGGGGCTCGTGGAAGAAAGCGTAGTGCCCCCACGCCTCGTCCCCAAGTCCCATCAATTGTTCTGTCATTTCCCGTATTGTCCGCCGCATGTCGTCCTTCTTTCTCAGATTATAATGAACTCTTTGCTCCAACCACAATGATATCCATATTCGGATCCAGTGCCTGCATTTCCACATCAATGAGCATCAGAATCTGCTCCAGCTCAGTACTGCCTCCAAAATCCATAACTCTTGCTCCCGCACAGATGTAGTAATCCGGACGCAAAATGGAGTCTGCCTTGTAGACTGCCAGCTCCTCCCACATCTTGGATACAGCGCTCCGGTAGCTTGCTGCCTTAGTCTGTACTGATACACCATCCGTTCTCTGTACCTTGATGAAACCTTTTTTGTCCAGAATCCTCACTGGTCTCTTGCCTTTTTCTTCTGCCTGGAACACCCAGAAATTCGGAACCTGGCAGGCAAGTTCAATTTCGTTTTCTTCTTTTCGCAGGTTCAAAGCCGCAAGTCTTCTTGCTTCCTCATAAGTACATTCTTTCATCAGGTCTGCTGTCTTCACTTCAGTTGACCCAAGAGCGATCGCCGTCAGCTTGGACGTCTGCTGGTCAATCTCAATATGTACTTCCACGGTATCCGGAGCGGCCCCACTTTCGACCGCCTTGTCAATCGCTTCCTGTTTGATATTACGGATATCTTCTGCTGTAGGATTCGGAACGACACGTTCTACCACGTCTCGCACCATAGCCAGTGCAACGCCGATAGAGGAGATAACCTCTGCGTTTTCCGGCACACTGTAATTGATCTTCATCTTATCCGCACAGAAACCGATCAGGGACGTCGCCCCGCCTCCTACTCCCACGAGGGAAATCTGGTCTTTTTCTAGTTTGTATTTTTCCGCAAGTTCCATGATGACCGGAGAGATTTTCTCATACGCTCTCGTGAGAATCTGCTTCGCCACTTCCTCCACTGTCACGCCCAGGTAATCCGCAACCGGCTGCATCGCTTTTCTTGCCGCATTGGCATTTCCATAGGAAAAATGCTCCGGCTTTACCAACCCCAAAACATTCGCCGCACAGGAGTTAGTGATGGTAATGCGCTTGCCGCTCTTCAATTTAATTGCAACATAGTCCGCCGGATCTCCTTTCTTTGGGGAGAAAAGTTCCAACTGTGGTTCCACGATTTCTTCTTCCGGTGTAAAGACTGCATAGTCAAGTCCGGCAATATGTGCGGAACGGGGTCCCACATCAGATACACCGCTTTTGGAGAGGCGTATCATACTTCCTCCTGCCACACCAAGTACACGAACATCCAGGGAAGTAATGTATGTCCGGTGTCCGCCAACGACAGAGTAATCGATGGCAGGGCGGCCATCCTTAATCACACCGATATTGGTCGTCGTTCCACCAACCTCAAAGTACACACCATTGGAGGCTCGCAGGTACATGAGAGATCCCATAACAGATGCTGCCGGTCCGGAAAGCATGGTCAGTACCGGACGTTTCTTCATCTCGTTGATCTCCATAACACCACCATCACCACGCATGATCATCAGTGGCACTTTCACGCCTGCCGCACGGACACTTGCCTCGGTAGAATTCGCTGTGTTAAGCATCTTCGGGAGGATGCTGGCATTGATCGCCGCCGTTCTTGTCCGTCTCGTGAGTCCATAGAGCTTGGTGATATCAGACGCCATGCTGGTCTCCATTCCCATTTCTTTTTTCGTCACTTCGTAAACCGCTTTCTCACTGCTCATATCATCTACGCCGAACGCCTCGGACGCTACGATAACTTCCGCGCCTTCTCGCTTCATATCTTCCGCCGCTTTTTTGATGGAATCATGGTTTAAGTCTTGTTCCTTTATGAAACGGCTTGTAATCTCAATTTTCCTTCCGGATCCAAGATCAATGTCTTTGAGTTTTGTCTGAGCTTTTGCCAGGAATCCTTCCAAACCGCCTCTTGCGGATGCTACAATTCCGACTTTTGCCACATCTCCTTCGATAAGGGCGTTGGTTGCCTGTGTCGTACTGTGAGCGACGAACACTACATCCTTCGGATCAATATTATTTTCTTTCAGACAGTTTTCAAATGCCTGCACAACTCCGGCCGCCACACCCTTTTCATCATCGTGCGTCGTCTTGACAGAGGACTTTCCGATGATCTGCTGGGTAGCATTGTCGATTGCCACTGCTTTTGTATGTGTACCACCGACGTCAATTCCCATTCTGACTTTTCTTCTTTCCATATTTGTGATTCCTCCATCCATGATCCTAACCGAACATCAAGTAAACCATTGCCTGAAGGATGATGCAGATCATCCATCCGGATACTGCACTGAGCTTCAGGAAATCCTTTGTAGCAACCTTCGTGTAGTTTACACCCCATACGATCCAAGACTGTGTAATACAGCAGGATACATTCATAACCGTACTAGGTATGATAATCAGCGGCGCAAGGTATGCTGTGGAAAATCCGATTCCCTTCAGAATACCAAGTGTTGCCGCGCCGCATCCGAATAAGGTGAGCGGCCCGCGAAACATTCCGATCGGAGCCAGAACCGCAAATACAATACTGATGACCAGCGTATTGTTCGGGATAATTCCCCCAAGTAAAGCGTTGAAATACGGGACACAGAGTTCTGCAGCCTTGTTAAAGATCGGAAGTACGAGCAGAAATCCTACCAGCGGAGCGGTATCTACCACGCCGTCGAAGAAATCTTTATTAATCATCCGGCAGGTCTGCCCCCAATTCTTGATCTTCTTGCAGGTAACGAGTGCGTAAAGACTTCCGATAATAAATCCAAGGATAATCGGAACTTTGAACACAATCAAAAGCACAACCGGGATAATCGGGGAAATCAAAGAGATTCCCGGAGCGTTATCCCCTCTTCTGTTCTTCTTTACCGGAACGGTTGCCGCCCAGGTATGTACTTTTTTCTGCCTGGATAGTACCAATACCATCACGATAATAAATGCCACCTGAATGAGAAGTGCATAGATCCCCCAGGATGTATGCTGTTCATAAGAATAGAGTGTCTTTCCATTTTCATCAAGGAAGAATGCAGAGTACTGTCCGTATAGTACCGGGTTGACAAACATTCCGGCGCCGACGCTCATCATAAACGCACAGGTTGCAAGTACCTTCGGGATTCCAAGGGACATGAAAATGGGAAGTACAATAACTCCGATCGCTACGACTGCTCCTGCCCCGAAGATAGAGGAGAAGCATGCGGTTGTCACGACACAAAGCAGAATACAGGTCAGTGCCGGTTTGTCTCCGCCAAGCTCTGTCGTTGTACGAATCAGCGTAGAAGCGATTCCCGTGTTCATCAGGACACGTCCGAACCATGCGCCAAAGATGACGTTTACAAGTGTCGCTCCCCATCCTTCCGGACCACTCTGAAACGTCTTTTCCAGTGCCTCAATCCAGGTAATACTTACCGCATCTTTATTAGCCGCAATGAAATCCGGGTTGGTAGCGAATGTATTTCCGATCATTGGGAGTACTGTCCAGATGACGCCCATCACGAAAATGCCTAGCATTAGATTTCCTCCGCGTACTGCATAAACAACCAGTCCGAAGAAGGAAACCAATAACAAAATTCCAATTACATATTCCATAAATGCCTCCTGTTATTCTTTTGTTTTCTTTTCCTATCCGTTCTCTCTTTCTAAAAGCGCTTTCATATTTCCGATTATATCGTTTATACAAATAAAGTCAATATAATCACTCATTTTCTCAGCATTTTGTCATTTTACATAATTTAATTATTAATTTTTTGTAAAAATTTTTGAACTTCTTTTTCCATAAATATGAAAGCGCTTTCATATTTATTGTTCAAAATAACCGAAGGCAAAGAAAATCACGGGACGGTCAAGACCGTCCCGTGATTTTCTTCCTGTCAGTTTACTTTTGCTCAGATTCTGAATTTAAGTATTTTTACTAAAAGATACCAGCCCTGCGGTATACTTCCTCGATAAATGCTTTCTTCTCCTTCACTGCCACGAGCACGTCATCACCAGATGAAGTGTGGATGTAGATCCGGTCAAAAGACATTGCGAGAGAAGAAAGCGGATTATGCGTCTCTTCCAAAAGCTCAATGTTACTATAGCGGATCCGCTTTTTGATAAGACCAAATACAATCAGAAGTTCCTGCTCTCCAAGAAGAATATAGTTCCTGAGACACATCGGCACCATCAGAAGATCCACTATAACAAGTACCATCAGTACAATGATGATCTCTATCATACTTTTCTTTCCCTGATTTAAACTTGAAAAAACGGCCCAGAGCATCATGACATTGACAAAAATGACCAATGCCCGCGCCCACAGATCCACTTTCCCCTGGAATTTCATGTCCGGAATTCCATGAGTGTCGTCCTCCCGTACCGGTCTTTTTTTCTCCTTTGCGTACCCTGTTCTGTTCCGAAATTCTTCCATCCTTTTAGCATCATGCTTCTGGCTGATTACAATCACCGCCATCAAAACCGCCACCAACACAAAGGCTACTGCAATAAAATATTTTCCCAGCTTTCCAAACCCGATTGTACCGACGGTAATCCATCCGAAAATAACCGCGATCACAGGGCCGGTGAGGACAATACAGTTCCGATTTATCATCACCGGTAATCCTGTCTTGATCGTGGACTTTACCGCCTGATGAAGCGCCACCTGGTCTATGAGCATCACGACCACTTGGACAAGAAACGGTCCCAAAATACTCATTTTCCCTCCCCATGCATCCGGCTGTCCAAACAGCCCATAGTGGGTCGGGACGATGTCCGGGATCCGGCTCCACATGGCTGCCAGATAGACGCCCACCCCAATGGTAATAACCCACATGACAAGCGATGCCACAATCTCTATTTTCCTGTAATGTCTGAATGTCGTCATAACGGTTCCCTCCTTTTATTTGATATAGAATCCGACACAGTTCATCTCTGTATCAAAAGAAATCGTAAACTGCGCTTTACCCTCCTCGAATTTTGCTATGACAATAGCAAGTGCGTATTCGGTTCCCGTATCCTTGTCTTTCTGACTGCTGACATTGGTGCCGTTAATCTTTTCAAACTCTCCCAGCGGCTCGATAGTTCCCTCGATCCCGGCAGTAATCTGCTCCTCTGTGACCTGCGCCTTTAACAGATCGCTTAATAAACCGTACGCCTCGCTGATTTTACCGGTACACGAAAGGGTCGCGATCTTTTCAGCCTGCTTTTCCACCTGGTTTTCGTCAAATTTTTCGGAAAGTCTGGATGTGCATCCAACAGCCAGAAATGCCGTCAAAACGAACACCAGAACGATTCCCAAAATCGGTTTGATTGTTCTCATACTTCTTCCCTTCTTTCTACTATTGGTATGGTAATACTCGTCTGATAACCTTCCTGGATACGACTGACCTGCAGTGTCCCGCCATAGGCTTCCACCACATGACGGACATTAACGAGCCCCAGTCCTGCATGGCCTTTTCTCGTCTTCGGCTTTGCCGGACAGGAGTTCCTCAGACAGATCACAAGGAATTCCCTTGCCTTCTCCACCTTGAGGAAAAGATACCGCTCATCTTTTGTATCAGCGATCGCCTCTCTTGCATTATCCAGCAAGTTGGTAAAAATCGTCGTTACGTCAATATCCTTCAGAAACGAAAGATCCGCCGTCCCGATCTCAATGTGGAGTCTTGCTCCCTTCATCTCCTGCATATTCAGCTTCTCATTGAGAATCAGGTTCAGCATCCGGTGATCTGTATATGTGACCCTCTCCAGGCTTCTCAGCATCCCGCCAATATCCTGGCAGTAAGCGTCCGCCGCTTCCAGATCTCCTGAATGGTACAGCTCTCCTATCATCTGGATGTGATTTTTCACATCGTGGATGACTTTGCGGGATGCCTGGTACTTTTCCTCCAGCTCCTGATATTGGTGCATCATCATCTGACGTTGCTGCTCATAGAGCTTCAAGCCTAAATTTTTCTTCTGCTGCTCCATCATGTAGCCAAACAGATAGGTCACCAGCAGATGCAGTAGAACAATCCCAAAAGTGACCACAGCAATGCTGCTGTATCCATAGATGAGCATCAGAGTGTCCCCTCCAAGATAGAGCCCGAAAAGAAGTCCCAGCATCAGGAACGGAAACACGAGAAAAATCATCGTCTGCCCCTTTGTCAGGAGCACCTGGTCCTTTCCCCGGAAAACCTTTACAAAGTATCGTGAGATTAGAATGTACTCTGCAGCCAGAATCAGATAAATCGCTGAACGCCATAGAAAATACCATTCTCCGACTTTCATCGCTACAGCGGAACCAAATCCGAACCACAGAAGCTGTAAAAGCAGTGTAAAGATCAGATAACTCCCGAAGACCGCCATGGCGAACAGCAGCGTCTCCACAATCCCCGTCCTGCTCCGCTGATAGGCTCCCACAGACAAAATGATTAAAATCACCATTCCTGTCCCCGCGTAAAGGAGCGCATGTTCCTGCCAAAGCGAGAGTACCGAGCTTAAAAACAGAAGAAGCACTGTAAGTGCCCTAAACATCCCCGGGATTTCATCCGCCCTGTGGTTTCGTTTCAGGAAATACCACGCCGCATAGCTGTAACCTGTACAGTAAGCCGCTCCTGACAGACCGAGGATCGCCCGTTCCAACATTGTATATCCAATTTCCATTTCCTTTCCCTCACATTCGTCCCGCCAGAAAGAGACCCAACTCCTCCCGGAAGCTCTTCCCTTTTTTCTGGGACAGTGGAACAATGCTTCCGTCCATCAGTGTGATATCATAACCCCGTATCCCCCGGACCTGATCCAGATTGACCACAAAGCTCTTGTGCGGCATCGCAAAGCCGTAAGGGCGCATCTTTTCCAGACATTCGCTGATTTTCTCCTGTTGTTCATAGACTCCCTCCCGTGTATGCACCTGAAGCATCCGGGAAGTATATTCAAAATAGTAAATATCCTCCACCGCAATCCGGATCCGCCCTGCCTTTGTGAACAGTTCTGCCATGGGACGCTCACTTTCCTTTTCCATATATTCCCTTGCCTCCTTGAGCTGCAGCTTGATGTCCGGCTCCTTGACCGGCTTTAAGAGATAGCCAAACGCATGGACACCGAAAGCATATCCGGCGAAACCACCGTAATTTGTAATATAGATGATTTTCACCTTTTTATCACTCTTCCTGAGCGCCTTGGCTGTCTCGATCCCGTCAAGTCCCGGCATATCAATATCCAGAAACAGAATATCAAACGCCTTTCCGGAATTAAGAAGCGCTCTTCCATCGGAAAACACCTCTACTTCATACCTGTTTTCATCGCCATGCAGAATCATTTCTTTGATCTTCTCACTGACCAGTTTCTGATCGTCACAAACCGCGATTTGGATCATCCTCCCCCCCCCTCCTTTCCCCTTGTGCGTTCATTATAAGTCTCCTGTTTTCTATCTTCAAGACCCCTGTCACAAAAGAAAGAAAATCCCACACAAGAGACAGTTTCCTTTGCATTTCAAGGGCAGCATGGCAAAGCGCGAACCCAGAGGATACCTTTTCCTTTGGATTCGCGCTTTGTTGTTCGGCAAGAAAAGATTACTTCTGCTTTCCCATGCCTTTCCATATCTTTCTTTCCATATAGGTAAGCCAAATCTCCCACAAGAGATAATAGAAGATCGTAAAGACCACCGCCGCTATCGTATAGCGCAGGATATCATCCGGCTGATAAGACCGGTTCTCAAAGGTCAACAGCGCAAACACAGCTTCAACAACCACTCCGGCTGCTGCCGAAATCCAAAACGGCTTGTGTATCTGGCGGTGCATAAGTCTTTTTCTCTCCTTCTCTTTCATACCAAGTCGAAGAAGGAAGAGATCCTGTTCCCGTATGGCAGCCGCCTCACTCTCAGTCTTAGAGTAAATCTGGAAAAGACCGAAGACAAAGAGCAGCGCTGCCGCTACTGCCTGAATTGACATATCTCCCACATTGAACTCCCTGACAGTCGTTATCATCTGATCCTTTGGATAGAGATTTCCGACCCGCTCATCAAACAAGCGATCGATAGGGTGATCCTCTTCCAAAAAGGACAGTGCCAATACCACATCGTCGTACTGCTCCTTTGGCACATCCCAAAGAATCAGATTCGTCGGTCCGTCTGTCAGATTGTCCTCGTGTTCCATCAGATATTGCTCCCAAGCCAGTTCTCCCTTCTCCCGAAGGATTGGCAGATTCTCCTCGTTTTTCTCCCTGATCTTTGTATATCCGCGCTCAAATTCCTCATCAGAAAATACAACCAGATGCTCCTGCTCTCCTTCTCCCAGCATCCCTATGAGAAGATCCCGCTCTCGCCCTGTCTCCTTATGTCCTTGGAAAAGCTCGTGCTTGCGGTCGACACTGTAATAGAAGAGAGGCTGTCCGAACCGGAGATAGTTTCCCGTTCTGGATCCGCTGTAATCCAGGCTCCGGGAAGGCATGGAAACATTCTGCTGGTAAACCGTGTAAATCTCTCCGTCTTTTAAGTCCAGGTCCTTAGACTTCTCTCCGAGCGCTTCTTTCAGCGACCGGTATGTATCCTCTGTGATCCCTATATAGGCCCCCTGTTCCGTATTTACTGACCGTTCATCCTGTTGCAAACTGCTGTTCCCACTGATGGAGCTGACTCTAACCATCGGATAAATCTGGACGTCGACATCATATGTATCCATGACCGCCTTCACCCGATCCATATCCTGATCGTATACCATACTCACAATATCGTACGGGAGCTGATCTGACGCCTGAGGCGTAATCACCGCCCCGATCAGAGGAACGCCCTCAAAAGAAAGCACGCATATATGTACGACCAGCATAACATAGATGCTCCAGCGATTCTTTTTGAACCGGTATCTCCACTCCTTCTTCCAAAGGATATTCCTAAGAAGCTTATCTTGATTTCCTGCAGCTTTTTTTACACTCCGAACCATACATCCGGTCAGAATCATAAACAAACCGATCGCCGCAAAAATATATCCAGCAATCCGGCCGTCCATGAATGTCATCGTATAGCATTTTTCCCCCAGTTCAAACACCCAAAGCCCAAAGATAATCCACCTCCAAACAGCATTCGGAATCGTCTCTGCCTCTTTTTCCTCATAAAGCACCGTTGAATTTCCCATCCGAAGAATATTCTCCTGATTGAGCATCGTTGCAAACACCAGAATCAGCAAAAATCCGATTCCGCCCCATCCAAGTACTTCGATTGAGAAAAACGGCGGAAGCGCGATCCGGTCCTTTAATACATGCCGGATCAAAGTATACACAAGCCCTCCCGAACACAGACCGGTAACAGCCGAAAGAATCATACTGACGCCAAATTCCACCGTAAAGAGCAGATAGATGGTCCGGGTCCGAATCCCCAGAACCAAAAATGTCCGGTACTCCCGGTTACGCACTTTTGTATAGTTGGAAATCAGATTGTACATGAGAAGAACGCACAGAAAAATAATCATTACCGTGGCGCCCTGGAAAATCCCCTGGAGTCTTAAAAGCCACCGCGGAATCCCAGGTATCTGTGGTATCGCTCCTGCAGTGAGAAAGACTCCGAAAGAAACAATCAGAAAGATCGCCGTCAGGGCCCCGCCCACAATCAGAAGAATCCCATCGCTCATGCTCTCCCGGAAGTTCTCCCAGATAAGAATGGTGAGCTCTTTCGGATAACGTCCCGGGAAGTACAACGCTTTCTTTCTGCGAAGCTTTGCCTCCCTCTCCTGTCTCTTGACTTCGTGGTAAGCCGCAAGCTGTTCATACCACTCGTCCAGAAAGCGGAATCCCACATATTCAAAAAGGCTGGCGATGGAGACAAAAAGCAAAGGTACCAGTTGTTTTTGTTCCTCGTTCAATGGTGAATTGTTATTGACGCTCTCATAGACATTTGCCACAAGTATACAAACATTCAGGCTAAGAAACACCATCGCCCTGGAGGCCAGATCCAATATGTGAATCTTTTTTCCAAATACCATCAGAATCAGCCGAAGCAGATAGAGTACCCCCGCCAGAGTTACCGTAATATGACAGAGCGCCAGTGTAGGTCCTGCCGGTGACAGGATCCAGAAATCCATAAACGACTCTGCCCGGAACACCTGGATCCAGGCTCCGATCACAGAATACCGCTCCTCCCCTACCGGAAGGCGCCATATACCAAATATCAGTATTACCACCGCAAGTGACAATACGGCTCTCCAGATTTTTGCCGCCCGTTTCATCTTCTTTCCTCTCTTTCCCCTATATCTGCTCCAGTAGCGTTTCTAAAATGCCGCAAGCAGTTTTTCCAGATTTTCTTCTTTTGTAGCCCATGAAGTACAGATCCTGATCACCATATGGTTTTCGTCGTAACGCATCTCATGGTTGAACAAAAATTGCTGTTCCAACTCCTGTAATTTCTGATCTTCCACTATCACAAACTGCTGGTTTGTAATACTATCGATGTAAAAGTGGTAACCCTTTTCCAGAAGTCCCTTTTTGAGCTTCATGGCAAGCCGGTCCGCATGGCGTCCCATCTCCATGTACAAATCATTCTCGAACATTGCCTGGAACTGAAGTCCGAGGAGACGGCCTTTCGCAAGCATACCGCCCTTTTGCTTCATCAGATAGCGAAAATCCTCCTTCATGGCGGGATGGTTAATGACCACACATTCTCCAAAAAGTGCCCCTACCTTGGTGCCCCCAATATAGAAAGCATCCGTCAACACCGCCAGATCGTGAAGAGTCACATCCGTCCCATCCGCCGCAAGTCCGTAAGCAAGTCTCGCCCCGTCCAGGAAAAGATACAATCCACATGCATCGCAGACATTCCGCAGATCCATAAGCTCCTGCTTCGTGTATAACGTACCAAGCTCCGTCGGATGGGAAATGTATACAAGCTTTGGCTGCACCATATGCTCGCGCGCCCCATCCGTCCAATGACTCTCATATGCCTTATTCACCTGCTTTGCGGTAATCTTTCCTTCCTGTCCTGGCATTGCAAGCACCTTGTGTCCACATGCTTCTACTGATCCGGTCTCATGCACATGAATATGCCCGGTTTCCGCACAAAGCGCTCCCTGATGAGGTCTGAGGGCCGCTGAAATCACTGTCAGATTTGTCTGGGTTCCCCCTACGAGAAAATGGACGTCCGCATCTTCTCTGCCTATGGCCTCCCGGATCCTCGCCCTTGCCTTCTCACAGTAGGGATCCTCTCCGTATCCCACACTTTGTTCCATATTTGTATCCACTAGCTTCTTGAGAACTGCCGGATGTGCGCCCTCCACATAATCGTTTTGAAACATGATCATTGTCATTTCCTCCTATCCTTTCTATGTATCTTTTGCACCGCTCTTTGGTTTGCATACCATCTTTCCTTCTCCTTACAGAAACTGTGCAAAGAAGGATGCACCTATTACCGTCAAAAGTCCCGCCGTCACAATCGCCAGACTCCCCATGGCGCCCTCTACTTCTCCCATCTCCATAGCTTTGGCCGTCCCCATGGCATGAGATGCCGTCCCAAGAGCCAGCCCCTTTGCAACCGGGTGGCGGATCCTCAAAATTTTGAACAACCATTCTGACGTCATATCCCCGATCATTCCGGTCACACAGATAACCGCCACTGTGATGGCTGTGATTCCCCCCATCTCCTCGGAGACGCCCATTCCGATGGCCGTCGTGATCGACTTTGGAAGTAGGGTCACATACTGCTCATGGGTAAGCCCGAAAAGCTTTGATAAGAGCAGAATACTCACCAGGCTGGTCAGCACGCCCGCCAGGATGCCGCAAAGTACCGCCGCCAAATTATCTTTTAAAAGCTTGAACTGCTCATAGAGCGGCACCGCCAAGGCAACTGTCGCCGGCGTCAGAAAGTAGCTGATATATTTGGCGCTTGCATTATATGAATCGTACTCCACTCCGCTCACAGCCAGAAAGGCAATCAACACAATCGCGGTAATCAGGAGCGGATTGAGAATGGCAAGCTTATATCTGCGTTTGATCAGAAGCCCCACCTCGTAAAGCGCCAGACTGATCACCGGTCCGAAAAACAGCGACTGTTCAATAAAATCCTGCATCTTAGTTTTCGCTTCCTTTCTCCGTTTTCTCAATGACCTTTTGGGTCACAAGCCCGGTTGCTCCCATGACAAGGAGGGTGGTGACAAAGGTGATAACAATCACCGGAACGACCATCGGACGCAACTTCTCCCAGACAGTCATCAGCCCTACCGCCGCCGGGATAAACATGACCGGCATCAGTTCGATTAAGATAACCGCCGCTTCTTTTACCTGCGGGATGAGGATCGCCCCGGTCATCAGCGCCGCCATCATCAACATAAGCCCATATACACTGGCAGGAACCGGAAATGGCAGCAGCCAGCTCAGGATCTCGCCCAAAAGCGAAATCAGCAATATGATTAAAAACTGTCTCAATATTTTCATCTGTTTCTCCTGTTATTCTCTTCTTATTCCGCCAGAATATCCAGCACATAGACAACAAGCATGTCCACCATCTTGTCGTAACTTTTCACACCTTGTTCTTGCCCATTGGATTTTAAGTAAGCATCATTGATCTGGTTGGATACCTCGGCAATCTTCCCCTCATATTTCGCCCAGAATGCGTCGTTTGCCGCAAGATCCCTCCGCGCGTTCTCCGGCAGCATCCCGTAGAGTTCTTCGTAAGAGGAAGGATCGTACTTCCAGAGTTGATTGGACGCATAGAGCCATCCGGAAAGCGCCGCACTGTAACGGAATTCCGGGGCGGCTGCGCGGCTGCAAGCAAGCCACGCAATGAAATTCGCCTCCTGCTCCTGCATAAATCCTTTCAAATGGGAAAGCTCATGGCACATAGTAAAAGGGATATTGTATGCCGTCATGTCGCTGTTATAATTCGCTTCTACGGTAAACGGAGAATAGATACCTGTCAGCGACTGAACCGATAAAAAGGCCGGGACAATCAATGTTTTCGGCTGCGGATAATAACCCTTTAACTCCCGGTAGTCTTCCCCCAGCTCCTGCATGGCCCGAACCGCGTTTTTTCCGGCATCGGTGGAAAAGATCATCTCACCATCACTGTCCCGTGTGATCTGGGGCTCCGTCTCCTGCACTTTCTGGGCGAGCCACAGGCAAACATTTCTTAACTCCTCCACGGAATATTCTCTTGGCTGTATTCCACTTCGCTCTGCAAAAGATGTCGCTCGGTAATTGACGCCGCAATTAACGACATATAAAAAAGCGAGTACCGAGACTGTCCATAACAGTACTTTCGCGGCCCGCTTTGTCCGAAAGCGGTTCCAATTTTTATGAATCAAGGAAAGGATAATGTAAAGCATTCCCAGCACAAAAATTATCACGGTCAGGTACAGCCCAATCTCCGCCACAGACGTCGGCACCAGCCCGAAAACTCTCCCGAAAGCACCGGCTGATACCGGATAGAACCACGCCGCATACCAGTCGGCAAATCCGTCAATGTTCACGGACGCCGCCATCAAAAGCATTGCCGCCGCAAGAAGAAGGAGCGGAATCAGTACGCTCTTTTTAATTCTTCCTGCATTTCTCCTGGACCGCCGTCTTTTTATTCTTCTCTTCATTGTCATATCCTCCCGGAACTTTTTCCTCAAAGTATGCCAGCGTCCGGCGGATATCCTGATCCACCTGCTCTTTTACTGCCTCCAGGGACGGAAACTTCCGGATCCCCCGAAGAAAAATGTGAAACTCAATCGTCATCTCTCTTCCATAAAGATCCATGTCTTCGCCCGGTAGGAACGTTTCCACCGTCATCCTCGGATCGTCGTCCACCGATGGTCTCGTCCCCACATTGGTAACACCTGGATACCACTTGCCATCGATGCGGGCCCGCACCCCGTAGACTCCACGCTCCGGAAGCTTTGCCCCCTCGGCATAGTACAGGTTTGCCGTCGGCATCCCTACCTTTCTTCCATTTCCTTTTCCATGAATCACTGTACCTGTCAATGTATACAAAGCTGATCCTCCACCTGTCCAATTTCCTTCATAACGCTTATTATGACATTTTTCACCAGAGCAATCAAGTCTGACTTCTTTTTTCCTAATGATTCAGCCATGCGCTCTGAAATCACAAAAATCTGTCTCAAGCCACGAATCCGAGCCATGTGGCTGAATCGTTACTTTTCCCCCTTGCATTTCCTATGATACAGGGTTAAAATAGCATACTGTAAATACAGCTCTGATCCATTTACAGGATCTGTTTTCTCACAACAAATCTTGAATTGGAAATGCTGTCGTAAAGGAGAATTGGCATATGGAAAACATACTGATTGCATTTTTACGAAAGTTTACAGATTATCCATTTCTTGTAAAGATGGATGGAAAAGAATACCTGATCGGAGAAGGGGAACCGACCTTTACAGTTGTATTCAAGGAACCGATTTCCAAGACAACACTTCTGACAAGCACCTCACTGGCTCTTGGCGAGGCCTACATGGACGGCGCCCTGGAGATTGAGGGAGATCTGTACTACGCACTTGACCACTTTCTTGGTCAGCTCGGCAAATTTTCAACCGATGAATCTGCATTAAAGAAACTGATGCACACTTCCCTCTCGAAGAAGAACCAGAAAGAGGAAGTCTCCTCCCACTACGATATCGGTAATGATTTTTATCGTCTCTGGCTCGATGAGACGATGAGCTATTCCTGCGGCTATTTCAAACACCCGGACGACACCCTCTATCAGGCCCAGGTCAATAAGGTAGACTATATTCTGAAAAAACTGCATTTAAAAAAAGGGATGGCGCTTCTGGATATTGGCTGCGGATGGGGCTATCTCCTTATCGAAGCGGCAAAAAAATACGGAGTTAAAGGAGTAGGTATCACTTTGAGCGCCGAGCAGTGCGCCGAATTCCGGCACCGAATCCAGGCAGAGGGCCTGGAGGACTCTCTGAAAGCAGAGCTCATGGACTACCGGGATCTTCCAAAGAGCGGCTATACCTTTGACCGTGTCGTCAGCGTCGGGATGCTAGAACATGTGGGACGGCCAAATTACCAGCTTTTTGTAGATTGTGTGAATGACGTTCTAAAAGATGGTGGAATCTTCCTATTACACTTCATCAGCGCACTCAAAGAACACCCCGGGGATCCGTGGATTAAAAAATATATCTTTCCCGGCGGTATGGTGCCAAGTCTCAGGGAAATGCTTTGCTGCCTTTCGGAAGACAATTTCCACACGCTGGACGTTGAGAATCTGAGACTGCATTATCATAAAACACTGCTTTGCTGGGCAAAAAATTTCCACAAACATCTGGAGGACGAACGAAAGATGTTCGACGAACGTTTTTTACGGATGTGGAATCTTTATCTGAATGCCTGCGCCGCCACATTCCACAACGGTATCATCGACATTCACCAGATTCTGCTCACCAAGGGCATTAACAACAGCCTCCCGATGGTGAGATGGTATTAGCTTTTTAATAGAAGAAAAAAGATAAGCTTTCCGCCGCAATACCTGCGGCTAAAAAGGGGCCAAGCGGAATGGCCTCTTCTTTTTTTCGCTTTTTCAGGACTGTCAGCCCCAGTCCAAAGAATCCGCCAAACACCAGGCCAAAAAAGAGAGCATACAGTCCCTTTTCAGGGCCAAGACATACTCCGGCGGCGGCCATTAGCTTAATATCCCCGCCGCCAAAAGACCCCTTTGCCAAAAGTGCTGCCACTAAAAGCGGAAGTCCACAGACAACCGCTCCTACCACCGCTTCGGAGACCGTAAGATCCGGCTCTGTCTGTCCCACAAGCGCCAGAAGTCCGCCTGCCAGAAGCAACAGAGGGTAACGGTTTGAGATCCTTCTGGTCTTCCAGTCCGAGACAGCTGCGCCTAAAATTACTGCCAGAAACAGGAATTCCCATATCAGACTCATCCTATCCCACCTTCCTTTCAGCCAGCGCATTGACATCTCCTGACAGACCATAAACCGGCAGGAAGAATCCACTTGATTTTTCTGATTGAATTATTAGCACAAAGTAAGGCAAATGTCAAATTTTTAATCTATGCTCCACTGTTTCCAGTATCTGCTTTAAGGTATGACCTCCTTGACATTTTGGCGGACAGGGCTTACAATCAAACAGCAAAACTTTAGGAAAGGGATATAACTATACTATGAAAAAAAGAGCGATTGTCATATCAGCCATCTTACTTCTCATGCTCTTTATCGGCGCCTTTTTCCTTTACCGGAATTATCTTCCTAAGACAAAAGAGGGCGAAAAGAGCATTACTGTCACAGTCGTACATGGGGATGGTTCCAGTAAGGACTTTGACCTCCAGACTAACAGCGAGTATCTGCGCGAAGCACTGGAAGAGCAGGATCTGATTACAGGAACGGAAGGCGAGTACGGCCTTTTCATTACGGAAGTAGACGGCGAAACAGCCGACGACACCAGGCAGGAGTGGTGGTGCATCACCAAGGATGGGGAAAACGTAAATACCTCCGCAGACCAGACTCCTGTCGCAGATCAGGATCAATTTGAATTGACACTGAAAGAGGGCTATTAATGTCCCGGATCCATGTACATGAACTTCTTTTGATGGGAATTCTCACAGCATTGTTATTTATAGGACAGGTATTTCTTGCCTTTCTACCAAATATCGAGATTGTGAGTTTTCTCATTATCCTCTATACACTGGTTTTCGGCAGAAAAGTATTCCTGATGATTTACACGTTTATACTTCTGGAAGGGATTCTATACGGATTTGGTCTCTGGTGGTTTCAGTATCTCTATCTCTGGAGCATCCTTGCGGCAACGGTACTGCTGCTGCGCCGTTTTAACCACTTTCTCTTCTGGAGTGTAATATCCGGATTTTTCGGACTGGCTTTCGGAGCCCTCTGTGCCATTCCTTACGTCTTCCTCAGCGGCCCGGACGCCGCTTTTGCCTACTGGATAGCGGGAATTCCTTTTGACCTTCTGCACTGTCTGGGGAATCTGATCGTATGCTGTATTCTTTTCCGGCCGGTTTACGCCATTTTATCAAAGCTTTCCCGGCAATATCATTCATAGTTTTGCTTTACATCAGCTAAATCTTCATATTTGATTAAGAAATTTTCGTTTTCTTTTATGAACTGCACATATTTTAGACATATTTTCTGGTTATACTATAAGTCAGATAGTTGATGAACAATCACTATCTCCCCCCTCATAAAGTAGGCACATAAAAGTGCCGCACTTTACTCTCATTCCTTTAGATAACTTATAAACGCGAACACCCGTTAGCTACTTGGTTAACGGGTGTTCGTGTTTTTACTCTGTTTCCATCTCATAAATCTCTGTTTTATGAAATACTGCCCTCTGGTGTTTCTTCGTTTCTGGTAACCTGCCAGTACCAAAAGCAAAAGCAGGCAGCACCACGCAAGCTTTCCGCTCATTATTCCAGCCTTCTTACCTGCAAAAACCCCATGAACGAGGGACGTCATAAAAATCAGAATTCCATAGACTGCATGAGGCTTCAATATGACCTGTACTATCTTATTTCCTTTTAATGCACGATTCTTTTTCATGGGTGCCAACATACATAATACAAGTAAAATAAAAGAGATCAGACTCATCAGTTTTTTTCAATCAGCATAAATCCTCCTGTTGGTTTTGGTTAGTCATAACCAACTAAGTTTACACCAATTTGACAGAATTGTAAAGTTCTGATTTCTGATCTCTTTCCATTCTTTATTTCCGCCCGGTTCCCGGGATTTCCAATGCTTCTTTCACCAGACCCTCTTCACGCTGGCCAAAAAACTTATAACTGATCTTCAAATTTATCAATAGCGTCCACTTTTCCGATTACAGAAATGATATCTCCCTCCCAGAGGCGATCCTCCGGATGAATTTCAATCGTAGTCTTGTGATTCCGTTCGATAGCAATAATATTGAGCTGATAATTTCTCCGCAGAGCCAGCTCCTCGATACTGCGTCCATTTGCACTTCCGGACACCTGAACCTGACGGATCTCCACACTGTCATCCAAGGACAGGAAATCCATAAAGCTGTTAGAGACAAGTTTCTTCCCGAGCAGATAGGCCATATCCTTCTCCGGGTAAACGACCTCCGCTCCCAGTTTTTTGAGGACCGCTCCCTGCTCTGTCGTCAACGCCTTGGAAATGACTCTCGGTACTCCCATATCGATCACCGTCATCGTTGTCAAAATCCCGACACCCATATTTTCGCCGATACATACAATGACAACATCACAGTTTTGAATTCCTGCCTCCCTGAGAGACTCCTCATTAAGATCACTCGTCACAAAAGCCAGATCCGTATACTGCCTGATCTCTCTTACCTTACTTTCACACTCGTCGAGTACAATGACTTCTTTTCCGGCCTTTGCAAGCGTTACTGCAAGTGCCATTCCAAAACGCCCCAGTCCGATCACCCCAAATGAATTTGCCGTTGGTTTCTTTTTCATATCTGATTATCCTTTCTTATCCAAATGTTTATCCGATCGCAATCGTCTCTTCTGTGTATCGGATCATCTTTTCCGGTCGCTCAATCCACATTGAGATCAGCGTCATCGCTCCCAGACGTCCGATAAACATGACCAAAATAATCACCAGTTTCCCTGCCCCACTCAAATCCGGCGTGATTCCCGTGGAAAGTCCTACGGTACCAAATGCCGAGATCACTTCAAATAACAGCTGTATAAACTGAAATTCCGGCTCTAACACGCACAGCAAAAAGGTTGCCACAATCACAACCAGAGCGGACAACATGGAAATCGCATACGCCTTGCTGACATTCTGACTGGAGATGCTTCTTTTAAACGCGCCCACTGCCTGTTTGGAGAACATACTCCTTGTAGATTGTGCAAGTACAAAAAATGTACTCGTCTTGATACCGCCCCCGGTGGAACCCGGCGACGCCCCAATAAACATCAGAACACAAAGGACAAACAGTCCCGCATTTGTAAATTCTCCGATCGAATAGGTGGAGAACCCCGCTGTTCTCGCGGAAATGCTATGAAAAAAAGCCCCCATCCAGGAAATGTGTTCTGTAAATTTTAAGAGTACTGTTCCAAGAACAATCAATACAATACTTGTCGTCAGGACTACCTTGGAATGGAGAGCAAGCTTCCGGAAGTTCCTTCGTTTCAGTACATCCATGATGACCAGGAAACCAATCCCCCCAAAGAAAATCAACGTACATGTCGTTAAGTTTAATAAAATATTGTCCTGGTAAGGAGTCAGATTCCGAAGACCTCCCAGGATATCAAATCCGGAATTATTAAAGGCTGCAACGGAATGAAACACACTAATCCCAAGCGCATGGAGTGGAGCATAGTCTTGAACAAATACGATAAAACTTAACACCGCACCTGCTGTTTCAAAACATACCGTAGTAATCAAAATTGCTTTTACGAGCTTTACAAGCCCTCCATAAGAGTCCACGTTCAGCGCCTCTTTGACAAGTGTTCTGCCGCGAAGTCCCACTTTTCGTCCCGCCGCGATCATAATACCGACGCCAACGGATGTGACGCCAAGTCCCCCAATCTGAATCAAAAGAGCCACAATTGCCTGCCCAAGAGCTGTAAAATGATCCGCCGTATCAATGGCGATCAAGCCCGTCACACAGACTGCACTGGTAGACGTAAACAGTGCGTCAATCACACTTACTTCCGCCCCGTCTTTCACCGAACATGGCAGAAGAAGCAAAAAAGCCCCCAGCAAAATCACAACTGCAAATCCTGTCGTGATCAGACGTCCCGGCGGCTGGTACTTTAAAAATTCCACAAAATGCTTCATTTTCCTTTTCCCACTTTCCCCATTATTTTGTCTGTTTTTTCTGTGTGTATTTTAAAAGAACTCTCCTGCGGCAGTGTCTCGTTTCTTTCCATCCTTTTCTTTTTGAGAAATCAGTTCGTGTAAGAATCTCTCCATCCAGAATCTTCGGCGCCTGTCATTTTGAAGCAACCCCAATACATGCATTTTTACAAAAACAAAGTAAAAAGGAATAAAAAAGGACACGAAAAAAAGAGTCATGCCCCTGTCCATCTTCTGCCTGCTGCCGTGCGCTGACCCACGTAGGCCGCTCTTCACCGACTCATATTTTGTATCCAATATCAGAGCAGACTTATTGCCATGTTCTGAGATCGTCAACTTCTCTGATCCTTTTTCCTCTTCATATGCCGGAAAGCCCCATATCGCATTTCCCAGATCAGTGAGGGTAAAACTCATCAGCGCAATCATAATACCGCACATCACTGCCGCAGCTTTCTTTGCCATATTCATTTCACCCGCCACCTTCCTTTATAAATTCTTAACGAAATTGCCCTAAACATATCACGAAAGAACCTGTTTGTCAACACATGGAATGTATCCGTAGGAAATGCTTCCAGACACAAAGGGAGCCCTGGACTACAGATACTGTTCTGTAGTCCAGGGCTCCCTTCTGGTTTATATATTGACCGGAAATAGAATCTTCAGAAACGCCATCTGGGCATATTGCCTACTATTGAAATTGAAATATTTTCGTTCTGACTGAGCGTCATACAATTCAAAACCGCGTTCCGATACCCGGATAGTATACCTCAGATTCTGCATGGCTATATGCAGGGCGAGCTCCCATTCAACCCGGTTCTCCACTGCTCTCTCTGAAATCCTCAGATAAAGCCATTCAAATTCCTTATAGTCAAAGCCGTTCTCTAAAAATCCTGTCCATAACGTGACTTTCTGCTCAAGTGTCAAGGCATGTAAATAATCACTTGGCTCCACTTCCTCAAACAGGCTGCCATAGCAAAAACAACTATTCTCCCAATGATTCTCTATATTTTCCTTTTCAAAAAATTGGTGATATTTCCAATCCGCTACAATAATCCCTTTTCTCCAATCATCCGATCGAAACAGATTTTGTAGTATATGAGCCTCTTCGCAAGAACCACATTCGATTTTCAAGCAAAAAGAATGGATTGTGTCAACTTCTTTTCCAGACACTGTATTTTGAATTCCATAACACTGTCCGTCTTTTTCTTCCAATGTCAGCCACACAGTTTCCTGGGAAGGGTAGGCTGTTCCAAACACATCCAATTTCCATCTGGAATTCATTACATAAAAGTATTGTCCGAAAGTCTGCCAGAAATCGTCACCGGAAAAAGCGAAATCACGGAACAAAAGATAAATAACTTTTCCACGGTCCAGCCCGCCGCGGTAGACCAACGGACAAGACTGGGACCATTCACAAAGTTCAGAGAGAAAACAAAACAGCTCCTTTGCCGTTACCTCTGCTTGTTTTTCCGGCAACAGGCTCACCACTTGCGGTGTTTTTTTGAAAGAATGCATTTCCATCATGGCACATCAGCCCTCTCTTATATAAGATCCATTGCCTGAGCAATTTCAATGTTTACCATCAAGACATTCACTTTATCTTCTCCAAATACGCCAAGCACCTTACCAGACGTATTATTCTTGACGATTTTTTCAATTTTCTCCTCGCTCAGCCCGGAAGCCTCGGCAATTCTTGGAATCTGAATCTCGGCAGATTTCGGAGAAATATGTGGATCAAGTCCAGAGCCAGAGGCTGTCAGCAGATCCGTCGGAATATCTTCTCTTTTTACATCCGGGTTCTTTTCCAGGAATTTCTCGATATCTGCTTCTACACGCTCTGTCAATGCCGGATTTGACGGTGCATAGTTGTTGGATCCGGAGCTAAGCCCCGCAAACTCTGTTCCATCACTATAAGTCTGCTTGCCATCTTCTTCTGTATATACATTATAATGATAAGCAGAAGGACGGCTCCACATATAATAGTCTTCTGTAAACTCCTGCCCCACATTCTCGGCGCCTACTGTTTCCCCGTCTACGGAAACCAAATTCCCGTTTGCCTGACTTGGAAAGATCAGACCGGAGATTCCCGTAAGCAGACAAGGAAACGCTAGGCCGCATATTAACATCAGAACCACTGTAATCATCACTGACTGACGTGTTCCATGTAATAGCTTTTTTACTGATTCTTTCATTTCACTATCATCCTTTCTTATAATCCTAATCCGATCATCGTCAGCAGTGGATGAATCAGCATATCGATAATCTTAATTCCTACAAACGGTGTAACAACACCGCCCAGACCATAAATTAACATGTTTCTTGCAAGCATTTTCCCAGATGACATCGGGCGATATTTTACACCCTTCATAGCCAGCGGAATCAAGCTTGGAATGATGATGGCATTGAAAATCAGCGCTGACAGAATCGCGCTGTAAGGCGATGCCAAATGCATAATATTTAATACCCTAAGTTCCGGGATCGCCATCATAAACATTGCCGGAATAATCGCAAAGTATTTTGCGATGTCATTCGCTATGGAGAACGTAGTCAAACTTCCCCGGGTGATAAGAAGCTGTTTTCCGATTTCTACAACTTCCAGAATCTTTGTCGGGTCAGAATCCAGATCTACCATGTTTGCCGCTTCTTTTGCGGCTGTCGTACCACTGTTCATAGCAAGACCTACGTTTGCCTGAGCCAGTGCCGGAGCGTCGTTTGTCCCGTCACCGGTCATGGCTACAATTTTACCTTCCGCCTGTTCCTTTTTAATAACATCAATCTTGTCTTCCGGTTTACATTCTGCAATGAAACCGTCAACGCCGGCTTCTTTGGCAATCGTAGCTGCTGTCAGCGGGTTATCCCCGGTACACATGATGGTTCTGATACCCATTGCTCTCAGACGTTCAAAGCGCTCTACCATACCAGGTTTTACCGTATCTTTCAGGTAAATAACACCCAGGATTGTCTTGTTCTCACATACGGTCAACGGCGTACCGCCCAGGCTGGAAATTTTATCTACTTCGTCATGTAAGTCGGCCGGGACAGATCCCCCCATTGCCTTTACATATTTCTCAATCGCTTCTGCAGCGCCTTTCCGGATTTTTGTTCCATCCGGCAGATCCACACCGCTCATTCTTGTCTGTGCTGTAAATTCAATATACTCAGCTCCTGCTGTTTCACGACTCTGATCTCCCAGACGCTTTGCAAGCTCCAGAGTCGACTTTCCTTCCGGGGTTTCATCTCTAAGACTTGTAAGGGCCGCACAGCGAATCAGATCGCTTCTGTTTGCGCCACCTACCGGAAAGAAATCTGCCGCAAGACGGTTGCCGTATGTAATCGTACCTGTTTTATCCAGGATCATAGTGTCTACGTCACCGCAGGCCTCAACTGCTTTGCCGGACATCGCAATGACATTAAAACGTGTAACACGGTCCATACCAGCAATACCGATCGCGGAAAGCAATCCTCCGATAGTCGTAGGAATCAGGCAGACACACAGCGCAATCAGTGTGGATGTCTGAAGCTGAACACCAGAATAAATACCAATCGGATACAAGGTTACAATTACAATCAGGAAAATGATTGTTAATGAAACCAACAGAGTGCTCAGCGCAATCTCGTTTGGCGTCTTTTTACGGGAAGCACCTTCAACCAGTGCGATCATACGATCCAGAAAGCTGTTTCCCGGTTCTGAAGTGATTTTTATCTTCAGCCAGTCGGATACAACCGTTGTACCACCGGTTACAGAGCAGAAATCCCCGCCGGATTCACGTACTACCGGAGCAGACTCACCAGTGATAGCAGATTCATCTACGGAAGCGATTCCTTCAATGACTTCACCGTCACCCGGGATAATTTCGCCTGCAGAAACCATGACGATATCACCTTTTTTCAGTTCGCTGGACATCACCATTTTTTCTGTGCCATCCGGCAGAAGAACACGTGCCTGCGTATCTTTCTGTGTTTTCTTCAGGCTGGCAGCCTGTGCCTTTCCCCGGCCTTCCGCAACAGATTCCGCAAAGTTCGCAAACAGTACTGTAATAAACAAAACAACACAAACAATAATATTGTAAACCCTTAAATTACTTCCATTACTGATGTCTCCAAACAATCCTGGGAAAATGGAGAGCAACAAGGTAATAAAGAACCCAATTTCTACCACAAACATGACAGGGTTTTTCATCATGTAAAGTGGATTCAATTTGGTGAAGGAGCCGATGACCGCCTGACGGAAAATGTCAGGCGTAACCAGCTTCTGATTTTTCTTGCTCATAAATGTTCCTCCTTATGCCCACAGGGTTAAGTGTTCCGCAATCGGTCCCAGCGCCAGTACCGGGAAGAAGGTCAGCGCCGCAAAAATATATACTACAAATACCAGAATAATTGCAAAGCTTACGGTATCCGTATGTAATGTACCGGCCGACTCATTGACAAACCGCTTCTTCATCAAAGACCCCGCAATCGCTAACTGAATTACGATAGACAGATACCTGCCGAAGAACATTGCAAGTCCGGCCGTGATATTCCAGAATAATGTATTATCCGCAAGTCCTTCAAAACCAGAACCATTATTTGCCGCTGAAGAAGCATATTCGTAAAGAACCTGCGACAATCCGTGGAATCCCGGATTCGTAATGCCCTCCATTCCGGCCTGCGTTCCAACTGCCAGTGCGGAAAACGCAAGAATCAAAAATGGGTGGATAATAATACACAGTGCCGTCAACTTCATTTCACGGCCTTCAATCTTTTTACCTAAATATTCTGGCGTACGTCCAACCATCAATCCGCAGATAAACACTGCTAAGATGGCATACATAATCATATTCATCAGACCCACGCCTTTTCCGCCGAACACAACATTCAGCATCATATGAAGCATCGGAATCATACCGCCAAGAGGGGTCAATGTATCGTGCATGTTATTAACAGTACCTGTCGTAAAGGATGTCGTTGTCGTCGTGAACATAGCGGACTGTGCGATTCCAAAACGAACTTCCTTGCCTTCCATGCTTCCCATAGACTGAGACAAGCCCACATCCTGGAGAGCCGGATTTCCCTGATTTTCCGCCCAGAAGCAGACGCTTAAGCCGATCAGGAAGATAATGCCCATTGCAAGAAAGATACTGCGTCCTTCTCTTCCGTACATCCTTACCGTCAGACCCTTACGAACCTTCTCGGTTTTTACAACTGTCAGTCCGTTCTCACCTGCTTTTTCTGCCGCCTGCATACGTTTGCGATCACGTACCATCTTACCGAAAGTGATGACACATGCGCCCGGAAGCAGCATCATAGAATAAAGTTCAATCAAATCACTGATAATCGTCGGGTTCTCAATCGGGGTAGATGAGTTCGCTCCCAAAAATCCACCGCCATTGGTACCCAGATGCTTGATAATCTCAAGCGCCGCAACAGGTCCCTGTGCAATAATCTGTTTTGTACCTTCAATCGTATTGACTACGACGTTTGCACTGAAGTTTTGTGTCACTCCCTGCCATACAAGCAACAGTCCGCCGATAATGGAAAGCGGAAGCAGCACACGGGTTGTAATACGGACAAGATCCGCAAAAAAGTTTCCAACATTATCTTTTGTTTTTCCTGCAAGTCCCCGGATAAATGCGATGCATGCCGCATAGCCTGTGGCCGCCGATACAAACATCATAAAAATGATTACCAGCATCTGGGACAGGTACGACAGACCGGATTCACCGGAATAATGCTGCAGGTTTGTATTTGTCATAAAACTGATAATCGTATTGAAGGAAAGTGATTCCTCCATTGCCCCAATCCCATTCGGATTGAAAAGAGCGATACTCTGGATTCTCAGGATAATGTACCCTAAAAGAATCATAACTCCGTTTGTCGCAATCAGTGACAAAGCGTATTTTTTCCAACTCATCCCGTTTTTCGGATTGACTCCGCCAAGCTTATAAATAACTCCGTCCACACGGTCAAATACGGGATCTGCAAAGGTGTGTTTTCCGGCAGCGATGTGGTACACATAAATTCCTACCGGAATCACCAAAATCAGATAAATTAATATTGTCAATATAATCTGTAACATGATGATCTCCTCCCGCCGGGTCTAAAATTCTTCAGGATGTACCAACGCATATACCAGGTAACACCCCAACAATAATACAATAACTGCAAGAACAACCATGTTCTCTTTCCTCCTTATTCATTCCTCTCTACCTGTTTTTGGCACCAATATACCAATAGAGTGACTAGCCCTATACAGCCAGCCAAAACTAACAGCATAATAATATCCATCATAAGGCTACTTCCTCCTTTCTGTATGGATTATAGCAGTATTCACCTGAAGATTGTTTACAGATTATATTCACAGGAAGTTTGTTTTAAGACATCCCCCGCCATATTAAAAAGCTGTTAAGATTATATTTATGCGCCATTAAATACAATACCGCCTGCCCGATTTTATCAGGCGGACGGTATGTCTCCACATTGGCTTGTTTCTTATTTTTATACTGAAATATATCAAACTACTGCCGGATCATCCGGTATCCAACCCCAATATGAGTCTGAATATATTGCGGAGTCGCAGGGTTTTCTTCGATCTTTTTCCTCAATGTCGCCATAAACACGCGCAGGGAAGAAGCATCCGCAGAAAAAGCGTTCCCCCAAACTTCTTTCAGAATATAATTATGGGTCAGAACCTTTCCGGTATTTTTGGCAAGCACGCAAAGCAACTTATATTCGATCGGTGTAAGATGAATTTCCCGATCATCCCGGTACACGCAGCCTGCCGCATAGTCTATCGACAGATTTCCGTTACGATAAACGCTTTCCTGCGGCGCAAGCCCCGTATCATCCAGCTGGCGTCTGCGTAGTGCTGCCCGAAGCCGTGCCAGAAGCTCATCAATACTGAACGGTTTGGTAAGGTAATCATCCGCTCCGGCATCCAGTGCTTCCACTTTATCACTGTCTTCGCTTCGTGCACTTACTACAATAATCGGCACCGTGCTCCATCCACGGATCTTCCGAATAATTTCCACTCCATCCATATCCGGAAGCCCCAGATCTAAAATGATCACATCGGCATTATAAGCGACTGCATCCATCAGACCGGCAGACCCGGTTCGCGCCGTATGATACTGATAATCCTGGGTATCCAGCGTTGTTCGTATTAAATTTGTAATTGCCGGGTCATCTTCAATAACTAGAATTTTGGATTTATTCATATTGTAAGCTCACCTCTTCCAATGGTAATGTAAAATAAAATACAGATCCTTGTGGTATATTATCTTCCACTCCAATCGTCCCACCATGCGCGTCAATAATGGATTTACAAAGGCCAAGTCCAAGTCCAAGCCCCCTTCGATTATCTGGTTTCCCAATCCCCGCGGTGTAAAACATATCAAACAGATGTTTCTTAGCTTCACCGGAAATTCCCTGTCCATCATCTGAAATGCTGATACGCACCATGTCATCCTGCTTTTCTGCTGAAAGTCGGATGTGCGACCCAACAGGCGTATATTTGATAGCATTATTTACAATATTGATAATCACCTGTACAATCAGGCGCACATCCATCTTTGCCATAAGAAGATCATCTGAAAGATTTACTGAAATATCATGCTGCTTGGACTGACGATCCACATGAGCGAGCGCTTCTTGGAATACCTCATCGAGCAGTTCCGCCTCAATCTGCAACTGCATCGTACCATTCTCAATCCTGGTGATAGACAGCAGGTTCTCCGTCAGATTGACAAGCCACATCGAATCATCATAGATAGCATTATACATTTCCTGTCGTTCTTCTTCTTTAAGTGAAATACTTTTTTCCATTAAAATAGTCGCGTTCCCGCTGATACTTGTGAGCGGCGTACGTAAATCATGGGAAATCGCCCGAAGCAAATTGGAGCGAAGCCGCTCTCTTTGGGTCTCCATCTCGACAGCCTGCTTCTCTGCACGCAGCCGGCGCCTTTCCAGCGTCATACCACACTCATTCAGCAAGGAGACCATCACATTTTTTTCAAACGCCTCCAAAGGCGGATAAAATCTAGCCGGTATCCCAATCACGCCCATTACTTCCTGGCTTCCGCGGATAGCGAGATACAGATTTTGCGCGTGGGAAAGCGTATTGGTCCCCGCACCTGCGTGTTTGTTATTCTTCGCGACCCAGTCTGCCACTCCCTGTTCCTCTGCCGTCATACTTCCAAGAAGCTCTCCTGCCTTTGTCTTTGGTGTGGCCTGAAAGGAAAGGTCGCCCCCCTTTCCTGCCAACGCATACAGGATCGGACGGTTCAAAAGCTTACTCACCTGCTCTGCGGCAAGCTCGATTGTTTCCTGCTCGTCACGTCCTTGCTGCATTTTCTGGCTGCTGTTCATTAAAAGCTCCATATAATATGCCCTCTGAGACGACTGGCGCGCCTGCTTCCGTACTCGGGACGCCAGTGTACAGGACATGATACTGGCTATCAGCATGATAAAAAAAGTAACCGGATAATCCGGATCCGCGGCCACCAGGGAGAAACGTGGTACTGTAAAGAAATAATTAAACAAAACTACGCTGCACAATGAAGCGATCACTCCGCAAAGATGCCCATGAGTACAAACCGCAGTCAATAAAACCCCCAAAATATAAACTGTAATAATATTCGCTTCCCGCAGTCCCAGAGAATAAAATCCAAAACCGATCAACGTCGCCCCGCTAATAATCAGTAATGTTTTCAGTAAGTCAACCCAACGGAACTTTTCTTCCTCATCTTTCCGGAACAGGGAAAACTTCTTTTTATATAGGGGCTGCGAATCAGGAATAATATAAATATCAATATCGTTTGCCAGATTCGCCAGTTTATCAGACAATGTCCTGTCCCGAACCCCCGCAACCGTATTATGATTGGTTCTCCCCACCACAATCTTAGTAATTCCGCTGACTCTTGCGTATTCCGCAATCTGTACCGCAGGTTCGTCTCCATATACAGTGGTAATCTGCGCCCCAAGCTGTTCCGCCAGCCGCATGTTGTCCCTCAGTCTTTTCAGGCTTTCTCCCTTTAATTCTTTCGTCTCTGACGTCTCGACAAATAGTGCGGTAAAACCACTATGAAACGCCTCCGCCATACGTGCTGCTGTCCGTACTACCTTTGCATTGGAAGGTGAAGCGGAAAGACAAACTAAAATGTGCTCTCCGGCTTTTGCCGCACGTTCATTTCCTTCTTTCTGGGCATTCCTGCTCAGGCGGTCCGCAGTACGGCGAAGCGCGATCTCACGAAGTGCCGCCAGATTTTCTTTTGAGAAGAAGTGGTCTAACGCCCGATTCGCCTGATCTTTCCGATATACTTTTCCAGATTGCAGACGTATAATCAGATCATCCGGCTCGATATCTACCAATTCTACCTGATCTGCAGAATCAAATACCGAGTCCGGGATACGCTCGCTGACGGCAACTTGTGTAATCGAAGCCACAAGGTCGTTCAATGACTCCAAATGCTGCACATTAATCGTCGTATATACGTTGATCCCGGCTCTCAAAAGTTCTTCTACATCCTGATACCGCTTCGTATGTCTGCATCCGGCTGCATTACTGTGTGCCAGTTCATCTACCAGCATAATTTGTGGATGCCGCTTTAAAGCCGCATCCAGATCAAATTCTTTTAGCTGAATCCCTTTATAATTCACTGTTTTATTTGGAAGCTGCTCTAGCCCGTCCAGAAGTGCCAACGTATCCGGCCTTGTATGTCGCTCAATATAGCCGACTACAACGTCCTGTCCCTGTTCGCTGGCTCTATGCGCAGCTTTTAACATTGCATACGTTTTCCCTACACCGGCAGCATAACCAAAAAAAATCTTAAGAGTTCCCTGCTTTCTTTCATCTGCCGGTCCCTGATTTTTAAAATCCAACGCAACAATCACCTTCCTTTTATTTTTTCTAATTATACCATGCTTTATCTTGCTTTGAGTATAAAGATATCTCTTCTCGCATTAAAATTATATTAAGATACAATAAAGCCCCTCTTTAAACCTTAATGTCATCTTAATGCCAAACAGAAAAGTTTTATACAATTTTTATAGCCAAATATAGATAAAACGAAGATAATGACATACAGATACTATATTAGTGTTATTTTGTATATTAAGACTTGAATGTCAGTTGGAGGTGAACCTTGTGGGGCGATGGAACATCCGGCGTAAACAGAATATGTCTCCCTTTCAGGTGATCATACTTGGCTTTCTGCTTGTGATACTTTTGGGAAGTTTTTTGCTTATGCTTCCTGTAGCCACCCAAAACGGGCACCCTACACCATTTATAGACGCTCTGTTTACCTCGACCTCTGCTGTCTGTGTTACAGGTCTGGTCATCCATGACACAGCGACATATTGGTCCCAGTTTGGACAGTTTGTTATCATTGTGCTGATTCAGATTGGCGGACTCGGCGTGGTAACGGTAGCCGGAGCTTTTGCCATTCTTTCAGGCCGCCGGATCGGATTGATGCAAAGAAGCGCAATGCAGGAGGCGATTGCCGCCCCTAAGGTAGGCGGTGTCGTCCGCCTGATCTGGTTTATTCTGAGGGTGTCCCTCATCGTCGAATTCATTGGCGCCGCCCTGCTCTTTCCTGCTTTTGCGGCCGATTTTGGAATAGTAAAGGGACTGTGGTTTGCCTTTTTCCATTCCATATCCGCTTTTTGTAACGCAGGATTTGACCTGCTGGGAATCAGAGAACCCTTTTCTTCTCTTACCAGTTATGCGGCCAACCCTGTCGTTCCCATTGTGATTGCTTTGTTGATCATTATTGGAGGTATCGGTTTTCTTACCTGGGAAGACATCCGGTGTAACCATTTTCATATTCGGAAATACCGTATGCAGACCAAAGTAATTTTGTCGGTGACGGGAATTTTGATTTTCCTCCCGACTCTGTACTTTTTCTTTTTTGAATTTGCTGACGCCCCTGTTGGGGAAAGAGTACTGCTGTCCTTTTTCCAGGCAGTCACTCCTAGAACTGCCGGATTCAACACCGCTGATCTTACCTCCATGAGTGAGACAGGACAATCTATGATTACGATTTTAATGTTGATCGGAGGTTCTCCCGGCTCTACCGCAGGAGGTATGAAAACAACAACGATAGCCGTTCTGTTGGCTAATGTTATAGCGGTTTTTCGGCGCACCGAAAATCCACACTTTTTCAAACGCCGCATTTCCGCAGAAACGGTATCACGGGCATCTACCATACTGATCATGTATCTGGTTCTGTTCCTGACAGGCGGTTTCATTCTCAGCCGTCTGGAAGGGATCCCGGCTCTGGTCAGTCTCTTTGAAACGGCTTCCGCCATTGGTACAGTCGGTCTATCATTAGGCATTACGTCAGAACTGGGTACGATCTCGCATATGGTTTTAATTGTCCTGATGTTTTTTGGTCGTGTAGGTGGTCTTACTTTAATTTACGCCACCCTTTCCAATATGCGAAATTCAAACGCCCGACTCCCACAGGAGCGGATCACAGTTGGTTAACAGAAACAGATAAAAAATAATTTACGGAGGAAGATATGAAGACAGTATTATTAATTGGCCTGGGCCGTTTTGGCCGACATGCCGCTTTGAAATTAAACGAATTAGGACATCAGGTAATGGCCATTGACAAGGATGAAGAACGTGTAAATGACGTTATGCCCTATGTAACAAACGCTCAGATCGGTGACAGCACAAGCGAGGAATTTCTGGAATCCCTCGGCGTCCGTAATTTTGATGTATGTATTGTCACAATCGGTGATAATTTCCAAAGTTCTCTCGAGACTGCGTCTCTTCTAAAAGATTTAGGTGCAAAACGTGTCGTGGCAAGAGCGGCCAGAGATATCCAGGCTAAGTTTCTCCTTAGAAACGGAGCAGATAATGTCGTCTATCCGGAAAAAGAAATGGCAATCCGGACTGCCATTCGTTATACTTCTGACCATATTTCTGACTATGTGGCCTTGGGAGACGATTATGCTCTTTTTGAGGTGGAAGTCCCGGAAAGCTGGGTAGGAAAAACCATTGCTCAGTTAGACGTGCGGAACCGTTTTCATGTAACGATTATGGCAATCAAGCAACATGGCAAATTCACCATGACAGTAATCAAATCAGATACCCGGTTCCCGGCAGACAGTACGATCCTTGCATTAGGCACATACCGTGATGTTCAGCGTTGTTTTCATATCTGATCTAAATGTTACAAATCCATGATAGAGAGAGGTTATCGGTATGGAAGTTATCGTTTTAACCGGCTGCTTTATTTTTATTTCTCTAGTGGGATATTTGTTTGCCGGAGGTGTAGATAAATTTCTGAATCATGTGCTGAAAAACAGAGAGAACGATGAATAATCATCATTCTCTCTGTTGCATATTATACTATCATATTTATTTGCCTAATTTCCACCAGCTTTTTTCCTGAAAATAAGATCCCAAGCTGCCAATCGCCTCTTTTCCTTCCCCTTTAAAATTCTTTTCGATATCGATAGCTGATGTAAGCACGTTTAAAAGCCCCATGGGAATGGATAACGTATTCAAAAACAGCCTGGTATGGCTTGGCACTGTCAACACATCATCACTGAATCTCGTAATCGCCGCCTCTTTACTATCTGTAATCGCAATTACATGGCTGCCTTTGCTTTTTGCGTATTCAGCGATCTTTTCCGTCATAAAATAATAGTCCGGAAAGGAAATAACAACAGTCAGTGTCTGATTCTGGATCAATGGAAGTCCCATATGAATATTATCATTCAGTTCTGTGTCCATCACCACTGACCCAATCGTACATCCTGCCAATCTGATGGAAATCATTTCTGCAAGCATCTTAGATACACCCCGGCCGCAAAGCACGATCTGCCTCCGGTAAACAAACTCCTTGGCGATCCGGAAAAGAGCCTCATAGTCAAGAGAAGCATAGTAATTTTCCCACTGTACATTTTCTTCTTCCGCGATCGATTTTAAAAGCTCCTTTTTATTATCCAGTTCATATTTGGGAATCGTGGACACCCCCAAATCTCCGCTCTCATGTAAAAAAAGCTTTTCTCGCAATCCCAGATATTTCCTTGCTTCATATTTAAACTCCTTAAAGCTTGGAAACCCAAGCGCCGCACATGCATTAAGAATCGTCACTTCTGTGACAGAGGTCGCGTCACTTAATTCTTTCATTGTAATAAACGACATCTTATCTATATGATTGATCATATAGTCCGCGATTTTCTTCTGCTTTTTTGTCAGTCCATCATACCTGCTTTTGATTGTTTCGATAATATCCATATATTCTTCTGTTCCTTTTCTAGTGTTCTTTCAGGTATTCCGCCATCAAAAGACCACATTCAAGCTGGATCGATACCAGTTTGCGAATCGGAACAACCAGATAGTCAATCTCCTGTTCAAAATATTCAGCCAGTTCTCTATGCTCCTTTTCCGCAATCTCAAATGCCTTCTTCAGTGTGGCCGCCTTTTCCTGTTCCTCTTCACCCTTACCTTGCATTTTCTCTAGTTCATACTCGTTTGCCCGGATGAGCATCCCGTAGCTCAGAAGTTTATAGAACTTAGAAACAAGTCCATTATCAAACTTTTCTGCAATCGTAGCCGTCTTATGATACTCTGGATTTTCTTCCACCATTCTCTTTGTGGCTTCTCCGGAATCATCCTCCGTAAACGCACACAGCGCCAGTAAGAACGGATTTTCCTCCTCCATATACCTGCGGGAAATATCCAGTGTCTCACGAATAAAACGATTGCTCTTTTCATTCCATTCCAACTTTTCCAGTACCGCATCTTTCCTCAAAATATCGGACGGGCTCATATCTTTAATTCTCTTATCATAGAAATACGGAAGCTCCGTCAGCAAAGTAAACGCGCCGCATACGTCTTTTCCATAATCAGCGCTGCAGGTGCCGCATTTGATCGCTTCCTTCATGTCCACATTTCCATACTGCTCCATGTAGTCATAGTCCTGCCGTATTCCAAGACTCTGATATACTGCCGGCGCCCATTCCACACAGTACGGCGCCTCCGGTTCCCCCAGATTGAGCGGAACATCCTGACGGTTTGCCGCTTCACGCATCTCTTCATAGATCTCCGGCGTCTTTCTGGAAAGATACCAGTACACTCCGCCGAAGCCCGCATTATGTAAGGAATAAATAAATTCCGGTCTGATCTTGTCAATGAGATGCATCATTGCCGTTGTCTCCGGAAGTGTATTGTGGAAATGAAGCTCTTTGTAATCGATTGGAAATGTCCAGTCCACCTGCCTAAACCCTGCCGGACGGAAAAAGTTCCTTGAATAGTTATACAGTGTATATGGTCCTTTCAGCCATTTCTCATTTAGTCTTAGTCCATCCGCGTCCCAGGCTTTCACAATATACCATGTATAATCCAATTCTTTTCTAAGCTCTTCATCTTCTGCAAGCCGTTTTGAAAAATATTCCAGCATCATCGTTCCGATTGGTTCATTCGGGTGTGGACATCCAAACATCAATGCTGTATGTGAGCCGCTTCCAATCTTTAAGCAGTACAGTTCTATTCCATCCCTGGTCTGTCCGATTTCAAATATAGATACGCTCTCCGGATGCTCTTCGGCCAGTTTTTTTGATGAGCTGTTCATCTCTTCCACAGTCAAAAACTCTTTATAATCAGGAATCCCTTCCAGAAGTTTCTGGTATATTTTTTTCATCTGTAGTTCCCTCCTGGTGAAAAAATTTTCATACCCGTTTTTGCTGTAAATATTTTCCATATCATCTACATCTTAACGGGGTTTTTGAAAAATGTCAATTTTTATTAGTTTCTCTTTATTGGAGGGCCGGAAACCCAGCCCTCGCCTTTCCTTCTAATTTGCTTTTTCTACATGAGAGTAGTCTGCCCATGCCCACTTTCCTTCCCCATCATACGGAAGGTTTTTAAATCCGGCATTGCTTGCCTCTGGCCCTGCGAAGCTTACAATATTGATATATGGAAGTTCTTCTGCAAGGATCGTCTGCGCTTCTTTATAATATGTCGCACGTTCACTCTGCTCAGCAGTAGACGCCCCCTGCGCCAGAAGTTCATCTACTTTTGTATTACTGTAACTTCCATAGTTAGAGCCGCCTCCTGTACCGATTCTATTTACAAGAGCTGACGGGTCAGGTCCCATGAATCCACCCATCAGGCAAATATCAAAATCTTTTTCCACTGACACTTTCTGGCTCCATGCATTATACTCAGAAACCTCAATTTCCGTCTGAATGCCAACTTCCGCAAGCGTTGCCTGAATCAGTCTTGCTGTATCCGGGTATCCTCTGTATTGGCTGCCCATTCTACATAAGACGGATACAGCGCATATTCTGGTTTCTGAATTTCATTAAATACTTTTTCTGATACCTCATCCCGGTCAACCGCCATGGCAATCGCTTTCCGGACAGCCTGATTTTTCAATGTATCATTGTTAAAATTAAACAGCATACGGATCGGAGACGGGTACTCATTAATTTCCACCCGGATATTCGGATCTGCTTCCAGCTCTGTCACATAGGATGCCGAGAAATTTTCAAAGAAATCAATCTCTCCGTTCTGAAGCGCCTGAACCGCTGTCGCTTCATCCGGAATAATGGAAAAGATCAGTTTGTCCAGTTTTGCCGGATCCGCAAATTCCTCGTTCTTTACAAGAGTTACACTCTCACCCTGGTTATATTCCTCCAGTTTAAACGGTCCACATGTTACTGTAGGATTCGTCGCCTCGCTGTTCTCTTCCCATGCCTGACCATTATTATAGACATGTTCCGGCATAATAAAAGTTGTATACCATCCCAGGAAATAAACAAGTGATGAATCCGGTTTATTCAAATTAAATATAACGGTATAATCATCCGGCGCTTCAATAGAATCTACAACTGCCATACTTGCACTGAAATAGTAGGTTGGATTTGCCTTGATCGTGTCAAACGTATACTTAACATCCTCGCTTGTCAGCGCTTCTCCATCCGACCACTTCAGATCATCCCGTAAGTGGAAGGTCAGTTTTGTCGCATCCTCATTATACTCCCAGGACTCCGCCGCTTCCGGCACAAGATTTTGTTTACTGGAATCCAGCGCACACAGCCTCCGGAACATATTCTGAGCGATCGGATAACCATTGTCATCTCCCGCGACATCCGGGTTAAACGACATCGGGTCCCCTGCCGAACGGACAATAAAAGTACCTCCGCTTCCATCTGAAGAAGACGCGTCACTACCATTCCCTTTCCCGGAGCCGGAGCATCCACCAAGCGCTGCCGTAACACACAGCGCCGCTGCCAATAAACAAGCAATTTTTTTCCTCATGTTTTTTCCTCCTCTTTTGATTTTATTTATTGATTCTGGAACACGTTGCCCAGTGTCCATTCTCCATTACTATTTTCTCAGGATAAGACTGTCTGCATGTCTCGCACGCACAATAACATCTCGGTTCAAAGTAGCAACCCGGTCCCGGATTCAACGGTGTCGGCGGTTCCCCTTCAATGGCAATATTCTGTACTTTCTCCTCCGGATCAATCGATGCACAGTTGGAAATCAACGCCTTTGTATAAGGATGCTGTGGATTTTTAATAACATCATCAGCGGTTCCATATTCCACGACCCGCCCCAGGTACATCACCGCAATATAATCGGAAATATACCTGGTCAGCGCAATATCATGGCTGATAAACAGCACCGCGGCACCCTGATTACGGCTCAGATCAATCAGCATATTGATAATATCCGCCCTCACAGAAACATCGAGCATGGATACCGGTTCATCCGCAATAATAAACTGTGGATTCAGAAACATGGACCGGATGATGGAAATTCTCTGAAGCTGTCCGCCAGACAGTTCGTGAGGAAACCGTTTCATAATATCCTCTGCCGGACGAAGCCCGCCTTGTTCCAGTCCTTTTAAGCAGATCTGATACCGTTCCTGATCGTTTTTCCCGATCTTATAGTTTTTCAATGGCCGCATCAGAATCTTTCCAATCGTATCCCTTGGCGTGAAGGTATCAAATGGATTCTGAAAAACAATCTGTACTGTCTTGTGAAACTCTTTTGCATCCTTTTTGATCATTGCACCCGTGGAGACGCCATTGATAAAGCAATCTCCCTTTGTCGGCTTCTCCAATCTTGTCAGAATCCGCCCCAACGTAGATTTTCCACATCCGGATTCCCCGATAATTCCGAGAATTTCTCCCTTTTTAATAGAAAGGGACACCCCGTCCACCGCTTTGATCCAGTTCTTTTTCCCTGTTGCCTTTGCTTTGTCCTTCCCTTTAACGGATACCACATCGCTGCATCTTCAATCGAGATAAATTCTCTATTCTCCATCTTTCACCCCTCCTCTTTCGTAAAGCCAGCAGGAAACCATCCTGCCATCCTCCATATAGGAAGCCTGAGGCTTTTTGCGGAAACACTGCTCCGTCGCTTTCGGACAACGAGGCGCAAAGATGCAGCCCTCTTGTTTCCTGGAAAGATCCGGAAGAAATCCCGGAATAGCATGGAGTCTCTCATTTTCGCCTTTCAGAGACGGGAAAGAATTCAGAAGTCCCTGGGTATACGGATGCATCGGATTTTTAAAAATGTGTTCGACCCTTCCGATCTCCATAAATTCTCCCGCATACATCACCGCTACTTTATTGCACGAGGCAGCCACAACAGACATATCGTGGGTAATCATAATCCTCGTCATATCCATCTCTTTCTCCATCTGTACTACTTCCTGGAGAATCTGTCCCTGGGTAACAACATCAAGTGCTGTCGTCGCCTCGTCGAAGATAATCAGCTTTGGTTTATGCAGCAGACTGATCGCAATCGCTACCCTTTGCAGCATCCCACCCGACATCTCGTGTGGATAAAGCCGGTAAACCCGTTCTGGAAGATTGACCAGTTTCAGAAGATAGATCATCCGCTCTTCAATTTCTTTTCTGGACGCCTGCGGTTCATGGACATGATAGATATCTTCCACCTGCCTGCCGATTCTGTGAACCGGACTAAGTGCGTTCATTGCTTTCTGGAACACAACAGAAATCTCTTTCCAGCGCAGCTCATTCATCTCTTTCGATGTCATCTTAATTAAATCTTTTCCCTCAAATTCTGCCGCCCCGCTGATCAATGTAGACTTTTCATTGTGGAGGCGCAAAAGCGCGTTTGCTAACGTCGATTTCCCTGACCCGGATTCTCCAACAACTCCCAGGGAGTCCCCTTTCTCAATGGAAAATGACGCATTTCTGACTGCATACACTTCTTTCTCTTTATTAACGTATGTCACATTTACGTCATCTAACTTCAGAATTGTTTCCATTTAATTCGCCCCCCTGTTCAGATGTTTTGGATTCAGCACATGATTGAGTCCGTCTCCCAACAGATAGAATACAAGGACAGTAATAACGATAGCGATTCCTGCAAATGCGGAAATCCACCATGCACTTGTAATGTACTGTTTTCCGGTATAGATCATCTGCCCCCAGCTGATAATGCTTGGATCTCCAAGTCCAAGGAAGGAAAGCCCCGCCTCTGTGAGAATAGCGTTGGACATTCCCATCGTTGTATTGGCTATCACTGGGAAAATTCCGTTTGGTAAAATATACTTAAAAAGAATCTGAAGTTTCGTCTCCCCCATCGCCTCCGCACTTTTTACGAAAGTGCGCTGTCTCAGTGAAAGTGCCTGGGCACGCATCAGCTTTGCATTGCTTGGCCATGTCGTGATTCCGATTACTACCATAACATTTGTGATACTGTTGCCAAACAGAGCAATGATCAGAAGAATCAGGAAAAAGCTCGGAAGCATCATAAATACATTGATCAGTTCCGACACAAACGTGTCCACTTTCCCACCAAAAAAGCCTGCCACACCTCCGATCAGAACTCCCAGAACACCGGATATCAGTGCCGAAATCACGGCAACCCGTAGAGACGTTCTTACACCGTATATAATCATACTGTAAATATCCTGTCCCATATGGTTCGTACCCAGCAGGTGGCCATTTTGTCCTAGACTGTTTAATATGTCCTTCCCATAATGATGCGGATTTTCAGAAGCAACTACCGGGGCAAGAATCACCAATGCCAGCAGGATGACAATCCCAATCATTCCTGCCAGAAGCTGTCTGTCTCCCTTAATCGTTTTACAAATTTTTTTCATCTTTTCCATATACTCCACCTCTATTCATAGCGGATTCTCGGATCCAGCATTGCGTAAATGATATCAACAACCAGCATGACCACCGCAATGGATACGGACATAATCAGATATATTCCCATCAGGGTTGGATAGTCTCTCTGGTTGATAGCTGTCATTACAAGCCGTCCCATTCCAGGCCAAGCAAATACAATCTCAATTAGTGTCACTCCGGTAATCAGGTAAGCCATGGAAATACCAAAAATCGTAACCGTCGGAAGAATTGCATTCTTAAATATGTATTTATTAAAGATTTTCTTCTCACTCATGCCGACAGCTCTGAGTGTTGTGACGAAATCCTCATTCGTAACCTGAAGGACAGATGACTTTGCGATCCGGAAATATTGCGGAATCAGCACAAGCGTCAAAGTTGCCACCGGAAGAACCATATGTTTCGCAATATCCATATAGTACATTATCCCCGTGTAGGAAGCTCTTGTATCCGTCATTCCATAAGAAGGTAACAGGCCCAATCCAGATGAGAACACAAGGATCAGCATTAACCCCAGCCAGAAGTTAGGCATTGAGTTAAACACATAGGAGGTTCCGGACGATACAACATCGAAGATCCGGCCCTCCCTTCTGGCGGCACAAATCCCCATGATCGTGCCAATCAACGCAGCCAGTATGGCGGCTGTAAGCCCTAAAAGTACGGTTGCTCCCACTCTCTCGGAAATCATCTCCGAAACAGGTCGGTTGTAGATCATGGAATTACCAAGATCTCCCTGCAAAGCGGTTTTCAGGTAACTCGTAAACTGCACCGGAATCGGTTCGTTCAACCCATATTTTTCTTCCAGCGCCTGCCTCATTTCCGGACTATCATTGTCTTTTCCCATCAATGTTGTGATCGGATCTCCCGGAGCCATCTTCATCAGCGCAAAATTTAAAGCAAATGCAATAAGCACTGTAAGAATCCCCGTACAAATTCTTCTTACAACGTATCTCTTCAATGTATGTCCCTCCTCCTTAGTTAGTTTTATACTTATTATTATAATTTTTCACTTTAATTTCGTCAACATATTGTGTCATATTTATACTTTTTACTATTATTTTCGTTGTTTTTTACAACTTTTTTCATTTTTACCCAACTTTTCGTACCGCATTATTATAATATTTGCACTAATTTTCTTTATTTATAAATGTATGTGCTATATTCAATTTATGTATATAAAAAGAAGGTTCTTATGAAATAAGAAAAACCTCAGTCAGACCTGTTCTCCTCCTGTCTGACTGAGGTTTTTCTTTTTATGATATGTTACCTGATCATGTTCATCTTCTTTACACTTTAAACCGATATCCCACGCCCCAAATCGTCTCAATATACTGTGGCTTAGATGTGTCGTACTCGATCTTTTCCCGGATCTTTTTGATATGGACAGTTACAGTGGCAATATCTCCGATGGACTCCATGTCCCAGATTTCGCTGAAAAGCTCGTCCTTAGTATACACATGGTTCGGATGGCTTGCAAGAAAAGTGAGAAGGTCAAACTCCTTCGTCGTAAATGCCTTTTCTTTCCCATTGACCCACACGCGCCTTGCAGTCGTATCAATCTTCAATCCCCGAATCTCGATCAACTTGTTTTCTTCCACATGGCTTCCGATCAGGCGCTCGTAACGAGCCAGATGTGCTTTCACCCTTGCCACCAGTTCACTCGGACTGAACGGCTTTGTCATATAGTCATCGGCTCCAAGTCCCAGACCCCGGATCTTATCGATATCGTCTTTCTTAGCAGATACCATGATAATCGGCACATCCTTTTCATCCCGAACCCTCCTGCAAATTTCAAATCCGTCCACACCAGGAAGCATTAGATCCAGTATCAGAAGATCAAAGTCCTCCTCCAGGGCCTTCTGAAGCCCCATGTTCCCATCGTTTTCTACTTCCACTTCAAAGCCGCTTAACTCCAGATAGTCTTTCTCCAGATCCGCGATTGCCCCTTCATCTTCTACAATAAAAATCTTACTCATAGATTGGTACCTCCTGATATTTTCGGATGACAAAATACATAACCGTCCCTGTACCCGGTCTGCTTGTGGCCCAGATCTTTCCTCCATGCTCTTCAATAATCTTCTTCACAATCGATAGTCCGATCCCACTGCCTCCCTTGGAAGAATTCCGCGAGGCGTCCGTCCGGTAAAACCGGTCAAAGATATATGGCAGATCCTTGGCGTCAATCCCTTTTCCGTTATCTTCCAGCTCTACCTGGATAAAATCTCCGACATCCTTGACTCTGAGATTAATCCGTGGCTGTTGCTTGTCCATATATTTCAGGGAATTGCTGATGATATTGTTGATCACACGCATAAGCTGCTCGGCGTCCGCAATGACCTTGACGTCATCGCTCACATAATTAAAATAACCGAATTCCACACCCTGGTTTTGAAGATCAGATGAAAGATTCTCGGCACAGTCGTTGAAATAATCGTTGACCCGAACCGGCGCGAAATTATACGGGATGCGGTTTGTATCAATCTTCGTATAGAATGTCAGCTCATTGATCAGGGTATTCATTTCATTAGCCTTATTGTAAATAGTACGGATATAGCGATCCATCTTCTCCGGCGTATCCGCAACCCCATCCATGATCCCCTCTACATAGCCTTTGATAGCCGTAATCGGTGTCTTCAAATCATGGGAAATATTACTGATGAGCTCTTTGTTGTCCTTGTCATTTTTCAGCTTCTCCTCTGCGTTATCTTTCAGTCTGCGGCGCATGGTCTCAATGTCCTTGCAGAGCTGACCTATCTCGTCATTCTTCTCCGGCCGGAGTTCAAAGTCCAGTTCTCCTTCCGTGATACTCTTCACCGCAATCTCCATCTTCTCGATAGGGCACAGGAGGCTTCGATATATCCACAGAATCATCGCCATGGCTGTTAGAGCGAGAATCAGAATCACTCCCCCCATCATCGTAACAAGAAACTCATGAACCTCCGGCATCTCATTTAAGGTTCCAAGAGACTGCTTGAATTCCCGATACTCCTCCCCTGAAATCCCATAGGTCTGTTCAATGGCATTGATGTGGTAATTAGCTACTCCCCACACGACGAATCCCGCCAGAACCGCCGGTAAAATCGTGATAATAACAAATGAAATAATCAATCTTGTCTTTAATTTCAAAACAGTTCTTCCTCTCCGCTTTCCTGGCTCTGATCACAGATACAGTATATCACGAAGGGGGCGCTTCCTCTATAAGCGCCCCCGAAATTTTCGAAACTTTTTATAAATAGCTTTTCAGAGTCTCTACCTTGTCCAGCTTCTCCCACGGGAGAGCCAGATCATTACGTCCGAAGTGTCCGTATGCAGCCGTCTGCTTGTAGATCGGTCTTCTTAGATCCAGCATCTTGATGATTCCTGCCGGTCTTAAATCAAAGTTCTCACGGATGATCTTTACAAGTGCTTCATCAGAAAGCTTTCCTGTTCCAAAAGTATCCACCCATACGGAAGTCGGCTGTGCCACTCCGATTGCATAGGAAAGCTGCACCTCGCACTTCTCCGCAAGTCCTGCCGCCACGATATTCTTTGCCACATAACGTGCCGCATAGGCCCCGGAACGATCTACCTTTGTGCAGTCCTTTCCGGAGAACGCGCCGCCGCCGTGGCGTGCCATTCCGCCGTAACTATCTACGATAATCTTCCGTCCGGTCAGTCCGCTGTCTCCGTGCGGTCCGCCAATCACAAAACGCCCTGTCGGATTAATAAAGAACTTCGTATTCTCGTCAATCATCTTCGGATCGAGTACTGGATCAAAGACATATTTACGAATGTCTTCGTGGATCTGCTCCTGGGAGATCGCCGGATCATGCTGTGTGGAAAGAACAACTGCTTCCAGACGCGCTGGCTTTCCATCCTCGCCGTACTCCACTGTTACCTGAGACTTTCCGTCCGGGCGCAGGTACGCCAGTGTACCGTCTTTTCTTACATTGGCAAGCTGCTTGGTGAGCTTATGTGCCAGAGCAATCGGATATGGCATATATTCCTCAGTCTCATTGACCGCATATCCGAACATCATACCCTGATCTCCTGCTCCGATCGCCTCGATCTCTTCATCGGACATCTTGTGCTCTTTTGCCTCCAGCGCCTTGTCAACACCCATAGCGATATCGGTGGACTGCTCGTCGATTGCTACCAGAACGCCGCAGGTATCAGCGTCAAATCCAAATTTTCCTCTCGTGTAGCCAATCTCTCTTACCGTGTCGCGCACGATCTTCTGTATATCGACATAAGCGTTTGTTGTAATCTCGCCCATGACCATTACAAGCCCTGTCGTCGTACAGGTCTCACATGCCACACGGCTCATCGGATCCTGCTCCATCAATGCGTCCAGAATCGCGTCGGAAATGGCATCGCAGACTTTATCCGGATGACCTTCCGTTACTGATTCAGAAGTAAATAATAATTTTTCCATGATTTCCTGCCTTTCCTTTTCTCTCATAGATTTGTCTGTTTCCCTGGCGGACTTGTTTTTTGCGGGACACGGGTTTCATGTTGCTAAATATAGAGTTCCGCTTGCGGAACTCCCGCGCCGAGCGCGGTCGTTTTAACGACAGATTTTCACTTCGCGCGAGTGCGCATCCCGCGGAGCGTTTTTTTAGCAGGGAACCTTGTTCCCTAGTAAAAAAAAATAAGCCCACCATAAGCGGACTGTATATTGGTATCATATATCAATCCTCTTATTGTTCGATTACTCGCTCAGGCTGGCACCTTCCGTATCCGGGGTTGCCGTGGCTTCCTAGATCCTATGTATCTCCACCACTCTGAATAAGAGAAAATATAACTTAATTTACTTGTCACTGAACAGAATCATAACATTATCGTATGTTTCTGTCAAGAGGTTTTTAAATCAAAGCAGGGATACGGCTCTCCGCATCCCACTCTTCTCCACCTATTAACTTACCTTTAGTCTGAATTTCTGAATTTCTTTCTCGCTGGAAACCTTCTCAATCTCTGCTCCAAGCTCTCTTAACTTCTCTTCAAACCGCTCGTATCCACGCTGAATATAAACGATATCATCTACAATCGTGATACCTTCCGCCGCCAGTCCTGCCAGTACCAGCGCCGCTCCTGCTCTTAAATCCGGTGCACTCACACGTGCTCCGGAGAATCCCTCCACACCCTCGATGGTGGCAGAGTTACCCTCTATCTTGGACACCGCCCCCATACGTGCAAGTTCGTCAAGGTATTTGAACCGGTTCTCAAAAATGCTCTCAGTGATGGTGCTGGTTCCCTCACACAGAGCAAGCGCCACACCCATCTGCGGCTGCATATCTGTCGGGAATCCCGGATAAGGAAGCGTCTTCACCTGTGTATGGCGCAGCTTTCCCTTGGATACAACACGCACCGCATCGTCAAACTCCTCTACCTCACATCCGATCTCCACAAGCTTCGCAATCGTTGCTTCCAGATGCTTTGGAATGACATTGAGCACAGTCACATCCCCCTTTGTGACCGCAGCGCCGAACATAAACGTCCCCGCTTCGATCTGATCCGGAATAATGGAGTACTCGGTCCCGTGGAACTTCGACACTCCTTTGATCTTAATGACGTCTGTACCTGCCCCGCGGATATTAGCTCCCATACTGTTAAGGAAGTTCGCAACGTCTACAACGTGCGGCTCCTTGGCTACGTTCTCCAGGATCGTCATGCCATCTGACATGGATGCCGCCATCATCACATTAATTGTGGCTCCAACACTCACCACGTCAAAATAAATATGGCTTCCTACAAGTCGTTCCGAATCAGCCAAGATCTTGCCATGCTCGATCTCCACCTCTGCGCCGAGCGCACGGAATCCTTTCAGATGCTGATCAATCGGCCTGCTTCCAATGTTGCATCCGCCAGGAAGCGCTACTTCCGCGTGCTTATATTTACCAAGTAGCGCACCCAGAAGATAATAGGACGCCCTGATTTTCTTGATATAGTCATAATCAATACTGAAATCATGCACAGAGCCACCGCTGATTTCCACCGTATGGCGGTCGATCCGCTTAATCCGGGCTCCGATTCCTTCCATCGCCTCTAATAAAACATTGATATCATTCACATCCGGAAGGTTATCAATGTGTACTGTCTCATCTGTCATAATGGCCGCCGCGAGAATCGCCAGCGCCGCGTTTTTGGCTCCTCCGATGACTACTTCGCCAACAAGCGGAGTCCCTCCCTTAATAATATACTGCTCCATATCACACCTCGACTACTATTTAATCGTATTCGTAATTTCGTCCAAATCTATCTATACATTCAACTGATGTTCACAAATCATTCACAAAACATAGCTTTACCGATCTAGTATAGCACAAAATCTGCCATTGTAAAACACCTAATTTCCAGCTCTGCCGGATCTATACCAAACCATCAGACAGACCGGACGGCTCATTCTCAGCTTTCTCCCCTGATATCACCGAAAATGGCAAGTACTTTTTCCACCGTTTCTCCCATGGACAGACCGTCTTCATTGATACGGATATCCGCGTACTGCTCAAACAGCCTGCACCGCTCGTCATAAAGATCCCGAAGCGTCTGCCCGTCTCTGAGCACCACGCCGCGGCTCCTTGCATTCTGAATTCTGGTCTCAATCTCTGTGTACGGTACGTGAAGATAAACAATGATCCCAATCTCCTGATAATGCCGCATGGCGTTCTCACAGTACACGACACTCCCACCCGGTGCGATCACTGTCCTCTCAGCCTGCACAGAAGCATTGACCTGGTCTTCTACCTCCAGGAAACCAGCCGTCCCTCTCTCCTGAATGATTTCCCGCAAAAGCTTTCCCTCCTGCTCCTGAATCATCAGATCCGTATCGATAAACCGGTATCCCAGACGCTTTGCCGCCACAATTCCAATCGTACTTTTTCCGGATGCCGGCATCCCTATAAAAATGAGATTCTTCTTCATCCGTCTTCCTCTTTTCTATTATCGATCCCTTTCTCCCTGGGAAAACGGTATCGCTTTTGTCTTTCGTTTTTATTTTATCATGCTTTAAACCTTGCGTAAACCCTGTATCCTGACGAAAAATTCAGGAAAAGTGTCTGCAATTTCTGCGATATCGGCATCTTCTTTGCACAATCTCCTGAAACAGCAGGATTTCCACCAAATCCATTACAGATTGTTCCCTTGTTTTCCTCTTTCCCACCAGTTCCTGAGTCTTCATCTGTTCTTTTTCCAGTTCCATGGCGATCTCCTGCTTCTCCCCCTCTTTCATCCTGTCGTAGATCCTCCCCGCCATCAGATAAAGAAGCAGCCGATCCGGATATTCATCGTAAATCATACTGCCCTCATATTCCATCCGGTCGCACTCGTCCTCCACATACGGCAGAATCTTCTTGGCAGACATCGGGTACATACTCTTCATGTATTCCATATCCCGGCGGTCCTGTTTTTCCTCACCGTACTCCTTCAAATCCATCGGATAGGTCATATAATAAGGTAGTTTATGTTCCATATTCTTCGCACTTCCTGTCTGATATAATCTACTTTACCATATGCAATAACTGGTATTTTGCAGCTTGGCCCCACGCTTTTCCGGGAAATTTCTTTATTCTTCTATTTCCTGTGTCAGAAAGCATGACGAAATTTTGCTTTTCTGCTATAATTCTTCATATCGCAAAACTGTGTACGAAAGGAAATTATTGGAAATGATAAAGAAACTGGCTGTTCTATTTAAAAATGATATTGTACTTTTGATCTCTTTTTGTCTGGCCTCACTATCGTGTCTGATCACGCCGCCCGGGCCGGAATACCTCGGCTATCTTGATTTTCATACCCTGATCTTACTCTTCTGCCTGATGCTCATTGTAGAAGGCCTCCGGGAGGCCAATTTTTTCCCGTACATCGGAAATCTTCTGCTCTCACGAACTTCCTCCAAACGGGGGCTTTCCCTTGTTCTCGTGTTTTTATGCTTTGTGAGCAGTATGTTGATCACCAATGACGTCGCCCTCATCACCTTTGTGCCATTCGGCATCCTGATCCTGGAGATGGCCGGTATGGAATCGCGAATCTGTTATCTGATCGTCCTGATGACAATCGCGGCTAATTTGGGAAGTATGTTCACCCCGGTCGGAAATCCGCAGAATCTTTATCTGTACTCTCTTTCCGGCCTGAAACTGCACGAATTTCTCCTGCTGATGCTGCCGTTTACCGCACTGTCTGCCGCACTCCTTGTTTTGTTTGCCCTCTTGGGCACGGAACATGGATCCATCCGGATCCAGATGGAAAATACTTCCCTTACAAAAAAAGGGACGCTCCTGTTTCTTGGCCTTCTCTTTCTTTTCTGTATGCTTTCGGTAGCAGGCATCCTTTCCGACTGGATTTTGCTGATCCTCATCGTGATCCCGCTTCTGATCCATCAGAGGACTCTGTTTACAAGAGTGGATTATTCGCTGCTTCTTACCTTTATTTTCTTTTTCATTTTTGTTGGGAATATCGATCACTTTGAACAGTTAAGGGTTTTCATCAGCTCTGTCCTTGCGCACCATGAGCGGATCATCAGTATCCTTGCGAGCCAGATCATCAGCAATGTTCCCGCCGCCATGCTGCTCTCCAATTATACGGCAGAGGTGCAGGAGCTGATTATCGGAACAAACCTCGGCGGTCTTGGAACTCTGATCGCCTCCATGGCAAGCCTCATATCCTACAGGCAGATTTCTGCCCGCTACCCACGGCAGAAAGGAAAATATTTTGTCATTTTCACCATCTGTAATGTGATTTTCCTGCTGATTTTATATCTCGTATTCCGGTGTTTCTGATCCTGTTCTATGACAATGTAAGAAATGCACAATACGTTTTATCTTCGCAATTCCCGTATCTTACACAGAATACATATTAACAAATGAACACGATCAAAGAGGGCGTTACGGACTGACAGTCCTTCATAGACTGCCACTCACGTATCCGCCCTCTTTACGATTACGCCTGATGCTCTTTATAATGATGTGCTTCTTCCAGCATCATATCTTTTACTTTCATCAGCCGGATCTGAGAACTTCTCTCATTTTCATCCAGCTTCATTGTGATATATCTGATATTTTCCCGTGTCTCAGGAATAATGACATGTTCCAGCGCGTTCACCCGGCGTCTCGTCTTCTCGATCTCGGACGCCATTAACTGACATGCCTTTTCCGTCTCCGCCAGCTTTAGCATATCCGGAAGGATATCAGCCAGTGACTTCACCGCTCCGTCCAGATCGCTGGACGTAAAGGCAAAGCCGTAAGAATAGATATCGTTTGCGTCCGCTGTTCTTGTCTTTGTTTCAAAAACAGGGATATCCACGCTCATAACATTCTTCTCTCCAACCCGAAGCTCAACAGACTGTTTCGGCATCATCAGAGCTGTACGCAGTGTCTCCCCGGACATACCTGCCCTGGCAATGACAAAGTTTTTATTCGCCGTCTTGATTCCGGCTTCTACCTTCTCTCGAAGAGCCATATTTTCCCTGACAAGATCCAGGAACTGGCGCATCAGCTCATCACGCTTATCTTTCAAAAGTTTATGGCCTCTCGTCGCAGTTACCAGCTTTTTCTTCAGCCTTGTGAGTTCCATACGGGTCGGTGTTACCTGTGTAGATGCCAAGCCAGTTCACCCCCATTTCTATTTGCCATAATACAGATCCAGATATTTATCGTCGATTCGTTTCAGCTCGCTTCTTGGAAGAATGGAAAGCAGTTTCCATCCGATCTCCAGCGTCTCCTCGATAGAACGGTCTGTTCCATATCCCTGGGAAACATATTCCTTCTCAAATGCATCCGCAAATTTCGCGTAGATTAAATCGATCTCGGTCAACGCCGCTTCCCCAAGGATGACCATGAGTTCTTTCGCCTCTTTACCACGCGCATATGCGGCGAAGAGCTGGTTCATTGTGTTGGAGTGGTCCGCACGAGTCTTGCCTTCTCCGATTCCTTTGTCTTTCAGACGGGACAGGGACGGCAGTACGTCGATCGGCGGCTGTACTCCTTTCCTATAAAGGTCACGGCTTAAGATAATCTGACCCTCTGTGATGTATCCGGTAAGATCCGGAATCGGATGGGTCTTATCATCTTCCGGCATGGTCAAAATCGGAATCATCGTGATACTTCCGCTCTTTCCATTCTGGCGTCCTGCTCTTTCATACATAGACGCAAGGTCTGTATACATATATCCAGGATATCCACGACGTCCCGGTACTTCTTTCCGGGCTGCGGATACTTCTCGAAGTGCGTCCGCATAGTTCGTGATATCTGTCAGGATAACAAGGACATGCATGTTTTTCTCAAATGCAAGGTACTCTGCCGCTGTCAGCGCCATCTTCGGCGTGGAAATACGCTCGATCGCCGGGTCGTTTGCCAGGTTGATAAACAGGACTGTACGGTCCAGAGCTCCTGTCTCGCGAAAACTCTCAATAAAGAAGTTGGATTCCTCGAACGTAATACCCATTGCCGCAAATACAACGGCAAATGGCTCGTCAGTTCCACGTACCTTAGCCTGCCTTGCGATCTGCGCAGCAAGCTGTGCATGCGGGAGGCCGGATGCAGAGAAAATCGGAAGTTTCTGTCCACGTACCAATGTATTCAGGCCGTCGATTGCGGAAACACCTGTCTGGATAAACTCTTCCGGATAGCTTCTTGCCGCCGGATTCATCGGGAGACCGTTGACGTCCAGACGCGCCTCCGGCAGGATTTCCGGGCCACCGTCGATCGGACGTCCAAGTCCGTCGAACACACGTCCCAGCATATCTTCGGATACACCAAGCTCCATACTTCTGCCAAGGAACCGTACCTTACTGTTGGAAAGATTGATTCCTGTCGCACTCTCAAACAACTGTACCAGTGCGGTATCTCCGTCAATTTCCAGAACCTTGCAGCGACGTGTCTCCCCGCTTACAAGTTCGATCTCTCCCAATTCGTCAAACGCTACGTCTTCTACTCCACGGACCATCATAAGCGGTCCGGCAACTTCCTGAATGGTTCTATATTCTTTTGGCATTTAGAAGTCCTCCTTTCCGAATGTGTCCGCTACTTCTGCCGCGAGCTCTTCTGTTACCTTCTGATAAGCTCCATCCAGCTCATCTTCGTGGGTGTATTTAAAACGTCCGATCTGCTCACGTACCGGCATACTGATCAGCTTATTCATGGACGCCCCCTCTGCAAGCGCCTTAGAGGATTCCTCGTAGAATGAAAGCACCAGTTTCATCAGCAGATACTGCTTCTTCAGAGAAGAATAGGTGTCAATCTCGTGGAAGGAGTTCTGATGCAGGAAGTCCTCACGGATGGATCTTGCCGCTTCCATTTTCAGACGGTCGGACGGTGACAGTGCATCCATACCTACCATCTTCACGATCTCCTCGAGTTCTGCTTCCTCCTGGAGCAGCGCCATCATCTTCTGGCGGTTATCCATCCAGTCTTCTGCTACCTCTGAATTAAACCACTTTTCCATATCGTCCAGATACAGAGAATAACTCGTCAGCCAGTTGATCGCCGGAAAATGTCTCTTGTATGCCAGATTGGAATCCAGTCCCCAGAAAACCTTTACGATACGAAGGGTCGCCTGGGATACCGGCTCGGAAATATCACCACCCGGAGGGGATACAGCTCCGATTACGGAAAGGGCTCCCTCACGGTTATCCTTTCCAAGAGAAACCACGTGTCCCGCGCGCTCATAGAACTGTGCAAGACGGCTTCCCAGATAAGCCGGGTACCCTTCCTCACCTGGCATCTCCTCCAGACGTCCGGACATCTCACGGAGCGCCTCGGCCCAACGGGATGTGGAGTCTGCCATCAGGGCTACAGAATATCCCATATCACGGAAGTACTCCGCAATCGTAATACCTGTATAGATAGATGCCTCACGTGCCGCAACCGGCATGTCGGAGGTATTCGCAATCAGAACGGTTCTCTCCATCAGGGATTCTCCGGTTTTCGGATCCTTCAGTTCCGGAAACTCGTTCAGAACGTCCGTCATCTCGTTTCCACGCTCTCCGCATCCGATGTAAACAACGATATCAGCCTCCGCCCATTTTGCGAGCTGGTGCTGGATAACTGTCTTACCGCTTCCGAATGGTCCCGGAACCGCTGCCACACCGCCTTTTGCGATCGGGAAAAACGTATCGACAACACGCTGACCTGTAATCAAAGGCATCTTAGGCGGCAGCTTCTTCTGATACGGACGGCCCTTTCTTACCGGCCATCTCTGCATCATCGTGAGCTCCTTGTCTCCCTCCGGTGTGGAGAGTACGGCAACCGTCTCCTCCACTGTAAAGGAACCGGAACGAATCTCCTTTACAGTTCCCTTTACATTCGGAGGCACCATAATTTTTTGCTGTACGACAATCGTTTCCTGAACAGTCCCAAGCACGTCGCCGCCTTCCACTTCGTCTCCTACCTTTGCAACCGGGACAAATTCCCATTTCTTATCTCTTTTCAGAGAAGGAACTTCTACTCCACGTTTCAGGCTGTTTCCACCTGTCGCCTTCATAATATCATCGAGCGGTCTCTGGATCCCATCGTAGATACTTGTGATCAGTCCAGGTCCAAGCTCTACGGACATCGGCACATCCATGGATTCTACCGGCTCGCCCGGTTTGAGTCCTGCCGTCTCTTCGTATACCTGTACAGAAGCCTGATCACCGTGGATCTCGATGATCTCGCCGATTAATCGCTGATCACTTACACGAACCACGTCGAACATGTTGGCATCACGCATTCCTTCAGCGATAACCAGCGGCCCTGCCACTTTCTTTATCGTTCCCTTACTCATTTCGACAATCACCTGCTTTCCTAATTACCACCAAACAGAATATCCGAACCTACTGCCTGTTCCACAGACTTCTTTACTCCTTCAATTCCTGCTCCCGTGTTTCCACTGATTCCAGGAATCTGGATTATGGTCGGAACAATCGCATCCTTATATCTGTCGATCTCGTGTTTCAAAACAGCCGCCAGAGCCTCGGTGACATAGATGACCCCCGTCTTGGCCTCCGCAAGCTGTGTCAATGTTTGCTTTGCCTCCTCCGGGCCATTTACCGGAAAGATGTCAAGACCGAGGGCAGCAAAACCATAAATACTGTCATAATCTCCTAATACTGCTATCTTATACATACATCTCCCGTACCCTTTCCCGGATGGATTCTACCGGAAGATCGTTCTGCTTTCCGGTCAGTATAATCCTCACCGTTTTGATTTCGTTTTCCCGTGCCAGCACATATGCTACAACCGGGCCGATCGTAAACGGATTGTAAAGCTGCGGCCGGATCGTCTCGACAATCCGGTTGTCGCACCAGCACTCAAACGCCGAAGCCGACTCTTTGAGCGCCTTGGCTCCTCCTTTGTAAGCGGTGCTCTCCAGATATTCTTCGATGGCATCCATTCCGTTTTGTGCCGCTCTCATCAGGGCATTGATGTTGACACTGTCACATTCTGCCATTGCTCTTTTCATAAATTCCAAACTCTTTGCGGTCTTCTGTGAACGTACCGCAATTTTGATATCCGCAACCGCAACGGTAGATTCCGCATAGTCGCGGATAATCTCTTCTCCTGACCTTTTACCGGCCTCGTAAATTGCCTCCAGCGCGGCTTTGTCAACCATAATGTCGCAGAGCTGCCCGTCCTGCGTATGAAGCAGTGTCTCATACGCTTCCCGGGCGATCCCGGCCATAAAGCCCGGAAGTCTTCCAAATTCTTTCTTCTTAATGATGTCCAGCATCTCCTCCCCGGAAATCTGTGTATCGGGTATAAAGATATCAGACACAGCCCTCTCAGAAGCCGCCTGTTTAATAGCCGCTTTCAGATTCTGGAACAGATCCGCATAGGAGATCACGTCAAACACCGACGGATCATCCGCAAGGCTTTTGACCTCTTTCCATGTCTTTTCACGTTCACATGATAAAATCGCTTCTGCATCGAGCGGGGTATCCGCATTTCCCCATCCTTTCTCCTGAAGGAGCAAAAGACACTGCTTCTCATCTTTGCAGGCAAGAAGCTGGTCTATGACCGCCTGGGAAAACAGCGATACTTCCATCGCCCTGATCCGCGCAACCGCATAGGTGTATTGATTTTTTGCCATTGATTACATCCTCCTTTTCGCGGAATTGCGCTGTTTAAAAAAATAATACCTTGTGTACCCTGTCCTGAAGCTCATCCCTCTTTGCGTCAAAGATTGCTCTGAATGAACAGTTCTCTTCGATTCCATTATACAGAAGGACGAATCCGCCTTCCATGCTTCTCGTCTCTTGGGAAACAGTAAGCTTGCCGCCCCTTTCATCCGCAATCCGGGCAAGCTCCACCGGAAAGCTTTCAGGCATTCTTGCCAAGTCCTTCTCAGAAAAGAGAATCTTTCCCTCCTGCGGAAGTACATATGTTCCAATCATCTTCCGGATGGTCTCAAAATACTCTCCCGGCTCCATGGAGCAGAACTTCTGATAGGCAGACTCGATCACCTCGGCGATGATCTCCTGTTTTGCGTCCAGAAGTGCGGTACGGCGTTTCTGCTCATCAGCCGATTTTAGTCTTGTCTGATAATCTTTCACGTCTTGTTCCGCTTTCTTCATAATTGCTTCCGTCTGCTTCTTCGTCTCCTGTTCCGCCTCCGCCCGGATGGCATCAGCCTCCTGGGCTGCCTTTGCTTCTTTTTCTTTCGCAAGGGATTGTGCTTCTTCCAGAATCTGGCTTATCATCTTATCTAATCCAGTCATTCTCAAGCTCTCCTTTACTTCTAGATTATCGTCCTTCTATTCATTAAACCTGAATTGCTGTTACAGCAAGGATAGAAATCAAAAGTGCAAGGATCGCATATGTCTCAACCATCGCCGGAAACAGCATCGCTTTACCGAACTGATCCGGTTTTTTTGCTACGATTCCGATTGCCGCTGCTGCTGTCTTTCCCTGGGAGATTGCGGAGAGAAGTCCTACAATTCCGATTGGCAGACATGCCGCAAGGATCAGAAGACCCGTCTTCACATCAAGGTCTGCTACACTTCCGCCAAGAAGTCCGACTTTGGAAAGCGTAATAAAACCTACCAGTAGTCCATAGATACCCTGTGTACCAGGAAGCAACTGCATGATCAATACCTTCGCGAATTTGCTTGGATCCTCCGTTACTACGCCTGAAGCCGCCTGTCCGGCAATCCCTACGCCAATAGCAGATCCGGTTCCCGCAAGGAATACCGCTACTGCCGCACCAAGTAATGCATAAACAATTCCTAATTCACTCATTATTTCGTTTCCTCCTTAATATCTACATATTTTGTATCTGCTCTGAGCGGATGAAATTCCCGTCCGCCGCCTTCATAAAACTTACCAAAGAATTCTACATACTGAAGACGGTTTGTATGGACATAGGCGCCAAGCAGGTTGATCGCCAGGTTAAATACATGCCCGATGATAAATACAATAATAAATACGATGGCACCAAAGATTCCCTTGCCAGCCATACTTCCCATCTGGTTTACTACGGACGCGATTACTCCGGTTGCAAGTCCGAGTGCAAGCAGTCGGGAATAAGAGAGCACATCGCTTAACCACCCGGTGATGTTGTACAGATCATATGCACCAAGCGCAATCCGAAGCCCCGGATTTTTGCTGCTTCTTCCTGACATCAGAAGAATTCCGACTGCTCCGATAATCGCAAGCCCCTTCGATAAAGTCTGCAGCGCCGGCGGAAATACGATTGTCATTTGTGAAATTGAATAAAAAAGACTGCTCGGTAACAGCATCAGGATCAATCCGATCAACAGCAGATACCAGAGCACCACGTCACAGAAGAAATCCAGGTAGCGTTTGTCGCGGATACACATGTATCCTTTAATTCCAAGTCCCGTAAACAGATGGATCATTCCAAGCAGCATGGAGAAAATCAACAACCTCATCGGATCGTTCAACGGGATAAACCAAAGTGCCGGAATGCTGACCTCATGGCCGAAGAAGACTCCGGACACCACATCCACCACATCTCCAAAGTAACCGCCGAAAAGAATCCCCCACACCAGTGTGGAAATTCCACAATACATGAACATTCGCAGGGACTTTGACATGCTCTCCGACATTCTCGGGTACTTTTTTAACAGTACAAAACATGCCACCGATACGATCAGACCGTACGCTGCGTCTGAAAGCATCATTCCAAACAGAACTACATAAAATATGAACATGATCTTTGTCGGATCCATCTCCCCTTTGGCCGGAAGTCCGAAAGACGCAAGCACACCCTCTACGGATCCTGCCGCCTTTCCATTTTCCAGAAGAACCGGAGCTTCCTCCTCTTCTTCCAGATCCTTCACCTCAACAAAAAGGCTGTACTTCTCATTCAGATATCCTGATATTTTTCCTGCAAGCTTGGCCTGGATATATCCGCTTAAAACAAAGGTTTGTTTTGTCTGAGGCATCTCCGAAAGCGCTTCATAGCGCTGCACTTTCATACGGTAATAATCGGACAGTAGTTTGAATGAACTGCGCTCATCGCTCTTTTTGATGATCTCTCCTGTGATCTTATGGATCTCCTGACGGATGTCGTCAAGTCTTTCTTCTATCTTCTGTATTTCCTCCGCCGGAATACCGGACGGTACATTCACCGGTTTCGCAAAACCGGCTGCCCTTAACGCTTCTTCCATACGATCCGCCTCTTCCCTGAGACAAACCACCGTCAGGCAGGTCTGATCTTTGTCTTTTGATACAATCTCAATATCTGCCGCTGACAGATCCGGCGCATACTCTGCGATCTGACCCGCAATCTCATCCTGATTCAGGACACTGCCTATACTTCCGATAAAGACTCTCGCTGCTTTCGTTCCCTCAAAACTCATCGGGATATCCAGCGCAAACCACGGTCTGAGTATCTCTTTCTGGGTCTGCAGTCTCACTGTCTCCGCAAGAGCCTCGGACTGCTTCTTCCTAAGAGCAATCAGCTCTCCAGCCGCCTCAAGAATTCGGACATGGTCTGCCACTACTTTAGAGTACTCATCCTGCTCTACCAGTTTCTTCCCTTCCAGTGAAGAAAACATAGAGGTCTTTTCCGGGGTCTTTTCCTGCAGAACATCGAGTGCCTGTTCCAGAACAGAAATCCGCTTTTCAAACTTCTGTCTGTCTTCCAGTGTGTCCATCTTCGTAAGTCCGTCCCCTCCGGCCTTTGACGTCTCGATTTCAATCGCCCCAAAACCCTGAAGATCTTTCAGTATTGCTTTTCGGTCTTTTTTCATCGCGCAGATACTTATTCGCTGCATCTGCAATACTGACATACGAAAATTCCCCCTTTCTTTTGGAATCCACTACAGCAGTCCTGCCATCACCGCATCCACTGCCTGTGCTTCCCTTTGTTTCGCCACCGCCTTCAATGCCTCCACCTCTTTTGAAATCTCTGCTTCAAAAGCTGCTTCCCCTTCTCTGGCACTGTCTGAGGCGGCATCTAACTGTTGCTTCGCCGCTGCGTTCGCTTCGCTGACAGCAGCGGCCCTCTTCTCTTCGGCTTCCTGTTTCGCCTGTGCAAGCATTTCTTCCGCTTTTTCGTCGGCGTCCTTTACAATGGCGTCGGCTTTCGCCTCGGCCTCCTGAATCGCCTGAATTGTGTCATGTATCACTCGCTCACCACCTTTGTTTATCATTCTCTGCCCCATATAGGCCTATCTTATCACAAAATATTTTAAACTGCAATTTTTTTAATGTGCAATTCAGATAACAAAAAAGGCTTATTTCTTCCTATTATAATGCATATTTCACAAATGTAACTTTCCGTAACTTTTTTCGGCCTTTTTATACTTATTGATGAATCTTTTGAAACATCCTGACTCTAATTAGTTTATCTATAAGTTAAAATTTTTATTTGAATATGTTATATTTTTTTCAAATCGGCTCACTTTTTTCGTACTTTAGTCTAAAATAATGTTTTCTGAATGCACTCCCCAGCCACAGACCATAGAAATCATGACCGCCCGTCAAACGGGCGGTTTGTTCTGAGGCTATAAGCCTCTGTTACCGGCCAGCGCCTAAAGACGCTGGCTTTCACTTTGTTCAAGCCCTATTGCCTTTGACTCGTTGCTGCCCTTGAAAGGGCGTTCGTATTACCGGCTACCCTTAAAAGGGTCTTCGTATTCTTTTACGCTAAGTTTATCCATTGCAATATCATGCTTTTCCTGCTCTTGGATATACTTTTTTATGGTTGCCTCATTAAGCCCTACTGTGCTTACATAATACCCCTCTGCCCAAAAGTGTCTGTTTCCAAATTTATACTTCAAATTTGCATGTTTATCGAATATCATCAGCGAACTTTTTCCTTTGAGGTATCCCATAAACTGTGATACACT
>OBXM01000081.1_pt1 | contig 132019 bp, 127 predicted proteins | sample 1538141 | NCBI WGS metagenome assembly OBXM01 (sample SAMEA2580153, study PRJEB22360) | human gut metagenome | biome: human gut; feature: human-associated habitat; material: faeces | place: Denmark | collected 2008/2010 | reverse complement strand
TTTACAGAAGATTTTTCAAAAACTTTTCTCTCTTTTTGGCAAAGCAAAAAGTCGCCTGTATTATCCCGCGAAAAGGGGAGGTACTACCGCCTTTCGGCAGAAAGGAGGTGAACACCATGACACCTAATCGCAGGGAATTTGAAAAGCAATGTGCGTTTCAAAAGTTCTGTAAATCAGTGCTGCACAATGAAGCGTGCAACGCCCATGAAGAAATTCGTCGGCGCAGAGTTCGGGAGGTTGCTTTTTCTGACCTTACCTTGCATGAGGAGCGGCAGCTTTATACCGTCGATAAGTATTTTCAAGACGAAGAAGCAGAGCCGTCTTATCAAATGGCAGGAAAAGAAATAACCCCAAAACTGCTGCTTGAAGCTATCCGGGCTTTACCCGAAGAACGGCGCAAAATTGTACTGCTGTATTACTTTGAGGGATTAACTGATATAGAAATCGGAAAGCAGCTCAATATCTCAAGAAGTACGGTACAGTATCGCCGGACAAGCTCCTTTGAGCAGTTAAAAAAATATTTGGAGGAAAACGCTGATGAATGGATTGAATGGTAAACCGACCGAGTACCCGGAGAACACCCTTGTACCTTATCCTGTCATACTGGCAGCGTCAAAGGGCGACCCGGACGCAATGAAGATTGTATTGCAACATTTCAGCGGCTACATAGCCCGTCTTTCCATGCGGAAGCTCTACGACGAGCGCGGCAATGTCTATTATGGCGTTGACGAGGATATTCGGGAACGGCTGCAAGCAAGACTGATGAGGGCTATCTGTTTATTTCAACCGTAATCGTAAAGGCTCTTGGTACTAATACACCAGGGGCTTTTATTTTGCTATATAAAATATGATTTTGTATAGCACAGCATTATCATAAATAAAGCATAGCCCACACTTGTTATTATTCGTATGTCCGACTATAATTATTATGATAAGATTTTCAGAAAGGACGGGTGTTGTTATGGAATATATGTCTTGCCCCGAAGCAGCAAAGAAGTGGGGAATTTCAGAAAGGCGGGTACAGATACTTTGCAGGGAGAAACGCATACAGGGTGTTTCAAAACTTGGGTATATGTGGTTGATACCAAAAGACGCGGAAAAACCGATTGACGGTAGAACCAAACAAGGAAAGGAGCTATACCATGAATAAAGTTTTGATTATAGATGATGATAAGGAACTTTGTGCGCTGATTAAACGCAGCGTACTATCAGAAGATATAGAAGCTGATTTTTGTAATACGGGAAAAGAGGGATTACAAAAATTAAAAGTGAGAGAATATCAACTTGTGATACTGGACGTTATGATGCCCGGTATGGACGGATTTGAAACATTGGAAGAAATTAGAAAAGAAAGCAGCCTGCCGATTTTGATGTTTACATCAAAAAATGACAGTGCTTCTAAGGTACGCGGTTTAAGGGTAGGAGCTGATGATTACTTAACAAAACCTTTTGACATGGACGAACTGATAGCCCGTATCGTTTCCCTTATACGCCGTTATACCCGTTTCAATCAACAGGACGGAATATCACAGCAGCTTGAATTTGACGGGTTGAAAATTGACATTGAAAATCGTTCTGTTACTACGGAAAATGGAACTTTTGAACTGCCTCCAAAAGAATTTGACTTGCTCTTATACTGCGCGAAAAATCAAGGGAAAATTCTGACAAAGCAACAGATTTATGAAGAAGTGTGGAGAGAGGAATATTTCTATGATGACAGCAACATTATGGCGATTATCAGCCGACTTCGCAAGAAATTAGAGGTAAATCCCGGAAGTCCAAAATATATTCAAACGATTAAAGGTATCGGTTATCGTTTTAACAAGGAGGTTTGATTTTCTATGGAAGCAGTCATTTTTCTATCCATAATAATTGCACTTTTCTCTATTCTTGTTTCCTGCTTTGCTATTCGACGTGTTAAAAAACAGATAGCCGAGATAACAGACGCATTGATTGATGTAAAAAACGGAAATGGAAACAGGCGTATTTTATCTGCAACAAATGAACTGGTAGCCCCTCTTGCCTATGAAATAAATGAGATTGTTGTGTCTTATGAGAGCAGGCTTTCTACTGTTCGGCAGACAGAAGAAACAAACCGACAGCTTATGACAAGTCTTTCCCATGATGTTCGGACACCGCTTACAACGCTTATTGGGTATCTTGACGCTGCACATAAAGGAATTGTTACAGGAAAAGACAGGGACGACTATATCGAAACAGCCCGCCGCAAAGCTCACGATTTGAAAGAATATATTGATGTTCTTTTTGACTGGTTCAAATTAAATTCTAATGAGTTTGCTATGGATATAAATATTGTTGAAGCTGCGGAACTGACACGAAATATCTTGATTGACTGGATACCCATATTTGAAGATAAGCAGATAGATTACAATATTGATATTCCCGAACAGCCTTTCCGGGTAAAACTTGATACGGACAGCTATATGCGGATATTGAACAATCTTATTCAGAATGTAATTTCTCACAGTCATGCGGATAAAATAGAAATAATCCTATCAAAGCAGGAAAAAAATATGCAAATCCGATTAGCAGATAATGGAATAGGGATTGAAAAAGAAGATTTGAAGCATATTTTTGAACGGCTCTATAAATGCGATAAGGGACGGTCTGAAAAAGGCAGCGGTCTTGGGCTTTCTATCGCACACCAACTTGTAGAAAAAATGAACGGCACAATAACAGCAAATAGCATACAGGGAACAGGAACGGAATTTACTTTGCTTTTTCCCTTAGCAAATTAAGGTTCTCCCGTCCTTTTGACGGGAGCCTTAATTATTTTTGGGACAATATTTCAAATTGCAAGGTTAATGCAAGGTTGCGGCAAGGTTAATGCAAGGTTGGTATGATAGAATACTTTACAGAACAGGAGGTTTGAATATGGACAAAAATTATATCATTGAAACAAAAAATCTTACAAAGCAGTACGGCTCACAAAAGAGTGTCGCTGACTTAAATATTCATGTGCAGAAAGGGAGAATTTACGGACTGCTTGGAAGAAACGGAGCCGGAAAAACGACCACTATGAAAATGCTACTTGGATTGACAAAGCCAACTTCCGGCGAAGTTAAAATATGGGGAAAGTCTTTGCAGGGGAATGAAAAGAAATTGTTGCCCCGTATCGGTAGTCTGATTGAGTCGCCCGGTTTTTACCCTAATTTGACTGCTACGGAAAACTTACAAATTTTTGCTACCTTACGGGGCGTACCAAACCGCCACGCAATCAAAGACGCTTTAGATTTGGTGGGATTGCCTTATAAAGACAAAAAACTGTTTTCCCAGTATTCGCTTGGTATGAAACAACGGCTTGCGATTGCACTTGCTGTTATGCACGACCCGGAGCTTTTGATTTTAGATGAACCTATCAATGGGCTTGACCCGATTGGAATTGCAGAGGTTCGTTCTTTTATTCGCGAGCTTTGCGATACAAAGGGAAAAACAATTTTAATTTCCAGTCATATTCTTTCAGAAATTTCGCTACTGGCTGATGATATTGGAATTATCGACCATGGCGCACTACTGGAAGAAGAAAGTCTTGCGGAACTGGAACAAAAAAGCAGCAAACATATCCGATTTACTCTTTCTGATACCGCACAGGCAGCAAGAATTTTAGAGCGTACTTTCCACGAAAACCATTTTTCTATACAGGACGACCACAATTTACGTCTACACAATCTTGATTTACCAGTCGGGAAAATTGTAACCGCCTTTGTAGAAAATGGATTGGAGGTATCAGAAGCTCATACTTGTGAAGAAAGCCTTGAAGATTATTTCAAGCGTGTGACAGGAGGCGAAGGAATTGCTTAAACTGATTAAATGCGAATTTTACAAATTTAAACGACGTTCTCTTTTTGTTTTGGCCACTCTTGTTGCTTTGGTTTTTCCGGTAGTAATGACTGCTTTATATTGGAACATTCCAACACAAGTTAATTATGATAATTTGTTTTCCGGCATTGTGGACTATGGCGATTTTCTTCTTTTGTTGCCGATATTGATTGTTATTGCAACTTCTCTGTTCTTTACAGAAACAGATAATGACACTTTAAAGAACCTTACAACCATTCCTGTTAGCAAAAGTAAAATAGTTGTAGCAAAAATAGGAGTAATGGCTATTATTTCAGTAGCTTATACTCTTTTAGGCTTTTTTGCCAGTGTGTTGTGTTCAAAAATCCTTGGTATTGCTATGGAAAACATGGCACAAAAATTTGTATTGAGTATAGGATTGGGAATAATGCTCTTAGCTGCGGCTTTACCTTGTGTGGCATTAGTTGTATGGTTCAATAAAAGTGACTTGATTTCTATTGTCATTACCCTTTTTTACACAATTATTAACTATGTAATTCATGTAACAGATATAGGAATGCTGACACCAGTAGGGGTAAATATAGGAACAATCTTACCTATACCTGTAATCAATCGTTGGATTTATCAATTTTACGACGAGGGGAATGGAGCCGCGGCTGAATTTTATAACACTATGCGTCCTTATTTTGTCCCAACTCATATATGCGTCTGTATTATTGCGCTCTTTCTGTTCGTATCAATTTATGCGATTATAAAAATTTATAATCGTCGTGAAATATAGGAGGTGTGAATATGCTTGCTTTTATTACAACAGAATTTCAAAAGCTAAAAAGATACAGTATTATTTTGGTTGGTATGCTTGGTGTAGCGTGTTCCCCTATTATTTCAATCGTTATGCAAAAAATTATGACAGATGAAGCTAAAAATGTCTTGAATTATACATTTCCTGATTTACTTAATAGTACGATTTGGAATAATATGACCATGTTTTTTCCTATGATTATAGCTTTGATTGGTGGCTATATGATTAACCGAGAATACACTGATGATACACTAAAAAATCTGCAAGTTATTCCTATTGCTTTTCCTAAACTGATGATTGGGAAGCTAACTACAATAGGACTACTTTCTATACTTTTAGGATTATGTAATTCATTTGTCACTATTATAGTCGGAATAATCGCTTGTCGTGAGAATATGACTTTATCAACGATTATAATTGGGACTATACAAATTTGTGGAATGGCATTATTTACATTTATTGGAGAAATGCCACTTATCGCACACTGTGGAAAAAAACAAAACTCTTTCAAAGGTGGGGCTGTTGCAGCTTTTCTATTAGGATATATTAGTATCTACTTCAAAAATCCTATTATCAGAAATTTGTATCCGCTCTCTGCCGGATTAAGTATAGTCGGCTTTAACGGAGAAGGATTTGTGACAGATACTACCGGAGCTTATTCATCTTCTCAAAGCATTTTATTAGGTGTTTTAACGATGTTAGCTATGCTTATATTATCATTGATAATAATTTCTATTCCACAAAAAGAAACTTTAGCTACCCCTTTATCTCAAAAAAGGAGAAAAACAGAAAGGAAGATTGCAAAATGAAAAAGCTGATACCTTTATTTTTAATGTTATGTTGTCTTGTTTCTGTAACTGCCTGTTCTAAAGATGAAATTGTAAGTAATTATAATCAAGCCTTACAATCTATTGGAGATAAGGGTTTAACAGATGATAAAGATTTGCAAGGAAAACGTGAATTTGGTATAGATAGCTATGTAGGAAATTATACCGCTGACTATGATGATTTTTCCGGTAATGAAATCATTTTCGGGGGAACAGCTCTTGAACGAGATAATGGAAATAAAATAGAAATTTCTTGTGATATAGCTGCTCAAACTGGGAATTTGAAACTAATTTTACAAACAGGAACTGATGAACCGAAAATCCTTTGTGATACAGAAAGCTCATATAATGATACTATTGAACTTCCGTCTGCAAGCAATTATGTTTTGATTGAAGCAGATAATTTTACAGGTTCACTGAAATTAAAACTCAAATGATAATAGAAAGGAAACCATTATGAAAGAAAAAATTTTAAGTATTATATCCCTTGTTACAATTTTTGTACCTCTTACTATGTTATTTGTTTGGAAGCCTACGGCTGCAAATGCAACAGCTATTGCTATTGGTTACGGTGTTTTTATTGTTGCCAGTTTTCTTTACGCACTATTCTTATTTCTCAAAAAACAGCAACGCGATATTTATGTAAAAGTTGGATTGGGTGTAAATGCCTTTTATCTACTTGGGATATTATTTATGGTTATAATCCCACGTCTTTTCTAAAATTTAAAATCTAAATATCTGCCGGACGACGGCAAAAGAAAAAAAGCCGTCGCAGAGCAGATACATTTTCACGCGCATTTGAAGTGGTGGCTTTAATTTTTAAAGCCGCCGCTTCTTTTTGTCTACTGCTACCTATAACATAAATTAGCGGCATTTAGGAGGGCTGCCGCTATGGGAATTTCTTTGCTGCTATACAGCATACATAGGTTGCATTCATTAAAAAAAGTACAGTTCCACCACCGGGTAAGTCTGGTTATAGATATGAACTGTCAAATCAATTAAATACCGCTGTTATTTCCTATGCGCCTATCTGCGTTTTGCAGGCAGGCGCATTTTGCATTTTACAGAAGATTTTTCAAAAACTTTTCTCTCTTTTTGGCAAAGCAAAAAGTCGCCTGTATTATCCCGCGAAAAGGGGAGGTACTACCGCCTTTCGGCAGAAAGGAGGTGAACACCATGACACCTAATCGCAGGGAATTTGAAAAGCAATGTGCGTTTCAAAAGTTCTGTAAATCAGTGCTGCACAATGAAGCGTGCAACGCCCATGAAGAAATTCGTCGGCGCAGAGTTCGGGAGGTTGCTTTTTCTGACCTTACCTTGCATGAGGAGCGGCAGCTTTATACCGTCGATAAGTATTTTCAAGACGAAGAAGCAGAGCCGTCTTATCAAATGGCAGGAAAAGAAATAACCCCAAAACTGCTGCTTGAAGCTATCCGGGCTTTACCCGAAGAACGGCGCAAAATTGTACTGCTGTATTACTTTGAGGGATTAACTGATATAGAAATCGGAAAGCAGCTCAATATCTCAAGAAGTACGGTACAGTATCGCCGGACAAGCTCCTTTGAGCAGTTAAAAAAATATTTGGAGGAAAACGCTGATGAATGGATTGAATGGTAAACCGACCGAGTACCCGGAGAACACCCTTGTACCTTATCCTGTCATACTGGCAGCGTCAAAGGGCGACCCGGACGCAATGAAGATTGTATTGCAACATTTCAGCGGCTACATAGCCCGTCTTTCCATGCGAAAGCTCTATGATGAGCGAGGAAATGTTTATTTTGGAGTAGACGAAGAAATACGCGAAAGGCTGCAAACAAAACTGATGAGGGCAATCCTCACATTTAGGGCTGAATAAACCAACGCGGTATTGGAACGCTTCCCCCTTTTCTGCTCCATATCGCAGAACAGCCCTCTGCTCTTTGATAAAGAAAGCGGCGCAATAGAACGGCGACGCAGTATAAGGCAAATCGGATACGTTCCTTTTGTGCCGAGCCATGCGGTGGATACGCCATGACCTTTCTCTTAATAGAAAAGCGAGCGAGAAATACCACACCGTAAAGCAGAGATAGCAGCCTGCGGGCGATAACGCACAGAATACATAATGATACTTCCTTATAGCCATAGTCCGAGCGTTAGAAGCGTCGCAGGCAATGGGTAGGGCTTCGGCAGACAGCCGGAGGGGTGTAAGTCCCATGAGGTTACGCTAATAGCCGTCCGATTAAAGCCTATGTTACAGATTGATTTTTGACCCATTAAGAAAGGGGGACGACAAATTGAACAATAACGACGTGCCGATTTGGGAAAAGTACACTCTTACCATAGAAGAAGCAGCAAAATATTTCCGTATCGGAGAAAGCAAGCTGCGGAAACTGGCAGAAGAAAATCCCGTCCCGGACTGGGTAATGATGAACGGAAACCGTATTCAGATTAAGCGTAAGCAATTTGAAAAAATGATTGATACGGTGGACGCAATCTGATAGTGAAATTGAGCCTTGAATGTGGTACAATGTAATCAAGCATATCAAGGCTCTTTCCATTATGGAAAGGAGCATAACGATGTCGGAAAAAAGACGGGATAATAAAAATCGTATTCTCCGCACTGGAGAGAGCCAAAGAAAAGACGGAAGATATGCCTACAAATATATAGATACCTTTGGAAAACCGCAGTTTGTGTATTCTTGGAAGTTAGTACCTACGGACAAAACCCCGGCAGGAAAGCGCGACGATATAGCCTTGAGGGAAAAAGAGAAAGAAATCCAAAAAGACCTTGACGACGGTATCGACCATATCGGAAAGAAAATGACGGTCTGCCAGCTCTACGCAAAGCAGATACGCCACCGGGCAAATGTGCGGCATGGTACAAAGCAGGGGCGAAAACAGCTCATGCGGATTTTGCAGGAGGATAAACTTGGAGCCTGCCGGATTGAAAATGTGAAGCTCTCCGACGCAAAGGAATGGGCGTTACGCATGAAAGAAAAAGGTTACGGCTTCAAGACTATCAACAACCACAAGCGTTCCTTAAAGGCTGCCTTTTACACAGCCATACAGGACGATTGTATTCGTAAAAATCCATTTGACTTCCAGTTGAACACAGTCCTTGAAGATGATACGGAACCAAAGGAACCTCTATCTCCTACGCAGGAAGCGGCTTTTCTGTCCTTTGTGCAGCATGATAAAGTCTATCAGAAATACTACGACGAGATTATCATACTGTTAGGGACAGGGCTTCGCATTTCGGAACTCTGCGGACTGACGGAAGCTGACATTGACTTAGACAAACAGCTTATCAATGTAGACCACCAACTTTTGAAGATTGCAGACGTGGGCTACTATGTGGAAACGCCTAAGACGAAAAGCGGCAACCGGGTTATTCCTATGAGTGAAAAAGTGTTAGAAGCATTTCAGCGGGTGCTGAACAAGCGGAAATATGCACAGCCTGTTATTTTAGAGGGCTACACAAAGTTTCTGTTCCTTAACCGGAACGGTTTGCCAAAAGTGGCAGTCAACTATGAAAGTATGTTTCGGGGGCTTGTAAGGAAATACAACAAAACTCAAAAGGTAGCATTGCCAAAGGTAATGACACCGCACACCTTACGCCACACATTCTGCACCACGTTAGCAAATGCGGGAATGAACCCCAAAGCATTGCAGTACATCATGGGACATTCCAACATCAATATGACGCTGAACTATTACGCACACACAACTTCCGAAACGTCAATAACAGAAATGAAGCGGCTGATTGCATAGTAGTAAATGGAGAATTTACTACTCCACATACTACTTTTGAACACAAAAACATACGGGGATATAAGAAGATTTGAGAGTATCTTCCATAACGAAAAATGCCGGAAAAGCCTGTAACAATAGGCTATACCGGCATATAAGAACTTTTGAAAAGATAATCAAAAATTACTTTGTGATTTATAGAAAATTATTACTAATAACGATATGTTTTGCGAAATGGATGTGTATAGGAGATTACTTCCGGACACAAAGAGCGCGGGCAGGAATGAGGGATTAGTATGGCTACGATAAAGGAAATTGCAGAAATAGTTGGTGTATCGAGTGCAGCGGTTTCCAGAGTATTGAACTATGATGAGGGAATATCTGTCAGTGATGAGACGAGAGAGGCTATTTTTGCGACAGCAGAGAAGATCGGATATAAGAAGAGAGTGATCTATCCGAAGATAGAGAATGTAGCGTTATTATATTTTACGGATAACGAGGATGAACTGGAGGATGTTTTTTATCATGGAGTCCGGGAAGAAATCGTAAAACAGGCGAAGAAAATGAACATCCAGATAAGTATATATGATAGAAAGGATGGAATGGATGCCATTCCAAAAGATCTGACTGCTTTTATCGCAGTGGGCTGGCTTACCAGAAAAGAAATCAATAAGCTGTACAAAATATGTAAAAAAGGCGTATTTATCGGTACTTCCCCGGATGAAAAGCTCTTTGATGCAGTGAAACCAAACATGGATTCCTTTGTAACGCAAATGGTTGATTATTTTGTAGAGAAAGGACACGAGAAGATTGGGTTTATCGGGGGCAGTGACCGTAACATTGATACAGGTATGCCTTCTATGGATGTCAGGGAATGGTCTTTCAGGCAGAGTACGGCATATTATAAATGTCTGAATGAGGAATATATATTAATTTCGGATAAATTTACAGTGGATGATGGATACAGGATGGGAAAGGAGTTGCTGAAAAAGAAGTCTTTACCCACGGCACTTTGCATAGCAAGTGATACACTGGCAGTTGGGGTATTGCAGGCGTTGAATGAAGGTGGTATTCAAGTACCGGAACAGATAGCATTATTTAGTATCAATGATGTGAATATAGCGAAATATCTGTCACCGCCACTTACAACGATCCATATCGATATCCCCTGTATTTGTGAGACTGCGCTGGATTTGTTAAGGACTCGCGTTTTATCTGGAGGCAGGGTGACGAAGCTGGTTTTTGTAAATGGGATACCTGTTTTTCGTAAAAGTTGTTAGTAAAAGTAGAGATGTCATTATGGCATCTCTTTTTTGTTCCAATTGGATATTATATACAAAATGAGATAACCATATTTGGCAATATAGTGAAAATTGACATGATATGTCTTGACATTACCCTTTATTGGTGGTACATTTTGAACAAGTAAATAATTTACTAAAATATAAGTAAATAATTAATTCAAATTTTATCATGCGAAGGGAGAGATTTTATGAAAAAGGAATTATTGGGAGTAGTTATGGCAGCAGGAATGATAGCAGCACTGACAGGCTGTGGAAAATCCGCTGCGGTAAAGGCAACCGCAGATGCAAATGGAAACTATCTGGTGAATGGCAGTTTTGAGGAAGCAGATTTCACAGGATGGACAGTGACCAATATCGACAATGTGACGGAAGAACTGAATATATATGACCGTGATACAGATTGCTTCGATGGTGTACAATCTCTGCATTTTTATTCGGGAAGCAACAATGTAGACTTCTATGCAGAACAGAAGGTAAGTGGACTGGAGGAAGGTTCCTATAAGCTGACCGCACACATTCAGGGAGAGGCAGCCGGGGATGATAATGCAACAGTATATTTCTATGCAATTGTTGATGGAGAAGAGTTGAGAACAGAAGGGGGACTGAACGGATATGTCAACTGGTATACAGCAGAACTTTCTGGACTTACTCCAACAGACGGAGAGATTACAGTAGGGGTTCGTGTTTCAACAGCACCAGGTGGCTGGGGAACGATTGATGATATTTCACTGGTGAAGGAGTAAGCATGGAATTTATTAAGGGCATGGATATTTCCATGGTGAAGGAATTAGAGTATTATGGAGCCTCCTATCGTTTAAATGGCAAGGAAGAAGACTTGTTCCATTTGCTGCATGAGTGTGGAACCAATATGGTGAGAATCAGGATATGGCCTGATCCATATGATGAAAAGGGCAATTCTTATGGAGGCGGAGGAAATGACTTGCAGACCACCATCGAAATTGCAAGAAGAACAGTGGAATGTGGCATGGACTTTATGCTGGATTTTCATTATAGTGATTTCTGGGCAGATCCAGCCAAGCAGGTAAAACCCAAGGCCTGGAAAGAGTTAAGTGGACAAGCTCTGGAAACAGCAGTGTATCTGCATACGTTAGATACTCTCAAGACATTAAAAAATCAGAAGCTTGTACCAGCAATGGTTCAGGTAGGAAACGAGATTACAAAGGGACTGCTCTGGCCTGATGGTTATGTAGATCGGACACAAAGTATGGCACAGCTTCTTAAAGCCGGCATTAAAGGCGTGCGTGAGGAATGCCCGGATGCTAAAATAGTATTGCATCTGGATTTTGGAACAGACAATCAGATGTATCGAAAGTGGTTTGATCAGATTGAACCTTATGAGCTTGATTATGATATCATTGGAATGTCCTATTATCCACACTGGAATGGCGGTTTAGAGCTTCTTCTGGATAATATGAATGATATCAGCAGCAGATATGATAAGGATGTGCTGGTTGCTGAGACCTCAATAGGATATACGACAGAGACATTTGGCTGTAGAGGAATTGTATATTCTAAGGAACATGAGAAAATAACAGGATATCCTGCAACGCAGGAAGGACAGGAAGCCTTTTTGAGAGATTTATTTGCAACCGTGAGAAAAGTAAAAGATGCAAGAGGAATTGGTGTCTTTTATTGGGAGCCTGCGTGGCTGCCGATTCCAGACTGTACATGGGCGAGTAAAAGTGGAAGTATGTATATGAAGGATAAAGTAGTGGCTGGAAATGCTATGGCAAATATGGCTTTGTTTGATGAAAAAGGAAATGCAAACAGCGCATTGTTAAATATGAAAACGATGTAGGTGAGGGAAAATCTATGAAAAATAAGATAATCATAACAATACTCTGCACATTGATGGCAGTAGGTACGTTGACAGGCTGTGGCGCTGGTAAAACAGATTCCAGGATTGTCATTTGGACAAATATGAGTGTAGAAGTAGATACACTTCAAAAATATGCAGATGAATGGGGAGAAAAGAACGGTTATGAGGTAGAAGTACTTCATCAGTCTCCATCCGTTCAGCAGTTTGCACAGGCAGTAAAGAGTGCTTCGGGACCGGATGCAGTGGTAGGTATTCCAAATGACCAGCTTGCAGATTATGTAAATGCAGGCCTTGCCGCAGAAGTTCCACAGGAATTGTATACAGACAGTGATTTCTCAGATGCAGCGATACAGGCATGCTATGTAGATGGGAAAAGATATGCAGCGCCGCTTTCCGTGGAAACGACAGCATTGTTCTATAATACAGAGCTTGTATCAAAGGTTTCTTCAACCTGGGAAGAACTGGTAGAGCAGGCAGCGCAGAATGGTGGTGTGCAATTTGATGCAACCAGTATCTATTATGATCTTGGATTTGTGAGGGCATGCGGAGGATATATTTTCCAGTATAAAGACGGCGCATATGATACTTCAGATATTGGACTTGCCAATGCAGGAGCTGTAGAAGCATATGAATTTATTAATGCTTTGTGCAATAAATATAATCTTATTACTGCTGATGTGACAGCGGATATTGCAAGAAGTAACTTCCAGAATGGAAAATGTGCATATTACATTGGTGGTCCCTGGGATATTGATGGTTTTACATCTGCACAGACACCGTTTGCAATTTCAGAAATGCCGACTTTTCATGGTCAGCCTTTTGTTACCCCTGTAGGAACACAGGTAAGCTTTGTAAGTAACAACAGTGACAAGCAGGAACAGGTGTGGAATTTTATACAGTATCTGATTGAAAATGGAGCACTGGATCTGTATGAAGCAGGTGACAGAATTCCTGCCAGGCTTGCAGATCAGGAGTTAGCTGAGATACAGAACAATGAGTATGCACAGGCTTTTATTGCACAGATCAATAACGGAGAGCCGATGCCGACTGTTTCTGAGATGGGGCAGCTCTGGAGTATTCATACTAATAATATCAGATCTATGTGGTCAGGAGAACAGACTGCACAACAGGCAGCAGACAACATGGTCAGTCAGCTTAAAGAAGCAATTGAATTAATGAATTCAGGAAAGTAGTGATGGTATGAGAAAGAAAAAGAATGCTCTGGGCTACACATATCTGGCACCTGCATTGATTTCCATTTTACTGGTGACATGTCTGCCGATTATCTATACGGTAATTTTGTCTTTTACCAATTATAATATGTATCATTTGAATGATTATAGTTATGTAGGATGGGAGAATTACCGGACAGTCTTTTCTGGAAGTATCAAGAGTGTGTTCTTCCCGGTTCTTGCTGGACGGTGTGCTTCGCAGTGCTCAGCACGGCAGGGGCATATGCTATGGGACTGGTACTTGCCATTTTATTGAATAATCCGCATATGAAAGAGTCTAAAATATACCGGGCAGTATTAATTGTACCCTGGGCGTTGCCGTCCACGATTGCGATTCTTGCATGGCAGGGGTTGTTAAATGAACAGTATGGTGGCATCAATAATCTGTTGCATATGCTTGGAGCTGCATGGAATGTACCGTGGCTTACCAATCCATTTTGGGCAAGAGTTGGGTTGATAATTGTAAATGTCTGGCTTGGTTTTCCATATATGATGAACGTGTGTCTTGGTGGTCTGCAGGCTATTTCAACAGAATACTATGAGGCTGCCAAGATGGATGGTGCATCGAAGTTTCAATGCTTCAAGAGTATCACACTGCCAATGGTAACAAAATTGTCAATCCCTCTGGTCATTTCCTCTTTTGCGGCTAACTTCAATAACTTTGGAAATATATATATGATAACACAGGGAGGTCCGGCAAGAGTAGATAATCAGTTCGCAGGCTATACAGATATTCTGGCAAGTACGACCTATAAAATGACAACCTGGTCGAACCGCTATGAGTTATCAGCGACTTTTAGTGTATTGATCTTTATTATTGTCGGGACATTTACACTGGTCAATATGCATTTGTCCGGCTCATTCAAGGAGGTTGATTAAATGAAAAATACAGAGAAAATAACAGCCTCAGAAATGAGAACTCTGTGGGGGAGCAGAGTAGTAATCTGGATTACCATGATTCTGGTGCTGTTCCCGGTAGTGTGGATCGTAATGTCCTCTTTTTCAGCAGGTGACAGCTTCTTTCTGTCCTCTCTGTTTCCTGATAAATTCAGCGTAGAGCATTATGTGACCTTGTTTCAGGAAACTGATTTTACAATATGGGTGTTTAATTCGTTAAAATTCTGTTTTATTGTAGCGGTTATTCAACTGATTCTGACTTCTCTGGCAGCGTATGCTTTTGCCAGACTTAGATTCGTTGGGAGGAAGTATGGATTGATGTCTCTGCTGGTATTACAGGTTTTTCCAAACAGTATGGCGGTAGCCGGATATTATATCCTGATCTATAAATTTGGACTGGTGGACAGCAGTATAGCACTTATTTTTGTTCTGGCTGGAGGCAGTGCTTATAATATATGGCTGTTAAAATCTTACATAGATGGACTTCCCGTGGAATTGGATGAGGCAGCGATGGTAGATGGAGCAAATGAATTTCAGGTATTTTATAAGATCATCATACCCCTTGCAATGCCACAATTAGCCGTTATTTTCCTGTTTTCCTTTATCGCAACCTACAGTGAATATGTAATTACCTCGATATTTTTGCAGACACCGGGCAAAATGACACTTGCCCTGGGCTTACAGTCATTTATCAGTGATCAGTTTGCAGCGCATTGGACGTTATTTTCAGCAGCAGCTGTTATATCTTCACTGCCGATCATGATTGTATTTATGTGCTTACAGCGGTTCATTCAGAATGGATTGGTTGCTGGAGGTGTCAAAGGGTAAGTTATATGCTTCAACATACAAGATACATTTGAAAATTCTCTCTCCGACTGCTATGATATTTATAAGAAAAACGTAAAAGGAGGATTCAAAATGCAGTATTTTGAAGAACGTGATGGCAAGCTGATCTTTCGTTACAATGGAGAGACTGTGCAGGTCGAAGCATGGGGACAGGACAGTCTGCGTGTCCGCAGTAGAGTGCTTGGTGAGATCAGTGAGGAGTGTAGCGCTCTGACAGAAGAAGTGGCAGTTCATGATGCTGTGATTTCCATTCAGGGAGAGGACAGCGCCGAGATCACAAACGGCAGGATCAAGGCAGTATTGTATAGACAGGGCTGGGGCAATGCGCTTCAGATTACCTTTTATAATGAAAAAGGCGAAGTACTCTTGCAGGAGATTCCAAACGGTGGTGCATTGTGCCTGAAAGCGAGATATTTCAGATCATTGGCAGGTGGCAGCTTCTACCTGAAGGCTTCTTTCCAGTCCAATGACAAGGAGAAGCTGTATGGAATGGGGCAGTACCAGCAGGAGCGAATGAATCTAAAGGGCTGTAATCTGGAACTGGCACACCGTAATTCGCAAGCGAGCGTTCCTTTTTATGTGTCCAGTCTGGGCTATGGATTCCTGTGGAACAATCCGTCAGTAGGCGAAGTGCATTTCGGTACCAATACAACAGAATGGGAAGCCTGGTCTACTGACCAGTTGGATTACTGGATCACAGCAGGGGAGCGACCGGGTGATATCGAGAAGAATTATACAGAAGTTACCGGCAAGTCACCTATGATGCCTGAATATGGTCTTGGCTTCTGGCAGTGTAAGCTTCGTTATTATAATGAGCAGCAGGTGCTTGATATCGCAAGTGAGTATAAGAAGAGAAACATCCCGGTCGATGTGATCGTCATTGACTATTATCACTGGCCAAGGTGTGGCGATTACCGCTTTGATGAAGAATATTTCCCACATCCCGGCGAAATGGTAGCGAAGCTTCATGAAATGGGAATAGAGACAATGGTGTCTATCTGGCCGCAGATTGACTGGCGCAGTGAGAATTATGAGGAGATGAAGCAGCAGGGACTTCTGGTGAAGAGCAATTCAGGCATTGATGTGCAGATGGTATTCCATGGCAATAATGTCTTTATGGATGCGACCAATCCAAGGACGAGAGAGTATGTCTGGGATAAATGCAAGAAGAATTATGCTGACCTTGGAATCAACACCTTCTGGCTGGATGAAGCAGAGCCGGAGTTTGGCACTTATGAGTATCAGACGTATCGCTATTATGCAGGTCCTGTAGAAAAAGTGGGAAATATCTATCCAAGGGAGTATGCGAGACTTTTCTATGAAGGACAGCAGTCCAATGGGCAAAAGGACATCGTGAACCTGATTCGTTGTGCCTGGGCAGGAAGCCAGAAATACGGAGCACTTGTATGGTCAGGAGATATTATGTCAACCTATGAGGACTTCCGTAAGCAGATCTGTGCAGGAATCCATATGGGATTGTCCGGTATTCCCTGGTGGACGACAGATATCGGTGGATTCCACGGCGGCTGGGTAGATAAGCCGGAGTTTAAGGAATTGCTGATTAGATGGTTTCAGTTCGGAACGTTCTGTCCTGTTATGAGAATCCATGGCTGTAGACAGCCGGCGCAGCAGATCATCAACAAGGCTGGAGAGGTCAGGGAATGGACTGGTGCAGACAATGAGATCTGGAGCTATGGTGAAGAGAATTATGAGATTATGAAGAAGTTCATTCTCATCAGGGAGAAGATGCGTGGCTACACCAGGGAGCTTATGAAAGAAGCTCATGAGAATGGCAGCCCGGTTATTCGTGCCCTTTTCTATGAATTTCCACAGGACAAGGCATGTTGGGATATTACAGATGAATACCTGTATGGAGCCGACATTCTGGTAGCCCCTGTGTGCCATGAAGGAGCAAAAGGCAGAGAAGTCTATCTGCCGGAGGGCGCCAAGTGGATCAGTGCCAGAGACGGCAAGTCCTATGCCGGAGGTCAGAAGCTGTACTGTGATGCGCCTATTGATATGCTGCCTGTCTTTTTAAAAGATGGCAGACAGGGATATCTTATTGGTGAGATTTAACAAATATCCGGTTAGACAGTTGACAAAATGGTTAGAATAAACTAACATAACAAGTGTTATTATGAAAAACAACTTGCAGCTGTTATTGCATAAGGCGGAACAGAGAATTACATAAAGAGTTTAAAGAAGCTTCATAGCAAATGACTATGGAGCTTTTTAAATAAAAAAAGACAGGGGGATCAGAATGAAAGAAAAAGTAAATGTAACAGGTGTGCCGGAGACTATGATTCAGACTTTGTATGCAAGGGCAAAGGAATCAGGGAAAAAGGATGCAAAAATCAAGGATGATATGGCAATGGAGATTGTATCAAAACTGGATTATGATTTCTCAAAGGCTGATCAGGATAAGGCAATGTCATACGGTGTCATTGCAAGGACGATCGTGCTGGATCATATGGTAGAGCAGTATTTGCAGGAAAATCCCAATACAATTGTGGTAAATATTGCATGTGGAATGGACACCAGATGTTACCGGATGCAGGGAAAATATTTGCGTTGGTACAATATTGACCTGCCGGAGACAATGCAGATAAAAAGTCAGTTTCTGAAGGAAAATGGTCCAATTTATCAGATTGCAAAATCAGCAATGGACGCATCTTATACAGATGAAATGACATACAATGGGGAGAACGTTTTAGTTGTGATCGAAGGGCTGTCTATGTATTTGAGTGAACCGGACATCAGACAGATATTCAGTATTATTGAGTCAGCTTTTCAGAATGCTACAGTGCTGATTGAAACGATGTCGCCTTTTGTAGTGAGTCATATAAAAGAAAAATCAATAGAGGGAAGCAATGCCAAATTCACATGGGGAGTCAGAAATGGAAGAGAACTTTCAAAGCGTCTTCCGGCTTTTACCTATATAACAGAGGTTAGTCTGGTAGAAGGCATGAAAAAAATGATGCCAATCTATCATCTGATTGGCAGAATCCCGGCGGTCAGAAATATTTCAAACAAAATTATCGTTATGAAGAGATAGCATTTAAAGCCTTGGTAAATATGGCGTTATATCATAAGCTTTTATAAAATTTACGAATTTCGTCAGTTGATCCGGCACGAAGATACCCTTTTTCCATATGATTCCAAATTTGCTGGTAATCTCCGGAGTAACGGGAATTTCCACGAAATCTCTGGGATTGGCAGCAATAGAAGAATACAGAAAAGCGCCACATTTACTTCCACGGACGTAGTTAAGAACTGTGGTCAACTGACTGCAATACATATGAACATTGGGGGTAATTCCCGCAGAACGAAAGCGGGTGATTACCGTCTGCGTCTGAACAGAGTCTGTATTAAATAAGATAATCGGCTCATCTTTTAACATTTCCATTGTAATTTCTTTTTCACCGGCATAACGGTGGGTCTTGGAGACACAGTAGACATATCGGTCTTCCATCATCACATAACTGTTGTATTTATCCAGATTGTAAAAGTCCATATTTGCCATTGCCACGTCCAACTGTTCATTGTCTACCAGAGTACGGGCGCAGATAGAACCGTATTCCAGAAGCTGGATTGGGATATTGTACTGTTCCTGGAACTGATCTGTAACTCTTGGGAAAAACACGGTACTGATCATAGGAGGAATACCAATACGCAATGGACGACGGTTTTCCTCACTGTTTGAAAAATCGTTGTATAGCTCCTGCGTCTGTTTCAGGATATATTCTGCTTTCTGGTAGAAGGATTCCCCATCTTTGGTGAGGGAAATCCTGTTTTTTCCATGATTAAAAAGCTTTAAGTGAAATTCCTTTTCCAAATCACGGATGGATGTGGATATGGTTGGCTGTGAGACAAAGAGCGCATCAGCAGCCCTTGTAATGCTACGGTAGCGGCATACCATACAAAAGTATTCCAATTGTGTCAGTGTCATAGAAAAGCCTCCAATATTTAGCAAGTTATTCTGTAATTATAGTATAGGCAAAACCTATGCTGACGTCAAGTATATGAAATGTACATTATGCTGGAAATGAGATATGCTGTAGTCACAAAGAAATAACAGAGAAGGAGGTTTTTTATGAGTCCCGCAGTCATTACATTAATTTTTCTGGCATTTGCCATAGTCATGTTTGTCACAGAGAAGATTCCACTTGGTCTGACAGCCATGATGGTCTGTATTGGTCTTGTGATTACCGGCGTGTTGAGTGTAAGTGACGCATTTAATGGTTTTATCAACAGCAACGTGATTTTGTTTGTAGCCATGTTCATTGTAGGAGGAGCCCTGTTCGAGACAGGGATGGCTAATGAGATAGGAAGTCTGGTAACGAAATTTGCCAAGACGGAGCGTGGACTGATTGTAGCCATTATGGTGATCGTGGGAGCTATGAGTGGATTCCTGTCCAATACCGGTACAGCAGCAGTCCTGATTCCAGTAGTAATAGGAATTGCAGCAAAATCAGGATATAAGAGATCAAGACTTTTAATGCCTTTGGTATTTGCAGCGGCAATGGGAGGTAATCTGTCCCTGATTGGTGCACCGGGCAATATGATTGCACAATCTGCCTTGGAGCCATTGGGATTGAAATTCGGTTTCTTTGAGTATGCGATTGTAGGTTTACCGATTCTGCTTGTTGGCATTTTGTTCTATGCTACGATTGGTTTTAAGATTCTGCCGGATCATGATGCAGTGGATACAGGAGATTCCATTTTTGACGAATCACAGGATTTCAGTGGAGTTCCCAAGTGGAAGAAGGTATTGTCTCTGGTAATCCTGATTGTTACTCTGGTCGGCATGATATTTGAAGAAGAGATAGGCGTAAAGCTTTGCATTACAGGTTGTATCGGTGCAGTTTTGCTGATTCTTACCGGTGTTATTTCGGAAAAAGATGCTCTCAAATCCATTGATCTCAAGACAATTTTTCTGTTCGGCGGTACGCTTTCGATGGCAAAGGCACTGGAGGTCACAGGAGCCGGCGAATTGATCGCGGATAAGGTGATAGGGGCATTGGGAGCAAATCCTTCCCCGATATTATTTACCTTTGTGGTATTCATCCTGTGCTGCATCATGACCAATTTCATGTCCAATACAGCAACAACAGCACTGATGGCACCTATCTGTGTCTCTATAGCACAGGGAATGGGAGCAGACCCAAGAGCGGTTCTGATGGCGTGTGTTATCGGAGGTTCCTGCGCATACGCAACACCTATTGGTATGCCTGCCAACACAATGGTGGTCGGAGCCGGCAATTACAAATTTATGCATTACGTAAAGTCAGGAATGCCACTGATCGTTATTGCAACAGTTATCAGCATGATTATATTACCGATTGCTTTTCCGTTCTATCCGTAAAAGCATGGTAGTACCATTATAAAAAAAGAATTTGGAGGATAAAAATATGTCAAATGAAGCACAAGTAAAGAAACTGACCGATATTATGGCACAGTTCGTAGGATTTACGGCTAAGAAACTGCTGGATGATGTTATTGCAAAATTACAGGAACTGAGAGATAAGGAAGATACACCAATGACCAAGGTTATCTATGATACCATGTTCCGCAATCAGGAGCTGGCTCTGAAACTGAATCGTCCTTCCTGTCAGGATACAGGTGTATTGCAGTTCTGGGTAAAATGTGGTACGAAGTTCCCTCTGATTGATGATCTGGAGGTGTTATTAAAAGAGGCTGTAGTACAGGCTACTTTTGCTACTCCTCTACGTCATAATTCTGTAGAGACTTTTGATGAGTACAATACTGGTAAAAATGTAGGAAAAGGAACTCCTACTGTATGGTGGGATATTGTTCCCAACTCTGACCAGTGCGAGATTTATACTTATATGGCTGGTGGCGGTTGTACACTTCCCGGCAATGCTACTGTTCTGATGCCCGGTGAAGGATATGAAGGTGTGACCAAGTTTGTACTGGACAGAATGACTTCTTATGGTCTGAATGCCTGTCCTCCATTGTTAGTAGGTGTGGGTGTTGGTACTTCTGTTGAGACAGCAGCATTAAATTCCAAGAAAGCGCTGATGAGACCTGTAGGCTCTCACAATGACAATGCAAATGCAGCAAAAATGGAACAGTTACTGGAAGACGGTATCAATGCGATTGGTCTGGGACCTCAGGGTATGGGTGGTCACTATTCTGTTATGGGCGTTAATATCGAGAACACAGCCCGTCATCCGTCTGCAATTGGTGTAGCCGTAAACGTGGGATGCTGGAGTCACAGAAGAGGACATATCGTATTTGATAAAGACCTGAACTTTACAGTAGATACACATACTGGTTTTGAATACAAGGAAGAGAACTGATACAGAAGGGAGAGAATCATAATGGCAGTAGAAGTAAAAGATGGTAAGAAAATTCTGGTAACACCAATATCCGCAGAGGATTTGAAAGATATTCATATTGGTGATATTGTATATCTGACAGGAGATATCACAACCTGTCGTGACGTAGCACATCGTCGTGTTGTAGAGGAAGGAAGAGAGATTCCTGTCGATGTCAGAAATGCAGCAATCCTGCACGCAGGTCCTATCATTCGTCCGCTGGGAGATGAGAAGTACGAGATGGTTTCTGTAGGTCCGACTACCTCTATGAGAATGGAAAAGTTTGAATACGAATTCGTAGAGACTACTGGTGTCCGCGTCATCGTCGGCAAGGGTGGAATGAAAGAAAATACGGAAAGAGCCTGTAAAGATTTCGGTGCGATTCATTGTGTATTTCCAGCCGGAAATGCTGTAGTAGCGGCTGTTGAGGTAGAAGAGATTGTAGAGGCACAGTGGAAAGATCTGGGAATGCCGGAGACTTTATGGCATTGTCATGTAAAAGAGTTCGGCCCTCTGATCGTATCTATTGATTCTTATGGAAGAAACTATTTTGAAGAGAAGAAAGTAGAGTACAATCAGAAAAAGGATGAGCAGATAGAAATTATCAGCAAGCAGGTTGGATTTATTAAATAAGCAAATGTATGATGGAAAAAAATAAATATTATGGTTTACAGGTAAAACCTGATAAGTTTGAAAGCGGTATTGTCATCTATAACAGTAATTCCTTTGAACTGAATGAATTGGATGTTCAGATAGTGAAAGACACAGAAGAGAGCTCTTATCATAGGACCAGTAAACATTTAGCACAAAGGAAGGAGCAGCGTATGGAGTTAACATATCATTGGGAATGCAATGACATGATGGATATGCTTACGGTAAGAATGGCTGAGCGTGAAGGTGTGACGGAGCACTTGAAGTCAGTAGATCAGCTCGGATGGGTGCGGAAGATGAATAACATCCGGAGCAGAGCAGAGGAAGTAGTGTTGCAGGATCTGATTTATATGGATTAAAAATAGCGGGAAATCTTAATTGGTTTCCCGCTACTTGGCATATGAAAAAGTTCATAGAAAATTCAGTTGATTCCGTAAAGTTCCTCACTTATAATGATATTGAGGCAGAGAGCCTTTTGCGGAATCTTAGAAGTGTTATGCACAATACAAAAGGAGGGATGTCGACTTGAATACAGAAATAGCAAATGCTGTGAATGCAGCAGGAGATAAGGCACAATATGATACTCGTGTTAAAAGGTTACTGGCACAGAAGAGTATATTAGCACATATTCTGGTGAAAACAGTCGTTGAATTTCAAGGAATGAAGCCGGAAGATGTTGCAACATATATCGAAGGCGAACCGAGTATTAGCGTTGTTCCGGTTGAGCCGGGATTAGCAAATATGGAAAAAACAGATGCTACAGGACAGCGTATCGTAGGTCTTAATACGGAAAATGCTGAAATTAATGAAGGATTAGTCAGATTTGATATTATTTTTTATGTCCGCATGCCATCCGTAGATGACACAAAAAATGGACTTTCGCAGATTATTGTGAATATTGAGGCTCAGAAGGATGAGCCAACGGAATATAAAATTTTAAATCGGGCAATCTTTTATGTGAGCAGACTGATTTCGTCACAAAAGGAAAGAGATTTTGTAAATACTAACTACGACGACATTAAGCAGGTATTCAGCATATGGATATGTATGAATATGGATGATAACAGCCTAAGCCATATCCATTTGACAAAAGATGAGATGTTAAAACCATGTACCTGGAAAGGTAATCTTGACCTGTTAAACATTGTGTTAATAGGAATCACAAATGAGATTCCGGAGCATGATGAAAAATATGAAATGCACCGGTTGATTGGAGCATTACTTTCAAGTGAACTGAAAGAACAGGAAAAATTGGATATTATAGAACATGAATATAATATTCCAATCAGTCAAGAATTTAGAGAGGATGTGAGCATTATGTGTAATCTGAGTCAGGGTATTGAAGATAAAGCAATTGCTAAAATTGTGATGAATATGTATAAAATAGGTTATACACCAAATCAGATAGCAGATGCTGTTGGTGTGAGTGTTGATGAAGTTGAAACGATTATTAAGAAGAAAGAGCCTGCAATGGCGTAAGCTTTATTAACCAAAAAGATCTAAAAAAATAAGACGGCAAGTCGTCAACAAGTTGTTGATGATTTGCCGCCTTTTATACCGATACATCAATAGAATTACGAACGAGTCTGTTACCATTTTGGACAAGTGTAGCTTCTACGGATTCTCTTGTGACATTATCAAGAATGCTTGTATCAAATGCTTGTCCGGGCTTCCAATTTGGATTGGCTGATTTTACGGCTGCGTACATAGCAGCTCTGTACTGTCCTTCATATTGTTCTAAAGTCCATGTACCACTTAAACGCTTATCTTTGCTGACGCTCAACTGATAATTTTTGAAAATATCGGAACGCTTCGTTGTGTCACCATTTGAAAGACCTTTTTCCTGAATAAATTCCTGCTTCACATTATCAAACATTTTTTGACGATGATCTTCGGATACATTTGTAAGTTTCTGCCATGATGTACCCTTACCAGTCACATCCATACCTGCAACACCATTTGCATTCAATAAATCTCCGTCCGAATCAAACTGCTTCATCAGATTTTTAATAATCGTATCCCTTCCACCGAATATTTCATATATCATCTTTTCTTCCGGAGACATCATGGATTCATTTTCAATTACTCCAGATAACCAGCCTTTTTCTTTCAATGCCTTATACTGTTTGCTATTTGTATTGATACTATTATAGGCATTACCTAAACCGCTAATATTCATTGACATATAAAAGCCTCCCTGCAAATAAATTCAAAATCCGTTTAGAATCTGTACTATGCTATATATAATATATCGTCACAAATCACAGAAAATTAATAACACAGCATATAATACAAACGGCTTTTCCCGATATAATTAGGTAAGATTTATGATGTGAAATGAGGAAAAGCATGAACATATGACTTTATAGAATCTGCGTATAATCATAAATTATAGAACTAAATATATGCGCATAATCTGGAGGAGCCATGATATTAAAATGAAAATAAGCATCGAAATGATATGGAAATAGATTTTATCATTTCAAATAATAGCAGATTAAAATATAAGATGTTTCCGATTGAAGTAAAGTCTGGAAAGCATTAAATAATTTCATAGAAAAATACAAGGAGCGCATAGGGGAAAGTTATATTATTCATCCAAGAAATTTGATTGTAAAAGATGGAATTATATGCATTCCACCATATATGACGATGAATATATAAAAATCTGACATACACACTTGACAATATTTCTCTGAGGAAGAGGTTGGTTCTGCTATTGAGAAATCAGGAATTGACAGAAAAGAGATTTTCCTGGCGTCTAAGGTATGGATTGAGCATTTTGATTATGAAGAATGCAAGAAGTCCGTACTGGAATCCATGGAGAAGCTTAGAACCGATTATCTGGATCTGATGCTTCTGCACCAGCCGTTTGGTGATACTTATGGTGCATGGAGAGCACTGGAAGAACTGTATGAAGCAGGTAAGCTTCGCACAATCGGTATATCTAACCACTATGTAGACCGTATGGTAGAGTTTTCCAATTTTACAAGGATAAAGCCAATGGTCAATCAGATGGAAGTGCATCCTCTTTTTGATTTCATAGTATCACAGGAGTAGAGCAGTTACAAGAAACGTAGGAAGTTTTAGAAAGAAGATAATTGACAGAAAATATGAAAATTTTATTGACACACTTGCATGCATTTGATAATATTTATCAAGTAACTTAATATTCCATGAGGGAGTAGTTAGCGCGAAAGTGTGATTTGTCAACATCCTGATTATATTACAAGATATAATCTGGCAAATCTTAAATAATGAGACTCATGTATATCAATTAACAGTTTGTGTATTGTGCATCGGTGGGAAGTTGATATACATGAGTCTTTTTAATCTTTGGATATACTTATAAATAAATAGCGAGTGTTTCGGCTGACGGCACTGTAGTGGAGAGAGAAAAGGAGAAAAACATGGAAAAATTCATTAACAACGCCCCATTTGCTCTTGTACTTGTGTTTCTGGTAATAGGTTTTGTACTGCTTATTAAAGGAGCAGATTTTTTCGTAGAAGGAAGTTCCAGTGTAGCAAAGAGACTGCATGTTCCGTCCATCATTATCGGACTTACAATTGTTGCAATGGGAACATCACTTCCGGAAACAGCTGTCAGTGTATCGGCTTCAATTGCAGGTAATAATGAACTTGCAGTAAGTAATGTGGTTGGCTCCAATATATTTAATCTGATGGTTGTTATTGGTGTGTGCGCAGTATTAGCTACCGTAGATGTCGCAAAGGAAACAATAAAGAGGGATATTCCACTTTCACTTATATGCGCCGGACTTTTAATGCTTCTGGGAATTATTGGACTTGGGGACAAAGCAGGTATGACACTTGGGCATCTTGATGGTTTGATATTAATTGTTTCCTTTGCAGGTTATATTTTTTATATGGTCAAGATTGCATTAAAGGCAAGTAAGGAAGGCAGAAAAGTTGAGATTGAAGGCGGTTCAGATGAAGATATCAAGTTGCTTTCAGTTCCGCTTAGTATTCTGTTTATCGTTGGTGGTGCAGCTGCGATTGCAATCGGCGGTGATGTTACAGTTGATGCTGCATCAAGAATAGCCAGTGATCTGGGAATGAGCCAGACACTTATCGGACTTACAATCGTTTCCATAGGAACATCGCTTCCAGAACTTGTGACTTCAATAGTTGCGGCGAAAAAGAATGAAGTCGATATGGCACTTGGTAACGCAATCGGTTCTAATGTGTTTAACATCCTTATGGTACTTGGTATCGCATCAGCAATCAGTCCAATCAGCATAATTACTGAGAACATTATTGATTTATGCGTACTTATTGTTTTTACAGTGTTTGTATGGATATTTGCAGGAACCAAAAAGAAAATTGGAAAAATCGAAGGATTCTGTATGGTTGCGCTTTATGCAGTATACACGGTGTATATCATAATAAGATAAAAAGGGAAATATAAAAGCTTCTACCGCATAGGGGTTATTTTGTATAGATGAAGGACTTTGCCCTTAGATAAATTCATTACATGCAGCACAGACCGCTATATAGTTCTCTGTGCTGTATTTTTTATGAGAATAATTTTCTTTTGGATAATTTCCCTCTACAATAGCCAAGCTGATCTGACCATTATCAAGCAGACGCAGAAGCTGGGAAATGAATGTGCTGGGATACTGCGGGCTGGGTAATATTTAACTGTTTTGCAGCGACGGTAAAATTCAGTGTCTCACATACAGTAAGAAATGTCTCTGTTCTAAAATCAAGCATATAATCACCTTAATCATAAAAATAATTTATTGTTCAATAGAATTATATAATTTTACCTTATTGTTGTCTAGTGATACAATTCGTACATAATAGGAAAGCGAGGTTATTAACAAATGGATTTCATAAAGAAAAATGGGAGTGGTATTCTGGTCTGCCTGGCAATAGCCATTCCATCATGGTTACTTGGAAAAATGTTTCCTGTTATAGGAGGCGCAGTGATTGCCATTATAGCAGGAATGATTGTTACAATGTTTTGGGACAATAAAGGCAAGGCAGAACCGGGAATTAAATGGACATCGAGGGTAATTCTGCAGACGGCGGTTGTTTTACTTGGTTTTGGAATGAATCTCGGCGTGATTTTTCAGACAGGGAAGCAGTCCCTGCCAATTATTATCTGTACAATCACAACGTCACTTATTATTGCATGGATATTACAAAAAGCTCTTAAAGTGCCTGCCAATACATCTATACTTGTAGGGGTTGGATCATCTATCTGTGGTGGCTCTGCGATTGCGGCAGCTGCACCTGTTATTGGTGCTGATGATGATGAGATTGCACAGTCAATAGCAGTAATTTTCTTTTTCAACGTGCTTGCAGCTATTTTCTTCCCAATACTTGGAAAAGCCATAGGATTTGATACAGTGAACGGAGAGCCTTTTGGAATTTTTGCAGGGACAGCAATCAATGATACATCATCAGTAACGGCTGCGGCATCAACCTGGGACAGCATGTGGAATCTTGGAAGTGAGACGTTAAATAAAGCGGTGACAGTAAAGCTGACAAGAACACTTGCCATTATACCGATTACGCTTGGATTATCACTGATACAGGCAAAAAAGAGTACAAAAGAAGGAAAACAGACTACAAAGTTCAGCTTAAAACGGGCATTTCCAATGTTCATACTTTATTTCGTGATTGCAGCGATTATTACGACGGTCTGTGTACATATGGGTGTGGATGCGGGAGTATTTCAGCCAATTAAGGAACTGTCCAAATTCATGATTATTATGGCAATGGCTGCAATTGGATTAAACAGCAATGTGATACAGCTCATTAAAACAGGTGGTAAGCCTATTATTGTAGGGGCATCCTGCTGGTGTGGAATCACAGTTGTAAGTCTTATCATGCAGCATGTAATGAAGATCTGGTAGAATGACTGGCTTTGCCTGATGCATGAAAAAGTATTGACTAACCCTCTCTTTTCATTTATCATTGTAAACCGTAAGGATGATTACAAGTTGACAATCAAATAAATCAGATATACAGGAGAGATGAACATGGATGCAATCACACTGGCACAGGAAATTATGGATGGAAGAAGAATCACAAGGGATGATGACCTGTCATTTTTTATAACATGTGATCTGGACGAGCTCTGCAAGGGCGCTGATATGATAAGAGAGAAATTTGTCGGAGACAAGGTAGATTTGTGCTCCATCATAAACGGACGAAGCGGCAGATGTCCAGAGGACTGTAAGTATTGTGCACAGTCAGCATATAATCATACAGATTGTGAAGTCTATGACTTTCTGCCGGAAGAGAAGATTGTAGAGGCATGTAAAATGAACGAGAGCGAAGGAGTAGACCGCTTCTCTATCGTAACAGCCGGCAAAGCGCTTACAGGTGAGGAATTTGACAAGGCAATACATGCTTACGAGACAATGAAAAAGGAATGCAAGATAGATTTGTGTGCATCTATGGGCTTTTTAAGCGCTGAGCAGCTTCACAGACTGCATGAGGCAGGTGTAACAAGCTATCATCATAATATAGAGACTTCCAGACGTAATTTCCCTAATATATGCACGACACATACCTATGATATGAAGATAGAGACTCTGAAAAAAGTCAAAGCAGAAGGCATGTACGCCTGTTCAGGAGGAATTATAGGAATGGGCGAGACCTGGGAGGACAGACTGGATATGGCAGTCAGCCTGGCGGAAGTCGGTGTGGATTCTATTCCTATCAATGCCCTGATGCCGATTTCTGGTACACCATTAGAAGGGCTGGAGAGACTGACTGAGCCGGAGATACTGCGTACAGTTGCCTTTTTCAGATATATTAATCCCAAGGCAGACATACGACTGGGAGCAGGACGTGCACTGCTTACCAACGATGGAGAGCTTGCATTCAAGTCAGGTGTATCCGCAACAATTACCGGCAACATGCTCACAACCGTAGCATGTGCCACAATCAGAAGTGACAGACAGCTTCTCAAAGATATGGGACGCGACGTCACACCAGATTATTGGAAGAATCAGGAGAACTAATATTTTAGCCTTTATTGATAAAATCACGGAAAAGTGCTAAAATATTAGCATGATTAACTTATATCAAAAAACATGGAATGAAATAGATAATGACATTGCCAATAGGATGGTAAAGTTACGAAAGAGAAGAAAGATTACACAAAAAGCTTTGGCTGCAAAATCGGGGGTAAGTCTGTGGTCAATCAAAAGATTTGAGCAAAGTGGTGAAATTTCCCTTCAATCTTTGACAAAACTTGCAATAGCTCTTGAAGTGGAGGGAGAGCTGGACACTTTATTTGATTCAGTACCATTTCAGTCAATAGAGGAGGTAATCAATGAACAGGATAAATAAGCTGGAAGTTTATTATCATGATGCCCGCGTAGGTACAATGGCTTTATACCAAAACCGTTTGGCTGTATTTGAATATGATAATGACTGGATTGCAGATGGCTTTTCAATCAGCCCTTTTTCATTACCGCTGGAGAAAAAGGTATTTATGCCTAAAATAGATCCGTTTGATGGCATTTTTGGAGTATTTGCGGATAGCTTGCCAGATGGCTGGGGAAGATTACTGGTAGATAGGCTGATGCGTAGAAATGGAATGAATCCATATGAAGTGGGAAGTCTGGACAGACTTGCAATAGTAGGTTCATCCGGTATGGGGGCACTTACTTATCGACCTGTAATATCCCTCGCAGATACTATGGAAGAAAAAAGGTTAGATGAAATCGCTGTAGAATGTGAACGCATTTTAAATACAGAGACTTATGATAATTTGGATTATCTGTTTGCCAAGGGTGGTTCTTCTGGTGGCGCAAGACCTAAAATATTGACAAAAGTAGATGGGGAAGACTGGATTATCAAGTTTCCATCTTCGGATGATAGTCAGGATATCGGTAAGCAGGAATATGACTATGCTATATGTGCAAAAGAATGTGGACTTGATATTGAAGAAGTAAGGTTGTTTCCATCAGAACGTACTCAGGGATATTTTGGCACAAGAAGATTTGACCGCATAAACAGTGAAGAAAATGGAAAAATTCATATGGTTTCGGCATCAGGGTTGTTGGAAACTTCGCACAGGATTCCCAATCTTGATTATGATATCCTTATGAAGTTGACGCTTCAGCTTACCAAATCAATGGAAGAATGTGGGAAGCTTTATAAACTGATGTGCTTTAATGTATTTGCACATAATAGGGACGATCATTCTAAAAACTTTACATTTTTATATAATTCATCAGAAAAAAGATGGATGTTATCACCGGCATATGATCTTACTTACAGTAATTCTTTAGGTGGAGAACATGCTACTACTGTAAATGGAAATGGCATAAATCCCGATATAGATGATCTTTTGAGTGTGGCAAAGAGAATAGGATTAAATGTTGCAGAGTCAAAGAAAACGGCATTAAATATAAAAGAATGTGTATATGAAATGCTTCACGAATACATTTCAACCAGATAGTAATTGTCTGGTTGATTTTGTATACAGATATTTCCAGGAGGGAAAGGCGTGAGATATAGAGAAGTCATAGAAGGAAGATTTATAGACAGACCGAATCGTTTCATTGCACATGTGTTGATTAATGGCGTAGAGGAAACGGTACATGTGAAGAATACCGGGCGGTGCAGAGAGCTTTTGTTACCAAATGCCGAGGTCAGGCTGGCGGTATCGGATAATCCCAATCGTAAGACAAAATGTGATCTGGTTGCTGTATACAAGGAGAAGCTTGGCTGGGTCAATATAGACAGTCAGGCACCGAACAAGGTTGTGCAGGAGTGGCTGGAGACGCAGGACTATACGCTGGTGAAGCCGGAGTATGTATACGGAGATTCCAGAATCGACTTTTATATGGTGAAAGATCAGCAGGAATATCTCATGGAAGTAAAAGGCTGTACTCTGGAGATTGATGGAATCGGATATTTTCCGGATGCACCGACTGAGCGTGGAGTGAAACACTTAAAAGAACTTACCAAAGCCAGAACACTTGGCTATGAATGCATCATTGCCTTTGTGATTCAGATGGAAGGAGTCAGTGAAGTACGCCCTTACATCAGCATGCAGCCGGAGTTTGGCGAAGCACTGGAGGAGGCAAAGGCAGCAGGGGTAAAGGTGCTGTTCTTGCAGTGTGAAGTAGGAAGAGATACATTACAAATTCTTACGTATTGATAAAGGAAGGATAAAAACATGGAAAGAGTAGAAAAATTTTTAAAAGAAGCAGAAACCTATTATTTAGCAACAGTAGAAGGAGATCAGCCAAGAGTGAGACCTTTTGGAACGGCTCACATTTTTGAAGGCAGACTGTATATTCAGACTGGTAAGGTAAAGGATGTGTCTAAGCAGATTCATGCAAATCCAAAGGTAGAAATATGTGCATTTAAGAATGGGGAATGGCTTCGTGTAGCAGGAGAGCTTGTAGAAGATGAGCGTAGAGAAGCAAGACAGTCCATGCTTGATGCTTACCCATCATTGCAGAAGATGTATTCAGCAGATGATGGCAACACAGAGGTATTCTATTTTAAGAATGCTACAGCTACATTTTCATCATTTACACATGAACCGGAAGTAGTGAAATTTTAATTTCCTTTCTGTAAAAATGGGGACAATTGTCTCCATTTTTTTATATATTTTTATATAATAGAAGAAATTCTGTGTAACATTTTCTGGACTGAACTGTTATATAGGTGAGGAAGGGGGAGGACTTATGGAAAAAGATATATTAAAACAGCTCTATCAGAAATACCGCAAGGAAATATATCTTTACCTCTACTCTTTGTGTAAAAAGGAAAGTCTTGCAGAAGATCTTTTGCAGGAAACTTTCTTGAAAGCGCTGCTTTCACTGCCAGATGACCATACGAACATGCGGGCATGGCTCTACCTGGTAGCACGCAATCTCCTCTTCAACTATTATCACAGGGAGAAAGAGAAAGTGCCACTTGAGGAAGCGCAGCAAATGCAGGATACAGGGACGCAGGAGGTTCTGGAAGAGATTTTAAAAGGCGAGAGGAACAAAATCCTTTATCTTGCAATGAACAGATTGGAACAACGCAAGAGAGAGATTCTGCTCATGCAGTATTTTGGAGAACTATCACAGAAAGAGATTGCGGCGATTTTGAAAATGACACCGGAAAATGTGAGGGTATTATCGTATCGGGCAAAGCGTGAACTTCGGGTTTACATGGAGGAGAACAACTATGACCTATCGTGAATTGTTAAAGTTATATCAGGAAGGAAAATTAGACGAGGAACAGAAACAAGAGGTGGAGCAGTCGGTTGAGAAGCAGGAAGCCATCAGTGAGTACCTCTATGAGAAAGAGGAAATCCCGGGACTGGAAGCACTGCATGAGGAAGAGGCGCCAGATGCCATGACGAAGGAGAACAATGCAGGAGCGGAAGAAGAACAGCGTTTTGTAAAAATGATACAGAAGACCATCAGGAGAACTTTCTTGAAAATGGGTGCAGTCATCGGAGCGGGTGTACTTGCAATTGTACTTTGTGTGATTTTTGTATTGCCACAGGTTATATCAGCCTTCTATTACAATCCCAATCAGGTTATGGGAAGAAATGAGGAAGCAGGAACCATCACAACAGACCGGATGAGCCTTGATTTAGCAGTATACTCAGAGATGTTCCAGCCGGGCATTTACCGGGGAACGGTAAATGCAGTATCGGAAGGCTATGGAGCTTACAGTATCTCCATTCCACAGGGATTTTCCTACGATGGGAGATTTACCACAGTGAATGGAAAGTTAAAACGTGGAAAACTGACACTTTATAATACAGATGTGTTAAAAACACCTTATGGGAATACATTTGTCATGCCCAAGGAAGTGGAAAAGTACACAAGAACGCGTTTTTATGATGAAGAAACCAAAGAATTCTGGGGACCGGCAGGAAGTGCTAAAGAAGCATACGCATCTATTGATGAGCTGGATGACAAGGCATATTATATCGCATACGGTTCACTGGATGAATTGACGGGTTATGCTGACTTTTATAATTGGGCAAAGGACAGAGAAATGGATTCAAACCTGTGGTGTGCAGTTTATACATCGGATGAAGAAGGCTATATGTGCAATTCGGGACACCTTGGTATGTTGATTAATCCAAGTGGAAGCTGTCTGGACTGGGACAGAGAGACATATCCGTATCTATGCCAGCTTGATAACAGCGATACTGCCAGGTGGGACATGGCGGAAGATGAAAAAAAAATGCAGACACATTTTATCAGTCTGTTAAGCTATCTGCGTGATTATCCGCAGATTGTGAAAATTTTAAATGGTAATGAGGAACTTCCGTATGATACAATGATTGAGAGTGTAAAGAAGGATGGACTGCGCATTTATGGATTTTCAATGATCTGCCAGAAAGAGAAATTACTGCAATTGCGTGATGAAAGGGAGATTTCATATCTGTACGCAGTACCGTTAAATTAATAGCAGAAAGATAAATAAACAGAGAGGGAAAACAGTCCACACTTGGTTATCAGCCGGATGTCTGGAAAGGATGGAATTGAGAGCAAAATGACAACAACAACTTTATGCTACATAGAAAATGATAGTAAATATCTGATGCTGCACAGAGTGAAGAAGCACAATGACATGAACGAGGGTAAATGGATTGGAGTTGGTGGTCATGTAGAGAGCCAGGAATCTCCAGAAGAATGTCTTGTGCGTGAAGTGAAGGAAGAGACAGGGCTTACTCTGACGTCATATAAATTTCGCGGATTGGTCACTTTTATAAGTAATGAATGTGAGCCGGAGCTTATGTGCGTGTTTACTGCGGATGGATATACAGGTGAGCTGACTGAATGTAATGAAGGAGATTTGTGCTGGGTTGCTAAGGATCAGGTATTGCAGCTTCCCACATGGGAGGGGGACAGGGTATTTCTTGAATTGCTGCTTGCAGAAGAGGATAGATTTTTCTCCATAAAGCTGCAATATGAAGGAGATAAACTTACAGATAAGAAGATTTGTCTGTATTAAAGTAGAATAAAGGAATGGTTAATGAGAATGAACACAATTAAGAAAGCTGCAGAAGAGGATAGAAATGCTATATTGAAATTATACAGGACGAGGTTGTATGGACCGGCAGACTGGAATGAATATTATCCAAATGAAGAAACCATAGAATTCGACCTGTCTAGGGATGCTCTGTTTGTAATGAAGAATGATGCGGGAGAGCTCATAGCCACCATCTCAATTGATGAAGATCAAGAGGTTGACAGCCTGACTGTATGGGATGAGAACATAGCGCCGGCAGGAGAATTGGCGAGATTGTGCGTCAGGGAAGATATGCAGAATCAGGGAATTGCCAAAGAAATGATGCGATATGCTTTTGATGCACTGAAAGAACAGGGGAAGAAGGGGGTTCACATCCTGGTAAGAAAAGGACATGCAGGAGCAATCGCCTGCTATACGGCACTGGGCTTTCAACAGGTAGGAGGATGCAGTCTTTTTGAAAAAGAATTCATCTGTATGGAGCGTGAATTATAGAAAATACGTCATTTATATGGATGAATAATATGTACTCTCGGAATTTTCTTCAAATGAAGAAATTTTAATGCTTCTTGATCTTGGAATCGCAGCAGAGGGAACAGAACCGCTTCCAAACCATAACAGCAGGAAAGATTTATCAGAAACAGTAACTTACCTCTAAAATAAAGTTGACATAACAATTGACAAAAATCGGCGGACTTCATATAATAAACTCATGTGATATAAACTTTTGCTTATATATGAGGGAGCGATTTGTATGGAAAAAAGCAAAATAACTGGATTAATAGCAGCAACATATGTTGCTGCTTTTGTGATTGGCTGTACATCCATGGAGGAGAGTAATACCCATGGAGAATAGAAGGAGTCACCGGTTACAGATTATTGTCATATATGTGTGCTTTGTCATGATCATGGCACTGTGGGTTGATATTTTTCTGGACAGGTATAGCAGATATAACGAAGAGGTTCTGTATGAAGAGCGCCTGAATCAGATGAAAGAAGTCACCACACAGCTGTTTACAGGTCTGGAAGATGTGGTAGAGAACCGCTGGGATCTGGTGGAGGAACAGATAAACCATCTAAAAGACGTAGTATTGACAGACGAAGAACAACTCATACGTTTTATGCGTAGACAGACCAGACTCTCCGAATTGGAGAATAAGAAAATGAGACTGCTGGCAATAGACAGCCTTGGAAGGTGCTACACGCAGGATGGACTGACAGGGGCTTTTTGTGCTATGGATTATCTGCTGGAAGAGCCGCAGAGAATCAGCCTTGTTTCCAATACCATGACTAGCAATATGACTGCAATTATGTTTTTACAGAGATTGAACAATGATATATCATTTAATAGCGACACAAATAATATTACACTGATTTATTATGGCGTTATGCAGGATATGGAAATGTTCAACCCACATTTTGAATGTTCTGCGTATGATGGCAATAACACTGTATATGTGACGGATAAGAATGGTGTGAAGCTTTTTAACAGTCAATCCAGAGAAATACTGCAAGGCAATAACACTTATGCAGTGCTTGAAAATATGGAATATGTACACGGAAGTTCCTTTGAAGAGACCAGACAGACCCTGGAAAAATCAGGAATTGCTTATTCCAACGCATTTTTGCAGGGAACAGAATATTATTATGCATTATATCAGATGAAGAATGCAGACTGGACATTGCTGTTTCTTGTGCCTTCCTCCTATGTGGCGGTCAATACGGTCAGGCTTGTGAATTCCACAGTGGTGATGGTACTGGTATTTATGGGGATTCTGGTTCTGATCAGTTCATTCTTCATATTCTATACTGTGCGGCTGCAGCATAAAGCGGTTCTGGATGCGGAGAGAAAGAATAATAAAGAGCTGTCCAATGCTGTATTGGCGGCGCAGACAGCATATAAGACCGCAGAGAGCGCCAATCATGCCAAAAGTGCATTCCTGGCAAACATATCCCATGATATCCGTACACCTATGAATGCGATTATCGGACTAGCCGAGCTATTGGAACATGATACACAGCAGACACATAAAAATGCAGAATATGTAAGAAAAATCAAAGCCTCCAGCCAGCAGCTTCTTGAGATTATCAACAACATACTGGATATGAGCAAGATAGAGAGCGGTAAGGCTGTCATGAATATGGCGGAGTTTGATATACAGGAGATATTAAAACAGCTTGAAGCTGGTTTCAGCACGCAGGCAGAAGCCAATGGACTGACCTTTGCTATCACAGCGCATGAATTGCGCCATGAGTGGTTATGCGGAGACAAAGGCGGGGTAATCCAGATTCTTGGCAATCTTTTGTCCAATGCAATCAAATATACATCAGATGGCGGAAGCGTCAGTCTTGACGTATTTGAATTAGACCAGACTTCCGGAAATTATGCCAAGCTGTGTTTTCGGGTAAAAGACAATGGAATTGGGATGAGTCAGGAATATCTGGGCAGGATATATGAGTCATTCAGCAGGGAGGAAAACACACAGATGGATTCTGTCCAGGGAACGGGACTTGGCATGACGATCGTAAAGAACCTCGTGGACATGATGGGTGGCAGTATAGATGTAGAAAGTACACTGGGAGAAGGAAGCTGTTTTGAAGTAATCCTGGACTTTAGAATTGCAGATAAGAAGCTGCAAAAGGCATTCATAGAGGATAAATCAAAGCCGGACTATAATCGGCTGGAAGGAATCCGGTTCTTATGTGCGGAAGATAACCTGTTAAATGCAGAGATATTGGAGGATCTGTTACAGATTGAAGGGGCAGGCTGTGATATCTGTACAGATGGATGTCAGGCTGTTGATAAATTTGAACACTCAAAGCCCGGAGAATATGATATGATACTAATGGATATACGAATGCCGGTCATGAACGGATATGAGGCAGCGAAGGCAATCCGGGGCAGCAGTCATCCCATGGCAGGGAAGATACCGATTATTGCGCTGACTGCCAATGCATTCTCAGAGGATGTACAGAAGTCCCTGGCTGCCGGTATGACGATGCATCTGACCAAACCGATTGATATCGAACTGTTGTCAGAGGCTGTGCATCAGTATGTATCCCATACATCGTGTGAAGAATGAATATGTTCAGGTATTGAAAGGCGTGGAAATAAACAGAATGAATCAAGTACGTAATTATCAGAAGGAATTGGAGAAAATAATCGAGCAGCTCAGTGCAGGGAAAGAGACACCCAGTCTTTTGCTGCACAGTTGCTGCGCACCCTGTAGCAGCTATTGTCTGGAATATCTCAGACAGTATTTTAAAATTACAGTATTTTATTATAATCCGAATATTTCCATGGAAGAAGAATACCGCAAACGTGTGGCAGAACAGAAGAGACTGATTGCAGCATACAATGCACAGAACCTTTACTATCCGATAGATGTGATAGAAGGCGATTATGAGACAGAAGCCTTTTATCAGATTGCAAAAGGGCTGGAACAGTGCCATGAAGGTGGAGAGAGATGCTTTGCCTGTTATGAACTGCGCCTTAGAAAGACGGCACAGCTTGCCGCAGATATGGGTGCAGATTATTTTACGACTACGCTGACGATCAGTCCACTTAAAAATGCAGCAAAGCTTAATGAAATCGGAGAAAGATTATCTGGTGAATACCATATACCATGGCTTGTATCGGATTTCAAGAAAAAGAATGGATATAAGCGTTCCATCGAATTATCAGCAGAATATGACCTGTACAGACAGGATTATTGTGGCTGTATTTATTCCAGAATAGAACGTGAGAACCAGAAGAAGGAAAGAACTTGAAAAATCTATTGCACACTGATTCAAAAGCATATATGATAAGAAAAGGTAACTGTTCAATAAAAAGTATATTTATACATGATTTTGAATGGTGTCCGTAAGTGGAAGAAAGGATAAAGATAAGAAATGAAAAAGATTCTGGATTTAATTTCTGAAGAAGTGATGCAGGCTTTTGAAGCAGCAGGCTACGAGAAAGAACTGGGTAAAGTATCTATCTCTAACAGACCTGATTTATGTGAATATCAGTGCAATGGCGCCATGGCAGGTGCCAAGAAATATAAGAAAGCTCCTATCATGATCGCAAATGATGTGGCAGCGAAGCTGGCAGACAGCCAGGTATTTGAGAAAGTGGATGCGGTAGCACCCGGCTTTTTGAATTTCACTCTGAGCAGAGAGTTTGTAGGCAACTATGTAAAAGAGATGCGTACATTTGACAAGTTTGGTCTGGAAGAGGCTCAGACTCCGCTGGAGATGGTCATTGACTACGGTGGACCTAATGTAGCGAAGCCTCTCCATGTAGGCCATCTTCGTTCAGGTGTTATCGGCGAGAGTATCAAACGTATCGTCAGATATATGGGACATCACATCACAGGTGATATCCATCTGGGTGACTGGGGACAGCCAATGGGGCTGATTATGAACGAGCTTCATATCCGTAAGCCTGATCTGGTGTATTTTGATGAGAGTTATACAGGAGAATACCCGACAGAGCCTCCATTTACCATCGCAGAGCTGGAAGAAATCTATCCATTTGCCAGCAAGCGTTCCAAGGAAGATCCTCAGTATAAGGAAGATTCCATGGCATGTACTTATAAATTACAGAGTGGCGTGAGAGGATACCGCGCATTGTGGAATCATATCATCAATGTATCTGTAGCAGATTTAAAGAGAAACTATGAGAAGTTAAATGTAGAATTTGACCTGTGGAACGGAGAGTCTACAGTACATGACCTGATTCCGGGCATGGTAGATTACATGAAGAAAGAGGGCTATGCCTATGTCAGCGATGGCGCTCTTGTAGTAGACGTAAAAGAAGAGACGGATACCAAGGAAGTACCACCCTGCATGATTTTGAAATCCGACGGTGCATCCCTGTACAATACGACAGACCTTGCAACAATCATGATGCGTATGGAGCAGAACCATCCTGACGAGCTGATCTATCTGACAGATAAGCGTCAGGAGCTGTATTTTGAGCAGGTGTTCCGCTGTGCACGTAAGACGAAGCTGGTAAAACCGGAGACGAAGCTGGTTCATATTGGCTTTGGTACAATGAACGGTAAGGATGGCAAGCCATTCAAGACCCGTGATGGCGGTGTTATGCGTCTGGAGACTCTGATTCAGGAGATTAATGACGAAATGCTGCGCAAGATCACAGATAACCGTGAAGTAGATGAGGCAGAAGCAAAAGAGACTGCAAGAATCGTAGCTCTGGCTGCATTAAAATACGGTGACTTGTCCAATCAGGCAAGCAAGGATTATATCTTTGATATGGATAGATTTACTTCCTTTGAAGGAGATACAGGTCCTTATATTCTGTATACAATTGTACGTATCAAGTCCATTCTTGCAAAATACAAAGAATCAGGAGCTGCTATTGATGAGAATGCCTTCCAGACACCTGTAAATGATTCTGAGAAAGCACTGATGATGGAGATTGCCAAGTACAATGCCAGCCTGGAAGCAGCATATGAAGAGCTGGCTCCACATAAGATCTGCGCATATATTTATGATCTTGCCAATGCGTTTAACCGCTTCTATCATGAGACAAAGATTCTGGCAGAAGAGGATGAGACGAAGAAAGCAGGTTATATCAGCCTTCTTGTCCTGACAAGAGATATTCTGGAGACATGCATTGATCTGCTTGGTTTCTCAGCACCGGAGAGAATGTAAATGATAACGATTAAGACGCAGATATATGATGATTTTCATTGTATTGCGGATCAGTGTCCGATGACCTGCTGTCAGGGCTGGTCTATCAAGGTAGATAGGAAAACCTGCGAGAAATGGCAGAGTCATGGGGATACGGCTTATTTAATGGAATATACCATTCCACGTGATGAGGAAGAAGCACCACGGGAAATGGCAACTGATGATGCAGGGACTTGTCTGTTACTGGATAGTCAGGGCTTATGCAAGTTAGTAATCAAACATGGGGATGGGTATCTGTGTGATACCTGTGCCCATTTTCCACGCAAAAGAAATGAAATCACAGAGTTGGATGAACAGGATAAAGAACAAAATAAAGAACAAAATAAAGAACAGGTACTGATTGCCGAGTATTCCTTGTCCGGGGCATGTCCGGTTGTTATGGATATGCTGGCGGGACTGAAAGGGGGTCTTGGACTTCAGGTAACAGGGGATTGTGAGCAGGGGATTCAGTTTCCCATGGAATACAGAGTCAGGAATCAGCTGATTGCCATGATTCAGGGGGAGAGCATATATCAGAAATTTACGTTTGTTGAGCGTATTATGCTTGGATTCTCCCTGCTGCATGAATGTCTGGACTGCGATACAGAGGAGAATGTGGATGACTGTCTGGAAGTCTACGGAGACCCTGAGAATCTGCGGGAAAAGGCATTATTCTGGGGGAAGATGCAGACTCCAATAGAGGATGTTATGGAGGAATTATGCCAGACCTTCTGGAATGTAACAGAATATTATAAAGAGCTGCCCATGTATCGGGACTATGTGTATGAGCTTGCAGATACAGTAGACAGATGGTATCCAGAGACGGATACGAAGACGGCTGCGAAACTGCGTATGCAGGCATGTGATACCTGGGAAGAACATAAGCAGAGATTTGCATGCTTTGACGGACTGGCACAGAGAGTCATGGCAGCAGAGATATTCTCAGATTGTGTCAGTGATGATCTGGGAGAATTAACGGAGAACTTTCAGGCGATTATACTGGAATATATCATGACACGCATGTCAGTTTTCCTGCTGGGAGAATATGATGAGAAGACAGTAGAGACTTTTTATTCACTCTACATCAGAATCATTGGTCATAATGCAGAGGGCATGGCAGAATATTGGGAAGAGAATTTTGATGATTCGATTCTGGAACAGGAATATCTGTATCTGCTCCTTTCTTAATAAGCAAACCCCGCCATTTGGTATATGGCGGGGTTTGTGCTGTTTAGAGATATTTCTTTAATCCGTTGGAAGTGTCAACGATTTGATTAATAGTGTCTTTTACTTCGTTGGCATAATTTAAGTTGTCGTCGCTCATCTGCTCTACCTGCTCGGCACTGGCAGTTACTTCCTGAGTAGCAGCTGACAGCTGGGAGATATTATCTACAATACGGTTATTGGATTCGGACAGACCGGAGATCTGATGGTCAATAGCACCGATATCCTGAATTAACTTAGCCATATTGGCATTGAGCTGTTCAAAAGAAGCAGCAGCGCTGATAATCTTATCATTCTGGTCGTTGGTTGCATCAATTGAGCTTTCAATGGATTTTACGACATCATTTGCATTCATGCTTAGTTCAGTAGTGATTCTTGTGATTTCTTCGGTTGACTGTTTGGTCTGTTCTGCTAACTGTCTGATCTGATCTGCTACAACAGCAAATCCACGTCCAGCTTCACCGGCTCTTGCACTTTCAATAGAAGCATTCAAAGCCAGCAGATTGGTCTGACTGGAGATATTAAGAATCATACCGGCAATATTTTCAACCTCAGCGGTCTTCTCCTGTAATTTTGCCATAGAAGCAGTCACTTCATGATTGGTAGAGGCAATCTGTGCTGACTGTGCTTTCAGACTTTCCATTACCTTGATATTTTCCTGGATGCTTGCATTGGATTCAGTGGCAACACTTACCATTTGTCTTGAGTGTTCACCTGTAGTCTCGATAGCTGTCTGGATACTTCTGGTCATGTTGTTCTGTTCTTCGATATTCTGTGAAGTGGTATGGGAAGCAGTGGCGATATTTTTCATATTGCCTGCTACTGTCTGGGTAACATTTACCAGTTCATCTACAAGAGAACTGCTCTTTGCTGTCTCGCTATGTATTATTTTGGAGATGTCTACAATGCCATCGAACATCGCCTGCTGTTTCTCACTCTGGGCGGCTACGGAACCAAGGGCATCATCACTGAAGAGCTTGGTCAGTGTGCCTATTCTATACACGATGAACAGCAGCAGATAGACACAGATAACACGGCAAAAGGCATCTACATCAGCCTGGAAAATGCCCTTGAAGATTCGGATTGCTACTACAATTGTGTAGAGTATCGTATAAGAAGCACAGGCATTTTTGAACTGTTTGCGGTCATAGTAGGGAATCAACAGTGCAAGAATTGTAATCAGAGCATAATAGAGAAATTCTGCATTGGTCTGCATGCCAAGAAGCAGAAATTCAATTCCCACATCGAAGATAACAACACGCTTTAAGAGACTGCCTCCTTTTTGACGTACGAAAATGATCACATTGCCAATCGCAAAGAGAGCAATCAGAGCCAGATTACTATAAGCTGTGATAGATACAATGCTGTTGGAATTGAGCTTCAACAATAGATAGATGATAAATTGTAACCACAGAATTGTTGTAGCCAGAATATAGATTTTATTCATACTATGGTAACGTTCTGACTGGTCGTTGTAGCGGAAAATTTTGTCTTTTTCCATTTGGGTATCCTCCTTCATGTAATAATGCCTTCCGGGAATTTTCCTGAAATGAATGATTCTCGGAGTGCATAAATAATAGGTATTTCCTTGATATAAAGTAAATTATATTGCATGTAAAAATAATACAATATACATTATATAACATAAAAAGTCAGAAATCTACAAAAATATACGAGAATAATTGCTATTTATGACGAAATAGATAACAATGAAAGACTGGCAGGGACTTTACAAGAAAAAAAGGAAAGAGTAAAGTAATGCAGGAAGAATACAGGAAATATAATAGAAAGGTATGTTTGGTTATGACAAAGGATATGACAACGGGCAAAATCACGCCCTTATTGATTTCATTTACAATTCCACTGGTATTGGGTAATCTGTTTCAATTGATGTATAATGCCGTGGACAGTATCATTGTCGGCAAATTCGTGGGAGAGGATGCACTGGCGGCAGTGGGAACCAGCAATCCATTGATGACGTTGATTATATTATTTGTAAGTGGATTGTGTATGGGAGCCGGTGTGCTGATCAGTATGCAGTATGGTGCGAAGGACTATGAGAAGCTGGAGCTGCAGCTGAGTTCTACTCTTCTTGGCGGTATCATATTTTCAGTGCTGATATCCATAATCAGTATCATTGCGGCACCTGCATTGCTCCGCATCATGCAGACTGATGAGAGCATTATGCACATAGCAACGGTATATCTGCGCATTATACTTATGGGATTGATCTTTACCTTTATCTATAATTTCTTTGCCAATGCGCTGAGAGCAATGGGAGATAGTAAGACACCATTGTATTTCTTGATGATCAGTTCGGTATTTAATATTCTAGGAGACTTGTTTTTCGTTGTGGTGTTGCATTGGGGCAGTGAAGGATGCGCATTATCTACGGTCATCAGTGAAGCACTGAGCAGTCTGTTGTGTATTCTTTATATTAAGCAGAAGATTCCGGTGCTGTGCCTGGGCAGGAGATGGTTTCGTTTTGACAAGAAGGCATTTTACCGCACTGTGCAGTATGGCTGGACCAGTGCCATGCAGCAGGCGACAGTGCAGCTTGGTAAGTTGGGTATACAGGCAATCGTCAATACCATGGGCGTTGCGGCGATGGCGGCTTTTGCAGCAGTCAACAGAATTGATGATTTCGCCTATACACCGGAGCAGAATATTGCGCATGCCATGACTTCCCTGCTGGCACAGAATGAAGGGGCAGGCAGGAAAGAGAGAGTCAGGGAGGGCTTTCGTTGTGGTATGAAGATAGAGATCATATATGGAATTATCGTATGTATCATCTGCTTTGTGTTTGCCAGACCATTGATGCTTTTGTTTGTAAATGATGAAGAGGTCGTAAGGCATGGTGTGCAGTACCTGCATCTGATTGCACTGATGTATCTGTTACCGGCTGCAACGAATGGTATTCAGGGTTACTTTAGAGGAATCGGAGATTTGAAAGTCACACTCTGGAGCAGCTTTATCAATATGGGTGTGCGAGTGCTGGCAGCGATTCCCCTTGTATTTGTATGTAAGCTTGGAATGGCAGCCTTGCCTTTTGCATACTTATGTGGGTGGTTTGCCATGCTGATCGCAGAAGTGCCGCTGCTTGTATCCAAACTAAGGGAAAATAAGGCATAAAGAATAAATAAACGTAATTATTCAGAGTTATACAAAATGAAAAAGAAGTATTGGATTCCAATACTTCTTTTTAGTAGCGAGAGGGGGATTCGAACCCTCGACACTGCGGGTATGAACCGCATGCTCTAGCCAACTGAGCTATCTCGCCATTTACGATATGAACACTGAATAAAAATGATGGGGCCTACAGGGCTCGAACCTGTGACCCTCTGCTTGTAAGGCAGATGCTCTCCCAGCTGAGCTAAGACCCCACAATCAGCGTATCAGTTACTGTCGCAACCGACTTATTTAATATACTAATATTTGAGCAAAATGTCAACTGATTTTTAGAAAAATATAGAAAAATAATTTCCAGTGTTAATTTCTTATGGAAACAACCAGCAGTTTTTAAAGCAAATCCAGGCCTGCATATGGCTTTTGCAGTAAGGCAGAAGAACCGGATCTTGGTGCAAAAGAAATATACAGAAAAGCAGATGGTAGAATGTATGAATGCAAAGTCACTATGAAATGTCAAAGAGCATAAGAAACAGCCGATAATTTCCTGCCCGTTTCGACCATGGCAGACAAATTATTCGGCTGTTTTATTGTCTTTTATGGAAGAAATACGCAAAAGCTGCATAAATGCCGTATTTCCTGCGATAAGTAGCAGTTGCACATGCAAGTGGGCATCTTTATAATGGAACTTGCCAAATTGTGGTGTATTTAGACAGGGAATGGGCAAAGGCGGCAAAATGAACAATGCTTTGCACAGGAACTGTTGGAAATTGGAGAGGAATAGAATGGAGCAGCTTAAAGTAGTAACACAACAGGATAATGAAAGAATGTTCCGCATGATAAGTGATTTAATTTCCAAAGACAAAGAATTTCAGATTATGATTACAGTACCTTCTGGCAGACAATACGAACAGAATCAGGTCGGGGAAGAGAAGAGGATAGCGAAGGAATACAATCTGGAGAAGGATGTTACAGACATGATCCATGAGATCGGAGTACCGGCGCATATTAAGGGATATCAGTATCTGAGAGAGGCTATCATGATGTCTGTGGAAGATGTGGAGATGCTTAATTCCATTACCAAGATACTGTATCCATCTATTGCCAAGAAATATCAGACAACGCCAAGCAGAGTAGAGAGAGCCATCAGACATGCCATAGAAGTGGCGTGGAGCAGGGGCAAAATGGAGACCCTGGATGCGCTGTTTGGGTATACCATTAATATAGGAAAAGGCAAACCTACTAATTCAGAATTTATAGCGCTTATTGCTGATAAAATCAGACTTAATATGCGTTGACATAAGAATATGACAAAGTTATGAGTCTATTCTTTACATTATCGGGTCAACTGGTGTATAATTTAGATAAATGTATCGTTCTTTCAAAAGAAAATGAGAAGGAGTTCAACGGGATATGAAGAAAATATTGTTTGTAGCTTCAGAAGGAGTACCATTTATCAAGACCGGAGGTCTTGCCGATGTTGTAGGCTCGTTGCCTAAGTATTTTGACAAGAGATATTTCGATTGCAGGGTCATTCTGCCAAAGTATATGTGCATGAGCGATAAAGTAAAGTCCATGATGAGATACAGGACACATTTTTACATGGATTTCATGGGAATGAATGAATATGTAGGTATCATGGAAACAGAGTATGAAGGCATTACTTATTACTTTATTGATAATGAGAAATTCTTTAACGGCTTCAAGCCTTATGGGGATAATATCGTTGAAGAGATATCCAAATTTGTCTTCTTCTCCAAGGCTGCATTGTCTATCCTTCCGGTCATTGATTTCAGACCGGATGTGATTCATTGCCATGACTGGCAGACAGGTATTCTGCCGGTGTACTTAAAAGAGCGTTTCGCAGGCGGAGAGTTCTACCGTGGAATCAAGTCTGTTATGACGATCCATAACCTGAAATTCCAAGGAATATATGACATCAAGACAGTACAGAATATTACGGGGTTGGATAATTCCTATTTCACACCGGACAAGTTGGCATATTACAAGGATGGCAACCTGTTAAAGGGTGGACTTACCTATGCAGATGCAATTACTACAGTAAGCCAGACCTATGCGGAAGAGATTAAGACTGCTTTCTATGGTGAGCACCTGGATGGACTGTTAAATGCCAGAAGCAAGGACTTACGCGGTATTGTGAACGGTATTGATTATAATGAGTATAATCCGCAGACAGATCAGTATATTATCCGTAAGTATAACGCTGATAATTTCCGTAAGGAGAAGATTAAGAACAAGCGTGACCTCCAGAAGCAGCTGGGACTGGAAGAGAACGATAAGAAGATGATGATTGGTATTGTGTCCAGGCTGACAGACCAGAAGGGTATGGATCTGGTGGCATATGTAATGGATGAGCTTTGCCAGGATGAGATACAGCTGGTGGTTCTTGGTACAGGTGAAGAGAAGTACGAGAACATGTTCAGACATTTTGACTGGAAATATCACGGCAAGGTATCTGCCAATATTTATTATTCAGAAGAGCTGTCCCACAGAATCTATGCATCCTGTGATGCTTTCCTGATGCCATCTCTGTTCGAGCCATGTGGACTGAGTCAGTTAATGGCACTTCGTTATGGTACGGTTCCTATTGTACGTGAGACTGGTGGTTTGAAAGATACGGTAGAGCCTTATAACGAATATGAGAGTAAGGGCACTGGATTTAGTTTCTCCAACTACAATGCTCATGAGATGCTGAATACCATTCGTTATGCTGAGAAGATATATTATGATAAGAAACGTGAATGGAATAAGATTATTGACAGAGCCATGGCTACAGATTATTCATGGAGCGTGTCAGCATTGAAGTATCAGGAGATGTACGATTGGTTGATCGACAACAATTAAGATTACACAAAGCCACTTCATAAGGAAGTGGCTTTTTTTCGGAGGTAAGATATGGCTTTTGATGGAATTACGATTGCATCCATCGTAAGAGAAATGAAGAATCAGATAGAGGGAGGCAGAATCTATAAGATTGCCCAGCCTGAGAAGGATGAACTGCTTCTTACGATCAAGAACAATGGAGGGCAGGTCAGGGTAATCATGTCTGCAGATGCATCATTGCCTTTGTTGTATCTGACGCAGGAAAATAAGACAAGCCCTATGATAGCACCGAATTTCTGCATGCTGCTGCGTAAGCATCTGCAAAATGCAAGAATCGTAGCAGTGGATCAGCCTATGGGACTGGAGCGTATCGTGAAGCTGCAGCTGGAGCATCTCAATGAACTGGGAGATCTGTGTACGAAATATCTGGTCATTGAGCTTATGGGTAAGCACAGTAATATTATTTTCTATGACGATCAGAATATGATCATAGACAGTATTAAGCATATATCAGGTATGGTCAGCTCTGTTCGTGAGGTATTGCCGGGAAGAGAGTATTTTATTCCCAATACACAGGATAAAGAAGACCCCCTTACAGTTTCCAGAGAGGAAATACACAGAGTACTGACAGCGGCATCCCGACCGGTATTTAAGGCAATCTATGGGAGCTTTACCGGTATTTCACCCTGCATAGCCCATGAAGTCTGCTATCGTGCCGGAGTGGATGCAGATAAGCCATCAGGAGAGCTGACAGAGGCAGAGATGGATGCGGTCTGCAGCATCTTCTTACAGATTATGAAAGATGTGAAAGAGGGAAGCTTCGTCCCTAATGTAGTATACGAGAACAACCAGCCGGCAGAATATGCCGCTGTCAGGCTGACTTCCTATGCAGATGACAAGGTTGTACTGTATGATAGTATGTCTGAACTGATAGAGCATTATTATGCGGAGAAGAATATTGTCACCAGAATACGTCAGCGTTCCGTAGACTTGCGCCGTGTAGTGCAGACTGCCATGGAACGTAATGTGAAGAAATATGATCTACAGGTGAAGCAGCTGGAAGATACGCAGAAGAGAGAAAAATACCGTATCTATGGGGAATTGCTCAATACCTACGGATATGGGGCAGCAGAGGGCGCCAAGTCTTTGGAAGCATTGAATTACTATACTAACGAGATGATTACGATTCCTCTTGATCCTACGCTGACAGCCGGAGAGAATGCGAAGAAGTATTTTGATAAATATCAGAAGCTGAAGCGTACTTATGAGGCACTGACTACTTTAACACAGGAGACGAAAGAAGAAATCGAGCATCTTGCATCCATCAGTACAGCGCTGGATATTGCGCAGAAGGAAGAAGACCTGGTGCAGATTAAGGAAGAGCTGATAGAGAGTGGTTATATCAGAAGAAAAGGCGGTACGAAACGTGTGAAGATAACCAGTAAGCCTTTTCACTATATCAGTAGTGATGGATTTGATATTTACGTAGGAAAGAATAACTATCAGAACGAGGAACTTACATTCAAGTTCGCCACAGGTAATGACTGGTGGTTCCATGCAAAAGGCATGCCCGGCTCTCACGTAATCGTGAAGACCAATGGTGCGGAAATGACAGACAGAGCCTATGAAGAGGCTGGAAGACTTGCTGCGTATTATTCACAGGCAAAAGGTCAGGAGAAGATCGAGATTGACTACACGCAGAAAAAGAATGTAAAGAAACCCAATGGCTCAAAACCAGGCTTTGTTGTATATTATACGAATTATTCCTTAGTAATTGATTCTGACATCAGTGGATTGCAGCTGGTCAAAGAATAAATAAAATGCCTTGCGGATCAGAATAAGACCGCAAGGCATTTTGTTGTTTACTTTCTGTTTTGCTTTTGAATCAGTATCCATAATCCGGCGAAGATAACAAGACTGATTACAGTAATCAGTATACCGGCATTAAATCCCTCAGGATAGTAGGAGAGCGCTATTGTATGTTCACCCTCTGTCAGATAAGTACTGATCATGGTATCTTCAAAGAGATCTATAGCAGCTTCTTTACCATCAACCAGTAGTGTCCATCCTGGTTCATAAGGGATGGACAGAACCAGTTCGCCAGGAGTCGTAACTGTAATATGACCATTCATATGGGTCTCATCATAGGAATCTACAGTCATGGTCTGCTGGCTTAGTTTGTCTGTGAATTTGCCAAGGACATCCTCATCTACACTGTAGACAACCAGATTCAGGTCTTCGCCATTTTCAGAGGTCAGAGTGAGGTAAGAACCGGCTTCATGATAACCCAGATCCAGAATGTATTTCTTTTTGATGGTCTTGAAGGTCTTATCTTCAGAACCGTAACGCAGCTTAATGTTATCAATCTTGGTATTGCTGGTATAAGCATACAGGTGGGCAGAAGTTTCCACGTCAACTGTAGCACGTCCACCATCCTGTTCTACTGTGACAGGAAGAAATACATCTTCCTGAATACCCAGAGTGTTTACCAGATAATTCTGACGTTCAATAGGATTAAGCTGATCTACATAACTGACCGTGTCATCCTCATGCATATTCTCCTCCACATCATCTGCGCTGCTGAACAGCTCCTCCAGGGAATCATCTGACGACTGTGGCTGTAAGCTGTCATAAGCGGCGCCTGTCAGAGCATTATGGTGAGCTGTGATGGTAGCCATATCAGAGGAAGATACCATATCGGAAGAAATCATAAATCCCAAAGGCAGGGAATAATTGTTGCGGTACAGATATAATTTGCCTTCTGTATCAGCCAGGCTAAACAGTGTATCATAGCCTCTGTCTATTGTATACAACATGTAGCGGTTAGCCAGTAATGCGGCTGTTATCGGCGTGGCACCGTCATAACAGTAGTATACACGGCTGCTCTTCATACCGTATTTCTCATAGAAATCCTTTACCAGAGCATTGGAGGTGGAAGAAAAGTAGGAGGCAGATGGAAAACCGATCAACATGGCATCATTCTGTGTCCTTCGTGCGAATTTCTCAAAACGGAAGAAATCACCGTCCTCTTCTTCCATGGTACGCTTAGTCAGTGTCTGATAAGAATCATAGTTGGCCAGATATGTACTTCTTGATACAGTAGAAACACTGGTCAGGTACATGTTGGCACCGGATTCTGCGATAACTAGGGCAAAGGTCAGGATTGCCAGTATCTGAGAGGCATTCTGATGCAGTCTGTATCCGTGGATGAGACCGGCATAACATATCAGGAAGATACCTGTGAACAGGAAACATGCTCCTGTAAAGGAATCATCAGTGATCAGCTTCTCACATAACAGGATAAAAGCCAGTACACCAAGGAAAAGTCCCATGATCTCATTACCTGAATGCTCACGGATGTGCAGAAAAGCTTCAAAACACATGGCAAGCAGCAGGAAGATATACAGGAAGGACTGTCTTGCAGGCAATGAGTCAGGATAGTTCAGACCATGCCAGATGAAATTCAGTACATTGGTTGAATAGCTGATCAGGATAAAAGCCAGCAGAATCAGCTTAGGTGCTTTCTCACGGATAGGAATCTTCTTCTGCATGATATAAAGAGGCAGGAGAAGAAATGCTGCGACACCACAGTAAATATTGGGCCAGTGATCCAGTCCGGTCTCTACTGTTACATTGAAGCAGTGCCTTGCCAGCATATCAATGACAGAGAAGTAGGACTTCACTGTTTTAGGAAAATTAATATCACTGAATTCTGTAAATTTCAGTGCTGCAACTTCTGGCAGCAGCAGGATTGCGGCAATACCACCGGCAAGTAGGGAGTAGACTCCGAATCGGATAATGGCTTTTACATAATAATTCTGAAGACGGGCTGGAATTGGAACTGCCAGCGGTCTTGAGATATCCTGATTGTGCGGGTTCCTGCCTGCAAGTAATACGATAAAGTACAGAACCAGAAAGATACAGATCATAATGGACAGATAATAGTTGGACAGGATGGACAGGGCAAGCATCATGCAATAGAGTCTGCCATCTCCCTGTTCTACGAGCTTTTCCAGAGCCAGAATGATGATCGGCGCCAGCACGATGCAGTCCAGCCACATGACATTCCAGCTGTAGGCGGCCATATAACCGGACAGGGCATAGAATGTGGAAAAGAACAAAATAGCCCAGGTGTCAGTGTGGAAATGCTTCTTTAAATATACAGCAAAGGTCGTGCCACACAGACCTGTCTTGATGACCACCATATAGGTGATGAATTCCATCAGGTGTCCTTCCGGGCAGAAAATGGCCAGCCAGTTCGTAGGGCTTGCCAGATAGTAGACATACAAAGCCAGAAAGTTGGAGCCGATACCGGTATTCCAGGAATAGAAGAGACTCTCTCCATTTTTCAGTTTATGATAGAATTCCACCAGAAAAGGAAAATACTGATGGTACATATCAATATGCAGGAAAGAACGGTCGCCAAATGGATAGATTTCACGGATGGCGAAGATTACCAGCATAATGACAGCAGGAATAAGAAAAGCAAATAAATATAACTTGTTGAAAGTAAAACTTTTTTTGGTTTTCATCTTCTTGATCTCCACTTATTTTTGACTGAATATATTATAATACTGTAATGTCATATAATCTTGTAAAGTACTTTTCACATCTTTTACGGGAGTACTGATACCCTGGGCATTTTCAGCACGGATTGCAGTCAGGACAGGGTATTGCCCTTCAAGCTGTGACAGATAATTTCTGTAATCATAGAGAGGAAGTCCTGCGGCACGCAATACGTGACCGCCCAGATAATTGGCACTTGTCTCTACGTTGCTGGCTGCTTCAATGTCATAGTTTGCCCAGATGATAAAAGGCACTTTATAACGACGGGCTTCTTCCTCTTCTGTAAGTGAATCGCCGGATCTGCCATTGAGCTTCCAGACTGGTGCAGCCACAGAATTGGAGGGCTGGTGGTCGCCGAAGAATACAATGACTGTATCCTCATCTGCCTGGGAGAAATACTCTATCAGGTTCTCAAGAGCCTGGTCGGATAATTTGATCAGAGACAGATAATTGGGAAGAATTTTAGAACTTGTGCCTTCTACTGTAATATCAGGATGGAAATTATCATATTCTTCACTGTAGGAAGAATGATTCTGCATGGTGACATTAAAGAGGAAGAAAGGCGTATTGGCGTCTTTCTGCTCATATAATTCGATGATCTTGTCATAACAGGACTGATCGCTGACATATTTACGTATTTTTACCGGATTGACCCAGTCCTTCAGAGAGTAGAAGGTATCAAATCCAAGCAGAGGATATACCTTATCCCGGTCCCAGCCGGAAGCATTATATGGATGCATGGCAATTGTATCATAACCCTTGGATTTCAGATAAGTGGCAATGGAATAATCATTGCTTTTCACATATTGCTGGTAGGCAACACTGCCCTGTGGCAGGAAAGCCATGGTATTACCGGTCAGAAATTCAAACTCTGTATTGGCAGTATTACCACCAAGGACAGACACATTCAGATGCCCTGATATGGTATTGGGAGTGCCTTCCTGCATCAGAGAATGGAGAAAAGGCATATAATCCTCATTCGTTTCAAAATCTCCGAGCACAGACAGATCAGAGAAAGCTTCGTTCATGATAACGATGATATTAGGTGTATGTGTCGCAGATTCTGTATCGTTGGTATCATAGGAAGCAAGAAGTGCAGCGGCGTCCTCTTTGTTATAGCCGTCAGGCTTCTCTACCACGATATATTTTAACTCCATCAGAAAAGCGACAGCAGTACCGTCACGCTTACTCATAACAGTAGGAGTGAACAGCTTGTCATAGAGCTTGAACCGGGCAACTGTGCTGTCCTGATGCAGCATGGCAGTGAAGCCCCACAACAGTGCAAAGGACGCCAGAACACCACCGGTTCTGATACGCCAGTCTTTCTTTAACTCCAGGGTGGCTTTGGATTCCAGAAGTATCAGGATCACAAATCCTATCAGTACGAAAACAGTTTCCTTGCTGAGTGTGTATTTGAAATTGTTGGCAACACTGGCAGCAGTACCGATAGACAGGATATCCCAGGGCATGATAGGCGCGGAGCGAAACTCCAGTACGTAGTAATTCGCAAGACCGATTATCATGAACAGGATAGTCTGACAGCGAAGAGCGGTCTTGAGCTTTCCGAACAGGAAGAGCAGAAGTGCCATGATCAACTCAAAGAGTACAATATTGAGAAGCTGGATCCTGATCTTCATGGTAGTGAACGGATTATGTGTATACCACTCAAACAGATATAATATGATAATAGGAAAAAGTAACATGGGAATAATATTTCGCAATTTCTTCATAATAGACCTCCATGCTGTTGCATAACAAAAACAGCTATCTTACAATAGCATTTTTGTTCTGTTCTTTCAAGTCAGTTTGGGAAGTTCTTTTTTGATAGTATTGCGATATTCTGTAGGAGTACAATCCATGTATTTCTTGAATATCTTATTGTAATAGCTGGTATTATTGAAGCCGACAGAACCAGCAATCTCAGATATGGAATCCAGCGGCTTGCGGTGCATTCGCTTGGTTGATTCCAGAATACGGTATTTCATAAGGTATTCAAAAGGTGTTACATTTAAGGTACGTTTGAAACAACGGCAGCATTCGCTTTTGCTGACCATGATAGAGCTGGAGATATCTTCCAGCGTTACTGTCTCCATGAAATGTTCCTGTATATAGAGGATAGCCTGTTTCACACGTTGTTCATCCTGAACGGCTGTCTTAGGGACAGGACCGGGAGCGCTTTGGAGAGTGAGCTGATATAGCTGATACCAGATGCGCAGCAGGGCGGATTTGGTCAGAAGCTCGTAGCCATCGTTTTTATCCTGATTAAGAGACAGGATTTCCTGTATACTGGACAGATAAATCGGATAATCAGATTTATCTGGATTGACATACACGTGTTTCAGCGTAGAATTATGGAGCACCGGCGTAATATATTTCTTCTCCAGTTCCAGCTGTCCAAATCCCAGAATAAAAGAGGGATGGACAACGAGAGAATAAATGGTACATGGCTCTTCGGAGGTTGGTGTGACAAAATGGCGGACATTCTGATTAATGAAAACCAGATCCCCCTGTGAAGCCAGTATGGTTTCTTCTTCGCAGGTAATATAGATCTGACCTGAAACAATATATTCTATTTCGACTTCCTCATGCCAGTGCCAACGTATGAGAAGAGGATCGGTTTCTGAGAAGACAAGACGGGATACCTCTAACGGATAGTCGTCCTGCATCAGACTGCGGCTTCGTTTTGTATAATAATCGGGGTCTTCGAGTGGGTGGTAATCAGACATGGAATGACTCCTTTCTGTAGTTTTCGGTATGATATAGACCTATTGGAATAGTTTAACATATTTGTAAGAAAAAAAACATGGAAAAAACAAACCATATATTATATAATTCTATGTAATACGGCATGTTGATTATTAGATATCTGATATATAAGGCACAAATTGGGAATATAAAATATGAAAAGCAAATTCACAAAATACCTGGAGATTTTTTTTGCAATAGCAGTCGGTCTGCTTTTTCTTGTATTTTTTATATTGCAGGTGACAAACAGGGATGAGTTCTCACCATGGAACAATAAAGTCGAAATCCTGAAGGAAGATGCCTGCCTGCTTCTGGAGGATGGAACGGAGGTCCCCATTGAAGAAAAAGATGGGTATTTCATGTATGCGGATGCCAGACCGGGGGAGACACTCACGGTTGTCATGCGGCTGCCTGAAATAGACAGGCAGAACAGGGTCGTTTCCGTATTCAGCACGGAACAGGATGTTGGAATATCCATAGATGGGGTAGAGCGTATCTATTATAATGACGAAGAATACAGACTGGCAGGAAGCTACAGTGCCAGCCGTTTCGTAATGGTACCGGTTTATGAAGAAGACAGTGGCCATGAGCTGAGGGTTACGTATAAGACGTCTGTTGCATTGTATGCAGGCTCTATGGCGTGTCCAAAGTATGCCAGGGAACAGGATATGCTGTATTGGATATTCCTGCGGTATGCAGGACAGATAACTTCTGCGGTCATTCTGCTTGCAGTAGGCATTATCTTTATTCTGTTCAGTGTTGTTTTACGGTATAAAAGACGGGACGACAAGGGCATCGGATATCTTGGCATCTTCTCTATCATAATTGCTGTATGGCTTCTGTGTCAGTCCAATATGCGTGTCTTTTACAGCAGTTATTTAAGCGGCGTGAATCTGATGGCTTTTTATATGATCATCATTATTCCGATACCGATTCTGATGTTTTTTAATAATCTGATGAAATACAGATATCAGAAGCATATCAATCTAATGATTGTGATAACGATTCTGAACACCATAATGTGTCTGGCACTGGAATTCATGGGGATAGCGGATACGATCACAACGATTCCAATCGCCCATGTCATAATTACTGTATGTTGTGTTATATGTCTTGCCGATTTCTGCCGATATATGAAGAGTGGGGATATTGTAGAGCCATTTGCGATGATTCTTGGCATGGGATGTTTCTTCTCTGTAGTCCTGATAGAAGAGATCAATCTGCTGTTCTTTAACTGGTTCTTTGTAGGTAAATACATAGGTTATGGAACGCTGTTTTTTATGATATGTTTTGGTTATGCAGCCTTCCGGAGCTCTGAGGAGCAGGAAAGAGAGTACCGGGAAGCAGTCAGGGCGAACAAGATCAAGAGTGATTTCCTTGGAAATATGTCCCATGAGATCAGAACGCCAATCAGTACAATCCTTGGCATGAATGAAATGATCCTCAATGAGAGCGATAACAGGGAGATCATTGGATATGCCCAGAATATCCGCAATGCAGGAAATATCCTGCTTGCACTGGTAAATGACGTTCTGGATTTTGCCAAGATAGAAGCTGGTAAGATGGAGATAACTCCGGTTCGTTATGAATTAAGGAATATGCTCAATGATCTGATGCAGACAATCGGAACCAGGGCATCCATGAAAGGACTGGCAATAGAGCTTGATGTAGAGAAGACGACGCCCAATATTCTATATGGAGACGAAATACGTATCAGACAGGCAGTTACCAATCTGTTGACCAATGCAGTGAAGTATACGCAAAAAGGCGGTATTACACTGAAAGTAAGATATGTGAATGTCGGCGAAGAAGAGCTGCGTCTTTACATCAGTGTGTCAGATACCGGTATAGGAATCCGCAAGGAGGACCAGAACAGGTTATTCCAGTCTTTTGTAAGGCTGGATGAGAACAGAAACCGCAGCATAGAAGGAACGGGGCTTGGGCTTGCAATTACCAGCCACATAATCCGGTCCATGAACGGTAATATTGAGCTGGAGAGCGAATATGGAAAAGGCACGACCTTTACAATCTCGTTCTTACAGAAAATCGTGGATAATTCACCGGTTGGAGACTTTGAAGACTGGTATCGGTATCAGGTAAGACGCCCCAGACAGTATCTGGAGCAGTATGAGGCAGAGGATGTACAGCTGCTTCTGGTGGATGATAATGTCATGAATCTGGAAGTCATTAAGGGACTTCTTGGCAAGACGGGAGCGGTAATAGATGCAGTGGCTAGTGGCAGGGAATGTCTGGAGCTGGTAAAAAAGAAGAACTACGATCTGATTCTTATGGATCATATGATGCCTGATATGGACGGCATTGAGACTTTTCAGAAGATTCAGGAGTCCAGGCCAAAGGGCGGCTGGCATACGCCTGTTATTGCATTGACGGCCAATGCGGTATCCGGTGCAAGGGAGGAATATCTCAGGTATGGATTTGCAGATTATATTGCAAAACCTGTAGAATACAAGAAATTAATAGAAACCATGAAGAAATTCCTGCCCGATAAGATAAAACTCCGTACAGAGGTTGCCAATACCCAGATACTGTGCGAGGATTATCTGGAAAGAAAGGAAATTCATGTGCAGGAGGCTCTCAAATATACTGCGGGTGATTTTGACCAGTATATACATCTGTTGGAGCTGTTTACGATGGATAAGGACAGGAGTAAGCAACAGGCGCTGACAGAAGCCTATGAGCAGTTCAACTGGAAGAACTACGTTACCTATGTACATGGCGTGAAGAACTGTGCGCGTATGATAGGAGCGGATGATCTTGCAGATATGGCATACGAGCATGAATGCAAGGGCAGGGAGCATGATAAGAAATTCCTGAAACAGAATTTCCATATTTTATTAGACAAATGGAATCATACAGAAGATATCATCCATGAGTATCTGGAGCGGAACTTTAATTCTGAGAATGAAAAGGGCAGCGCAAAACCAGGGCTTTCGGATGAAGAGTGGGGAGAAATAAGAGATAAGATTGCTGCGTATCTGGATGTCTTTAAAAAGAAAGAGGCACTTGGACTGTTAGAGAGTCTTGACAGATATGAATTGGATGCGCGGCAGCAACAGACTGTAGAAGAGGCAGTTAAGGCAGTTAAGAGTTATGATTATGAGAGAGCAATCATGTTGCTTCGGCAATATGAACTGCATTAGGGCTATGAATGAAGGAAGGACAATATAGTATGCAGACAGTAGTAACGCCTGAAGAGCAGAAGAAGGTATTGGAGCTGGAGAAAATGAAGCGCAGTCTGGAATTGCAGCTTCAGGAAATGGCAAGAAAAGTGGAAGAACAGAAACAGCAGATCGCCATGGCAATGCGTGATCCGCTGACTGGTCTGCGCAACAGAGAAGGAGTCGCAGATCAGATCAATACCCTTTTAAAGAAAGAGACCAAAGGAACTTTCTTTATTATGGATATGGATAATTTCAAATGTGTGAATGATACTTACGGACATGTGGAAGGAGACCGGGTATTGGTCCGGTTCTCATCAGCCCTTCGTAAAGTGATTGGAGCAGAGGATATCGTGGCAAGACTTGGCGGCGATGAGTTCATTGTATTCAGTCCCAGGCTGCATCACAAGAATCTGATAGAGGAAAAGGCAGCACACATTATCAGACGTATTGAGAGAGAACTTGTTACACCGGGGAGACTGATAAAAGTAACAGTCTCTATGGGAATTGCATTGTCCCCAACGGATGGTGCGACATTTGAAGCACTGTATACCAATGCAGACAAAGCATTATATTTTGTGAAAAATGATGGAAAGAATGCCTTTCGTTTCTATGGAGAAACGAACGACAGTAAAATAAAAAAATGTACGCCCAAGGCATCCATTGAAGAAATTACATCAAGGTTAAGGGAGAAGAAAATGGAAGGATCATTTGTAGTAGAATATGGCAATTTTGAGAAAATATATCGTTTTCTGGAGCGAAATATTGCAAGAGAGAACAGAGAAGTACAATGTGTGTTGTTCACGATAGACGAGGCTGAGGCTGAAGTATTTGACAGTATCGCATTGCAGAGACAAATGGAGCATCTGGAGCACGCAATTACCTCTTCTCTTAGAAAAGGCGATGTGACGACGAATTACAGCTCCAGCCAGATGCTGGCACTGCTTATGGATGTCAACCGGGACAATTCCAAAATTGTGGTAGACAGAATATTACAGAAGTATCGGCAGGAGGCTGGAGAAGATGCAATGGAGATTCTCTATGAATCCCAGCCTCTTATGCCTGAGGAACAGGTCTATTAGAGATAAAGGATAAATATATGTATACAGTATTAGTAGTAGATGATGAACCAGCCAATTTACAGATGGTGGAATATACATTAAGTGATGAATATGATGTCGTTCCGGTCAAAAGCGGACAAATGGCATTGAAATATCTGGAGAATAGCATACCGGATCTGATTCTGCTGGATATTCTTATGCCACAGATGGATGGGTTTGAAGTATATCACAGAATCAGAGAGAAAGAAGCACTAAAGGACATCCCTGTTATCTTTCTGACTGCCGCCAATGATGTTGACACAGAAGAGAACTGCTTTGAGATAGGCGCAGTGGATTTTATCGGTAAGCCTTTTGAACCAAAGATTGTACTGCGGCGTGTCAGACGTACACTGGAACTGATACATAAGAATAGTGAGAAGGGATATGTCCTGAAACAGGATAATGTCCGTGATATAGAGACAGATAAAGAAAAGACACTTGCTGTAACAGTAAATGGAATGGATATCCGAATATTCCAGTCGGAGATTTACTATATAGAAGTGTTTAATAATACCTGTATTATCAGGACTGTGAACCGGGAACTTTCAGTAAGGGAGACGCTTGACCGTATGCAGCAGAGACTGGATGGGCATTTTGTCAGGGCAGGCAGAAGCTATCTGGTCAATGTAAGGTATGTTGCAGAGCTGGCTGATGATATGGTAATCATGCAGAATGGGAAGAGAATTAAGCTTCCAAGACGTAATAAGAAGGAAATCGGTCAGGAGATCTTATTAAAAGCCGGACATTTAAATATATAAACATTTGTTGCCATTTACCACAGAAAAAGACCATTCACCACAAACCTATTGAGATTCTCTTGCTTTTCTGTATACTGTAACTTGTGGATAAGAGGGATAAAGAAAAGAGAGAGAAGAGAGCAAATAGTAAGTGGTTCACGTATTGAACCGAATCCGTGCGACAAAGGATGGTTGTAATGAGGACGATATTAGCCGTAGATGACAGAAAAGAAATATTAGCTGGAATTGAGCAGCTTCTGTCCGGGGAATGTCAGGTCATAGCCGTGAGCAGCAGGGCGATGGCACTGAAATTCCTACAGCAGAGATTACCGCATCTCGTACTGGTGAATACTGAGATGGCGGAAATGGACGGTTTACGACTATACGTTGAAATGAGGGAGAACGAGAAGTGGGAGAAGATACCGGTAGAGAAAATTACATATCCTTTTGATGCAGCTGCATTGAAACAACGTGTGGAGATGTTGTTACTTGAAGGTGCGCAAGAGGATAACGCCTATCTCCCAGTGATCAAAGATGGAAGGATCACAGAGATACCGGTAGATCAGATTGAGTGTGTTGAAATATATGATCAGGTCGTGATTGTCAGGCTGCAGTATCAGGAATTGCGAACCAGAATGACGGCAGGGCATATAAAGAAATGTTTAGGAGAACGGTTCCTGAATGTAGGAGATGGACTGCTGATCAATAAGAAGCTGATACAGAACGTGTCAGAAGGAATACTGTATATGAAGAGTGGCAGAGAACATGTACTGCCGTTATATGAGAGAAAGAAATTGACAGAACAAGTCAAAAAAATGTTATTGATTGAGAGAGCGGGCGAAGCGTAGGAAAGAACCATGGGAGTGGTTCTTTTTTCGTAGTTGTTTACTACATTTAGTATTCTGTGAAATATTTCATTAAATAATAAATTAAATGTTGTAATAAGGTTCCGGATATGGTAAAACTATAGTAGCAAAAGACAGTATTTTATATGCAGATTATGGGAAAGGGATGGTTATTAAAATGAAGACAGGAAAGAATTACAAGTTCTGGTTTGCAACAGGTTCACAGGATTTATATGGAGATGAATGTCTGCGTAAAGTAGCAGAGCATTCCAGAATTATTGTTGAAGGATTGAATCAGTCAGGCTTACTGCCATATGAGGTAGTGTGGAAGCCTACTTTAATTACCAATGAAGTAATCAGAAAGACATTTAATGATGCGAATGCAGATGCGGAATGTGCCGGCGTGATTACCTGGATGCACACATTCTCACCGGCTAAGTCATGGATTCTGGGATTGCAGGAATATAGAAAGCCATTGATGCATTTTCATACACAGTTCAACGAAGAGATTCCTTATGATACCATTGATATGGATTTCATGAATGAGAATCAGTCTGCACATGGAGACCGTGAATATGGTCATATTGTCAGCAGAATGGGAATCGAGCGTAAGGTCGTAGTTGGATACTGGAAGAACCCGGAAGTGATTAAGAAGATCGCTCAGTGGATGGTAACTGCTGTAGGTGTTATGGAATCTTCTCATATCCGTGTATGCCGTTTCGGTGACAACATGAACAATGTAGCTGTTACAGAAGGCGATAAGGTAGAAGCGCAGATTAAGTTTGGCTGGGAGATCGACCATTATAATGTAAATGATCTGGTTGAGTATGTAGACGCTGTACCGGCAGGTGATATCAGCACATTGACAGATGAATATTACAGCAAGTATCAGATTCTTACGGAAGGCAGGGATGCAGCAGAATTCAGAAAGCATGTAGAAGTACAGGCTGCGATTGAGATAGGATTGGAGAAATTCCTGACAGAGCATGATTATCATGCAGTCGTGACACACTTTGGTATGCTTGGTGGTCTCAAGCAGCTTCCGGGTCTGGCAATCCAGAGACTTATGGAGAAGGGCTATGGCTTCGGTGCAGAAGGTGACTGGAAGACAGCAGCAATGGTTCGCCTTATGAAGATCATGGCTTCTAATGTAAAGGATGCAAAAGGTACTTCCTTCATGGAAGATTATACATATAACTTCGTACCTGGCAAAGAAGGTATTCTGGAAGCACATATGCTTGAGGTATGCCCAACAATTGCAGATGGTCCTGTTTCCATTAAGGTGTGCCCTCTTTCCATGGGTAACAGAGAAGATCCTGCAAGACTGGTATTTACATCCAAGACTGGTTCGGCAGTAGCTGCTTCTCTTGTAGATCTTGGCAACCGGTTCAGACTGATCATCAATGCAGTAGATTGTAAGAAGACAGAGAAGCCGATGCCTAAGCTTCCTGTTGCAACTGCTTTCTGGACACCACAGCCTGATCTGGCAACAGGTGCAGAAGCATGGATTCTTGCAGGTGGTGCTCATCATACAGCATTTTCTTATGATCTGACCGTTGAACAGATGGTAGACTGGGCAGATGCTATGGGTATTGAAGCCGTTGTTATTGACAAGAATACAGACATCAGAACCCTCAAGAATGAATTGAGATGGAATGCGATTGCTTATAAGTAAGGAAGAGTGACGGCGGCGCAGCTTGGAAGCGGAAGTGGGTCGGGAGGCTCAGATATTTCCTTTGAATCCACGCTCCCGCTCCGCTGCTCGATGTAGCGGATGCATAGGGTTGCGAATGCCTGTCGGCACCCGCGACCCAAGCACCGACACTCGCAGAGGGGATTCTCAGGAAACATTCTGAGCCTCCCTGTGTCACTGGGGGAGGCGAGCTGCGCCGCCTGTGGATTATAATAGAATAGGCTGGTAGGATTAACTGAAGTAGAGGCGTTTGGGTTTTTCTACATATTCTACTTCGTCTAACTGGGTGAAGGCGTCTATAAAGTCTTCACGGATGGTGACGATGGCGTAGCTGTTAATCAGTGGTTCGACGTGGATAACGGAAGATTCCAGGCGCGTAAGCTGACCGTGGTATTTTACGATAAGTTCCCAGGTTCTTGCTACAGGGTTGTAACCCGTAGCAAGACCTGGGGATTTTTCTTTTTCCTCCGTAGTTGCCTGCAAGGCAAGATTTAGCAAATTTTCTAATTTCTGACTGGGCATATAAATTACCTCCATAAGAGTTACATGAGTCCTGCGAAACGCTCCCTTATGAAATTAAATTGCCGGGATTCTATATATGCATAAGCAGGCACTCTGCAGCCGCCGGTACTTAGTGCGCGGAAGCCATAAGGCTTTTGCACACTTATGTACCGCTGCGAGATGCAGCGTAGCGAGAGCGGGCCTGTGGTGCATATATAGAATCCCGGCAATTCTCTGTTTCTTTAAGCGTTTCGCACACTTTCTGCAAATTTATTTAGGGCGAACAGTCAGCCTTTTGATGAAGCCGTCCTTATCTGTTTCACGGACGGTAGCGATTGCCATGATGTGATAACCACCGAAGTTGGCAATGAATTCTGCCTGTTCTTTGTTTACAACTTCAGCTCCTATTATAGAATATTGCCGAAATCCGAATTTGTTACGGAAGAACATGTTAATGGCTTCTTTTCCATAGATATGATATTCTCTCTGATTGGAAGAGTTGGAGCAGTAGTCGCAGAGGATTCCATCTTTGGTGAATAAGTCCGCAAGACCTGCAAAATCTTTATTTTCCATAGCTTCTATATATTTTTCAATTGGTTTCATATGCCAGATCCTCCTTAATATACCTTTTCAGAATTTAATAATGCGTCAGTACCGCCATCAACGAACATGATATTACCATTGATGCCGCTTGCCTTGTGTGATACCAGGAATATCATCACTTCTGCGATTTCCTCCGGGTCCATCAATGTTTCCAGACCGAATTTGGTAGGAATAGGAAGAGCGTTCAGTGCCATTTTGGCAGTTGTACTCATGGTAGCTGTCATGGCAGTATTTACATTACCTGGTGCAATCGCATTGATGCGGACACCATTGGCAGCCCAGGAAGCAGAGACTCTTCTTACCCAGCGGGCAAGTGCATATTTGGTGGATACATAGAGGCTGTTGCCTACGCTCAGACTGGATGAATCCAGTTCATTTACAAGTTTCAGAATTCTCTTCTCATCACCGATATTATTAAGAAGATCAACCAGATCCATTCTGCCGGCACCCTGGGAAATCGTATTGGAGGCAGTAACTACGCAGCTTCCGTGCTTCTTTTCCAGAAGATCATAAGCGCCCTTGGCAATGGCAAGTGTTCCGAAGTAGTTCAGAGATACGATCAGAGACAGATTGCCGCATGCACCGGATACACCGGCATTGCAGATCATACCGTCCAGTCCATCGGGACAGAGTCTGTGCAGTTCATCAATTGCCTTTTGCCTGCCGGCTTCTGATGCCAGATTGACACAGATATCGCCGCCTTTCAGATCAATGTTGATGACGCGATTACCATCAGCTTCCAGTAATTCCTTTGTTTTGGCGCCGATTCCACTTGATGCGCCTGTAATTGCATATATGCCCATATTTGTAACCTCCTGATTATTGTACTTGCTGTTTCTTATGTATCTCATTATAATAAAAAGTGGTATCTTATAAATAACCAAATTAAAGAAAAATAAGGAGACCAGATTGAAGTGTTGACTTATGATATATCAGAACGTGGTAATCTGACAATATATGAATATTTATATCGTTGTATTAAGGACGATATTATAAAAGGCAGACTCTCCCTTGGTGAGAAGCTTCCGTCCAAAAGGAAGATGGCGCAGCAGCATCAGATCAGCCTGAAAACGGTAGAGAACGCTTATGAACAGCTTTTGATGGAGGGCTATATCAGTGCAAAGGAGAAGAGCGGCTATTATGTGATGGAAGCAGAAGCAGGATATGAACCGCGGCGGCGGACTTCCTATACTGCAATGCAGACAGGCAGCCGGGGAGAAGAAGCTTCCAATATCACGATAGATCTGACTTCCAACAGAGCCGCTATCGAGAAATTTCCGTATGATACATGGGCGAAGGTGATGCGAGGAATATTATCGGAGAAGGAGAATGTATTGCTGGATACGGTGCCTTTTGCCGGAGTATATGAGCTGAGAGTAGAGATTGCAAGGTATCTGTATGAATATCGTGGAATGGATGTGGAACCGGAGCAGATCATCATCGGAGCAGGGACGGAGTATTTGTATGGAAGACTTCTACAATTGCTGGGAAGGAACAGCATCTATGCCATAGAAGACCCGGGGTATCACAGATTTTCCAGAATTTATCATGCCAATGATCTGCAATGGTGTTATGTGGAGATTGATGAGGATGGAATCGTAATAGATTCCCTTAAACAAAGTGGCGCTAATGTGGTGCATGTATCACCGGGACATCATTTTCCAACAGGGATTATCATGCCGGCAGGAAGACGGCAGGAGCTGCTGGCGTGGACGCAGGAAGAACTTGGAAGATACATTATTGAGGATGATTATGACAGCGAATTCCGGTTCAGCAAGAGACCGGTTCCTTCGATTCAAAGTATGGATAAAAACCACAGAGTCATATATTTTAATACCTTTTCCAAGACATTAGCGCCCTCCATCCGTATCAGTTATATGGTGCTTCCACCAGCCTTGATGGATCGTTATGTCGGGACAATGAATTTCTATGCCTGTACCGTATCGGCTTTTGAGCAGTATGCACTGACAGAGTTCATGCACCAGGGATATTATGACAGACATATTCACAGGATGAAGAATTTCTACCGCAATAAAAGGGATAAAATACTGGAAGTCCTGAAGGCTTCTCCCCTGTATAAACAGGTAGAAATACTGGAAAAAGGCGCAGGGAATCATTTCCTGATGAGGATAAATACCGATTTGAGTGATACGCAGCTTAAATGGGCAGCAGCCGGGAACGGTATACAGATAAGCTGTCTGTCAGAGTATTGTGAGTCAGATAAGGACAAGTATGCGCATATATTAATTGTGAATTATTCAGACCTGGAAGAGAAGGGCTTTCGGACAGCTGTTGAAGTGTTATCCCAGATCATAAGTTAGTTAAAACTAACTATATAGTTGTGTACAGGCTGAAATGATGTTATACTCTGTGTTGTGGATTGAGTCGCATGAGCGGTGAACGCACAGACAGCGATTGCATATATATAATGTAAGAGAGGTAAGGTGATTGGGATGGATATAAATACAGCAGCAGGGCTTTTGATTCCTTTTCTGGGAACGACATTAGGAGCAGCGTGTGTTTTTTTCATGAAGAAAGAGATGAATGATATTGTGCAGAGGGCACTGACCGGGTTTGCAGCGGGAGTCATGGTGGCAGCCAGCATATGGAGCCTGTTGATACCGGCAATAGAGCAGAGTGAAGGTATGGGGAAATTTGCCTTTGTTCCTGCCGTAATCGGGTTCTGGCTGGGAGTATTATTCCTGCTGATGCTGGATCATGTGATTCCTCATCTGCATCGAAACAGCCAGGAGGCAGAAGGACCTAAGAGTAAGCTGCAAAGGACAACTATGCTTGTATTGGCAGTGACTTTGCACAATATTCCTGAGGGAATGGCAGTAGGTGTGGTATTTGCAGGATATCTGACGGGAAATGCACAGATTACGGCAGCAGGAGCCATGGCACTTGCGATAGGTATTGCAATCCAGAATTTCCCGGAAGGAGCCATTATATCCATGCCTCTTAGAAGCGAGGGGATGAATAAGGGCAAAGCTTTTCTTGGTGGGATGCTGTCCGGCATTGTGGAGCCGATAGGTGCAGTCCTTACAATACTTGCAGCCAGTCTTATTGTACCGGCACTTCCTTATTTCCTCAGCTATGCAGCGGGAGCTATGCTCTATGTTGTAGTAGAAGAGCTGATTCCGGAGATGTCAGAAGGAGAACATTCAGATATTGGAACCATATTTTTTGCAGTAGGTTTCTCCGTTATGATGGTATTGGATGTTGCGTTGGGATAAAAAATATGGATAGGTGATTGACAATAGCGTGAATTCTTAACATAATAAGAATGTAAAAAAACAAAGGAGGAGTTCGTCATGAAATTTAAGTTTGGAATTAAAGAAGTAGTTGCAACAGGTATCGGAACCGCCCTGTTCGTGGCATTAACACAGGTACAGATTCCCATGGGTTTTATCCCCAATACCTCTTTACAGCCAAGGGCAGCGTTGCTGGCATTCCTTGCAGCTGTATTTGGTCCTGTAGTGGGCGGTATTGTAGGTTTACTGGGACATGCGTTAGGTGATGCCCTTTTCTATGGCAGCGTATGGTGGAGCTGGGTATTCCCGGATGCAGTATTCGGTCTTCTGATTGGCCTTTTTGCTGCAAAATATGCAATCAAGGATGGCGGTTTTGATAAAAAGGCAATTATTCTTTTCAATGTAGTACAGGTAGTTGCAAATGCACTGGCATGGATACTGATAGCCCCTGTCCTGGATATCCTGATTTATGCAGAACCGGTATCCAAGGCATTTGCACAGGGATTCTGGGCATTCCTTGGTAACATTATCGTTGTTGGTATTCTGGGTTCTTTACTGGCAGCCGGATATTCCAAGATTGGTGCCAAGTCATCCAGCTTAAGTAAAGAGGACTAAAGGTTTTGGGACAGATGGAACCTATTATAGCGTTTAGAAATTTTTCCTTTAAGTATCGTTCCCAGGTAGAACCTACATTAAAGGACATCAATCTGGAGATCTATCCTGGAGAAAAGGTATTGATCGTGGGACCTTCGGGGTCCGGCAAGTCTACACTGGCTCATTGCATGAATGGGCTGGTGCCCTTTTCGTATAAGGGAGATATTACAGGTGATTATCAGATAAAAGGCCAGAACCCCAGGAAACTGGGGATTTTTGGCTTGTCCAAAATGGTTGGAACGGTTCTGCAGGATACAGATGGACAGTTCATCGGACTGACTGTGGCTGAGGATATTGCTTTCGCTCTGGAAAATGACAGAGTAGAGCATCAGGAGATGAAGCAGCGTGTAAAAGAAGCAGCGCAGATGGTGGATGTGAAATCTCTGTTACATCATTCCCCAAGGGAACTGTCCGGCGGTCAGAAACAGCGTGTATCCATGGCAGGGGTCATGATTGATGATGTGGATATTCTGCTTTTTGACGAGCCGCTGGCGAATCTGGACCCGGCTACAGGTAAGAGAGCAATTGATCTGATTGACCGCGTTCAGAAAGATAAGAATGTAACAATTGTTATCATAGAGCATCGTCTGGAAGATGCCCTTTATCGTGATGTGGATAGAATTATTGTAGTGGGTGATGGTCAGATTGTAGCGGATACGACACCGGATGAACTGCTGGCGATGGATGTGCTGGAACAGCAGGGAATCCGTGAACCTCTGTATCTGACAGCATTGAAGCATGCAGGATGTCAGATTACGAAGGAATCCAGACCTCAGCATATTGAAAGCATGAATCTGGAACCGTATCGTAATCAGGTGAATACGTGGTTCCAGAGCGTACAATTACCCCCAAAAGAGAGACAGACAGAAACGATTCTGGAAGTACGGGCTCTGTCTTTTGCCTATACAGAGGGTCAGCCTGTGCTGCAAGATGTTGATTTTAAGATACAGAAGGGCGAGATGCTCAGTATCGTAGGCAAGAATGGTGCGGGTAAATCGACGCTTTCTAATCTGATCTGTGGATTCCTTACTCCGGCAAAAGGCGCTATACTTCTGCATGGTGAAGATATGAAGGCTCTCTCCATTAAAGAGCGAGGAGAGAAGATCGGACTTGTGATGCAGAATCCGAACCAGATGATCAGTAAGCCTATGATCTATGATGAAGTTGCACTTGGTTTGCAGGTGAGAGGTGTTGCACCGGATGAGGTAAAAGACAGGGTATATGAGACATTGAAGATCTGTGGATTGTATCCTTTCCGTAACTGGCCGGTATCGGCATTGAGCTTTGGACAGAAGAAGAGAGTATCTATTGCTTCTATATTAGTATTGAATCCTGAGATATTGATATTGGACGAGCCTACAGCCGGGCAGGATTACCGTCATTATACAGAGATCATGGAATTTCTGAAAAAAATAAATGAAGAACAGGGAATTACCATTATCATGATTACCCATGACATGCATCTGATGCTGGAATATACAGATCGTGCCATTGTAATTGCGGATGGCAGAATGATAGCAGATGATACACCATCCAGAATTCTGACCAATGAACAGATAGCAGATACAGCATATCTCAAGAAGACTTCCCTGTATGAGCTGGCAGTAAAGTGTGGTATCTCAGAACCCTCTGCATTGGTAGAGCGTTTTATTGCAGATGACAGACTCAGACGTGAGAATGGAAAGTAAGAAAGGTATGGAACAATATGTCTAAAGTATTAAGTTATGAAGAAAAAGACACCTGGATACACAGGCTGAGTGGCGTAACGAAGCTGGTATTCTTCCTGTTGTGGTCCATTACCAGTATGCTTTCCTACGATACCCGTGTTCTTCTGGTCATGCTGGTATGCAGTCTGATCATATTTAAAATGTCAAGAACAGAGTGGAGACAGGTTGGTACAGTTTTCAAGTTCATTATGTTTTTCCTGGTAATCAATCTGCTGGCTATCTTTATCTTTTCGCCAGATCAGGGAACGAAGATATATGGTACCCATACAGAGCTTGTCAAGATTGCAGGACCATATGTGATTACTACGGAACAGCTATTTTATGAATTTAATGTTATGGTGAAATATCTGACAGTAATACCGGCAGTATTTATGTTCATTGTAACAACGAATCCCAGTGAATTTGCAGCATCCATGAACCGTGTAGGAATCAGCTACAATATCTGCTATTCGGTGGCACTGGCTCTCAGATATATACCGGATGTGCAGGACGAATACAGGAAGATCAAGCATGCACAGGAGGCAAGAGGAATCGAAATGTCTTCCAAAGCATCCTTGATAGACAGAATCAAGAAATCCTCCACAATTCTGTTCCCGCTTATTTTCTCCAGCATGGACAGAATAGATGTTGTCAGCAATGCCATGGAACTTCGTGGATTTGGAAAACATAAGAAAAGGACATGGTATTCAGCCAGACCACTCAAAAAGAATGATTATATCGTGCTCATTGTTACCGTGATTTTTACAGTGACAGCACTGGTGATTACATTTCAGAATGGAAGCAGATTCTATAATCCGTTTCTATAATAAGTTTAGAAAGATATCTCATGAAAATGAGATATTTTTTTCACATAAAATCATTGACAATACCCACCAAAGTGTTATAATACAATCAAACATATGAATAAGTGTTCATATGATACGCTGATAAAAAAGAAAAGCTGTGAAACAGCGATTTTGCGAATGGGGTTCTGAATAGTTACAATAAAATAAGAAAGGGAGTTGTAAAATGAAGAAAACATACAAAATTGATGTAGACTGTGCAAACTGTGCAAACAAAATGGAAGAGGCTGCTAAGAAGACAGCCGGTGTAAAGGATGCAACTGTAAACTTCATGGCATTGAAGATGATTGTTGAGTTCGAGGATGGACAGGAACCTAAGGAAGTTATGCAGGAGGTTCTTAAAAACTGTAAGAAAGTCGAAGACGATTGTGAAATCTTTTTATAGGATAGATGACCGCAGCCTTTTGGGCTGCGGTTTATAATCAGTAGATACCGAATAAGAGAAAGGTATGATGAATATGAATAAGAAGCAGAAGAAAGTTCTGATACGTATTATTGCATCACTGGCATTGATCATTCTGTTATCATTGCTTCCGATTAGTGGATATTTTGAATTACTGTATCTGATTCCTTATGGCATTATCGGTTACGATATTCTGATTAAGGCATGTAAAGGAATCAGGAATAAACAGGTTTTTGATGAAAATTTCCTTATGGCAGTGGCTACACTGGGAGCTATTGCACTGGGTGATTATAAAGAAGGCGTTGCGGTTATGCTGTTCTACCAGATTGGCGAGCTGTTCCAGAGCTATGCAGTTGGTAAGAGCCGCAGAAACATCAGTGAACTGATGGACATTCGTCCTGATTATGCCAATATTGAGAAAGATGGCAGGCTGGAGAAGGTCGATCCTGATGAAGTAGAGATTGGTACAGTCATTGTTGTACAGCCGGGGGAGAAGATTCCTATTGATGGTATTGTTGTAGAAGGTCAGACGACACTGAATACCAGCGCATTGACTGGCGAGAGCCTTCCAAGGGATGCGAAGGTGGGAGACGAAGTTATCAGCGGCTGCATCAATATGACCGGTGTACTCAAGATTCAGACAACTAAGGAATTTGGTGAATCTACAGTATCCAAGATTCTTGATCTGGTAGAGAATTCCAGTTCCAAGAAATCACGTTCCGAGAATTTCATATCCAGATTCGCCCATTACTATACTCCGGCAGTATGTTATGGCGCTTTGGCACTGGCAATTCTGCCTCCAATCGTGCGTATGCTGTTCATGGGGCTGGCACCTGAATGGGGAGACTGGATTTACAGAGCCCTGACTTTCCTTGTAATCAGCTGCCCATGTGCCTTGGTTATCAGTATACCGCTCAGCTTCTTCGCAGGAATCGGCGGAGCCAGCAATGCAGGCGTACTGGTCAAGGGTTCTAACTATCTGGAGACTTTGTCACAGGTTAAATATGTAGTTTTTGACAAGACAGGTACTTTGACAAAAGGTGTTTTTGAAGTGAGTGGTGTGCATCATAATACAATGCCGGAGGATAAGGTATTGGAGTATGCAGCCCTGGCTGAATGCTATTCCAGCCATCCTATCAGCAAGAGCCTGAAGAATGCCTATGGAAAAGAAATCAATCAGGATCGTGTCACCAATGTGGAAGAAATCAGCGGTAACGGTGTAACTGCCATGGTAGATGGCGTATCTGTTGCAGTTGGTAATGCGAAGCTGATGAAGAAGCTGGGCGTTGCATATTCTGACTGCCACAAGGTAGGTACTCTTGTACATGTAGCGGTAGATGGTGCTTATGCAGGGCACATCCTGATTTCAGATGTTGTAAAACCACATTCCAAGGAAGCTATTGCAGAGCTGAAAAAGGCTGGCGTAAAGAAGCTTGTAATGCTGACCGGTGATGCTGACAGAGTAGCGCAGCAGGTTGCAGGTTCATTAGGAATTGATAAGGTATACAGCGAATTGCTTCCAGCCCAAAAGGTGGAAAAAGTGGAAGAGCTGTTGACAAGCAAGTCTGAAAAAGATAAACTTGCCTTTGTAGGTGACGGTATTAATGATGCCCCGGTATTGTCAAGAGCCGATATCGGTATTGCAATGGGAGCACTTGGTTCTGATGCGGCGATTGAGGCAGCAGATATAGTACTGATGGATGATGACCCTCTCAAGATTGTAAAAGCAATCCGTATCTCCAAGAAATGTATGAGAATCGTATATGAGAATATCTATTTTGCCATAGGCATCAAGATATTGTGCCTGATTCTCGGTGCGGTTGGTATTGCCAACATGTGGCTTGCTATCTTCGCAGATGTAGGAGTCATGGTAATTGCGGTACTGAATGCAATCCGCGTATTGTTTGTGAAAAAGCTGTAGCTTAACAGTTACAGAAGTAGAAGAAATGAGGAAAAGACATGGCAGATAAAATGTGCTGCGATTCGACGGAAGTGCATGAGGATTTGCTGAAAATCGTAAATGACACCATGCCGGAAGAAACAGAGCTTTATGACCTGGCAGAACTGTTCAAGGTATTTGGAGATTCTACCAGAATCAGAATATTATTTGTACTATTTGAAGCAGAAGTATGTGTATGCGATCTGGCGCAGGCATTGAACATGACACAGTCGGCAATCTCACATCAGCTCAGGATTCTGAAACAGAACAAGCTGGTGAAGAACCGCAGGGAAGGAAAATCCATATTTTATTCCCTGGCAGACGATCATGTGCGTGCAATTATTGCACAGGGCAGAGAACACATAGAAGAATAGACAAAAGAGAGGAGCAGTGTTGCTGTTCCTCTTTTTAACGGCATACGTCTGATAACGCATAAAATAAAACAGTACGGACATCATAAAAAGGGATGCAACATTTTCTATAAATTGTTGCATCCCTTTTGCTTTACACTATATATATCGTCACATCTAACAGAAACTTTAGTGCGCATTTCAAATTTTTTCAAAAAATGACATATTCTGTCTTATTTCATTGTACTACAAAAACTGCGCCATATGCAATGCCGCAGAAGTTATTATTGTAATATTTTATAACTATTCAGAGTCATGCAGCAGCAATTTTGCGCATACTCAGATCAGGATGCTCCGATATATCTTATCTTTGTCATCCTGTTCAATACACAGATATCGTTTGGTAATGTCAAAGGAAGAATGGTTATAGATGAGCATAATTACAATAGGGTCAGCCCCTTGCTTCCATGCGCGGTAGCCAAAGGTCTTGCGCAGGGAATGGCAGCTGACCTTTTCCTGTATTTCTACAGATTCAGCAGCGTTTCGTATCATACGATACACCTGATAGCGTGATAGAGGGCGCTGGCTGACATATGGACTTGGAAAAAGATAGGGATTTCCAGCCTTATAGGCAGCAGATTTTACTAGAAAATGACGGTAAAGATTCAAGGCTTTACGGACTTCGCGGTTAAGCAGGATTCGATTGATTTTTCCCGTCTTTTGTTCTTTTACAACGATATGTTCACGAACCTTGTTATTGTCATAGACCATTTCACTGGTCAGGTTCAGAATATCGCTGATTCTCAGTGCAGTGTTCAATCCAAGCACAATAATTGCATAATTGCGTGGGTTGGGCTTCTGCGTCTTATAAAAATTCTTGAATTTCCTCAGAGCTTCCTTATCTCTGATCGGTTGTGTTGTACTCATATACTCCTCCTTGTGGGTATCCGCATGGGTATGCAGACAGCCGCTCCTTCAGCTTTCCCTATTTTTGTATTTGGTAATTAAATACAGTCTTATTTTGATAATAGATTACGTAATAGCAAGATGCAACAATTTATAGAAAAAGTTGCATGCACTCCGAATGCAAGGAGGCACGGAAACAGTGGCTTTTCAGGGCAGGGACAGTGAATGACCCACAGTCGGCTCTGGCTGACGCATTTCGAAAGAACAGGGAAACCGATAAGAGAGATTATCGAACAGTCAGGAAGGAGGAGCAGCATTGCTTAGATTATCCGTACAGAAAAATGAATATATCATGGTGGGCAAAGATGTGAAGATTACATTCCTTGGTGGGGTGAAGAATCAGGCGCACATCATGATTGATGCCCCTAAGGAGATCAATATCGCCAGAGGACGTGCGATTGAGAAAAGGGAATCCAGAACAAAAAATCTGGAATAACAAGGGTAATAACCGGAGGCTGACGCAATGGGAGTGAGCGCGCGCAGACTGTTGATAGTGAGTCTTCGGATATTATAAATAGGAAGTTTGGATACTCACCAAAGTTCCTGACAACTGAATAAGGGAACAAAGAAAAGGCGGTAAAACGGATTTTTATCGCGACAGCAAATCGAAGTCGGAGGATTATCTAAAGACCTCGGTTAACACATGGAGGTAAAATTATATGGTAGTACAACACAATTTACAGGCAATGAACGCTAACAGAATGTTAGGTATCACACAGGGAACATTATCAAGCTCTACAGAGAAGCTTTCTTCCGGTTACAAGATCAACCGTGCAGCAGATGATGCAGCAGGTCTGTCTATTTCTGAAAAGATGAGAAAGCAGATTCGCGGCTTAACAAAGGCTTCTTCCAATGCAGAAGATGGTATCAGTGCTGTACAGACAGCAGAAGGTGCTTTGCAGGAAGTTACCGATATGTTACAGAGAATGAACGAGCTGGCAGTACAGGCATCCAATGGTACAAACTCTACAACAGACCGTCAGTCTATCCAGGATGAAATTGATCAGCTGACAACAGAAATCGACCGTGTAGCTGAGACTACTAAGTTCAATGAGACATATTTATTAAAGGGTAATGCAGATGGAACATCTTCCAGCCAGTTAGTAAATGCTCATGATGCAGGTCTGGCAGGTAAGCTGGTAGACAATGGAAAAACTGCTAAGTTTACTGTTGATAGCAAATTAAATGAAGGCGATAAGGTTACAATCGCTGGTGCAGAGTATACAATCGGTACAGATGCTGCTGGCAAGAGTGGCACAGATGGCTATAAGAAAATTCCAGCAGCAGCAGATACTACAAAAGTCTCAGCAGGAGATAGTATTACTCAAAAATCAACAGGTATTTCTTATACTGTTGTAGATAAAGCTACAGTGAATGATTTAACAGGTACTGATTATGAGATTACTGCAGGTAAGAGTACTTTTACAGTAACACATGCAGATGGAAGCACATCTGTTTATGATGCCATTAATAATGCAGATGATGCAAAAAATGTAATAGCAAAAGAACTTGCAGCAGGTTCTACTATTACATTAACTGCAGATAAGAATGGAAAAGCTTGTAATATCGAAATTGTCAATTCACTTACAACAACTGGAGGAAATCGCGAGATTAGTAGTATTAAAGCAGGTACGGTAGACCAATTAGTAACTGCATCAGGTGTTGCAGCAGATTCTACACAATTAAAGGAAGGTGACTCTGTAACAATTAATGGTAATACTACTACATTTTTAGCAAATACTCCAGCAACGGCTTCAGATTTTGCAGATATTATTTCTAAGTTAGATGATGGGGCAAAAGTACAAATTGGAAGAAATGATGGAAACAATACTAAAACTGCAGTAGAGTATACGGTAGGTTCTAAAACAGATGTTGTAAATAAAGTATATACAGTAGCTGATCTTGCTAATTTAATTCAAGATGGTGATGATGTAAATATCGCTACAAATGCAAAGGATTATGATGCGATTAATGAAGCAGGAGCAAAAGGAATTACTATAAGCACTAATGGTACAGTTGATGTAGCAAACAAGTATACGGCTGTAGGAAATGTTAAGAGTGAAAATAGCGATGTGATTTCTAAAGCAGATGCTCTTCAGAAGATTGCAGAGGAACTTCAGAAAGCTTCTTCAATTGGTACAGATACAGCAGCAACTGTTAAAAATAACAATGATGGTACTTTTGATATTAATAAGGGCTCTGTAGAAGTAAAGGATAAGTTAAACTTCTCTTTACATGTAGGCGCAGATGCTGATATGACAAATAAGATTACTGTTAATCTTGAATCTATGAGCGCAGCAGGTCTTGGAATTAAGGGTATTAATGTAAATGATGAGACTGGTATGTCTGCTACATACGCAGTTGATTCTATCGAAGATGCAATCAAGAAGGTTTCTTCCCAGAGATCCGCTCTTGGTGCTGTTCAGAACAGATTAGAGCATACTATCAAGAACCTGGATAACGTTGTAGAGAATACAACAGCTGCTGAAAGCCAGATTCGTGATACAGATATGGCTACAGAGATGGTTAAGTATTCTAACTCCAATATCCTTGCTCAGGCAGGTCAGTCTATGTTAGCACAGTCTAACCAGTCAAACCAGGGTGTACTTTCTCTGTTAGGTTAATTGCTTAATCAATAATTGGAGTTGGCGATTCTTTGAATCAGCCATTCCTACCATAATATGCAAAAGCCGCCAGATTGGCGGCTTTTGTCATGTCAGAAATTTTTCATTAATCTTTCCAGAGTTCTTGCATATATTCGGAAATTTCCTCATCTGATAAATTATAGTTCTGCTTAATCATAGTAATTATTTGTGATTTAGGTAGCTTAAGATTTTGAGCTAATTTTATCATACCACTAATCTCACCTTCCCCATAAGCCTCCTCATAAGCCTCCTCATAAGCCTCTTCCCGTATCATTTCCTTATACCCGACTTCATCAAATTCAGATAAAATAGATGCCATAACTCTCAACCTCTCTTTCTGTAAGATATCACGCAGAATGTTATTTTGGATACAATCGTCTATCGCCTTGGAGATTGCCTGCTCATTTGACCACTGCTTATTTTCTCTCAGGTAGTGGCGTATGATGTCAATGAACTGTGCGTATTCCTTCAGCTTCCGGCAACGCTCCATGAGTTCCTTATTATGCCCATAGTTGATGTTGAGCATATGGGCGATCACTTCAATATCAGGCTGCTCAGTGGGCTGTTGGAAGGCATCGGATAACCGAAGTTCCTTTTTATCCGGCATATTCGTAGTGCCATTGTAGAAGACGATGTACTGTGGAGTCGGGATTTTCAACAGCCTGGTAGAGTATATCTTTTTGCCGAAATACTTAACCTTGTATAGATCGGCAAAGTAGAAGAAGCCTCTTAGCGGCTGGTTGGGATTGAAGGTAGACTGCTGTTCAAACAGATTCTGCCAGTCATCCAGGATAAATGACATGTCATTCTTCAGATGCATGTAGATGACGTCATCAATGGTATTGATCTCCAACTCATCGGGATTCTGGTAATTCTTACCTGTTAATGCATTATATAGTGATAATAGTTCCTTTTTGCCCTCAAAGATGATCTTGAACAATCTATCTTTGTAAGTTCTGTTAATTGTAACGCTTTCCTGCATATATTCCTCCGTTGTGATGATTGTCTGCTGAAAGCGTCCGTCTAAATGTATTATAAGATAATTTACAGCTCTTCACAATGTTTTTTAGAGATACGTAATAATTCGGTTACTGTACACAGTAACATAATGCGGCTTTCAGCAGACGAAGGCCATTATGCATGAAATGAAAGAGAGATGCAAGCCAAATGTAATAACTCGTACTCAAATGTAAAAACTCGTACTGAATCAGGAACAGATATGAGAAAACTCCTGCCATACCCTATATAGGAGATTGACAGGAGTTTATATATTATTCGCGGAATGTGATGGAACCAGTGGCAGCATCCATACTGTCTACGATGGCAAGAGATTCCAGATGATAGCCGAGGTTGCGGATGATGCGTCCCCCATTCTGGAAGCCTTTTTCTATGGCAATGCCGATGCCCTCTACTGTGCCGCCTGCTTCAGTTACGATGGAGATCAGTCCCTGTAGTGCACAGCCGTTGGCAAGAAAATCATCAATGATCAGCACATGATCTTCTGGTCCAAGGAATTTTCTGGATACGATGACCTGATTCTTGCATTTATGTGTAAAAGATTCTACTTCAGCCACGTACATATCGCCGTCAATATTGATGCTTTTGGATTTCTTGGCAAAAACAACAGGCACATCAAAATGTCTGGCTGCAATACAGGCAATGCCAATACCGGATGCTTCGATTGTCAGGATTTTGTTGATGCTGGCATCTGAAAAACGTCTTTTAAATTCTGCACCCATTTCATCGAACAGGCGAATATCCATCTGATGATTCAGGAAGCTGTCTACTTTTAAGACGTTGCCTTCCTTTACAATTCCGTCTTTTGCAATTCTTTCTTCTAAAAAGTTCATGACTCTCCTCCGTATAATGAAACCAAATTGATTCTATAACAAGATTATCAAAATAGTGGCAAAGGTGCAATAGGTTGGGTATAATAAATAGAGAAGGGCAGGGTGATTTTGAATGGAGCAGGGGCTGGTTCATATATATTGTGGAGATGGGAAGGGGAAGACAACCTGTGCGGTGGGGCTGATGATCCGGTGTGCGGGACAGGGCGGAAGAGTACTGTGCTTCCAGTTCTTGAAGGGAGATAACTCCGGTGAGAGAAGGATTCTGGAAAAACTGGAAAAAGTGACACTGATGTCATGTTATGGCAAGGTGAAGTTTACAAGTAAAATGAATGAAGAGGAAAAGCTGGAAGCGAAAACCTTTTATCAGAACAGATTCCAGCAGATTATTACTATGGTGCAACAAAAAGAGTATGATCTGCTGGTGCTGGATGAGATTATGGCTGCAATCAGCGCAGGCTTTCTGGAGGAGAAGGAGGTCGTCCATTTCCTTCAAAATAAGCCTGGGACGCTGGAAGTAGTCATGACAGGCAGGAATCCGGGAGAAGAGCTCTTGAAGCTGGCTGATTATGTGACGGAAATGAAGATGTGTAAGCATCCTTATGAGAAAGGAATCAGTGCCCGTCGGATGATTGAGTGGTAAACAGTGGAGCAAAGGAATGATGCTTGCGATATACCGCACAGACGTCTTCTAATAAATAGCCTTTTGTCTGTTCTGCAGGACGACCGATGACTACCAGGGTAGTATTGGTCTGTTCTGCGCTTTTTATTTTCTCGGCAAAACCGCCATTTGCCCCGGAATTTTTAGTCAGTACATAAGAAATATGGAATTGATGGATAAGAGCGGTGTTCAATTCTTCTGTAAAAGGTCCCTGCATACAAATCAGATGCTGTCCTTTAAAGCCCATTTCGTAGGAATCAGATACCATCTGCGGATTGGGAAGGATTCTGGCATAGACACGTTCCTCATAGCCTGGAAGTTCACGCAGAAGAGGCAGCTCCTTACTGCCTGTTGTGACCAGAATATTGCCTTTTGTTCCGGAAAGATAGGAGACGGCCTCCTGCATGGTATGGACGAATACAATATTGGAATCCGTATCAATAGGAGTACTATCCGGTCTGATGACCCTTATATAAGGAATGTTCTCGGCAGCAGCGGCGTTTCGGATATTCTCAGAGACCAGAACAGCGTAGGGATGAGTCGCATCCAGAATACAGTCAAAAGCATTTCTGCTCATGAGCTTCTCCATCTCCTGCTCATTGAGTCTGGAAGCCAGTACTGTCAGTGCTTTATGCTCCGGCAGCATCAGTCTGCCATAATCTGTGGCAATGCATACAGTCAGATGCATCTGCAGATGTTCTTCATTTATCATATTCAGCAGAAATTGCGTCAATTCTCTGCCTTCTGTCGTTCCGGCAAATATGAGATAGTTTTCCATAATGATGAATTACGTCCTTTCTAAAAGTATAACTGTATGGGCGCCATTGCGATAGCAAGAGTCTTACCTGAATCAATGGTTTTATGCAAAGTAAGGGTATCGGCTCCGGAACAGGCAAGGGCGGCTCTCTCGCATACATTATCCACACCGGTAACAGTTTTCACATATGCAGATGAGCTGAACTGTCCCCGCACCTGAGATAATGTGTGGGCATCATACGTATGAAAAGGAATCTGATATTTACGTGACAGTTCTATGAGACAGGATTCCTTTTCTTTCAAGTCAATACTGGCAATAGCCAGTAGAGAATCGGGATTAATACATAGCTCCTGTAGTGTACGTTCTACGAAAGATTCCATATCTTCAGGTGAGATGCCCTTGCGGCAGCCAATTCCCAGAACGGTCTGACGAGGAATCAGGTGAAGCGTCTCTATATAGGGATTCTGATTGGTAAAAGGGCTGATGCAGATACCAAGCCTTGGATGCTCATCCGGATTCATAGTCAGTTCATCCGGTAAACTGCCTTGTGGAATGATACCGCTAAGACCTGTTTTTTCATCATCCAGTATAGCAGCGGATATTTTCTTTGCAAGTGTCATATCTGATATTTTCAGGTGATTTTTCGTGGCAAAAACGTCTACAGCAAACTTGTGATTCAAGTCTGTTGCAGTAGAAATAATGGGAGAAGCACCAAGCAGGGATGCAGCCTGTATTGCCAGTTCATTGCCACCGCCTATATGGCCGGAGAGCAGTGAAATGACATAGCGCCCCTGTTCGTCAATCGAGAGGACACAGGGGTCACAGGTCTTATCCTGAAGGAAGGGTGCAATAGACCGTACAGCGATACCGCACGCCCCGATATAGATCAGTGCATCCTCGGAAGAGAAAAATGAGCCTGTTAAATCCTTAACGGACTTTTTCATGGCTTGCAAATGAAATTCAGCTGCATATTTTGGCATAGTAAAAGCCTGGCACAGATGTCCGCTCTGTATCAGGTCTTTTGCAAGAGACGCTGCCAGAGCAGCGCCATTATGTGTAAAAGAAAAAATAGTAATCCGCATGATGTCTCTCCAATGATGTTATTTGGTATTCTGTAATTTCGCTGCATTCTCGTTCAGAGAAGAAACGATAGAAGATACGTGATTGACCAGTATGGAATTCTGCTCGCAGGCGTGATATGTTTCGTTTGCATGAGCAGAGACTTCCTCGGTAATGGCTGAGATAGTCTGGATATTCTCAGTAATTTCACGATTGGCACTGAACAGGTCATCTACAATGCCCATAAGCTCCTGTGCCTGTGCCACAACGGTATCTGTGCCTTCCATAATATGATTGAAGTTACCGGATACAGCCTTTGTACTCTCTCTGTTCTGCTGGTTACTGTCTGCAACGATATTTACCGCAGAACGGACAGATTCCAGCTCTGTATTGATATGGTTGATCAGTTCTGTGATGTTGACAGTAGCGCTCTTGGTCTGGCTTGCCAGAGTGGATATCTGACTTGCTACAACAGCAAATCCTCTGCCTGCTTCTCCTGCACGGGCAGCTTCTATGCTTGCGTTAAGAGCCAGCATACCGGTGCTGTTGGCAATACTGGTAATGGTTTCGATGATAGTGTTCATCTGTCCTGCATACTGACTCAGAGCATCCATCTGTGTGATCATCTGCTGGTTTGCTTCCATGGACTTGTCAATCTGGTTGGATAGAATATCAATTCTTTTACGCCCATCTGATACATCCTGTGCAGTTCCTTCCATATTAGATTCAATCTGCTGTGCAGCATCCTTGACGGTATCGATATATTTCTGGATCTGTTCAGTCTTTAGCAGCTGGTTCTGAACAGACTCTGCATTTTCTGTACTGCCTTGTGTTACCTGTTCCATGGAATCGTGCATCTGGTTCATGGAAGAACCCATTTCCAGAACCTGTGTGGATACATCGGATATTTTCTGAGACATCTGTCTGGCTGTCTGTATGATGTTTTCGGAAAGGGCAGCGGATGCTTCTGACTGTTCCTGAATCTGAGACAGTTTTACACGATTGACCTTCTGGACAGCCTTACCTGCCACGATCATGAAGATACCTGTCAGAAGGATACTGGCAATCTGTATTTCCACATCTGCGATCTGAGAGGCTTCATAACCTACTGTAATGGCGCGGTATGCAACGAATCCGATGTTGCCAAGCAACGTAACCAGAAAGATTCCAAGACACATACGCATATCCATATACAGAATGATGACCATAAATAATGGGAACATATAGGTATAGGCAAAGGTACTGTGTGTTGTGAAAAGGGTGAAGAGATACATAATACTGTAACTGACGCACATAACGATTGGAATGGATGGATTTTCTTTCTTCCTGCGATACAGAATATATTCAATGATAACAGGAAGAAGACAGAGCAGCACAAAGAACAGATAATAACCTAAGGTTCTGGCTTTTTTGGCAAGCTCTGCTGCATATGCCAGTACCAGAACGGCACTGATACTTGCGTGTCCGATTATCGCGATTTTATTAATGTACGCTTTTTCTGAAAATTGATTCATATAACCCCTGCTTTCTGGAAGTGTCTCCCTTTTTCTTGCTATTATTATACATCTTGTGTGATAGTAAGAAAAGCCTTTTGTAAAAAACAGTTGATTCCTACTGATACACTAGGTATAATATCGAAAGGTATGATGCGTTTTTCTATATATGGAAAGGTTTGGTTTGAAAAATGAAGGATTTGGAAATATCGGTACAGGAAATGGCACAGTTGGACGAGAAGACATATCGTCTTATAGATATGCGGGATGACCTGTCCTATTCCTATGGAAATATACCGGGAAGTATTCATATACCGGGAGAAGAACTTCTGGAGAATCCGGAGCAGCTTGCCCTACAGTATCCTGGGGAAAAGCTGATCATTTATTGCAAGAAGGGCGAGAACAGTAAAGAGCTGGTCTGTTCCCTTCAGGAAAAAGGCATAGATGCTGTCAGCCTGCAGGGCGGTTATCTGGCATGGCTTATGGAGCGCATGAAGGAGCAGCCGGGGAAGGAACAAGAGAGAGAAGCCTATCTGGATATTGAAGAGAGTATCCGTAAGAAGTTCCGCAAAACAATCTGGTGTCGTTTTACGAAAGCGATTCGTGAATACGAGCTGGTCAAGGAAGGGGATAAAGTGGCAGTCTGTATCTCTGGTGGTAAGGACTCCATGCTGATGGCAAAGCTTTTTCAGGAGTTAAAGCGTCATAATAAATTCCCTTTTGAAGTGGTATTTCTGGTGATGGACCCGGGCTACAGCCCTGAGAATCGTCAGATCATAGAGAATAACGCCAAAAAGCTTAATATTCCAGTTACGATCTTTGAATCAGATATTTTTGAATCCGTATTTAACATAGAGAAATCCCCGTGTTACCTGTGTGCAAGAATGCGAAGAGGATATCTGTATCACAAGGCACAGGAGCTTGGCTGTAATAAGATAGCACTGGGACACCATTATGATGATGTGATAGAGACGATACTGATGGGTATGCTCTATGGAGCACAGGTACAGACAATGATGCCTAAGCTGCACAGTACGAATTTTGAAGGTATGGAGCTGATACGTCCTCTGTATCTGGTCAGAGAAGATGATATCAAGAAGTGGAGAGATTATAATGATCTGCATTTTATCCAGTGTGCATGCAAATTCACTGATACCTGTACAACCTGTGGCGGTGAGAATGCATCGAAGCGTGTAGAGGTGAAGAATCTTATCAGACAGCTCAAGGAGACGAATCCGTTTGTAGAGAGCAATATCTTTAAGAGCGTGGAAAATGTGAATCTGAGTACCATTGTAGCTTACAAGAAGGATGGTGAGAAACATCATTTTCTGGATGATTATGATGGTATAAAGGAATAATTACGCAAAAGGCAACTGTTTTGTGCAGTTGTTTTTTACGTATACTTCTGCTATAAGAGAAAGTTATAACAAGCCCTAACTTTTATGTATTGGCAGAATTCCTATCGGACTGATAAGATATAACTATTCAGAGCCATATGAGTAAAAGTAAAGCATCGCAGATGCGGTTTTACGAATGTGGTCTGAATAGTTATATATGTAAGAAAGGATTGATTTATATATGGGATGTGGAATCGCTACAAAATGTATCTATGGAGATGGTAAAACTTTTGAAGGAGATAAAACAGGAGCTATCAGCTTTCCGATTTACCAGACAGCAACGTATGCCCACCCTGAGGCAGGCAAAAGCACAGGCTTCGACTACAGCCGTTTGCAGAACCCTACAAGGCAGCAGGTGGAGAATGTGGTGGCTTCTCTGGAAGGTGGCGTAGATGCACTTGCCTTTTCTACAGGAATGGCAGCGATTACCATGTTAATGGAGATATTTAAGCCGGGAGACCACATTATTACAGATGCGGATCTGTATGGCGGCAGTATCCGGCTTTTTGACCATGTAAACGAGAAGAACGGTCTGACTTTCAGCCACATTGACTGTACAAAGGAAGACATTGAGGCTTATATTCAGGAGAATACAAAGGCAATCTACATAGAGACACCGACCAATCCGATGATGAATGTCATAGATATCCGCAAGGTATCTGACATTGCAAAGAAGCATGGGCTTTTACTCATTGTAGACAATACTTTCCTGTCTCCGTATTTCCAGAGACCTTTTGAGCTGGGGGCAGATATCGTCATTCACAGCGGTACGAAGTTCCTCGGTGGACACAATGACACACTGGCAGGCTTTATTGTAACCAATTCCCAGGAGATATCTGATAAGCTCAGATTCCTTATCAAGACAGTAGGTTCAGGACTTGCGCCATTTGACAGCTGGCTGATTCTGCGTGGTATCAAGACACTGCCAATCCGTATGGAAAAGGCACAGGAGAATGCCCAGGCAATCGTGGAATTTCTTTTACAGGAAAAGAAAGTGACTAAGGTATATTATCCTGGTATCGAAGGAACCAAGGCTTATGAGATCTGTAAGAAACAGGCAAGCGGTTTCGGAAGTATGCTGACTTTTGAAGTAGAGAGCAAAGAGCTGGCGCTTCATATTCTGAAGTCAACGAAGCTGATTCCTTTTGCAGAGAGTCTTGGTGGTGTGGAGACTCTGCTGACTTATCCTACAACACAGACTCATGCGGATGTACCGGAAGAGGTCAGAATCCGTAATGGTATTACAGACAGAGTATTGAGATTATCAGTTGGTATTGAGGATAAGGCAGATCTGATTGCAGACCTCAGGCAGGCAATTGACAGCTACAGGTAATTTTATGTTGCGCCTGTTCAGAGTGATGGATATAATGTAACATATATCCGAAAGGACACATATAATATGACACTACAACAATTGATCTATGCGGTGAAGATCGCCGATACCAAGTCTATGAATAAGGCGGCAACAGAATTGTTTGTCTCCCAGCCTGCTCTTTCCAGTACGATGAGAGATCTGGAAGAAGAATTGCAGATAGAGATTTTTATCCGTACGAACAAAGGAATCGTAATCACTACAGAGGGTGAGGAATTTCTAAGCTATGCCAGACAGATGGTAGAGCTGAATCAGATGATAGAAGACCGCTATATTAATAATATGAAGCGGAAGAACAAATTCAGTGTATCCATGCAGCATTACTCTTTTGCAGTAGAGGCGTTCATGAAGCTTGCAAGGGAATTTGCGCTGGAGGATTTCGAGCTGGCGGTGCATGAGACCAAAACCAGTGAAGTAATTGAAAATGTACATAATTATCGAAGCGAGCTGGGCATACTTTATCTGAATGACTTTAACAGAAAGGCGATGCAGAAGATATTTGCAGAGAATGACCTGGAGTTCACAGAACTGTTTCAGTGTGATGTGTACGTATACCTCAGCAATCATCATCCGCTGGCGGACAAAGATAAGATTACTTTTGAAGAGTTGGGAGATTATCCATGCCTGTCTTTTGAACAGGGAGATAAGAATTCCTTTTATTTTGCAGAAGAAGTGTTCAGTACGCTGCAGTACAAGCAGATGATCAAGGCAGATGACCGTGCGACCATGCTCAACCTTATGGTCGGTATGAATGGGTACACACTCTGTTCCGGTATTATCTGTGAAGAGCTGAATGGGGACGGTTATTCGGCAATTCCACTGGAGACAGATGAGAAGATGACCATAGGCTATATCAAGCGGAAAGGCATGCATATCAGCCACATTGGAAAAAGTTATATCGAAATATTACGAGGATATGCTTGACATTACCATGTACTTTGGATATGATTTGGGTAGTGACACAGGCAAGGAACGAACGGCAAAGTAGTCAAGAAACGAACGGCATCTTGATTACTTTGCCGTTCGTTTGTATGTAGGAATCACATACTTGTGAAAGCATGATTATGGACACAGAATGATACTGACTTAACATATGCATAAGCAGGCACTTGAAAAACGCCGGTACTTGGTGTGCATAGCCGTAAGGCATATGCGCACCTATGTATCCGCTGCGTTTTTCACGTAGCGAGAGCGTGCCTGTATTGCATTGTTAAATCGGTATCATTCGTCCCATTCTATAAATACATTGTGGGAGATAAGAGATGGAAACAAAAGCATCAGAGAACATCATTGAACTTAAAGGGATCAGGAAAATTTATGAAGATAATTTCGAAGCAGTGAAGGATTTTAATCTTCAGGTGAAGAAGGGAGAATTTGTTACATTTCTGGGACCATCAGGCTGCGGCAAGACAACTACGTTGCGTATGATTGCAGGCTTTGACATCCCGACATATGGACAGATTCTGTTAAATGGCAAAGATATCAGCCAGCTTCCACCAAATAAGAGACCAATCAATACCGTGTTCCAGCGTTATGCCCTTTTTCCACATTTGAATATATATGACAATATTGCGTTTGGCTTGAAGTTAAAGACCAAGACGGTAACTTATCAAAATGCAGCAGGGGAGACACTGACCAGACAGGAGAAGCTTTCACGTGGAGAGATCAGGGATAAGGTGCGTCATGCACTGGAAATTGTAGACTTGGAAGGCTTTGAAAAAAGAAGTATTACAACATTGTCAGGTGGACAACAGCAGCGTATTGCGATTGCAAGAGCGATTGTAAATGAGCCTGAAATACTGCTTCTGGACGAACCATTAGGAGCACTGGATCTGAAGATGCGTAAGGAAATGCAGCTGGAATTGAAGGCAATGCATAAGGAACTGGGCATTACTTTTATCTATGTTACCCATGATCAGGAAGAAGCGCTTACCATGTCTGATAAGGTGGTAGTCATGTCAGATGGTATGATTCAGCAGATCGGTACGCCGGAAGAGATATATAATGAGCCGAATACCGTCTTTGTAGCGGATTTCATCGGTGAGAGTAATATTTACGATGGCAAGATGTCAGGTCATAAGATAGTGCATTTCTGCGGTGCCGACTTTGTCTGTCTTGATGATATGCCTGTAGGAGCCAAGGTAGATGTTGTAGTGCGTCCAGAGGATATCATTATGACCGCACCGGAGCAGGGAACGATTACAGGTGTAGTCAACTCCGTTATTTTCAAAGGTATGCATTATGAGATTATTGTGCAGTCCGGGGATAATGAAGTTGTGATTCAGAGTACCAAGAGTGCGAAAGTAGGAGATACAATAGGTATGTGTCTGGAGCCGGACGGTATTCATGTAATTCTGGCGGAGACCAATCATAACGTATTTGATGGCGAACTTACCAGAAATTACACAGTGCGTTTTGCAGATGGCGAGTATGAATGTGACGTGACGAAATTATATGCAGGTTCTGCAATCAATGCAGATGGTATTCTGGTAGATGCTGATGGCAATGAGATCTACACGGATGGAGTCAAGGTACGTGTCAAGATTCCTGTGGATGCGGTTTCCATGAGTGATGATACAGAGGGTGAAGGCATCTGTGGGCATATCGTTTCTCTTATTTATAAAGGCGACCATTATCACTATATTGTCAGAACCAGAACGGAAGAGGATATCCACCTTCATGATGAATATCTGTGGAACGAGAATGACTATGTCAGAGTATTGATTCCAAAGGAGAGCATAGGACTTTCCTTTGGGCAGGATAACTAGAAGGAGCATGGATTAAGATGAATTTGCGTTTTCAGAGGAAGCAGCTTAGCATTCCTTATGTGATATTTTTGCTTTGCTTTGTAATTGCTCCTGTATTGGTGGTTTTTTACTATGCATTTACCAATGGAGAGGGCAGATTTACAGTAGCTAATTTTATTGGATTCTTTACCAATCAGAATACTATCGGTACACTTTGCTATAGTCTGGTCGTAGCGCTGACCGTAACGATATGTTGTACACTGGTGGCTTATCCTACAGCGTATATTCTGGCCCGAAGTCATTTTAAGAAAAAGGCAGTTCTTCTGGTGCTGTTTGTAGCACCTATGTGGATTAATTTTACACTGCGTGTTGTGGCTTTAAAAGAAGTCCTTACCATGATAGAGGGAAATCTGGCATATCATCCATTCCTTAATACAGTGCTTGGCATGACCTACGACTTTCTTCCTTTCATGATATTGCCTTTGTATACAACGTTGAGTAAGCTGGATAAATCTTATCTGGAAGCAGCAGCGGATTTGGGAGCAAGCCCGGTTGTTACATTTATGAAAGTAACATTTCCACTGAGTATGCCGGGACTGATCAGTGGAATTACAATGGTATTCTTACCATCTATGACAAACTACGTTATATTGGACATGCTCTATAACAGTACTTATATTATGGGTAGTCTGATTGGAAGCTATTTCAGCGCTTACGACTGGCATAGTGGTTCCATGATCTCTATTGTGCTGCTGGCAATTATTTTCCTGATTACGTGGGCAACCAATGGATTTCATGAAGAAGAGACAAGCAGGGGGGGAGTATTATGATCAAGAGAATCTTACACTCTTCATGGCTGGCACTGGTTCTGTTATTTATATATCTGCCTGTGCTGATGCTGGCAGTTTACAGCTTTACCGATACGGCAACAATTGGTACAAAGGGCAATTTTTCCCTGCAAAATTACGTGACACTATTCAACACACCGGAACTAAGAGGCATGATTGGTGGCACATTCCTGCTGGCTTTCGGATCTGCCCTGGTGGCAACAATTCTTGGAACTATAGGCGCAATTGGTGCTTTTTATTGTAAAAAAGGTCCTAAACAGCTGATTCAGTTCGTAAACCAGATCCCGGTTATCAATGCAGATGTTGTGACTGGTTTCTCATTATGCGTTCTGATGATCGTTGTACTGGGAATGGATAAGGAGACTCTGCTTCCGTTGATAGCTGGACATGTGGTACTGGAAGCGCCTTTTGTCTATCTGTCTGTACTGCCTAAGCTGAAACAAATGGATAACAGCATCTATGAGGCAGCAAGAGACCTGGGAGCCAATGCAAGAGTAGCCTTATTTAAGGTGGTAATCCCACAGCTTGTTCCGGGTATCGTATCTGGCTTCATGCTGTCAGTTACATTGTCTCTGGATGATTATTTCATTACAACTTATACAAAACCTGCGACTTTTGATACGATCAGTACATATGTAGTAAATGCTACGAAGGGATCTCATACTGAGATCAAGACTGCTCTTTGGGCATTGTCTACAGTCATCTTCGTTATTATATTAACGGTGGTGCTGGCAGGAAACAGGATTACCCATAGAAAGGCTGGTGCTGATAATGAGAAATAAAGGTATGACAGCAGCGATAATGGGACTGGGAATCATGACCATATGCAGTGCTGTTCCTATGAAGGTATCTGCTGCAAATGACACGATTACCCTGCGTGTGTGCAACTGGGAAGAATATATTGATGAAGGCGGCTGGGATGAGGACGAGAGAATCGAACTGCCCAGCGGAGATATATTTGGTGATAGGTCGCTGGTAGAAGAGTTCGAAGACTGGTACTATGAGAATTATGGAGTGCGTGTAAAGGTGGAATATTCCACTTTTGGTACGAATGAAGAGTTATACAGCCAGTTGAACCTTGGTAATGTGTTTGATCTGGTCTGTCCTTCAGATTATATGATCATGAAGCTTATGACGGAGAACAGGCTGGAGCCTTTATCAGACGATTTTTTTGATGAGACAAATGACAATAATTATTATAGGAAAGGACTTTCTCCTTATATTAAGCAGGTCTTTGATGAACATGAGATTAACGGAGAACCTTGGTCAGATTATGCAGCCGGCTATATGTGGGGCGTCACGGGAATGATATACAATCCGGACGAAGTAACACAGGAAGAAGCATCTACCTGGTCAATCCTGACCAATGAGAAGTTCCGCAGACAGGTTACAATCAAGGATAATGTAAGGGATGCTTATTTCCCAACGTTGGCAATCCTGAATACGGACACCTTAATGAATGAGGATTTTCGCTTGGAAGCTGACTATCAACAGAAGCTGTCAGATATCATGAATGATACGGGAAAAGCTACGATAGATGATGCAGAAGCGAAGCTGAAGGAAATCCGCCGAAATGTCTATTCCTTTGAGACAGACAGTGGAAAGGCAGATATGATCACAGGTAAAGTTCTTGCCAGTCTGCAATGGTCCGGTGATGCAGTCTATGCAATGGATCAGGCCGAGGAGGATGATTTTATCCTGAACTGGGCAGTACCTGAAGAGTGTACGAACCTGTGGTTTGACGGATGGGTTATGTTAAAGAGTGGAATTGGCAATGATATGGCAAAGAAACAGGCAGCAGAGGCATTTATCAATTACCTGTCCAAGCCGGAAAGCGCAGTACGCAATATGTACTATATTGGTTATACATCTGCTATAGCCGGTGGTGACAGCAATCTTGTCTTTGAATATCTGGAAAACAATTATGGCGCAGATGAGGATGAAGAAGATGTGATAGAGTATCCGCTTGGATATTTCTTCTCCGGGGATGCAGAGGATGAGAGATATGTCATCACAGCACCAGAGGAGCAGACACACAGACAGCTCGCCGCGCAGTACCCGAGTCAGGATGTGATTGCACGTAGTGCCGTCATGCTGTACTTTGATGAGGAGGGCAATGCCAACATCAATCAGATGTGGATCAATGTACGCTGTTTCAATCTCAGTATGATCAGTCCCGTACAGTGGATCTGCATAGCAGTAGGCATAATACTTGTTCTCGTTATCATCCTTCTTATAAAACATGGAAACGAATGGTTTCGACCCAAAGCCCCCAGAGGGTATCATAGAGTCAACTAACAGGAAAGGGAGTACGAATCATAGATTCGTACTCCCTTTCCTGGGACGATATGGACGCACCATCTCTGCCGGTTGTTTCTGTGAACACGTCAAGGCTGTAAGGACTTCTAAGCATCTACATAAGAAATGCTTTTGTTACAAGTCCTGCGCCTGAAACTCGCCTGCGGCTCAGACAACGGCTCGGACTTGCCTGCATTTCTTCTTTGATGCCAAGAAGTACTAACAGCCATTCCTAAGGTTCACAGGCAACAACCGGCAGCGATGGTGCTGCCTAAAGCAAGCCAGGCGCAACTGTCTGAGCCAGAATGGCGAGTTTTGCGTCCGGCTTGCACGCTATGCATTTGAGATGCAGTTCTTAGAAAATCTTACATCACGTACGTGGCAAGTGAGTCGAACTGCCATGAACTGCGGCGGGACTATAGAGTAAAAGGGATTGAATTAGGCAGGGATTTGTGAGATGCTATTGGGGGCAGGTGGAAGTTATGTGTGAGAGAAGAATTGTAATCGGGGGACGTGGGTGTCAGGTATATGGGGATGAGACAGCGAAGAACGTGATCTTCTGGTTTACAGGAGAACATGAGAAAGATACGATAGAAGAAGTGTATCAGCAGTTAAAGGAAACGACACAGGTGTCATTTTGCCTGATTGCATGTGAAATAGAAGACTGGAATGCACAGCTTTCACCATGGAGTGCGCCGGCTGTATATGGGAAAGAAGGCTTTGCAGGAGAGGGGGCGGAGACCTTGAAATGGCTGGAAAAGGACTGTCTTCCGGGACTTGAAAACATATATCAGATGAAGCTGGAAGAGAAAAGACTATTGATAGGCGGGTATTCACTGTCCGGTTTATTTGCAATGTGGGCTTTTTACGAACTGGGGATATTCGCAGGAGCAGCGGCATGTTCTGCTTCCTTCTGGTTCCCAGGTTGGATGGAATATACGAAACAGCATATGGTACGCAAGAAGAGCAGAATCTACCTGAGCCTTGGAATCAAGGAAGAGAAGACCAGAAATCCCGTCATGGCAACAGTAGGGGAGGCTGCCAGAGACATGTATCAGCAGCTGTCTGAGGATATGAACGTTGAGAAAGTAACTCTCGAATGGAATCCCGGTAATCATTTTACACAGCCTGCCAAGCGGACAATGAAGGGATTTGCATGGCTGTTATCATAAACTGCTTGATATGTAGTATTGAATACTATATAATATGGGTTAGGGAAATTGCGTGATTTTCCTAACCCATATTTGGAAAGGCATGGTTATAACGATGCATATTGACACAAATGATTTATTACAAAGTATATTAGCAAGTTTTGACAGAATTGATTATGTGAAGTCACAGGATATACCCAATATTGACCTGTATATGGATCAGGTAACTACATTCATGGATAAGAACCTGAGAAAATCTTCCAGATATCCTGAGAACGATAAAGTCATGACTAAGACCATGATCAATAATTATGCAAAGAATGATCTGTTACCACCACCTATCAAGAAGAAATATTCTAAGGAGCATGTGCTGGTACTGATTTTTATCTACTATTATAAAGGAATCCTGTCTATCAATGATATTCAGACGCTGTTGCAGCCAATTACGATGCAGTTCTTCCAGACAGAGGGAGAATTTGATATTACATCTGTGTATGATGAAGTATTTGGACTGGAGAAAGAACAGATAGATGCGTTGAAGAAGGATGTCATGGAGAAGTATGAATATTCTACGAAGACCTTTGAAGATGCGCCGGAAGAGAGTAAAGAGTTCCTGAAGCTGTTTTCCTTTATATGTTTACTAAGCTTTGACGTATATATGAAGAAACTTCTGATAGAGAAGCTTGTAGATGAGATTAAGGAGAAAGATCCCAAATCTAAAAAAGAAAAATAACTGATAAATATTGAAAATGTCTGCTAATTATTCTATACTATAGGAAACCGAATGGTTGGGAAAGGAGTATGGGAATGATGGTATCAGGAATTACAGGAATCTCCGGAATGAATAGTTATCGTATTTCTTCTATTCATGGAAATCCTTATACATTGAATCCAGTCTCTGAGATAACTGAGCAGACAGAACAATCCGGCAGACCCCTTGTGATTGCAGCAGATAAGAAAGATGAGCTGTATGTCAAGGATTATGGCGAGCTGAAAAATACAGGAAGTACTGCAACCGGCGATTTTGCGGAAATGCTTGGAATCTGGCAGGATATGCAGGCAGGTGGAACACAACAGGTACAGCAGCAACAAAACACATCAACGTCCTACTATAATGATATGATTGGTCTGATGGGTTATCAGAATGCAATAAGAGACCAACTGGGAACATCTTTTATACCTTTTGAATAGTATAAGTGATGATGGGCAATCACTGGAAGCAATGGCTTTCAATGGTTGCTTTTTTTATATCAGGACACACTTTTATCACAATTTCAACAAATTTTCATCACACATTACACATAGAATGAACAATAGCGGTTATTAATCTATAACCGGAAATGTTGAGTAGGAGGACAGAAGACGTGATAGAAGTAGAGAATCTGACAAAAAAGTATGGCAGTCATGTGGCAGTCGATAATTTGTCCTTTCGTGTAGAGAGGGGTATGATCTACGGCTTCCTGGGACCAAATGGAGCAGGTAAAAGTACGACCATGAATATGATGACCGGATATATTGCGGCCACCAGCGGAACAGTGAAAATTAATGGATACGATATCCTGAAGAATCCGGAGCAGGCTAAGAAAAGCATAGGATATTTGCCGGAGCTTCCACCTGTTTATCCAGATATGACCGTATATGAGTATCTGAGGTTTGTAGCTGAATTAAAGAAAGTAAAGAAAAATGAGAGACAGGTACAGATAGAGGACGTTATGAAGCAGACACAGATAGAGGATGTGAAAGGACGTCTGATCAAGAACCTGTCTAAAGGATATAAACAGAGAGTAGGTCTGGCACAGGCGATTATCGGTTATCCTGAGGTGATTATTCTGGATGAGCCTACAGTTGGTCTGGACCCGAAGCAAATCATAGAGATTCGTGAACTGATCAGAGAACTGGCGAAGAAACATACGATTATTCTAAGTTCCCATATCCTGTCAGAGGTAAGTGCAGTCTGCGATCATATCATGATTATTTCCAAAGGTAAGCTTGTGGCAAGTGATACGCCGGAAGGACTGATGACCCTGTTAAAAGGTGGCAGACAAATGAAATTATCAGTGCTAGGCGAACAGAGTAAAGTCGAGGAACTGTTACAGAGCATGGAATCAGTTAAAGATTTCTCCATGCAGCCTCCTAGGGCAGAGGGAATGGTCAGTGTGAATATCAGGACAGAAGATACAGAAGACATCAGAGTAGAGCTGTTCCACAGACTGGCTGCGGCAGATATGCCTATTATGGAATTGAGTCTGTCAGAAAAGTCATTAGAGGATGTATTCTTAGAGTTGACAGGCGAGGAGGACAAAGAGAATGAAGGCAATATTTAAAAGAGAGTTTTCGGCTTATATCCATTCAGTAGTAGGACTTTTATTCATGGCAGTCACAGTATTTTTCTTTGGATTATATGGGGCTGTATATAATCTGGCATCAGGATATCCTTATGTATCTTATACATTAAGCGCCATTTTATTTCTGTTTCTGTTGACGATTCCCATCTTGTCCATGAGGATTCTTGCTGATGAAAAGAAGCAGAAGACAGATCAGCTGATACTGACTGCTCCGGTTTCTGTTGGTAAGATCGTATTGGGCAAATATTTTGCAATGGCAGCTATTTTCCTGATTCCTGTAGCCGGAATGTGCATATTCCCACTCTTTTTATCAAGATTTGGAACAGTGCCTATGGCAGAATCTTATGCGGCAATATTGGCTTTTGCATTATATGGACTGACCTGTATGGCAGTAGGTATTCTGGTATCCAGCTTTACAGAAAGTCAGGTCATTGCAGCAGTATTGTCTTTTGCAATTCTGTTCATTACGTATATGATGCAGGGAATTGAGAGCCTGATTTCCCAGACTGGAAATGTTGTAACGAAATTTTTAAGTATTTTTGATTTCCAGACAAGATTCAGCGATATGGTAAATGGCGTATTTGACATTACAAGTGTTATTTATTTTGTAAGCGTCATTGCATTGCTGCTTTTCCTTACAACACAGTCTATTCAGAAGAGAAGATACAGTGTATCTGTACATAATATATCCATGGGTGCGTATAGTTCGATAACGGTTGTTATTGGAATTGCACTTACAGTTGTTGTGAATCTTATCGTTTCACAGTTACCTACGAAATATACAAGCTTTGATATTACAGCGAATCAGTTGTATACCATCACAGACCAGACGAAAGAAATGCTTGGTAATCTGACAGAGGATGTAACGATATATGTACTTAGCTCTGAGGACAATGCGGATACTACAGTAGCGCAGACTCTCAAGGGATATGAAGAGGAATCCTCACATGTTAAGGTGGAATATATTGATCCCTTGGTAAATCCACAGTTTGCAAGCAGTTATTCTACTACCAATCTGTCACAGAACAGCTTGATCGTAGAGACATCCAAGCGTTATAAAGTGATTTCCTATAGTGATATGTATGAAACGGAAATAGACTATTCAACCTACTCACAGAATGTAACAGGGTATGATGGGGAAGGCCAGCTGACCAGCGCAATTGCATACTGTACGAGCAATGATATGCCGAAAGTATACATGATTACAGGACACAATGAGTATACATTAGACAGTGGTTTTACAACAGCACTGGAGAAGGAAAACATTGATTACGAAACAATCAGCCTGATGGAATATGATGCAATACCGGAGGATGCAGAGTGTATCATCATTCATGCCCCGGAGAAGGATTTCTCAGAAGATGATGCCAATAAGGTGATTGAATATCTGAACAATGGTGGTAAGGCATTGATTACAACAGAGTATGTAGATACACAGATGCCTAATTTTGAGAAGATACTTTCAGAGTTTGGACTGACAATCCAGAGTGGTTACGCAGTAGATACCAATGCAGGTAATTATTATCAGACACCTATTTATCTGCTTCCGAATGTGGAATACAGTGATGAGACTACAGGTCTGACAGAAAGTCATACTTATGTTATGGCACCTTATGCAGAAGGAATTGCTGTTCCTGATGTGGATGTTGAAAATATTACATATACCAAGCTTCTGACTACGTCTGAGAGCTCTCTGTTGAAGACAGATGTTAAGAATGCAGCTTCTTTTGAAAAAGAAGAAGGGGATATTGATGGACCGCTGTGTATTGGCGTAAAAGCCGAGAAGACACTGGATAGTGGTTCAGCAGTATTGTATGTCTTTTCCAGTGCACAGTTCTTCACAGACAATGTGGATAATGCGGTATCCGGCAATAATAAGACACTGTTTACTAATATAATGAGTACAATTGCTTCTCATGATGTAAGTGTGTCTGTACCGGTTAAGAGTTACAGTTACGATAATCTGACTGCCTCAACAAAGGACGTTGTATTATTTGAAACAGTAGTTGTAATCCTGATTCCATTAGCCCTGATCATAATCGGATTTGTAATCTGGTTCAAACGAAGAAAGAAATAAGGAGGTAACCTGCATATGGAGAAGCAGAAGAAACAGCTGCTCGGATTGCTGGTGATTCTGATTGTGTCAGTCATTGCTTTTATAGTAGTGAAGAATCTGCCCCAGGAAGAGGAAACAGATACAACAGCAAGCTATGAAGTAACTAATCTGAATGCAGATGATGTGACAAAACTGGTGTATACCAATGAAAATGGTACACTGACTTTGAATAAAGACGGAGATAACTGGATCTGTGATGAAGATCGCAGTGTAGACATTGATGCAGATAAAGTAAGTACTATGGTTGGTAAGGTGGCTTCTCTTACATCAGAGAATAAGATTGAGAATGTAGAAGATATTGCCCAGTATGGTCTGGATGCACCATCTCTTACGATTCTGGTATCGGATGGTACAACATCATATACTATATTAATTGGCAATTATAATGAGACAACATATACATATTATATGTGCCTTGAGAGTGATAAGAGTACAGTATATACGACCGATTCTGCAACAATAACAAGCTTTAATAGCAATACACTGGAAGATATTACAGCAGAGGAAGAGACAGAGACTGAAACGGAGACTGAGAGTGAAGCAGAAGAGATAACCGAAACTGATTCAGAGTCAGCGAGTGAATAGTTTTGAAGAAAACTACTGGTCTTTTCCAGTGAAATGGTGTATGATAAAATCCTATTGGAGAAAACTGAATACGGAGGTTATCATGAATCATTTTACGAAAATTGCAAAAATTATTCTGATGGGTGTATTGGCGCTGGAAATTACATTTGGCCCACAGTCAGCCTGGACAGTGCAGGCGGCAGAAGCTTCAACGCAGCAGACAGTACAGACACCAACCTATCAGGTCTATGTAAATCGTATCGCTAATTGTGTTACAGTATATACAAAGGATGCGGATGGCGAATATACAGTGCCGGTGAGATCTTTTGCCTGCTCCACTGGTAGAGAAGGGATGGAGACTCCGCTTGGAAGCTTCAAAACTTCTGATTATTATACATGGAGACTTATGGTAGATGGAAGCTATGGACAATATGCAATCCGTTTTAACAGAGGTATCTTGTTCCATTCTGTTCCATATTATACCAGTTCAGCAGATAATCTGGAGAAGGATCAGTTCAATCTGTTAGGTTCACAGGCGTCTCTTGGATGTGTCAGAATGGCTGCCAGTGATGTGAAGTGGCTTTATGATAACTGTGAAAAAGGCACCAGAGTTATCGTATATGATGATGAACAGAATCCTGGACCTTTGGGAAAGCCGGTACAGATGCAGATTGATATTTCCCATCCATTCGCCGGATGGGACCCGACAGATCCTGCAGAAGAGAATCCATGGAATACAATCAGACCTTCCCTGTATCTGGTACAGGATATGGGGGATGGTGTACTGTATGTACCTGTAGGTGCGACTGTTGATCAGTTGAAGCAGTATGTTGGATTAAAGAATATACAGGGACAGGCGTATACCCCACAGGACTATCAGTTGTACATAAATGGCAATTATGATCTGAACACACTAGGGGCCTACAGAGTGTGGATCAGTGGTCAGGATGTAGCCGGCACTATGGTACAGCAGGAAATGATACTTGCTGTTGTGAATATGTAAGTAGATAAATGGCTTAGATAGAGGCAGATATGATGAGAGTTTTCCTATCATATCTGCCTTTTATTATATTTATTTATCTGCTATGGCTTTTTGGGCATAAGAGGTATCGACCAGTTCGTTATAGGGAACAAAGGAATCCAGTTCCCCGGCTTCCATCAGTATGTTTTCCAGTAATTCAAAGCTGCTTTGCTCAAAGATCAGGTCTGTTTTCCAAGTGCCCTGACACTGATAGCGGGTGACAATTGTAGTAATGGTATCCAGATCTGTTTCTTTGAATTGGGGCTGGATGATAGAGGCTATCTCCTGGGCAGAGTGGGTGGCAGTGTAATCCATACCTTTCTGCAGGGCATTCGTAAAATGCTGCAATGTATCAGCATGGTCCGCATAATAGCTTTTTCTTGCACAGAAGGCGGTATAAGGGACATAGCCTGAGTCTGTTCCAAGAGAAGCAACGATATAGCCGGTCTGTTGTGCTTCCAGGGAAGTTGCATGAGGCTCGAATTCTACCGTGAAATCAGCATAGCCGGCTTCCCCTTTCTTAGCACCTGCAAAAGCTGCAGCAGTTGAACCAAAGTCAATACTCGTATCGATAGTAAGGTCTGTATCAGGGTTAATGTTGTTTTTCTTCAGAATATATTCAAATACCATCTGTGGCATACCGCCCTTGCGGCCACCAAGTACATAATGCCCTTTTAACATATCCCAGGAAAAGTCGTCGATAGGTTCTCTGCTGATCAGGAAATTGCCGGCTCTTTGTGTAAGCTGGGCAAAGTTGATGGCATAGTCTTTGGCACCCTGTAAATAGGTATAAATAGAAGCTTCTGAACCCATGAAACCAATATCGGCTTCTCCTGTAAGAAGTGCAGTCATGGTTTTATCAGCGCCATAACCGGTCACAAGGTCGAGGTCAATTCCCTCTTCCTCAAAATAACCTTTTTCTATTGCAACATACATAGGAGCATAAAAGATAGAATGTGCCACTTCATTTAATGTTACCTTTTCAATAACACCTGTTTTTAAATTAGAATTCTCATCATTGGAACTACATCCTGCGACTGCAATGCACAAGGTCAGAAGCAGAAGTGAAAGAACTAACTGGCATAGTTTATGAGAGTATTTCATAGAACCACCATAGAAAGAGATTTTAGGTTAGTGTATGCCAAAAGAAAACAGGATGTGCATAGATATTTGATTTTAGGTGTTTGCAATCGAATGTATTTTTGGTATACTGGGTTAAGATGCTTGTAAGCATCAGTCTATTATACAAAATAAAGGGAGAATGTCATGAGTATCTATGATTCACTGAATGAACAACAGAAGAAAGGCGTATTCACTACTCAGGGTCCGGTTCTGATCTTGGCTGGCGCTGGTTCAGGCAAGACAAGCGTACTGACCAGGAGAATTGCTTATCTGATAGAGAATACAGGTGTTAATCCATGGAATATCATGGCAATTACCTTTACCAATAAAGCAGCAGGAGAGATGCGTCAACGTGTTGATGATATTGTGGGATATGGTTCAGAGAGCATCTGGGTAGCAACATTCCATTCCACCTGTGTCAGAATACTTCGAAGACATATTGACAGACTTGGGTATGATACCAGTTTTACAATCTATGACACGGATGACCAGAAGAGTGTCATGAAGGAAGTGTGTAAGAAGCTGGATATTGACACCAAGCAGCTGAAGGAAAAGACAATTCTGGGAGCAATATCTTCTGCAAAAGATAATCTGATCTCACCGCTCGATTATGAAATGTCAGCAATGGGAGATTTTAACAAGCGTAAAATTGCAAATGCATATAAAGAATATCAGATGTTATTAAAAAAGAATAATGCACTGGATTTTGATGATATCATTGTAAAAACGGTAGAGTTGTTCAAAGCATGCCCGGAAGTATTGGAGAATTATCAGAACCGTTTCCTGTATATTATGGTGGACGAGTATCAGGATACGAATACAGCCCAGTTCGAGCTGATACGTCTTCTTGCCCAGAGAAACCGTAATCTGTGTGTTGTAGGTGATGATGACCAGTCTATTTACAAATTCAGAGGAGCGAATATCCGCAATATTCTTGATTTTGAGAAAGTATACCCGGATGCTGAAGTCATTAAGCTGGAGCAGAATTATCGTTCTACGCAGAATATTCTGGATGCTGCTAACAATGTGATCCATAATAATATTGGAAGAAAAGACAAGGCATTGTGGACAGACAGAGGAAGTGGAAACAGAATCCATTTCAGACCTTTTGACAATGCATATGATGAAGCTGAATACATAGCAAGCGATATTAAATCAAAAAAATATCAGGGAACCAGTGATTACGGTCAGTGTGCAGTGCTGTATCGAACCAATGCCCAGTCACGACTTCTGGAAGAAAGTTTCATCAGCGAAGGAATCCCATATGATGTAGTAGGAGGAGTGAACTTCTATGCCAGAAAGGAAATCAAGGATCTGTTAGCCTATCTGAAAACGATTGACAATGGAAAGGATGATCTGGCTGTAAAGAGAATCATCAATGTGCCACGAAGAGGAATCGGAGCAGCAAGTGTGAATAAGGTACAGGATTTTGCAGACCATATGGGTATCAGCTTCTTTGAGGCCATGCAGAGAATAGATGAGATCACATCTATAGGAAAGGCAGGCGAGAAGCTTCGCAACTTTGCTCTTATGATCATGATGTTCCGCACAAAGCTGCAGCATGGTACTTTGGAAGATTTAATAACAGATGTGATTGAAACGACGCAGTATACAAAAGAGCTGGAAGAATCAGATGATGATGACGCAGAAGACCGTCTGCAGAATATTGATGAATTGATTTCCAAGGTAGTCAGCTTTGAACAGGAGCGCGAGGAACTGGGAGAGGAAGCATCCCTGTCAGCTTTTCTGGAAGAAGTGGCGCTGGTAGCTGATATTGATGGAGTGGATAAAGACGATAATAAAGTGTTGTTAATGACGTTGCATAGTGCCAAAGGTCTGGAGTTCTCCCAGGTATATCTCGCCGGTATGGAAGATGGCGTATTTCCAAGCTATATGACAATCACATCAGATGATCCAACAGAGATAGAAGAGGAACGCCGACTGGCTTATGTAGGCATCACAAGAGCCAAGGATGATCTTACGATTACTTATGCAAAACAGCGTATGCTGCGCGGCGAAACACAGTATAATCCAATCAGCCGTTTCATAAAAGAGATTCCGGAGAATCTGATGGACAATAAATTACCGGTGCTTAAGAAGTGGGGCTATGATGATTATGAGGAGGATTCCAGAGAACGCAGCCATTTTAAGACTAAACCATTTGCAGGAAGTGGATTCAATACCGTATATCAGAAGCCGGTTCTGTCAGATGATGTGTTTGATAAGCCAAGGAATAACTGGGAAGCGGCAGAACAGGCAGTGAAGAAAAATAACTGGGAAATGCCGACAGCGAAAGCAACTGTCAAAACGGCAACAGTTCCTTCTAACAAAACACCTGTTATGAAACAGCAGCAGCCAAAGGATATCGCATCTATATTAGTATCCAGACCTAAGGCAGTGATTAAGAAAAAAGAAACACCTGCGGCTAATAAGCCCTATATAGCAAAATCCCTGGATGGACTTACCAAGGGCATGCCGACAACACAGGGAGGGCTTTCCTATGGAGTTGGAGACAGAGTACGCCATATAAAATATGGTGATGGAACAGTGCAGAAAGTTGAAAAGGATGTCAGGGATTATAAAATAACAGTTGCTTTCGATGGAGCAGGCCAGAAAATCATGTACGCTGCGTTTGCAAAATTACAAAAAATATAGTAACTTTCTGTTAATTTCCAGAAAAGAGTAGTAAACCAGGCAAAAAAGTGTTATCATATTGATATCAACTGACGATAATGTTATTGTATGAAATGATAAAGAAAGAAGGGGTAAACATGAAGAGCTGGGATGATGTAGTAGAATTTCTTCAGGAGAAGAATTTATTAGGCAGAACATGTTGTTTAAAGAAGAAAGAGGAAGAGAAGAAGTCTAATGTATGGGTATGGGTACTCGCTATTGTGGGCGGCATTGCAGTAATTGCCGGTATCGCATATGCAGTATACCGTTATCTGACACCAGATTACATGGATGATTTCGATGACGATTTTGATGATGATCTGGAAGACGATTTCTTTGATGACGAGGACGAAGAGCCTGAGAAGGAAGAGAAGAAGCCAGAATAAGATTATGCAGAAGATATAGGGGGATGCTGCAACAGGCATCCTCTTTTTGCGTGAATAAGCAGAGCCATGGGCTTAGAGATAAATTTCATACTTGTATGAGAATTTATCTCTATGACTATGGCGAGCAACGCGACTTCGTGAACGAGATTGCGAAGTGCTGCTTATTCACGTTTTAGGTAAATAGATGAGGAATGGCAATGCGACTGAGCGAACGAGATTGCGAAGTGCTGCTTATTCACGTTTTAGGTAAATAGATGAGGAATGGCAATGCGACTGAGCGAACGAGATTGCGAAGTGCTGCTTATTCACGTTTTAGGTAAATAGATGAGGAATGGCAATGCGACTGAGCGAACGAGATTGCGAAGTGCTGCTTATTCACGTTTTAGGTAAATAGATGAGGAATGGCAATGCGACTGAGCGAACGAGATTGCGAAGTGCTGCTTATCCGCATTTTTAGGTAAGTGGAAGTAAGACATACAGAAAGGTACAGGTATCAGAATGAAAAAAGGACAGATATGTGAAGGATATGTGGAACGACTTGATTTCCCTAATAAAGGAGTATTGAGCTGCGAAGATGAAAAGGTAGTAGTTAAAAATGTACTTCCTGGACAGAAAATATCTTTCATGATAACCAAAAAACGAAAGGGTAAAGCAGAAGGACGTTTATTGGATGTTCTGGAAAATGCACCTTATGAAATTCCAAGTGTCTGTCCTCATTTTGGTGTATGTGGCGGTTGTGCATACCAGACCTTACCTTATGATAAACAGCTAGAGTTAAAGAAAGGGCAGGTCAGAAAGCTTCTGACACCCGTTTTTGCAAAACAGGCACTTCTTGATGGAGAAGCAGAGCTGACAGATGAATATGTTAATCACATCTTTGAAGGAATCAAGGGCAGCCCGGTACAGAGTGCATATCGTAACAAAATGGAATTTTCCTTTGGAGATGAGGTCAAGGACGGACCATTATCATTGGGCATGCACAAGAGAGGAAGCTTCTATGATATTGTATCTGTCAGAGAGTGTCAGCTGGTGGATGAGGATTATCGTAAGATATTAAACACCACATTAGATTACTTCACACAAAAAGGTACTTCATATTATCATAGAATGAGACATGAAGGATATCTTCGTCATTTACTGGTGCGTAAGGCACAGAAGACAGGCGAAATCCTCATTGCCTTGATTACTACAACTCAGGAAGAACAGGATCTGCAGCCATATGTGGATGCGCTTCTTGCATTGCCATTACAAGGTAAAATAACAGGCGTTCTTCATACAAAAAATGATTCTGTAGCTGATGTTGTACAGAGTGATGAGACCGTATTACTATACGGACAGGATTACTTCTATGAAGAGCTTCTTGGATTAAAGTTTAAGATATCACAGTTTTCCTTCTTCCAGACAAACAGCCTGGGGGCAGAAGTTCTCTACGAGACGGCAAGAGAATTCCTGGGAGATATCTCTGACGATGGCAGGAATGATAAGACAGTCTTTGACCTGTACAGTGGAACAGGAACGATTGCTCAGTTGCTTGCTCCTGTGGCAGGTAGGGTCATCGGTGTGGAAATCGTTGAAGAGGCAGTAAAGGCAGCCAGAGAAAATGCCAAGCTCAATAACCTGAACAACTGTGAATTCATAGCAGGTGACGTATTAAAAGTCATTGGTGATATCAAAGAAAAACCAGATTTCATAGTACTTGATCCGCCGCGTGATGGAATCCACCCTAAGGCATTGCAGCACATCATAGATTATCAGGTAGACAGAATCGTATATATCAGCTGTAAGCCAACCAGTCTTGCCAGAGATCTCGATATCATGATCGAACAGGGATATCGCATGGAAAGAGTTGTTGCCATTGATCAATTCCCGGGAACTGGGCATGTGGAGACTGTGGTAGGACTACACAGAAAGGATATGTAGAAATCCTTGAATTTACGCACTTTGTAGAGTTTTTCAGCTTCAACAGGATTGCTGAAAATCACAAGGAAAAAGAGCTTGTGAGGAAGGTGACTGTTGTTGTGGCATTAGACCTCGGTTGTGGGAACACAAAGAATTCTGAATATGAAAGTAAATAGAGAACTATCAGATATGTTGATAGAACGTAGGGATACTTGAAAGAGTGTCCCTATTTTTTATATTAGGGCATTCCATTAGGAGTGCCTTTTTCAATTCAATTTAAAAGGAGGTTCACTATGAACAACACAGCGTTAGGAGCAGAAAACAAAAAGGAACAGACAATCAATTTTATCAGCGAAGCACATGAAAAATTCTACTATGAAAAATTAAAAGAGGTACGCTATCAGGATGTGTACCACAAGGCACTTTGCTATTGCCTTGGTATCAGCGATGATACGAGAAGAAATGTTGATAGCATCTATGATTTTAAGACGGGATGTGTAAAAACTGAGTGTTTGCATGAAGGCTGGCAGACCAGTGGCAGTATGAAGGTGGTGCGAATGGCATTTAACCTGTATTGCAATGGCACACCGAGTATAGATGATTACACAAAAACAGAGGAACAGGTAAACGAGTGCAGGCAGTATACAGTGGAGGACTTGTTCTGCTGTGCCTATGCACCTTTCTTTTGGCAGGCGATACAGATCCGCTATCCGGAGTATGCGACTTATAACCGGGAACTGTATGCCTTATTTGGAGGAGCAGACTAATGTTAAAAGTCAGATTGATGGGAACGAAGAATGACATTGTGTGGTTTCAGAAAATCTTACAGCGTCATCCAAAAGTAGAAGTTCTGGAGATATCAGAGCTTTATAGCAATAAAGGGACAAACAAATATTACAGAGCTTATGCGGAAGTGCAGAAAAGCAATGTAAAGAGCAGCAGATAAAAGCAAAATAGTAGAGAATAGGAGAATTTATCATGTGTAAAGTAATAGCAATCGCAAATCAGAAGGGTGGAGTTGGAAAGACCACCACAACAAGCAATTTAGGAATCGGACTGGCAAAACAGGGAAAGAAAGTTTTACTGATAGATGCAGATGCACAGGGCAGTCTTACGGCAAGTCTTGGTATTCGGGAGCCGGACAGACTGGAAATTACACTTGCAACCATTATGGCATCCATTATCAATGATGAGGAAATAAAACTGGAGTACGGCATTTTAAGACATGAGGAGGGGGTGGATTTCATGCCGGGAAATATCGAGCTTTCCGGTTTGGAAACCTCACTTGTGAATGTTATGAGCAGGGAGACGGTGCTTCGTACCTACATAGAACAGCAGAAAGACCGCTATGATTACATTCTGATTGACTGTATGCCATCACTCGGCATGATTACGATAAATGCTTTTACCAGTGCGGACAGTATCTTGATTCCAGTACAAGCAGCGTATCTGCCGGTAAAAGGTCTGGAACAGCTGATTAAAACTATTGGAAAAGTAAAGAGACAGATCAATCCGAAACTGGAGATTGAGGGAATTTTGCTTACAATGGTTGATAATCGTACTAATTATGCTAGGGACATCAGCAATCTGCTGATTGAAAATTATGGAAGCAGAGTGCGGATATTTGAAAACAGTATTCCAATGTCGGTAAGAGCTGCGGAGATTTCTGCGGAAGGTGTGAGCATTTATAAGCACGATCCGAATGGCAAGGTAGCAAGTGCCTACCAATCACTGACGGAGGAGGTGCTTGGCAATGAGTAAGACTGGAAGTGCCGCAAAGGTGAAGTTGAACAGCTTTGATGATTTATTTGGAACGGAGCAGCCACAGACAGGAACAGAGCAGGTACAGGAAATCGCATTGTCAGAACTGCATGAGTTCAAAGGACACCCGTTTAAGGTACTGGATGATGAAAAGATGCAGGAAACGATGGAAAGCATCAGGGAGCATGGAGTATTGATGCCAGGCATTGCCAGACCAATGAAAGATGGCGGCTATGAGATTATTGCCGGACATCGCAGGAGACACGCCTGTGAGCTTGTCGGACTTACTACAATGCCGATGTTCATCCGTGATTATACGGATGATGAAGCTACAATTATCATGGTGGACAGCAATATTCAGAGGGAAGATATTCTTCCGAGTGAAAAGGCAAAAGCTTATTTTATGAAATATGAAGCTGTAAAACATCAGGGTAAAAAAGGAAAAGGCAACAGTCTGGATGAGGTTGGGGAAACTGCAGGAGAGAGTGCAAAAACAGTACAAAGATATATTTACCTTGCCCACTTATCGGATGCACTTTTAGATATGGTCGATAAAAAGAAAATTGGAATCGTGCAGGGTGTAGAGCTGTCATTTCTGACAGAACAGCAACAGGAGTGGGTGCAAGTTGTTCTTGAAGAAACAGGGGTGATCATTTCAACAGTACAGGCATCAAGGCTGAAGGAGTATGGAAAAAGTGATGAACTGACATTACCGATGGTAAGGCTGATCCTGACAGAACCGAAACCGATAGAGCGAAAAGTAACCATCAAGGCAGACAAAATCAGCAGATATTTTCCAGAAGATTATTCCAATGAGCAGATTGAAAATGTTATCTATCAGCTATTGGATGAGTGGAATAGTTCAAACAGTGAGAAATAAGCAGCAAAGGAGGCATGAAAAAGTGGACGAGAATACAAAATTTGATTACTACTATGGAATTGAAGCAGACCAGTTCTCTTTTTATCGTGTCCCTCGGTTGCTGATTAAGGATGAGCGGTTCAAGGGGCTTAGCAGCGATGCCAAGCTCCTGTATGGCTTGATGCTCGATCGGATGTCACTGTCTATGAAAAATGGATGGCTAGACGAGGAAAACAGGGCGTATATCATCTATACGGTGGATGCGATTATGGAAGATTTGGGATGTGCGAAAGCAACCTGTGTCAAGATTATGAAAGAGCTGGATTCCGAAAAAGGGATTGGGTTGATTGAAAAAAAGCGCAGAGGTCTTGGCAAACCGGATATTATCTATGTGAAAAACTTTGCCACAATGTCAGCGGAACAGGAGGAAAAAGAGCCTGAGAATACTGGAAAATCCACAGAAGTTCAAAATTTGAACTTCAAGAAGTCTAATATTGATACTCCAAGAAGTTCAGAAATTGAACTTCAGGAGGTACAGAATCTGAACCACCAGAAGTATAAAAAGCAGACTTCAAGAGGTTCAGAAACTGAACTTGCAGAGGTTCAGGATTTAGCCCCTATTTATACTAACTATAATAAGACTGATATAAATTATACTGATATGAGTTATACCAATCCAATCTATCCATCCGGTGAAGGAAATCAGACCGATGATAGGATGGATGGAGCAGATGCATACATAGAGATTATCAAAGAAAATATTGAGTACGATCATCACATGAAATATGATGAAATAAATGACAGGGAACTGTATGATGAATTATTTGAATTGATCTGTGAGGTTGTATGTGTAAAGCGGACTACGATACGGATTGCGGGGGAGGAGTATCCATATGAGCTTGTAAAGTCAAAATTCTTAAAGCTGAGGAGCAGTCATCTGGAGTATGTGATGGGGTGTATGAAAGACACGACAACAAAAATTTCAAACATTAAGGCATATATGGTTACAGCACTGTATAATGCACCATCAACAATAAATCATTATTATCAGCAGGAAGTGCAGCATGATATGTATGGAGGAGGCTGGCATGAAAAAGGTATTGTTTAGAATTATTATTCCGATACTGATATTAGCTGCCTGGATGATCATGTGCTATCCGGTATGTGCAAGGGCAGATGGGTTTGATTATTTTCTATACTGGATTATGGTAGGATGTCCATATGGAATGCGGAAAATGAGCATGTTTCTTGTTCCGAAGAATTTTGGTATTGCAGGGAGCATTGGCATATTGGCACTAGATTGTATCATTGGTGGGTTGATCGGTGGTATGATTGTTATAATCAGAATTATCAATACAGTTATGGAAATAATAAAATTGATATCAGGAACTTTTGGAGATAATGTCCAGAAGTGTGAGTGAGAAAACAAAAAAGGCATTGTCAATCGAGTTTAACATTTGAAAATTTGTGGCAGGAATGATTAGATACGAAATTATTCATCACAGGCAAGAGCAGGAAAATGGAAGGCATGGGGGATGAGGAAATATTTAAGAGTCTGCCAGCAGATGAACGAAAAGCACTTTTAGTAAAGAAAGATGATTTTGCAGCAAAGGCAGGAATAGAAAACAGCGTCAGAGCAGTTATGAGTCGAGAGATTTGTAGCTGTTCTTTTTATTACTTTTTGACATAATGTCCAGGAGTGGAAAGGAAAATGTATGGAATCAATGAGAGATGTGAACAGGGTAATGGAACGGGAGATTAAAAAGGGAAGTAGTCCTTTGAAACTGGACCATATTGAATTTGGAGATTATTCGTATCAGGAGATAATGTCACAGGAGAAATTGTTTGAGGTATTAACATATTTGTTGCGGATAGGTGACTTCAAACAGTATGCCGGAAAGACTATTCTTAATAATGTTTATATGGATCTGCGATGGAAAAAGCCAGTATTTAAGAGAACCAAGACTATTATGGAAAGAAATAATATATTTGCGACCATTAGAAGGTATGTAAAAAAGCTGAAACCGCAGTATAATGGAGATGTATATTTGGAAACGGTCAGATGTTATTTTGATATATCACAGGAAAATCTGGAAAAGTGCCGATATACATATCAAGGGAATGAAACATACGCCTTCCTTATGTCGGACAAGTATATTAGGGCATTGTATACGCATTGTTTGGTGGCAAGAAAAGAATATGCTTTTGACAGTGTAAAATCGAATGGACTTTCGGATATGGAGCTTTCTATGGTAAAATTAGAGGGTGTTAGAGAAGTATTATTTCAGGCATTGTTACTTGATGATGTGAAGTTTGAAGATGACAAGATGTATACGGAGTTAAGCAGTATATATTTATTGTGTTAAAAGGAGAAAGGGGAACTGAGAGAAATGAAGTGTACCATTTTTTATTCTTGGCAATCAGACTTGCCCAACAAAGATAACAGATCATTTATTGAAAATTGTATAGAAAAGGCAATTAGGAAAGAAAAATTGGGATTTGAAGCTGGTTTGACGGTATCTGTTGATAGAGATACAAAGAAAACGGTTGGTACACCAGATATAGCTGGAACAATTTTTGATAAAATTGCCAAAACCGATATTTTTATTTGTGATATATCTATTATTAATGGAAACGATAAAGGGCGCAAGTGTCCCAATCCTAACGTATTGTTGGAGTTGGGATATGCGGTAAGAACTCTTGGATGGGATAGGATTATTTGCTTCTATAATCTGAAATATGGAGAGTTAAAAAGTGTTCCATTTGATTTGAGTCACCGTCGTATATTTTTCTATAATTCCGATAATGAGAATGAAAAAGAAGAGGTATCTAAGGCATTATCGGTGGGGATAAAAGAGATGATAGCGAAAGGTTTAATTAGTAACCCTTTACGTGATCATATGAAAGGACGAATTGATTATTGTGTATTAGAAATTTTAAAACAAATAAGTTGTGTTTTGGTTAATACAATCACAATGTCTGATGCTTTAGCGAAAGTTCCTGAGGTCTTGAATTTTACAGAAGAGAAAATTATAGATATATTATCCGATAATCATAAGGTATTGGGATTCTTTGCAAATAATGATTTAGAAGAAGTGAAAAGAAAGGGCGAAGCCATTTTTTCTGCAATTACTACATCAAATGTATATCAAGTTGAATGGGCTGTTTTAGTATTGGAATTGATTGATTGGGTAAGAAGATATCAATATCTTATATCTGATAGGGCAAAAAATATATTGTATAGCACTGTTTTAGAACCTGTTCCATATTTGAATGTAGTGGCAGGAAGAGAGCTGAATCCAGATAATCCTAATAATTCCTGTTTGTTATTAAAAAAGATGGGAACTGATTCGGGAAAAGTACTATATGCGGGCACAATGGTGAAGATTGATAAAAGATCCTTAGTATCCCTTTGGTATATAAACGATGCGGCAATAGAAAAATTTGCAAAATGTTTAGTTGATGCTATTAATATGGCAAAAAAGTGGCTTGATAAAACAGAAGGAGAATTTATTTTAGATCCAGATTATTATGGAATTATTTGATAATAAGTTGTTATGAAAAAGTTTTTTGTATGGAAGCATAGAGGAAAGGATATGAACTTGGACAACGCAAAGTAGAGAAATTATAAACATCTTGATACTTGATAAATGATATGATAATTTACAACAGCGTAAGGGCAGTTATAGACCGTAAAGGTTTGTAGTTGCCCTTTTTTGTGTTTATAAAACTTTTGGACAAAATGTCCAGAAGTGGAAAGGAGAACTTATGAAATATTTATTACACAGGCTGTTGGTTCCACCCTGAATCAAATCGGTGCAGATAAGGAAGGAGGTACACCGTGCAGGAGGAAACAACACAGAAAACCATTGCTCTTGCAATCAAGACTTCCAAGCTGACCGCAAGCGTTTTACAGAAGGCAATGAAGATGTATCTGGAGCATCAGAAGCATAAGGAGCCTTCGCATGGAAAAATTCCGGTAAAGAAGCTGATCGGTCAGGGCGAGGGTGCAAAGTCCATAGAGGTCACGGATAGCAACATCAAATCTTTTGAGCGTGTTGCAAGAAAGTACAATGTTGATTTCGCTGTGAAGCGGGATAAGACCACGGAACCACCTAAGTATCTTGTATTTTTTAAGGGCAAAGATGCCGATGTGATTGCACAGGCATTCAAGGAGTTTGTAAAAGTTAATGAGAAAAAGCAGCAGCGTCCGTCACTCAGACAGAAATTGAAAGGACTTCAGAAGATTGTTGCGCAGAATAAGAATAGGGAGCGAAGCAGAGAGAAAAATAAGGACAGAGGACAGAGCTTATAAGCAAGGTCATTGACGGAATTAAAAAGGATTTACAGTCAATTCCGAAAACTCTCAAAGAAAAAACAAAAGGGGTAAATAAGAAACAGCTTGCCCTGAAGTGCGCTCCCTATGTGATTTTCGGATATGTTCTGAATAAGGTTTCATGGCTGTATGGACAGCAGGCAGGTGACAATACATTACAGAAGGTGTTGGACACAATCAATGGGATTGGAGGTGCGTTCCATAATCCGCTTCCAAGTTTTCTGCCGAGAGATTTACTGGTAGGAGTGGGATGCGGAATAGGATTTCGTATGGTAGTTTATTATAAAGCGAAAAATGCAAAGAAATTCCGGCAGGGAGTTGAGTACGGTTCGGCAAGGTGGAGTGCATAATTTTAAGTGTAAATGACACATACATGGACGCACAGGAGGTTATGCACATGACTGATTATAGCAAAATTACAGCCCTTTACTCCCGCCTTTCCGTGGGCGACGAGGACAGGGACGGCGGCGAGAGCAACAGCATACAGAACCAAAAAATATTTTTGGAGAACTATGCCAGAGGGCAGCACCTAACCAATATCCGGCACTACATTGACGACGACGAAAGCGGCAGGTTTTTTGACCGTTCCGCCTACTCCCGCATGATGGACGATGTGGAAAACGGGAAAATCGGTGTCTGCATTATGAAAGACCTTACCCGCTGGGGGCGCGACTATCTCCAAGTAGGCAACGCGATGGAGATATTCAGACGGAACAATGTGCGCTTTATCGCGGTCAACAACGGGATAGACAGTGAGAAGCCCGACACGCTGGAGTTTGCGCCCTTTATCAATATCATGTCGGAGTGGTATGCAAAGGACATCAGCAAGAAAGTGAAAACGGGCATTAAGACCAAAGGCATGAGTGGAAAGCCGATTGTCACCGAAGCCCCTTACGGCTATGTCAAAGACCCGGACAACAAGGATTTTTGGATAATCGACGAGGAAGCCGCCGCGGTTGTCCGTTTGATTTTCCGTCTGTTTATCGGCGGGAAGAACCGCAACCAAATCGCCGTGCATCTGAAAAACGAGCAAATCCCTACCCCCACTTTCTATATGAAAGACCGGGGGCGGGGAACTTGTAAAAATAAGACGCTGGGCGAGGATAACCGCTGCAAGTGGAACAAAGCCACCTTGACCAATATCCTCACACGGCAGGAGTATTGCGGCGATGTGGTCAACTTCAAGACTACAAAGCATTTCCGGGATAAACATAACCACTATGTAGACCGGAGCCAGTGGCACATCACAGAAAATGTGCATGAGTCGATTATCAGCCGCAGCGATTTTGAAACCGTACAGCGGATTTTGGAAAACGCACCCGTCAGACGCCCCAACGGGGACGGGGAAATCCACCCTCTGTCCGGCTTGCTTTTCTGTAAGGACTGCGGCGCAAAAATGCACATTCGTATTGATTACCGGAACGGCGGCAAGCGGCACGTTGCTTTTTGCAGCGAGTACCACAAGGGAAAAGCCAAGAACCCCAAATGCCATTCCCCGCACATCATGGACGCGGACTTGCTCATGCAGACCATCGCGGAAGTGCTGAAGAAAATCGAGGACTATTCTATCAGCAACCGGGCGGAGTTTGAAGCCTTAGTGAAAAAGAACCTTGCCATGCAGCAGACCGACCAGACCAAAAAGCAGCAGAAGCGTATTCCGCAAATCACGACGCGCCTTGAACAGATTGACAAGGTGCTGAATAAGCTCTATGAGGACAACGCCCTCGGCACGATCCCGCAAGACCGTTATGAGCAGATGTCGCAGAAGTATTCGGAAGAATACTATGCGCTGAAAGCGGAGCTTGCCACGCTCCAAGAGCAGCTATCCGCTTATGAGAACGCGGGAGGACGGGCGCAGAAGTTTTTGAAGCTGACGGAACGCCATGCCGCCTTTACCGAACTTACCCCCGCCATTCTCAACGAGTTTATCAGCCGGATTGAAGTGCATGAGCGCGACCAGAAAAGGGCGAGATACGCAATCCAGCACATCAGCATATATTTCAATTATATCGGCAAGTTTGAGAATGAAGTGACACAGCTTGCAGAGCCGACCGAGCAGGAAATCCGGCAAATGCGGGAGGAAATCGAAGAAGCCAAAAAGGAAAAGAGCCGCGCATACCACCGGCAGTATTCAAGGGAGTACCGGGCGCGAAACCTTGAAAAGCAGCGGGAGTATGACCGTATGAAAGCGCGGGAATACCGGGCGAAGAAAAAGGCGCAGGCAGCCGCCGCACAGCCCACACAGTAAAACAGAATAACCGTCAACCAAGAGGGATTTTCCGAACTACGGGAAATCCCTCTTTTACGCCCAAAGAAAGGAGCCGCCTATGGCAGAACAGACCCCCGACAGTATCATCACGACTCAGAGGAACGGGCAGACCATTGTTGCGGAGTTATTTTTCAATCAAAGCAGCACAGAAACATTCCGCGACAAGCTGCTCAAACTGGTGCTTGCCGACAGCTCGCGTTTATCCGCGTCTGACGGTCAAGAGCCGGAAAAAACAGAAATCTTGCGATAACAGCCGCCCTGACGATACACTCCCCGTCCGGGCGGTGTCTATTTGAAAATCCTCATTTTCCCCAAGTCAAGAGCCGGGAAAAACACCCGAAAACTGCCCCTATTGCGTAACAGGGGCGCAGAAAGGAGAGTTTATGAGAACAGGGCTTACGAAGCAGGAAAAGACCACCGATATTTGGTTTGATGAGAAAGACCCGCTAATCCATATCCGCACCCACAACACCGACTTAAAGAAGCGGCTTGCCGCCTACGCCGGACAGCACCCCGACCAGTGCCGCCAGACTGACGCAGACCCGGACACGGGCTGCATGGAGTTTGAAATCCGCAAGGGGCGTTTCTCTTTCCGTCTGACCGCCCCATACAGAGAGGAACGCCGGAGAGCCGCCAGTGAAGCGGCGAAAGCTGCCGCGAGCAATCTCACGCGAAGTATGATATAATTTTTTTGAAAAACTTTTCTCTTTCATTTAGTATTTGCCGCGAAAACCGTAGTATATAGGTGAAGCCGGAAAGGAGGTGGCGCAATGATTGATGATGAAAAAATTATTGAGTTATTTTTTGAGCGTTCCGAGCAAGCCATACGGGAGCTGGACATTAAATACGGAAAAATCTGCCACAACCTCTCGTATAACATCGTGAACAGCCGACAGGACGCAGAGGAATGCGTCAATGACGCTTACTTAGGCGCATGGAACGCCATTCCCCCGGTACGCCCGAACCCGTTGCTTAGTTACATTGTGAAAATAGTGCGAAACATTTCCCTCAAAATCTATTGGAGAAAGGAAGCAGCCAAACGAAGCGGACACTATACGATTGCCTTAGAGGAAATCGAGGGCTGTATCGCAGACCAAAAAACCGTGGAAGATGAAATTGAAGCCAGAGAGTTAGCCCGTATCATCGAAGCATTTTTGGATACGCTGACCGTAAAAGAGCGCGTTATCTTCATGCGCCGCTATGCGTATGCAGATACCTACGCGGATATAGCAAAGCGCGTAGGTATCTCTGAAAAAAATGTATCCGTCCGGCTTGCTCTAATCCGCCAGAAGATGAAGCAATATTTGATTGAAAGAGAGGTATTAGTATGAACACAAAATTGTTTTCCGAAGCCATGAGCGAAGTCAACGACAAGTATTATGAGGAAGCCGCAAACTACCATTGTAAAAAGCATGGGTGGGTAAAGTTTACATCTTTAGCAGCTTGTGCCGCTATTGTGTTAGCAGTATCATTTGCGACTTTGTGGAAACTTCCAAGTCAAACTACGCCGCAGCCAGAATATGAACCGCCAATCATTACAAACCCGGATAATCAGTCGGACAATCCTGAGCAAGGTATTAGTCTTAACCTCAATGAAATTAAGGAACTCAATGCCACGAGTGGAAGTATCGCTCTTATGGCAGATGATTATACCGCAATGTCTTATGAAGAACTGCTCAGATATTTTGATGTATCACTCCCAATTACAGAAACGCTTCCCTACCTTACACTCCAGAGCAATGATTTTGGTATTTACCAAACAGATAATCGTGGAATTTATTATGATGGGAATTTTATTGAGTTCCGAAATTCTGGTGGAACGCAGGACATAAACATCGTCCTTTCTAAAGTGTTTAAGCACACTTCAGATGTTTTCGATTTAAGTGCGGACGAGTTACAATTTACAGAAATCAATGGCAGGGAGCTTGCAGTTTTCCACTACACAAATGAAAATGGAACAGATTGCTATTATGCTGAATTTCTGCAAAATGACGTTGCCTTCGTGGTCAGTTCGGAAAATATTTCAATGGAGGATTATGCGAAATGCCTGCAAGTCTTAGTTGAAAAAGCACAGCAAAACAGCGGCTCTGTCAACACCATCACAGGTGAAATTGTTGTAATCGACCCATACGCAAATCACATAGGAGTTCGTTTGGATAAGGAACAGGCCCCGGAATATAGCAGCGTATATGGAATTGACCTGCCAGACGGACAATCTGCCGGGGATTATTCGCTTGGCGACCGTGTAGAGGTAATGTATACGGGAGAGCCAGCAACCATTTTAACGATATGGGCAGAGCAACTTGTAGATATTAAATTATTGAAGTAAGCACAAAAAATATTACAGAGGGACAGTCGAGAAATCGGCTGTCCTTTTTCTATGCCGACGGGCAGAAAGGAGTGACCAGCCATGACAAAACCGAGAGAGAAAACCCGTGAAGAACTGCAAGCCGAGATTGAGGACGGAAAGAAGAAAATCCGGCAGTTTGAGAACCGGGAAAAGATGTTGCGTCAAAAGCTATCCAAAGAGGAACGCAGAACACGCAGCCACCGCCTTATCGTCCGGGGCGCGGTCTTTGAAAGCATTGTGCCGGAAGCAAAGAACATGACCGACGAGGAAGCCACAGCACTTCTCCGGCTTGCCTTGACGAGTGAGCCGGTACGGGAATATCTGAAAAAACGAGCCGAGGGAGCGACAAGCTGAAAATCCCTTAGGCACTAAGGGCGCACTTATACACCCTTACGGGCGTGTGCGCTCTGCCGAGGGCTTATCTCCGCACAGGGAGATTTCCCCGCACTCCGATATGGCGGCTTTGCCGCAACAAGGGGCTGCACCCCTTGCGCCGCTTTGCGGCTATCCCTGCACACCCACAAAAACAGTACACCCGCCGTTGGCGTCTGTACCATTTTTGCGGGTTTTATTATCCTATCCGGGAGGTGATACCCATAGCCATTTACCATTGGAACGTCGGCATTGTGAGCCGAGGAAAAGGCAAATCAGCCGTTGCCGCAGCCGCCTACCGAAGCGGCGAAAAGCTGACAAACGAATGGGACGGAATGACCCACGACTACACCCGCAAAGGCGGCGTTGTCCATACAGAGATCATGCTGCCGCCCCACGCGCCACCCTCATTCTCTGACCGTTCTACCCTATGGAACAGCGTAGAGCTTTACGAGAAAGCCGGGAACGCCCAGCTTGCGCGTGAGATTGACGCAGCACTCCCCATAGAATTATCACGAGAGGAACAGATCCGGCTTGTCCGGGAATACTGTTCCTCTCAATTTGTTTCCAGAGGAATGTGCGTTGATTATGCCATTCACGACACCGACAAAGGCAATCCCCATTGTCATATCATGCTGACCATGCGACCACTTGACGAGCGCGGCGCATGGGCGGCGAAGTCCAAAAAGGAATATGACCTTGACGAAAACGGCGAGCGTATCCGCTTGCCAAGCGGCAGATACAAGACGCACAAAATTGACCTTACAGGCTGGAACGACAAGGACAACACCCTCTTGTGGCGCAAGGCATGGGCTGACTATACCAACGACTTTTTGGAGAGGAACGGAAGCCCGGAGCGTATCGACCACCGCAGCAACGCCGAGCGCGGCATTGACGAGATACCCACCGTCCACATGGGCGTGGCGGCTTGCCAGATGGAGAAGAAAGGTATCGCCACCGAGAAAGGCGAACTGAACCGCAGTATTCAAAAGGCAAACCGCCTTATCCGGGAAATCCGGGCGCAGATTGGGAAGCTCAAGGAATGGATTGCCGACCTGTTCAAAGCGCGGGAAACCGCCCCAGAGCAGCCGCCGCAATCTCCCAACCTTGCAAATCTGTTGATGAAGTATTTGAGCGTTCAGAGAGAAAAGAGCCGGAAGTATTCGCAGCGTTGGCAACAACAGCACACAGCCGATGAACTGAAAACCATAGCGGCAGCGGTCAACTATCTTTCCGAGCATGGTATCTCTAATCTTGATGAACTGGACGCTTCCCTTTCCTCTGTCAGCGATAAAGCCTATTCAATCCGGGAGGGAATGAAAACCGCCGAGCAGCGCATGAAAGAACTGCAAAAGCTGATAGAGAATGGCGAGAATTATTTGCAGTACAAGCCCATTCATGCCGAACTGAAAAAGTTGAAAAATGGCTGGACGAACAAACGGGATAAGTATGAGGAAGCCCACCGCGCCGAGCTGACCCTATGGAACGCAGCAAGCCGCTATCTCCATGCAAATCTGACGGATATAAAGACGCTGCCTATCTCCAAATGGAAACAGGAATACGCCGACCTCAAAGAGCAGAGAGATACCGACTACACCAAACTGAAAGCTACCCGCGCCGAGGTTGCCGAGCTTCAGAAGATACGCAAGTGCGTTGATATTGCACTCCGCGCCGACCAGCCGGAACAGACACAGAACCGCGCCAAGCGGCATGAACAGGAGCGATAAAGGAAAGGACGGGCAAGCGGTTTTGCCTGTCCGTCCTAAATGTTTTCCGATAAAATGGACGCTATTGATTCCTAATATTAAAACCAACTTGCTCTTTCGTCCCTAAATTCGGGCAGGTCACTATGCTCATAAGGATTATAATTATTCAAATTGCAGCCAAACTCTTTCAATGATTTTATTTTATTATCCTTTGTCCATTCAACCAGGGAAATTCCATCAAATTCCTCTATGCTCCCATTGTTCATTTCATTTTTGAAATACCACTCCACAATCGTCTGATTTCCTTTGTGGAAAAATTGTTTGATTTCCCAAGCAACGACTTTGCCACGAGTATTCCATTCCTGAAACCAGTGTTTTACGATTTGACGGTTATTATATTTTGGACCCCAACTTTCAGTATAAATTACATCTTCTGCAAAAATATTATCAATACCTAAATCCTGTTTTGTAAGCCACATTTCAAACCATAAGTGAATATTTTTTTCTCTTTCATTCACAATCCAGCACCTCACTAACTTCCGATTTTTCGGTTTCATTCTACATCAAAACTATGAACAATTCAACCACAGAAAGAGAGGTATCAGCCATGTATTACACCCAAGAACAGATAGACCACGCCAACCAAGCCGACCTTGTTTCTTTCCTGCAATCACAGGGCGAGCAGCTTACCCGCGCCGGGAACGAGTACCGCTGGAAACGGCACGACAGCTTGACCGTCCGGGGAAACAAATGGTACAGGCACAGCCAGAGCAAGGGCGGCGGCCCCGTTGACTTCCTCATGGAGTTTTTCGGAAAGAGCTTTACCGAAGCCGTTGAACTTCTCACAGGAGAGAAAGGCGCAGCCCCACCGCCGGACAGCCCCGCGCCCCTCTCCGATTTCCGATTGCCGCCCCGCAGCCCCACCGCCGAACAAGTGAAAAGGTATCTTACCGAAGCCCGCCGCATTGATGAAGATGTGACGGGCTTTTTCATTTCCAGCGGCGATATTTACGAGGAAGCCGCCCATCACAACGCCGTATTCGTCGGCAGAGATGAAAGCGGCATACCGAGATACGCCCACCAGCGCGGCACAGCCGGGAGCTTCCGGCTTGATGTGAAAGGCAGCGACAAAGCCTTTAACTTCTGCTACCGGGGCGAGGGCGAAAGGCTGTTTGTCTTTGAAGCACCGATTGACCTTTTATCTTTCCTCTGCCTGTTCAAAAAGGAATGGCAGAAACAAAGCTACCTTGCACTGGGCGGCGTGGGAGAAAAAGCCCTGCTGCGTTTCCTCTCTGACCGTCCGAACATCAAGACCGTTTACCTCTGCCTTGACAGCGACCAAGCCGGAAACGACGCTTGCAGCCGCCTTGTGGAGCTTATGCCGGAGGGCTTGACCGTCCACCGTCTTATTCCCCTTTTCAAAGATTGGAACGAGGTGCAGACGCGCCGGGGAGAAATCGCGGACGGGAAGTATATCCGGGAAGCGATTTACGGCTTGAAAGAGCCGCCGCAGGAAGAAACCGTTGAGATTATCCGTATGAGCGAGGTGGACACACAGACCGTTGAATGGCTATGGGAGCCGTATATTCCCTTTGGGAAAGTAACCATTGTGCAAGGCAATCCCGGCGAGGGCAAGACCACCTTTGCCCTACGCCTTGCCGCCGCCTGCACCACCGGGCGGGAGCTTCCGAACATGAAGCCCCTGCCGCCGTTCAATGTGATTTACCAGACCGCCGAGGACGGGCTGGGCGATACCGTCAAGCCCCGCTTGATGGAAGCAGAAGCCGACCTTGACCGCGTACTTGTGATTGATGAAGCCAAGCGGGAGCTTACCCTCTCCGACGAGCGCATAGAAAAGGCAATCACGCAGAACGGGGCGCGTCTGATTATCCTTGACCCCATACAGGCGTACATGGGCGAAAAGACCGACATGAACCGGGCAAACGAAGTGCGCCCCATGTTCCGCCGCCTTGCCGATGTTGCCGAGCGTACCGGGTGCGCCGTTATCCTTATCGGACATCTCAACAAAGCTGCCGGAGGGCAGAGCGCATACCGGGGCTTAGGGTCTATCGACTTCCGCGCCGCAGCAAGGAGCGTCCTGCTGATCGGGCGCGTGAAGCGAGAACCGAATGTGCGCGTTATCGTCCATGACAAATCTTCCCTTGCGCCGGAGGGCAAGCCCGTTGCCTTTTGCCTTGACCCGGAAACGGGCTTTTCGTGGATAGGCGAATACGACATCACCGCCGACGAACTGCTGTCCGGCGCGGGCGGCAACAACGCCACCAAAACCGAGCAAGCCGAAAGGCTGATACTTGACCTGCTTGCAGACGGGAAAGAGCTTGCCAGCGAGGACATTGTAAAAGCCGCAGCCGAAGCCGGAATATCCGAGAGGACGGTACAGAACGCCAAGCGCAACATGGGCGGCATTTTAGGCGCAAGGCGTGTCGGCGGTCAATGGTACAACTTCATCAAGAAGAAGCAGCCACCCGAACCCGCAAGCTGAAAGTGCAAAACGCAGACCCTTTGCACTTTGCACTTTCGCACTTTCACGATAATTTGCGTCAATAACTCAAAAAAGCACTTGACAAAACGCTTCATGGGGAACTGCCAAAGATATTGAACCGTATGTTGATCCTGTATTTGAAAACAACGTGCTTTTAACGGCAACGGAGCGTCTTATGATGTCCGGCAGACCAAAGCAGCCGAAGTATGCAAGGAATAAAAACATTCTTGTGATCGGTGGTTCCGGTTCCGGTAAGACACGCTTTTTTGTGAAGCCGAACCTTATGCAGATGCACAGTTCCTATGTGGTCACTGATCCGAACGGTTATACTATAAGCAGATAGACAAAGGGTGTGTTTCACAAGCACGACCGATGTTTATCTGCTTAATTACATAAAGAAGGGAGGTAAAACCGTGGCGAAGAAAGAAGAAATCAAAATTACAGCTCTGTATGAGCGTTTATCCAGAGATGATGAACAGGCTGGAGAATCGAACTCCATCCAGAACCAAAAGAAATATCTTGAAGAATATGCCCGACAGCATGGGCTGAGAAATATCCGGCACTTCTATGATGACGGCTATTCCGGCACGAACTTTAATCGTCCCGGTTTTGCCGCCCTGCTGGAAGAAGTGGAAGCCGGACGAGTGGAGACCCTTGTGGTAAAGGATCTCAGTCGTTTTGGTAGAAACTATCTGCAAGTTGGCTACTACACAGAAATCCTTTTCCCGAAAAAGGGCGTTCGGTTCATAGCCATCAACAACAATGTGGACAGTGCTACCCCGCAGGACAATGACTTCACGCCGTTCTTGAATATCATGAACGAGTGGTACGCCAAGGACACCAGTAACAAAATCAAGGCAATCTTCAAGTCCAGAATGAAAGACGGAATGCGATGCAGCGGCTCTATCCCGTATGGCTACAAGAGGAAGCCGGACGATAAGCAGACCCTCATCGTGGACGAGCCAGCCGCAGAGGTTGTTAGAAAAATCTTCCGTCTGGTTTGTCAGGGCAACAGCACCACCGCCATTGCGGAAATGCTGACAGCAGACAAAGTGCTGATTCCCTCCGCTTATGCAGCCTTAAATCAGCCGAAGAATTGCAGACACAAGAATGTGGCAGACCCTTACCGATGGAGTGCAACCACCGTTGGCTACATCCTTGATCGGCAGGAATATCTCGGTCATACTGTGTTGGGCAAATCCATCTGCGAGAACTTCAAGACCAAGCAGCGCAGAGCCGCAACGCCGGACGAGCTGATGATTTTCCCCGATACGCATGAAGCCATCATCGACCAAGACACATGGGATATTGCCAGAAAGATACGCTCAAAGAAAAAGCCGAGAGTAGCAAACGGCACCTACTCCCATCGCTTGTCCGGCTTGGTGTACTGTGCGGATTGTGGTTCCCGAATGGGATTTATCAGCCCCGAAGCAAATCATAGCGAAACGCACTATGATTCAGATTCCGCTTTTCAATGCGGCAATTATCGGAGCAAGAGCGGAGAATGTGTTTCTCACTATGTAAAAACATCGGTTCTGGAAGCAGCAATCTTACAGGCAATTCAGGCAGTAAGCAAATATGTCCTTGAAAACGAGGACGAGTTTATTCAGCAGCTCAAAGTCGTTTGGAATGAGCAGCAGACCAGAACAGCAAACAACGGCTATCAGGAACTTGCCGAAGCAAAGAAGCGAATGGCTGAGCTGGACGAGAAAATCAACAAGCTCTATGAGAGTACCTTGAGCGGCTTGCTGCCGGAGCGACAGGCACAGCGCATGATTCAGCAGTACGATGAAGAACAGATTTTGCTGGAAAAGCGTGTTGTAGAGCTGGAGAATCTGGTTCAGCAGGACGAAATCAAGCAGGTGGACGCATCCCGTTTTATCGCTCTGGTCAAGAAATACCGGGATTGCGAGGAGCTGACCGACACCATGCTCTATGCGTTCATTGACAGGATTGAGGTTCACGAAGCCACAGGCGGTCGAACCATTTACCGCCAGCAGAACATTGATATTCATTTCAATTTCATCGGTAACTACTACCCGCCTGTTGAAACTGTTTCCGAGGAAGAACGCATTGCCGCCATCGAAGCCGAGCAGCTGCGTAAGAAGCAGGAAAAGGGCAAACGCTCGGAAGAACGCAGAAAGCAAAAGCTGTATGCTATGCGAGAAGCTGCACAAGCCGGAGACCCGGTCGCTATCGCACAGTATGAAGAACATCTGGCATATCAGCGTGAACGGAATCAGAAGCACCGCCAGAAGCTAAAGGAAGCCAGAGAAGCCAGCCCGGAATATATCAGTCAGTTAGAGGAAAAAGAGCGCATCAAGCGTGAAAAGATGCTTGAAAAAGAGCGCAAGCGGATAGAACGAGGATGCAAGAAAAAGAAGCTGACACGAGCTGAACTGAAAGAAAAGGCTAAGACTGACCCCGAAGCAGCCAAGCAGCTGGAAGCAATGAGAGCCAAGGAAGCCGAAGCCAGACAGCGTAAAAAGGAGCGTGAAGAAGCAAAGATGGCGGCTGATCCAGAGTATGCCGCCATGATGGAAGCCCGAAAAAAGGAGTATATCCGCACAAGGACAGCCAAGCGTAAGGCTGAACACGAAGCCCTTGTAGAGCTTGCCAAGACCGATGAAGAAGCCGCAAGGAAGCTGGCTGAGAAGCGGAAATATCAGAGCGAAGCCACCGTTAAGTGCTATCAGAAATTGAAAGCCGATGCAGAAGCCGGAGACCCCGAAGCCATGAAACGATACGAAGCCCACCTTGCCAAGCGCAGAGAGGACTACCACAAAAAGAAAGCAGAAAGGGAGGATATTCCAGCATGAACGAGTTATGGATAGTCAGATTTGTCCGCAAGGACGGCAAGCCGGACGAGGAATATTACTATCGTTCTCTTGCCGAAGCAGAGCATCACAAGAACCTGTTTCTGAACGATGATTCCGGGCTGTATGAGCGCATTGAAATCATCAGCGACAAGCATTAAGGAGGACATTATGGAACTGAAATTCATCAAGAGCGGAGATTACTACATCCCCGACATTCAACTGCAAAACCCGAATATCCGTCTTGGAAAGTGGGGGCTGATGCGAAAGTCGTATCTGCGGATAGCACAGCCGATTCTCTTTTCGGAGATGGTACTGAGCGAAACGCTATATCCCCATTGTGCGGAAATTGAAGCCGCCGCCAAGAGCCGTATGAACACCATCCTTCCCCAGCTGATGAAACACTACGGCGTGACCGAACGGCTCAAAGCCGCAAATCAGCTTGAATGGGTTCGCCAGATGAACGCTTGTGTGGCACAGGCAGAGGAAGTCATTAAGGACGAGCTGATTTACAGCTAAGCAAGGAGAAAACCATGGGACTGATAAAGCTAATCATTAAGTTGCTGGTGCTGCCGCTGATTGTGGCAGTCACCTTGATACAATGGGTCGGTATCTTCTTCACGCAGTTTTCGACTGTTATCTTCAATCTGCTTGCCGGGCTGATGTTCCTGATAACGATTGCCGGATGGATGTTCGGCATCAGCGCAGGAGCAGAAACGCTCCAACTGCTGGCAGTTGCCTTTGTGGTCTTTATCATCCCTCACATTGCGGAATGGCTGATTATTAGAATCGCCGTTATTAACTACGGACTGCGTGATTTTATCAAGTCCTGACCCAACAATTTTATATCGTCAGCAAAGCGACAGGTATTTCCTTGTGAAGTCCCTGCCGCTTTTATTTTATCAAATCAAAGGAGAACAAAACTATGACAATGAACCAGAAGAAAGCACTGTACGCCTTTGGCAGCCCTGACCGTGAAGCAACGGTCGACCGTTTCTGTACGCTGGCAGAGCTTGCCCCCGATCCTGCTGTAAAGCGATTCTTCCTTGCAATCGCAAGAGAAATGAACACCCCGACCGCCGACCGTTGGTATCGCTGTATGTTCTTCAATCTCCGCTTAGAGATGGAAGCATATCTGCGTTACGAAAAGGCTTTTGAGCGCATCGTGAGCGGCTGTCCGGCAGCTGAATGGGAGGATGACGAATATGACCCTGACGAAGTATGAGAAAGAGACCATTATCCTGTTCAACGAGGGCGAGGACACCGCCCACATCCAGACCTACAATGCAGGACTGCGGAAGCGGCTGGCAGCGTTCAGCAAGAAGCACCCTGACCTTTGCCGTTTGGAAAAATCCTTCGCCCAGGGCGGCGTGATCTATGTGCTGGATAAGTCCAGACTGTCTATCCGACTGCAAGCACCGTATAGCGAGGAACGCAGACGGAAAGCCAGCGAGAGTGCAAAGCAAACCGGGTTTAAGAGCCGGACGGAATAATGTAACAGTTAGGGGGCGATATGCTGTCAAAATGTCGGGTTTGCATCCGATGTTTTGACAGCAATTATATATAAGCGAAAATAGCACTTTTAACAAAAGAAACGCATGTTTGATGAAAGTTTTTGCGATTTGATAGATTTTGAAAATGAGAGGGCTATTGATGCTTGAAAGGGTTGATTTTTGGGCCATTAAATGTTAATATAAAATCATAACTTTTGAAAGGCTGGTGATGCAGATGTACCTGTCGAAAGTAAAAATTCGAGAGGCTATGGATAGGCAAAGAATCAAAACCTATACAGAACTTGCTGAGCAGCTTGGAATTACCAAAAATCAATTATCTGTTATGCTATCCGATGATTACAATCCTTTGAAAACGAGGGTTGAGGATTTGTGTCAGTTACTTTCAGTTGCTCCAAATGAAATCATGGATTTTAGCACAGATACGAAAGGAATCGATACATCGATGATTAGAAACGATGATGTTACCGCCATAGAATTATTCGCAGGAGCTGGCGGCTTGGCTCTCGGCCTTGAAAAAGCAGGGATTAAAACAGTCGAGCATGTAGAGTTTGACAAAGCTTGCTGCGAAACATTACGAACTAATCGGCCAAATTGGAATGTCATTTGTGATGATATCCACAATGTTGATTTTACACAATTTAGAGATAAAGTGGATATCGTGACGGGCGGTTTTCCGTGCCAAGCGTTTTCTTTTGCTGGAAAAAAGCTTGGATTCGAAGATACAAGAGGAACTTTGTTTCACGAATTTGCTCGCTGTGTCAAGGAAGTTAATCCAAAGATATTTATGGCTGAAAATGTACGAGGGTTAGTCTCGCATGATAAAGGGCGCACGCTCACTACCATTATCAATGTACTTGAAGCACTGGGATATCACACTCAGCAAAAAATTCTCAATGCTGCATATTTCGGAGTGGGACAGAAAAGAGAGCGCATCGTTATAGTAGGCATTCGCAATGACACAGATATTGAATTCAGCTATCCGAATGAAGAAGATAAAATGACAACACTGCGTGAAGCTCTTAAAGGTTGTCCTAAAAGTGATGGCGTAGAATACAGCGAGAAGAAGAAAAAGGTATTAGCACTGGTTCCGCCGGGAGGATGCTGGGTGGATCTGCCAGAAGATATTGCAAAAGAATATATGGGGAAATCATATTATTCTGGTGGAGGACGCAGAGGAATGGCTCGCCGTATTAGTTGGGAAGAACCTTGTTTGACGCTAACATGTAGTCCTTCACAAAAGCAAACAGAAAGATGCCATCCCGAAGAAACACGCCCATTTACTGTAAGAGAATCCGCAAGAATTCAGTCATTCCCTGATGACTGGACATTTTGCGGTGGCATTGGTGACCAATACAAGCAAATAGGTAACGCTGTCCCTGTCGAGATGGCAAGAAGAATCGGTATTCAGCTTAAAGAAGCTGTTTTATCAGAGCAAAAGGGTTAAGCATTGTTTTCATCGATCTCATGAGCAAGACGCTGAATAATTTGACCAATCATTGCAGAACTATCCATTTCATCGGCAACTTCGGCAAAAGCATCGATAAGATCATAATAGAAATCACTGTCACCGGTTAGCCGATGCCAAAACTCTTTTCCAACATATACGGGGTATTCTTCATCAATACGCTTATACGACTGGGAAAGAGAACTTTCAGTACCATAAAAAACGCCAACAATGCAATCGGTGATATTTAAATCTAAATGATTGGTTCGTGCCAAATTGCGGATAGCAGTGAAGTGCCGCTTGATAGTATCAACATCATCGTGGTTAATTGTGGTCGGCCCGGCTTTTACTTGGCAATACTTGCGACGGCCATCAATAGCATCAATGAATTCAATATCAATGCCAGAAGTGGTAGAAGCGTATGACGATAAGACTTCATTACAAAAGTATTGTAACTGCGTGCCAAATGTCGTTGAAATTGAAGTGCCCAGAACCCGAGGATAAATCAGTGCTTTTGCCATACTCTCGGGAGAGGAATCACCAAAAGCAAATTGAGCCAGATACTTATGAGTGAATGGATTGATATTAAACTTTGATAAACTGGTAAGCTTCTCTGTGTTGGCTTTATGGTTTTCTGCAATACGAGTCCGAAAGAAGGTCTTTGCACTACTAAGTATTGCTTGGCGTTCGGCTTCGGTCATGCCAATCACCCTCCTTTATAAAAATCTTCATTTTTCATTGTATCATTTTTATCATGCCGGGCCAAGTCCCAGCACTATAATCAAGGCAATTTTATAAATATGATTCGAACATTCTAATGACCAAGCCAAAGGCGATCAACCGTAAAAAGTTGGTCGCTTTTGTTTTGCCCATTATCAGAAAGGAGAAGTTGCCCATGAGCGAAGAATTGGAAAAGCTGAGACACAAACAGTATGTTGCGGAGCGCAAGCTGACCGCAGCCAAGCACAAGGAGAAGCGATTGCAGAGCGAGCTGAAACGGCTGACCAGAAGCGAAAGAACACATCGGCTTTGCACTCGTGCCGGAATGTTGGAGACCTTTTTGAAAGAGCCGACCGTCCTGACCGATGAGGATGTGATGGAGCTGCTGACCTTCATCTTCCAGAGCGAAGCGGTTCAAAAGAAGCTAAATTTGCTGATTGAGAGCCGGAGAGAAACGCAGGAAGCGGACGAGGGCGAAAACCCTTGACGGAGACAAGGGCGCAATTATACACCATCTAAAGATGGTGATTGCGTTCTGCCGAAAGCCCATTGCATGGAGCTTGATGATTTCCGCAAAAGTTCCTTGCTTCAATCATCCAGAGGAAGCTACACTTCCCCTGCGCTGGCTTTGCCAGCTACCCCTTTGTGGACTTGCCGCCGAGGAACGATTGCAAGCAATCATTCCCCGACAACAAGTGAATATCCCTCGCCCGACCGTGCTGAAAAGTATCGGTCTTTTTTTGTACCATCGAAAGGAGGTTCAACCAAAGATGCCCGTACCACATTTGGAAATCCGCATCGTCCAGCGAAGCAAGGGTAGCTCTGCTGTTGCCGGAGCTGCCTACCAAGCCGGAGAAAAGCTGTTTTCCGAGTACGACCAGAAGATGAAAAACTACCTTTACAAGAAAGAGGTGGTTTACACAGAGGTCATGTTGCCCACCAATGCCCCACCCGGATATGCTGACCGAGCAACACTTTGGAACGCAGCTGAGGAAGTAGAGAAGCAATGGAATTCCCAGCTTGCAAGGCGATTTGTGGTTGCCTTACCAAGAGAAGCACCGACCGAAATGTATCCGCAGATGATGCAAGAATACTGCCGAGAGCATTTTGTGTCCAAGGGAATGTGCTGTGATTTTGCAATCCATGACCCAGATCCTCCCGGACACAATCCCCATTGCCATATCATGCTGACCATGAGAGCCATTGATGAAAACGGAAAGTGGCTGCCCAAGAGCCGCAAGGTTTATGACCTTGACGAGAACGGAGAGCGTATCAGACTTCCCTCCGGCAACTGGAAAAGCCACAAGGAGGATACCGTTGATTGGAACGAGCAGTACCATGCCGAGGAATGGAGACACGGCTGGGAGATTGTTCAGAACAAGTATCTGGAACTTGCCGGAAGTCCTGAGCGAGTGGATATGCGCTCTTATGAACGGCAGGGACTGGATAAGATTCCGACCGTCCACATGGGAGCCGCCGTTTGCGCTCTGGAACGCAAGGGCATTGAAACCAACATTGGCAATCTCAACCGAGATATTAAAGCCGCCAACCGCATGATGAATGCCATCCGCAGCACAATCCGCAATCTGCGAAATTGGATTGCAGACATTATGGAAGCAGCCAAGGAAGCCCTTGCAGAAACGGAAGCACAAGCAAAGAACACTTCGCCCGATCTGGTTTTTCTGCTTCGTGACTATCTGAACTTGCGAAAGGCAGAACGCAGCGATTGGTCGAGGTACGGGCAGCAGAAAGGCACGACCGATGATTTGAAGGCAGTCTCCAAAGCCATCATCTATCTGAAAGAGCATGAGCTTTTCACGCTGGAAGATTTGGATGCAGCCCTGCAAGGAATGAGTGAGAAGTCCAAGGGCATCAACGCCGCCATGAAGAAAGCATCTGCCCGCATGAAGGTCATTACTGGCATTCAGAACGCCGTGGCAGACTGCCAAACCCACAAGGCGGTTCATGACAAGTATCTGAAAATCGGCTGGAAAGCACGACAGGCAGCGTTTGCAGAAAGCCACAAGGACGAGCTGGACAGCTTCAACAAAGCGTTCCGCTATCTCAAGAAGCAGGGCGTGGATTTGAATGTCAATCTGGATTCCCTGCAAGCGGAGTACAGCAAGCTGCAAACGACCTACGCAGAGCTTTCCGAACAGCTTGCCGCTGCCAAGGAGGAATTGCAGCCGATGAAAGATATTCGCTATTGGGTCAGCAAAGTCCTCACGCCGGAGCAGTCCGAGACCCTGAAGAAGCCCGAACCGAAGCACTCCGTCACGGAAAAAATGAAGTTCCTGCAAGAGCAGAGCAGCAATCAGCAGGAGCAGAAAACCCCGCAACAGAAAAAACAGAATATGGAACTGTAAGGCACTTGCCGTTTTCATTGTGAAAATGTCAGGTGTCTTTTTTGTTCCCCGAAAGGAAGATGCAATGAATGTATTTGAAGCGGTCAAGCAGAACTTGACCACCCGACAGGCGGCAGAGATGTACGGCATTCCGGTCAGCCGTCATGGCATGGCAGTCTGCCCGTTTCACAATGACAAGAATCCCAGCATGAAGGTGGACAAGCGTTTTCATTGTTTCGCTTGCCAAGCGGACGGAGATGCAGTTGATTTTGTTTCCCGTCTGTTCGGACTGCCCAGCAAAGCTGCCGCTATGAAGCTGGCTGACGATTTCGGTATCAGCTACGACAACAGACAGAAGCACAGAATCAAGCCCCATATCCGAGAGCCTACCCCGGAACAGAGATACCGCCAGGAAGAAAGCAGATGCTACAGGGTGCTGTCCGATTACTTCCATCATCTCAGGACATGGAAGCAGCAATACGCACCAAAGCAGCCGGAGGACGAATGGCATCCTCTGTTCGTGGAAGCTCTGCAAAGAGAAAGCCATATCGAATATCTGCTGGATGTTCTTCTGTATGGCACAGCAGAGGAAAAGAAGGCTCTGGTTGCCGAGCAAAGAAAAGAGGTGATGAATCTTGAGCAACGATTTGCAGAACACCCAGACGAGCATGACCGTGGAAGCAGTCAGAGGAAGTCTGGACTCGACCGATAACGGAACGGTCAAAAACAGCATACGAAACTGTCTGACCGTATTTCAGAATGACCCGAAGCTGGAAGGAGCGATCCGCTACAACATCCTGACGGAACGCATTGATATTGTGAAGCCGCTCTGGTGGAGCAAGCCGACAACGACCTTGAACGATACGGACTTGAATTATCTGATGCTCTATCTGGAAGATCAGTACACACTGACCAGCGAAAAGAAAATCCAGAAGGCAATCTCCATTGTCGCTGACTGCAATAAATATCACCCCATCCGTGACTATCTGAATGGGCTGGAATGGGACGGCACCGAGCGCATCCGCTGCGCCCTGCCCCATTTCCTCGGAGCGGAGGAAGGCGAGTTCACCTATGAATGTCTGCGGCTGTTCATGCTGGGCGCAATCAGCCGTGTATTCAAGCCAGGCTGTAAGTTTGAAACCATGCTCTGTCTGGTCGGAGGACAAGGTGCAGGAAAGTCCACCTTCTTCCGGCTGCTGGCAATCAAAGACGAGTGGTTTTCCGATGACCTGAAACGGATTGACGATGACAATGTTTACCGCAAGATGCAGGGACATTGGATTATCGAAATGTCCGAGATGATTGCCACAGCCAACGCCAAAAGCATTGAGGATATTAAGTCCTTTATCAGCAGAGCCAAGGAAACCTACAAAGTGCCGTATGAAACCCATCCGGCAGACCGATTGCGGCAATGCGTGTTCGGCGGCAGCTCCAATACGATGGACTTTCTGCCCCTCGACCGAAGCGGCAACCGAAGGTTCCTGCCCATCATGGTACACCCGGAACGAGCCGAGGTTCATATTCTGGAAGATGAAGCAGCATCGAGGGCGTATATCGACCTGATGTGGGCAGAAGCAATGACCATCTATCGGAGCGGCTCTTTTCGCCTTACTCTCTCCAAGCAAATGAACAAGGAGCTGCGGGAGCTGCAAAAGCAGTTCATGCCGGAGGATACCAAGGCAGGGCTGATTCAGTCCTTTCTTGACAATTACAACGGCACACAGGTCTGCTCCAAGCTGATCTATGCGGAAGCTCTGAACCATTCCTTTGACGAGCCGAAGCAATGGGAAATCCGAGAGATCAATGAAATCATGAACAACAGCATTGAGGGCTGGACAGCGTTTTCCAATCCCCGCATCTTTGCCAAGTACGGCAGACAACGAGGTTGGGAACGAGCCGATTCCGGCAACGAGCTTTCGGCAACCGGCTCTGATTTGCCGGACGGTTTTCGTGAGCTGACCGAGGAAGAAGCCCAGCAGATAGAAATTCCATTCTAAAAAATCGACCCCGTTGCCGGGCTGGTTGCTATCCCGTTGCCGACCCCGTTGCAGGGCTAATCCCTTAAATCTCTTTTATTTACAAGGGTTTTAAGAAGCCTGACAACGAAAGCAACGGAGAAATCAAAGAAAAAAGCAAAAATAGGATAAGAGCCAGATAGGACAATGTTCGAGGTTTTTTGAAGCCCGTTGCCGGACTTCGTTGCCGACACACCCCTGTCTGGCTTTTTCCGTTTCAAGGAGGTATCGCATGGCACAGAACAACAAAGCAGTCCAAACACCCAAAGCAAATCCGGCAGGCTCGTTCAGCATGAGAATGGGCAGCACCACCTATATCATCGGCGTTCATTTCAGCACAGAGAGCAAAGACACCTTGGAGGACAAGATGAAGCGGCTGATGCGTGATGATGTGAAAGCAGATAATTTCTAAGGCGAAAATTGTATGTAACACTTCTGTTTTCTATCTTGACAGGAACGACCCGAAAGGCACTGTGCTGGTCGAATGCGGCAGGATGCTGTCTAAGAATGATTACCGGATTAAGGTGCTTAATACCATTAACTTTGCAAAATCAATGCATTACAACCGTGCGACTTGTTCGTCGCTGAAAAGGCGGCGCACAGCGCTGTTTCAATCAGTTCTGTGAACTGATAATTCGAGAGGTGGAATGAAGGGGTAACGCCCTGAAACGCCTCCCCTGATACTCCGGCATGCAGAGGCCAAACTCTGTGTGAAGCCCGGTAAAGTCGGCAGAGAGATGCCGTAACAGGTTAAGCTGACGAAAGCTGTCCAGAGGTGGACGGTGCATCCTATATGCCGGGGATCTATAAGATACCCATGGTGAGAATGACAGAGATGTCTGACGAAGCTCCCGAATGTAAAGGTCTAAAAGTGCCACACTCAGAAATGGGTGTGTGGGTTAAAGTCCAGGCAGTACGGTTTAGTAGAAATGGTTGTTACGAAACGCCGTGGCACGTTACAGGCGTGTCCAAGCTGTCAGGCCCAGAGGGAACACCTAAAGGTATGTATGTACAGATAGGATTATCGGAACAAGGAAAGGCAGGAAGTCTACTGGATAATCCGGCGAAGAATAATAAGCGGATGAATTCCTGCTGAAAAGCAGTGGTCGAACCGATGATATCGTCTGCGAAAAAGAGGACGGTTAGGAATGGCCACAAGTCAGGCAAAACGTCAGCAGTACACAACCACTATTCATGCAGTCGAGTAAGAAAAAGAAATTGTCGCTCGGTTTCATAGAAATGGGGTGATGTACATGGCACAAAAAGCTAAGAATGATGTTGTATCATAAAAGTTGACAGCCTATTCTCAAGGATTTGATATATAATCATAATCAATACGAGAACAGGAGAAACAACCTATG